>Ga0136615_10001734_pt1 | contig 10664 bp, 3 predicted proteins | sample AntDrymUQ2882206_2_FD_106647 | JGI IMG/M metagenome (GOLD analysis project Ga0136615, IMG submission 106647) | Polar desert sand microbial communities from Dry Valleys, Antarctica - metaG UQ288 (22.06) | ecosystem: Environmental > Terrestrial > Soil > Desert | place: Antarctica: Dry Valley...
CAGACGATGATCCAGAACCTGCCGCAGCTTAACCGCGACCCGCTGCAACTGCTGCGCCTCGCCGGTAACGTGCAGGGCGACGGCGGCCGCGCCACCGAAGGCAGCGACACGCGCATCAACGGTGGGCGCACGCAGGGCATCGAGTATTTTTCCGACGGCATCGCGCAAAGCACCGGGCGCGCGCACGGCGTCACCGATTTGACGCCGACCGCCGAGGCTGTGCAGGAATTCAAAGTCATTACCAACGGCATCTCGGCGGAGTACGGCCGCCTGTCGGGCGGCGCGGTCGAATTAATCACCCGCTCGGGGACGAACGATTTCCACGGCCAAGTGTTCGAGTACTTACAACACGATTCCCTAAATGCCAATTCGTGGAATCAGAACCGACTGGGCGGGGAGCGAACTCCGTTCAAGAATCATAATTTCGGCTTCGCCGCCGGCGGCCCCATCGTTTTGCCGCGCTTCGGCGAAGGCGGGCCGAGTGTTTGGACGGGCCGGAATCGCAGCTTCTTCTTCTTCAATTACGACGGCAGGAGATTCAATCAGAGCGGCATCCTGCGCGAAGCGTCAGTGCCGACCGCCGAAGAGAGGGCGGGTGATTTTACCAACACGCAGGTCAACGGCACACGCACCCTGCTGTTCGATCCGTTTGGTCGGACGAGGGTTTTGCCGGACGGAACCATCGAAAGGCTCGACCTATTAGGCGGCGACGGACGGCACGTCCCGGCCAACCGCATCAGCCCGGTTAGTGCGGCCGTCCTCAGCTACGTTCCCTTGCCGAATAAAACTCCGGCGCCGGGCAACAGCTTCAGGAACAACTTCGTCGGTTCACAGGACAGCGAATCGAGCGCGGATTTGTGGGCGCTCCGCTTGGATCACAACTTCACCGAGAGCAGTAAGATTTTCGGGCGCTACACCCGGCTTAATAATTTCGGTACAGAGACGCGTTGGTTCAGTCCGCTGCAAACCGTTCCGACAAGGCGTGTGAGCGGCGCTTTCGCCGCGAACATCAATTATGACTGGACGGTCTCGCCGACGCTCGTCTTCAACGCGCGCCTCGGCGGCCACTACAATCCGTTCACGGGTGGCAGTTCAATCGCGGAAGATTTCAACCCGGCCTCGATCCCGTTCGACGACGACACGCGCCGCATCCTCGGCTCGAAGGGCCTGCCGTGGATCGGGACGACCGCCTTCACAGACTTTTCAGGTAGCCCGTCTACCTCCGTGACGAATTCCACGACATACAACGCCGGGGCGTCGCTCGTCAAAATCCTCAACCGCCACACCGTCAAATTCGGTTACGAGCATCGCCGCTACTACGACAACTACTTGACCAGCGGCGGCGGAGAGTTCTTGTTTCAACATAACCCGGTGCAAAGATACTCGACGGACAATTCATGGAACGATCAGGACAACGCCAATGTTTTGGGCGCGTTTCTGCTCGGCATCAATGACAAGGCGCGCATCGCCGGCGAAAGAACGCGCTCGATGAATGTGAACTATCACGGCGCGTTCGTGCAGGATGATTGGAAGGTAACGCCGAAACTAACCTTGAACCTCGGCGTGCGCTGGGACATGGAGACGCCGCCGAGCGAACGCTACGACAAACTCTACGTCTGGGACCCCGACGCGCCGTCGCCATACACCGTTAAGCCCGGCTACAACTTCTCCGCCGCGCTCGCCGCCGCCGGATTGAATCCGAGTCAGGTGCGGACGCCCGCGTGGGTCACGAGCGGCGCGTTCCCGAGCGGGGCGGTGCGGGTCGCCAACACGCCGGAGTACACGTCGCGGCTCGGCTCGAAGTGGCACCCGTGGCAGTTCGCGCCGCGCTTCGGCATCGCCTACGCGCTCGACGAAAGAACCGTCCTGCGCGGCTCGTTCGCCAAGATGTACCTCAGTACGACCGGCGACCCGAATGGTTACTCGACCGGCGGCGGAACCATCGCCCTGAGCGACGCCGCCGACGCCGGCTGGCATCGCGGCCTCAGTTCTAACTTTACCGACGCAATCTCCACGTTCGAGCAACCGTTCCAACGCTCGGACGTGACGATCTACACGCGCGACAACGAAGTGGCAAACTTTCAAGGGACCGGCGGCGACCCGGCCGCCGCCGCGTTCGACATCAATTCTCGAATGCCGCGCGAATACACATGGAGCGCCGGCATTCAGAGAGAACTGCCGAAGAAATTCTTAGTCGAGGCGACTTACTCGGCGAACATCGGGCGGGGACTGTTGGCGAAAGACTTGATTAGCCGTTTTCCGAGGGACTTGTTCTCTCCCGATCAGCGGACGACTTACGTCACGCAAATCGCCAACCCGTTCGCGGAAGAGACGCGCTACGGTGATGACATCGCGCTCGGTCGGTTGCTCTTTCAGTATCCGGCTTACGGGCCGCTGCAAATTCTCGGCGCCAACATCGGGCGCTCCAACTACCAGAGCTTGAACCTAAGAGCGGAGCGACGCCTGAGCGGCGGCTTCGAGTTCCTCGTCAACTACACGCTGAGTAAACTGCTCGACAACGTCGGCGGGCCGAACGGGCAGAACGATTTTATCGCGGGCGGTGGCACCGGCTCCAAATCAAATCAGAGCGTGGACACCGTGCGCGACATCTACGGCATCAGCCCGCTCGACGAGAGGCACCGCCTCATCGCTTATTACAATATCGAACTCCCGTTCGGGCGCGGCCGGCGTTTCCTCGGCGACCCGCAGGGCTTCGGGAACAAGCTACTCGATTTCGCGGTCGGCGGGTGGGAGTTCGCCGGCATTTCACAGTGGCGTTCGGGGCGGCCAATCATCATCCCGCACACTAACGTCAACAACGACCCGCTACGCATCGAGTCAACATTCTGGCGGTGGGCCGATCCGAACAACCGCAACCTGATTAGCCCGAACTTCTCCGGGCAGAGTTCGGCGTTCCTTTCCGGTGACGACTACAGCCGCCTCGTCGCTTCGGGCGGCACCCCGGAGCGTCGCTTCGCCACCGGCTTGCTGCTTGAGCCGACGTTCGATTACGGCGACGTCAACATCATCGAAGACATTCGCCAGCCGAGCCGGTTCACGCACGACCTGTCGCTGATGAAACGGTTTCCCGTCTTCGGCGACGACGGCGGTCGCTATTTACAACTCCGCATGGAGGCGCAAAACGTCTTTAACCTGCGCGGCTTCGGAAACTACAACACTGACCCGCGCAGCGCGACCTTCGGACTGATTACCGGCCCCGCCGCGTCAGTTGATTTCGGGCAAGGTCTTAGATTCGACGAGCGGCGAATCCAGGTATCGGCGAGGTTCGTCTTCTAAGCGCTGACCATCAGCGCGGCGCGAGGCTGCTTCGACTTTCGCGTGTCAGAAGTGCTGATGCCACAAAGAGACCGGAAGGAATCATCTTCCAATCTCTTTGTGGCACAGCCGTCTAAATCGAACTACGCGACATTGGGACAAGGTGCTTTCTTCGTCCCGTCGGGACGGATTGACAATAGCCCAGCAATTTATTGCTGGGAAGAATGCGGTCGAATATCCAGAGTCCGGGAGGGACGACTGAACTTCGGTCAATCGCCAAGCATTCAGCCGTCCCTCCGGGACTCGAAACCATGTTGCGTCAACTGACCCAGCAATTTATTGCTGGGCTATTAACAGTCGTCTCTACGGGGACGAAGAACCAAATGTCCCGATGTCGCGTGTTTTGATTTAGAGTTAAGGGATGTGAAAGACGGTGACAAGCACCGAGGCGATTGGTCGGTTACCGCAAACAATTCTTAACTGTCAAATTTGGTGTCATGATTCAACGCTCCACTCAGATCAATCGTCGGCTGCGCGTCGCGGTCGGACTATTTTTATTCTTCTTCAACTGCGAAGCCGGGGCGCAGAACCGCGACGGGGATTTGTCGCTCGGTCAGAAGTACGCACGACTTGAGCAATGGAGAGAGGCTGAAGAACACCTTCGCATATACCGGCAAGCGAACCCGGATTCAATCGAGGCGACGGTGCTTCACGCGCGGGCGCTCGTGCGCCTTAACCAGCCGTTCGACGCCGTTCTTGAATTGGAAGCATTACTGCGAACGGCACCCGACGCCGTGCCCGCCCTGAAACTTTACGCCGGGCTTCTCGATGCGGTCGTCAACGACGAGGCGAAAGCGGAAGAGATACTCGCCAGATGCTCCCGTCTCGCGCCCGATGATCTGGAAGTTTGGACGGCGCTCGGACATCACTACCTCGCGCGCGGGAAGAGCGCCGACGCGATACGTTCATTCGAGCAGGCCGTGCGACTCGCTCCCGGCGAAGCGTCGTTGATCGCCGGACTCAGCGCGAGCTACGGCCAATCGAATCTCACCGAGCAGGCCGAAAAACTATTCGCCCGCGCGCTCAAGATTAACGAGCAAAATCCGAAACCGGACGCGCGAGTGTATTTGCGGTACGCCGATTATTTGTCGAAGGCCGGCAGATTCGCCGAAAGCCTCCCCGTGTTCACGAAGGCGCTCGCGCTCGACGCGCGTTCCTCCGACGCCTACTACGGTCGCGCCAACGCCCACGAGAAACTGAAAGACTTTAAGCGCGCTGGCGCGGATGCGCTCGCGGCGATTCGTGAGTCGCCGCAGCGCAAGGACGCTTACCAGTTGGTGCTGCGCATTCACCGCGCCGCGAACGATCAAGAGAAGGTGGCGCAGTACGCCGCCGCGATTGAAAAGTTAGCGGCGGAAGAAAACGCGCAGCACGCGCTCGCCAGAGATTTACGCGCCGCGTTGCGGCAGGCCGAACCGCTCCTGCGAGAAGCGAAGTTCGTCGAGGCCGCGCCGCACTACGAAGAAATCATCAGGCTGCTGCCGACCTTCTACGAAGCCTACTTCGCGCTCGGCATCTGCTATTCACAAACCGGACGTTCGGATCAAGCTGAAGCTTCTTTCAAAAAGTATCTTTCGTTTCAACCTCTCTCCGCCGACGGGCACGCCTCGCTCGGCCTCCTGCTGTTGCAGCGCGGACGCAATCAGGAAGCGAGAGATGAATTGGAGCGCGCAGTGAAGCTCGACCAATCGCTCGAAGAAGCACGCAAAGGATTGGCGCGTGTGTACACCCTGAGCGGCGATTACGCCGCTGCCCGCAGTGAGTTGAATCAAGTCTTGAGTGCCGACCCGCACGCCGAGCCGGAAGTTTACGTCATGCTGGCGACGGCGGAGTTCAATCTCAAAGACAAGGCGAGGGCGCTCGAAGCGAGCGAGCGGGGCTTGAAGAGTCACCCGGACGCGGCGGCGCTCGAAGATTTTCACGCTTCGCTTCTCGTTGACTGTGGCACGACTTTGGAGTGCCGGCAAAAACTGGCCGAGAGCCTCCGGCGAAAGCCGAATTCGCCCGCCTACCTGAAGGCAATCGCCAAGCTTCTGCTCCGCGAAGACCCGCGCAACGCTCAGGCCGAAGAGATGCTCGCGCGCATCGTCCGCGCGCTGCCCCGCGACGCCGAAGCCCGCTACCTGTTCGCGCAGTGGGCGCATCTTAACAATAAATTTCAATTGAGCCTCGAAGAATTAAACGGGGCGCTCGCGCTACGCAGTGTTGACGATCATATCAGGATGCAGATTCACGCCCTGACGGGCATGGTCCAAGAGTCTTTGAACGACGCGCGGGGCGCGGAGCAGGCCTACCAAAACTCACTTGAGATTAATCGTAAGTTGTCGTCACCAAGCCAGCCGGCGGCGTTTCGCTACGTCGAGTTTCCGGTCAAGCAGAGGCGCGGCACGGACGCGCAGAAAGTTGCCGAAGAAATTCTCAAATGGGATTCCTCATTCGCGCCGGCGCGATTAGAGCGCGCCAAGTTCCTGGCGAAGCAGGGCAAGACCGCCGAGGCCATCGCGGAAGGCAAGTTAGCCTTGCAAAGCTCGGAGGGTGACCAAGATCAATCGCGCGCGGCGCACGCTTTTCTCGCCAAGACGTACTTCGCCGCCGGGCAGGTGAAAGAGGCGCAAACTCACCAAAGCTGGATCGAGGCACACAGCACTCCGCAGCCGTGAGAACAACTCCGCATCGAAGATGCCCAAAGCGATGAAACTAATTGGGAAACCTTTCATACGTCTCTTAATGATGACCGCCGTCGTCATCGCCGCCGGGCTGTTGAATCATGCCGCGGCACAAGAGCGTGATAAGACACCGCCAAGCTCGCAACGACAAGAGATTCGTCTGTACGAAGACATCTACCTGCACCCGCTCCCGGAACAAATCGTGTTCGGCAACTCCGCACTCAAGCTTGAAGTAGACCGGAAGAGCGGAAGGTGGGTCTCGCTAACCGCCGAAGGCGTGCCGGGTAGCTTGATTCAGCCCGCGAGCCGGGTCGTTGATTTTCGCGTTGACGACGCTTGGATGATCGAGCGTCATGGCGCGGACTTTCTGCGGCACGAAGTCTCAATCGATAAATCGCGGAACGGAGTCTCGCTCCGCCTCATCTTCGGCGTCGCCCCACTCGGAAACGATGGCGGGAGTAGAGATCAATCATCGGGCGGCGCGACAGTTGCGGGCAACGGCGTCGCGGCTTCCGGCGTCGCGTATGAATTCGAGTTGACATGCTCTTACACGTTGTTTCCGCGAGCAGGGCGGTTGGATCGCGCGGCGAGGTTAAGGCGCAATTCAACAGGTCGCGCTCCCGGCGGGGGCGTGCGCCGGCTGGACGGCTTCCTCTTTCAATTACCAGGCGTGACAATCGCTGAGACTTCCGCCTGCGTCGTTGACGTGCCGGGGCCATTCTTCCCGAAAACCTTCGTTGCGCCGGCGACCCAGTATGACGCCCTCAAAAACAGTTCCATCCAATTCCACAGCGCTCCCGACGCGGGCTTCGGCATCCTCGCCGTAAGCAACCGACAGCGCCGCGCGACGCTCGCCAGTTGGATGGACACGTCCGGCGAAGTCTCCTACCGTCCCGCGATTGAAGGCGACGGAAAGCTCATCACTCTCAGTCACACGAATCACCGCGCCTACCGCATGCCGGAAGGATTCGCCGTTGACTCGGACGTGCAGCGAATCGTTGTGACGAAGGATTTACCCGACGCGCTTCATGAATACCGCCGGATGCTCGCACGAACGATGCCGCTCGCGTCGAACACGCCGAAATGGGCGCGCGAGATGGTGATTCTGGAAGTGTTCCCAGAATACTTCTCTGACGGCTTTAAGGGATTGACGAAGAAGCTGCCGTTCTACAAAGGGGTCGGCTTCAACACGGTCTACCTGATGCCGCACTGGGTCGGCGGCTACTCGCCGATTGATCTTTACCGAGTGGATTCGTCGCTCGGCACTTCAGATGATCTGAAGGAAGCGGTGCGCGCGGCCCACGCGCTCGGCATGAAAGTGCTGTTCGACATGGTGATTCACGGTTTCAATGAGAAGTCACCGGTTGTCGCCCAGCGCCCCGAACTCTTCGTCCGCGATGAGAACGGAAAACTCGCGCGGCACCGGACATGGAAAAGCGTCTCGACCGATTGGGCGAGTCAGGCCTACCAGCAATACATGGTTGACCTTGCGCTCTACGACCTCAAGACTTACGACATTGACGGCTACCGCGTGGACGCCGCGAGCTACAAAGGGGCAGGTTGGGACGCACATGTTTCTTATCCCGCATACCGCAGCGGCTCCGCCGCGCCTGAGTTGATGACGCGCATGCTGCGGGCGATGCAGGGGAAAAAGGCCGACACGATTCTGTTGAATGAGGTGTTCGGCCCGGTCTTTTACTCGGTCTCGAACCTTTCGCACGACAACCAGACCGAAGCCCCGCAACTTCTTCTCGAAAAGATGGAAAAGGGCGAGTACACGGCGGCGCATTATAAGGAGCACATCGCCAACGTGCTCGACGCCCTGCCCGAAGGGTCGAACCGCGTCTTCTACACGCGCAACCACGACACCTCCTGGTTCTACCACTTCAACGGCTACACGCCGCGCTTCATGGCGATGGAGGCAATTCACGCTTTCTTCGGCATCCCGGAAGTTTTCGCCGGCGACCCGAAACACGGCCCCGACCCCGAAGACAACCCGGCCGTTTATGATTACTACCGCAAGCTTTTCGCCGCCCGTAAAACTTTCCCCGAGTTAGTTCGCGGTGACGTTTTACTGCGCGAGGCGGAGTGTGACAATCCGTCGGTCTTTGCGGGCGTCCGTCAATCGAATAACCGGCGGGTGTTGGTCGTCGTCTCGCTGAGCGAAAAGGACGAGAACGCCGGCGTGACGCTGCGGCTACCCCCGTTGACGAACACCGCGCGTGGTGTGAAGAGCGTAAAGTTGCTTGACGTGATAACGGGTTCGTCGGCGCAAGCGGGCGGCGACAGTTCCGGCGCGATCAAGCTCAAGCTCAAGCCTTTCCATGTGTTAGTGGGAAGACTGTGAGCGAGCGCGCGAGAAGAAATTTGAGCAGCTCGCGCGAGCGGGCTGGTTAATGAGTTTCGTCGAAGTTGTGAGTGAGTAATGCCGGCTACGGATTCGACTCAATCCAGCGCTGATGTACCTGCGCTTCCGTGACACGTCCGAGAGAGAAGTAAGTTCTGGCGAGAAAGGCGTGGACGGCATGGAGTTGCGTCTTGTTGGCGGCGGCGGTGTGCCGGAGCGCGAGACTCGCCGACTCAATCGCCTTTTCGCGTCGGCCTGCTTTGGCGAGAAGTTTGGCGCGCTCGAAAAGCGCCGGGGAGAAAGTCGGCGCGGCCTTGAGCGCCTCGTCAAGGAGAGGCTCGGCTTCCGCGAGGCGCTGCCGGTCGAGCAAAAACTTCGCGTACTGGAAAGCGCCGTTCGGGTCGGGTCGGGGTAAACGGCGGTTGAGCTTCAGCGCATTTTGAAAAGCGGCCTCCGCAAAGTCGTGCCGTCCGGCCTTGTCCTCCGCAATTCCCATCAAAGTGTAGATTTGCATCCGCGCCAGATTGTTCCTCGGACTGAGGGCGAGTGCCTTGCGTAGAGCGTCGAGGCATAAGCTCTCTTTATTGTTGAGACACGCCCACTGGCCGTAGAGGTAATGCGCCTCTGTGTCTCGCGGCGATTGCGCGGCGGTAGTCATCAGCAGTTGCCCGACGCGCGGATTCAAAGGATTCTCGTTCAACAGAAGTTGTCCGAGAGATTTCATCAAGACGGGGGATTGAGGGTTTTGTGTGAGCCTCGCTTCCAGTCTCGCTTTGGCTTCCGCCCGATTGACAACAGTTTGCAGAAGCGAGACGTAAAACTCTTCGAGCCGCCGTGAGTTGGGGAACACTTCGAGGCCGCGCTCGCAGATGGCGACGGCCTTTCCCTTCTCGCCGAGGTTCACGCGCGACACGGCGAGCATGACATAAAGCTCCGCGTCGAAACGGGCGTGCCCCTGAACGAAAGGCTCCAGAATCTCAATCGCTTTCGCGTATTCCTTCTGCCGGATGTGACTTTCGGCGGCGCGGACTTTTGAAGCATCTTGCGCGCCGTGCGTCGCATTGCTCGACATCAAGACAAATAGACTGGAAGCGACGGCGGCCATCTTCAATCCGCGATGGGCGGAGACGAGTTGTCTGAACAGCGCGGGTCGGGTTGGGTGACTGATTCTCAACGTCAATACTCACTTTCCTTCCGGCTCACTAACCATTAGCAACCCGTTGACGCGCACGCCGGTAAGCGTTTGTTTGATCCCGCTCGGCCAATTGATCTCGATCTTATCAATCGTCGTTGCCGCGCCCAGCCCGAAGTGAACGCGCTTGTCGCTCGCCGAGGCGTAGCCGACGGCGGTCGTCGCGTGATTGTGCTGCGCGCCGCCTTTCGCCGTGGTGAGCTTGATGCGCGCGCCGAGTCCGTCGCGGTTACTCCGCGTGCCGGTGAGCTTGATCGTCACCCAGTTGTTCTTCGCCGCCGAACGGTTGAGAAAGATTTCCGGCTTCGCGTTCAGATTGGTGGTGACGATGTCCACGCGCCCATCGTTGTCTAAATCGCCGAACGCCGCGCCGCGATGCGCCGCCGGAATGGTAAAAGACTTGCCCGCCCCCGCGCTCACGTCGGCGAACGTGCCATCGCCGTTGTTGCGCAGGATCGTGTTCGGGATGCGGTAAGGAAGGTTGTCAATCTCCTCAGAGTTGTCGAGGATTGCGCCGTTGGCGGTGAACAAATCCTTGAAGCCGTCGTTGTCGAAATCGAAAATCCCGTTGCCCCATGCCGTCAGACGGCTCGTCGCCGTCAGCAGGCGCGACGGACTCGTGACGTCTTCAAACTGCGCGCCGGTGTTGCGGTAGAGCGGAAAAGTGTCTCCGACCATCGCGGTCTCGAAGATGTCGGGCCGTCCGTCGTTGTCATAATCCCGGAAGTCTACGCCCATCCCGGCGACGCTCTTGCCGTTTTCGTTGAAGGCGACGCCGGCCAGAATCCCGACTTCCGCGAACGTCCCGTCGCCATTGTTACGGAAGAGAAAATTTCTGAACGTGTCGTTCGCCACGAAAACGTCGGTGAAGCCGTCGCCGTCGTAATCGCTGAAGGCGACGCCCATCCCTTTGCCGATGTGTCTGCCGATCTGCGAAGCGTCGGATACGTCGGTGAACGTGCCGTCGCGGTTATTGCGAAAGAGCATGTTGGGTGTGCCCGCGAAACTGTTCGGCGAGCAGTAAGCGCGGATGCCTTTGACGGTGCACGGCGGCGCGGTCGCAAGCGACCACTTGAGATAATTCACTAGAAATAAATCGAGGTGCCCGTCGTTGTCGTAGTCG
>Ga0136615_10001736_pt1 | contig 10652 bp, 10 predicted proteins | sample AntDrymUQ2882206_2_FD_106647 | JGI IMG/M metagenome (GOLD analysis project Ga0136615, IMG submission 106647) | Polar desert sand microbial communities from Dry Valleys, Antarctica - metaG UQ288 (22.06) | ecosystem: Environmental > Terrestrial > Soil > Desert | place: Antarctica: Dry Valley...
GGACATCTTCTTGCCCTGCGGGTCGGCGATGTGGCCGAGGCAGAGCACCGTCCGGTAGGGCGCCCGGTCGAAGAGCAGCGTGGAGATCGCGATCAGCGAGTAGAACCAGCCGCGCGTCTGATCGATCGCCTCGCAGATGTAGTCGGCCGGGAACGTGCGGCGGAAGTGCTCCTCCCCCTCGAACGGGGCGTGCCGCTGAGCGAACGGCATCGAGCCCGAGTCGAACCACACGTCGATCACCTCGGGCACGCGGCGCATCTCGCCGTCGCACTCGGCGCACGGCCAGGCGTGCTCGTCGACGTAGGGGCGGTGCGGATCGGGCAGCTCACGCCCCGAGCGCGCCTCGACCTCGGCGAACGAGCCGAGGCACTCGACGTGGCCCGACTCGCAGCGCCAGACCGGCAGCGGCGTGCCCCAGTAGCGCTCGCGCGAAATCGCCCAGTCGACGTTGTTCTCCAGCCACTTGCCGAAGCGGCCGTGCTTGATGTGGGGCGGATGCCACTCGACCGTCTCGTTCGCCGCGAGCAGCCGGTCGCGCATGGACGACGTCCGGATGTACCAGGACGGCTTGGCGTAGTAGAGCAGCGGCGTCCCGCAGCGCCAGCAGTGCGGGTACGCGTGCAGCAGCGTCTCCGCGCGCAGCAGCCGGCCGCGGCCGCGCAGGTCCTCGACCAGGTCGGCGTCGGCCTCCTTCACCCAGCGCCCGGCGTACGGGCCGATGCGCTCGTCGTAGGTGCCGTCGAGGCGGACGGGGTTCACCACGTCGAGGCCCTGCTCGGCGCCGAGTCGGTAGTCGTCCTCGCCGAACGCGATCGCGGTGTGGACGATCCCGGTCCCGTCCTCGGCGCTGACGAAGTCGCCCGGGAGGACGGTGTGGCCCTTCGGGCCGTACGCCTCGGCGCCGATGTACGGGAACGGCGGCTCGTAGCCCGCCTCCAGCATGTCGACGCCGCGGAAGCGGTCGACGATCTCCGTCTCGGCGCCGAGCACCCGCTCGACCAGCGCCTCGGCGAGGATCTCGCCGCACGCCGTGCGCACGTAGGTCAGGTCCGGGTCGACGGCGACGGCCGCGTTGGAGACGAGGGTCCACGGCGTCGTGGTCCAGACGAGCAGCGTGTCGCCCTCGCGCAGGCCGCGCGCCGGGCGGGTGATCGGGAAGCGCACGTAGACCGAGGGATCCTCGACGTCCTTGTAGCCCTGCGCGACCTCGTGCGAGGACAGCGCGGTGCCGCAGCGCGTGCAGTACGGGACGACCTTGTGGCCCTCGTAGAGCAGGTCGCGATCCCACATCGTCTTCAGCGCCCACCAGACGGACTCGACGTAGTCGGGCTCGAGCGTGTAGTACGCGTCGTCCATGTCGACCCAGTACGCGATCCGCTCGGTCAGCGCGCGCCAGTCCTCGAGGTGCTCGAGCACCGCCTCGCGGCACTGCCGGTTGAACTCGGCGATGCCGTAGCGCTCGATGTCGTCCTTGGACTTGAAGCCGAGCTTCTGCTCGACCGCGATCTCGACCGGCAGGCCGTGCGTGTCCCAGCCCGCCTTGCGCTCCACGTGGTGGCCGGTCATCGTCTTGTAGCGCGGGAAGACGTCCTTGAACACGCGCGCGAGCACGTGGTGGGATCCGGGGTAGCCGTTGGCCGTCGGCGGGCCTTCGTAGAACACGAACGGCGGCCCGCCCTCGCGGTTGCGCATCGAGGCGCGGAAGACGTCGCGCTCGCGCCAGCGGGCCAGCACCTGCTCCTCCAGCGCGGGGAAGGAGACGGTGGGCGGCAGGGGCTCGTGCACGGGGCTCATGGCGGATCGAAGAGTCTAGGTGGGGTTAGCCTGAGCCCATGACCCGCGCGCTGCTCGCGGTCGGCGCGCTGCTCGCCGTCGCCTTCGCGATCTTCGGCCTCGTGGTGTTCCTCACCCGCGAGGAGGACCGCGTGGCGGTCGACAACCTGCTCGCGGAGAACCTGACCCGCGCGATCCAGACGAGCGACGAGCAGGGCGGCGAGGTCGACCTGCGCCGGATCGCCGACTTCCCCTGGGACCGCGTGCTCGTCGTCGCGCCGGGGACGTCCCGCGACGCCGTCTCGGAGGCGCTCGGCACCGAGTACAAGGGCGACCTGCCGTTCGGGAGCCTCGGGCAGGTGCTCGTCTTCGCGCGCGGGAACCGGCTCGCCCGCTTCGCCGACTACCGCGGCCGCGGCACGTTCACGGGCTTCGAGCGCCCGCTGGACGTGCTGCCGCGCGAGCGCGCCGTGCTGCGCGTGCGCAACCTGGTGGTCTCCCCGGCCGCGTGAGCCCGGCTAGCGGTTCTGGCGCCGTGCGGCGCGCTGCGCCTTGCCCTTGGCGCGCGCCTTGGACTTCGTCTGCTTGGCGTGGCGGTGCGGGCCCTCCTCGCGCAGCTTCGGCTCCGCGCGGGCCGGCTGGGAGCGCAGCGTGTGGCGCGCGTCACGGGTGATGAAGCGTGCGATGACCACGAAGAGCACGATCAGCACGCCGGCGATCCCGAACAGCAGCGTGCGGTCGGTGTCCTGCTGCGCCTCGACCGACTGCGGCGGCTCGGGCGTCGCCGCCGGGGCCTGCGGCGCTGGCGGCAGCGGGCCGAATGCGCCGCCGCCGTCCTGCGCGAGCGCGGTGGAGCCCGAGCACGCGAGCATCAGAACCGCGAGCAGGACGGAGATGCGGCGCATGAGGCGCCTCATGGTAGGGCGCCGCCGGTGAGGGCCCAACGGTTGCCCGCGAACCGCAGCCCGCCCGTCGCGAGCCGGACGCCGATCAGGCCGGCGAGCCCGCTCCAGACCCCGAGGATGCCCCAGCCGTACGCCAGCGCGAGCAGCGCGACGGGGACGTAGACGGCGGCGGCCGCGAGCATCCCCCACATCAGGAACCGCGTGTCTCCCGCGCCGATGAGGATCCCGTCGAGCGCGAACACGGCGCCGCAGAGCGGCATCATCGCCGCGAACAGCCACCAGATCTCGTGCGCCTGCGCCACCACCGCGCCGTCGGGGGTGAACAGCCGCGGCACCAGGTTGCCGAGCGAGACGAGGACCACCCCCAGGACCGCGCCGAGCCCCACGGACCACGCGATCATCCGCCCCGCTGCCGCGCGTGCGCCGGGCGCGTCGCCCGCGCCCAGCATCCGCCCGACCATCACCTGCGCGGCGATCGCCAGCGCGTCGAGGATCAGCGCGAGGAAGATGAACAGCTGGAACGCGATCTGGTGCGCGCCGAGCGCGGCGGGCGAGATCCGCGCGAGCACGGCGGACGCCACCAGGAACGCTCCGAGCAGCGCCGTAGTGCGCACGGCGATCTCCGAGCCGACCCGCATCAGCGTGCGCATGCGGGCCGGCACCGGCCGCTGCCAGCCGGCCCGCCGCTGGACGGCGAGGAACGCCAGGCCCATGCCGAGCTGCGCGATCACCGTGCCCCACGCGGAGCCCTTCAGGCCCCAGCCGAAGCCGTAGACGAGCAGCAGCTCGAGCACGACGTTGACGACGTGGGCGACGACCAGGATGACCAGCGGCGTGCGCAGGTCCGCGATCCCGCGCAGGTACCCCTGCCCGGCGGTCGCGAGCATGAACGCCGGCGCGCCGAGCGCCGCGATCCGCAGGTAGGTCGTCGCCGCGTCGGCGATCTCGCCCTCGGCGCCCATCAACCCGACGAGCGGGCGCGCGAGCCCGGCCAGCGCCACGACCAGGAAGCCGCCGACGAGCAGGTACAGCGGCTCGGCGGCCAGCGCACCGAGCGCCGGGACGGCGAGGCGGAGGATCTCGCGGTCGTGCGGCGAACTGCGGAGCACGCCGCCTGACTCTACGATCGGGCCGCGGTGAGACTGCGCCTCTACCACCACCACGACGGCGCGCGGATCGCCTACCGCGAGGCGGGCACCGGGCCGCCGCTCGCGCTGCTGCACTCGGCCGGCTTCTCGCACCGCGAGTGGGAGCCGCTCGTCGAGGAGCTGAGCGACCGCCACCGGCTCGTGCTGCCGGACCTCCCGCTGCACGGCGACTCGGAGGATCGCCCCCGCCATCCCTACTCGCCCGACTGGCTCGCGGAGGTCATCGCCGGCTTCGTGCGCGACACCTGCGGGGCGCGGCCGCTCGTCGGCGGGCACGAGGTCGGCGCGCTGCTGCTGCTGCGCGCCGTGCTCTCGCGCCAACTCACGCCGGGCGGGCTCGTGCTCATGTCCTCCTCGCTGCACCGGCCGCCCGCGCAGAGCGGCCGGGCCGCACGGGCCGCCGCGCGCATCGCGGCCGTGCCGGGGCTCGACCGCGCCGCCTCGCACGCCGCCCGGCTGGCGTTCCGGCCGTCGAAGGGGCCCGCGCTCTCGGCGCGTGGCAACCCCGCCGCGCGCGACCTCGTCCGCCACGCGACGATGGACCTGGGCGGCAACGTCAACCGCGCGCGGGCGTGGAGCAAGGCGGTGCGGCGCTGGCCGATCCACCAGCCGGAGCTGCTCGACGCCTACCGGCTGATCGAGGTTCCGGTGCTGCTGCTGTGGGCCGACGAGGACGCCGCGCACCCGCTCGCGATCGCCGAGGAGGCGCGCGACCTGCTGCCGGACGCGATGCTGCGCGTGCTGCCCGGAACGGGGTTCCTGATGGCCTACGACGACCCCGTCGGGCTCGCCCGCGAGCTGGCCGCGTTCCGAAGGTAGGGGCCTGTCCAAGAACAGGACCGTGCGTCGGTATCCGACGTGCGGGACTTCTTGGGCAGGCCCCTATACGCGCTACCGTGACCGCGATGGACGATGCCCTGCGGCTGCCGACGTGCTCGATCGGCCGTGCGATGGAGGTCCTCGGGGAACGCTGGACGCTGCTGATCCTGCGCGAGTGCTTCTACGGCGTGCGGCGCTTCACGGTGATGCAGCGCAACCTCGGGATCGCGCGCAACATCCTCTCCGCGCGGCTGCAGCTGCTGGTCCGCACCGGCATCCTGGAGCGCCGGCGCTACTCGGAGGAGCCCGAGCGCTTCGAGTACAAGCTCACCGCGAAGGGCCTCGGCCTGTATCCCGCCGTCGTGGCGATCATGCGCTGGGGCGACGAGCACCTGTGCGAGGACGACCCGCCGCCCGTGGTGCTGCGCCACACGTGCGGCCACCTCGCCGACCCAACGCTCGTCTGCGCGCACTGCCACGCCGCGCTCGACCCGCGCGAGGTCACGCCCGAGCCCGCGCTGGCCGGGCGCTAGGTTCTCCTGCGCAAAGCGACCGGAGGCGGAGATGAGCGCGCAGGGCACCGACCAGCAGCTGTGGGGCGGCGAGACGACCAAGGCCGTCGCGAACTTCCCCGTCTCGGGCGAGCCCGTACCGGTGGCCGTCGTCCGCTGCCTGGGCCGCATCAAGGGCGCCGCCGCGCGGGTCAACGCCGACCTCGGCCTGCTCGGCGCCGACCTGGCCCGGCGGATCGCGGCGGCCGCCGACGAGATCGCGCAGGGCACGCACGACGACCAGTTCCCAGTCGACGTGTTCCAGACCGGCTCGGGCACGTCGTCGAACATGAACGCGAACGAGGTGATCGCGACGCTCGCCGGCGAGGGCGTCCACGCCAACGACCACGTGAACATGGGCCAGTCCTCCAACGACGTGTTCCCGTCCGCGGTCCACCTCGCCGCGCTCGACGAGGCCACCAACCGGCTGCTGCCGGCGCTCCAGCGCCTGGAGGCGTCGCTCGCGGCCAAGGCGGACGCGTTCGCCGACATCGTCAAGGCCGGCCGCACGCACCTGATGGACGCGGTGCCGGTCACGCTCGGGCAGGAGTTCGGCGGCTACGCGGCGCAGGTGCGGCTGGGCGCCCGGCGCGTGCGAGGCGCGCTGCCGCAGGTGGCGCAGCTCCCGCTCGGCGGCACCGCCACGGGCACCGGGCTCAACACCCACCCGGACTTCGCCGCCGGGGTGCGCGAGCGCCTGGCGGCCGATACCGGGCTCGAGGTGAGCCCGCCAGAGGACCCGTTCGAGGCGCAGGCCAACCGCGACGCGCTGGTCGAGCTCTCGGGCGCGCTCAAGGTGATCGCCGTCTCGCTGACCAAGATCGCCAACGACCTCGCGCTGATGGCCTCGGGCCCGCGCGCCGGGATCGGCGAGCTGTTCCTGCCCGAGCTGCAGAAGGGCTCCTCGATCATGCCCGGCAAGGTCAACCCGGTCATGCCCGAGGTCGTCCTGCAGGTCGCCGCGCAGGTGATCGGCAACGACACGGCGATCACCGTCGGCGGCCTCCAAGGGCAGTTCGAGCTCAACGTGCGGATCCCGCTGATCGCGCGCAACCTGCTGCAGTCGATCGCGCTGCTCGCCTCCGCCTGCGAGCTGTTCGCGGAGAAGTGCGTGGACGGCATCGAGGCGAACCTGGCCGGCTGCGAGGCATCTGCGGAGGGCACGCTCGCGGTGGCCACGGCGCTCAACCCGTACATCGGCTACGACAAGGCGTCGGAGATCGTCAAGCACGCCTCGGCGAGCGGGCGCAGGCTGCGCGAGGTCGCGCGCGAGCACGGGGTCGACGAGGCGACCCTCGACGCGGCGCTCGACCTGCGCCGCATCGCGGCGGGCTCGGCGGCCGAGGGGGCATGACCGCGGTCGCGAGGTGAAGCCGGTGACGAGGCCGCAGGCCGAGGCAGGTGACGCCGGCCTGCTGGAGCGGATCGAGGCGTACGCGGACGCCGCCCCGCGGCCCGCGGCCGACGTCGAGGAGCGCGGCGCCCTGACGCTGTTCGTGTCGCGGATCCCGTGGCGGTTCTACGGCCGCCCGCGGCTCGGGCTGACCGAGGACGTGGGTGCCGACGACGTCGTCGCCGTGCGTGCGCGCCAGCGCGAGCTGGGCGTGCGCGAGGCGTTCGAATGGGTGCACGAGACGACGCCGTCGCTGGCCGGCGCCGCCGCAGCCGCCGGGCTGGAGGTGATCCAGGTGCCGCTGCTCGCGCTTGACCCGGCCGCCCTGGCGCCGGCCGGCGCGGACGGGGCGATCGGCGCGGACCTGCGGATGCTCGACCCCGACGACCGCGCGCTGCCGGACGCCCAGGGCGCGATCGAGCTCGCCTTCGCGGCGGAGGGCATGGGCGCCGTCGCCGCCGGCACCGCGGAACGCGATCTCGCCACGGCGCGCCTCGGCGGCCTCGGGTTCCTCCGCGACCGGCTGCGCGCCGGGCTGACCGCGATGGCCGTGGCCGAGAGCGCGAGCGAGGGCGTGCTCGGCGCCGGCTCGCACCAGCCTGTCGACGGCGTGAGCGAGGTGACCGGCGTGGGAACGCTGCCGGCCGCTCGCGGGCGCGGGATCGGCGGCGCCGTGACCGGGCGCCTCGTGCAGGACGCGCGCGAGCGCGGCGCCGAGCTCGTCTTCCTCTCCGCGGCCGATGACCGGGTCGCCCGCCTGTACGCGCGGCGCGGCTTCCGCCGCATCGGCACCGCCTGCTTCGGCCGCCCGCGCGAGCGGTGACCGCGACCGCCGGACCGCGCGCCGCCGCGCGGGCATCGGCCGCGCCCCGGTGCTCGCGCTGGCCGGCGCGCTGACGATCGCGTTCTCGGCCATCCTCGTGCACCAGGCCGGCGTGCACCCGGCCACGGCGGCCGTCTACCAACGGCAACGAGGATCCCCGGCGGCCGGCCGGCCCGCTGTTCGACACGACGTGGGTGGGCGCGCTCGCGTCGCTGGCCGCCGCGCTCGCGCTCGGCGTCGGGCGATCTCGCGCCGGCCTGGCCGTCGGCCGGCTGGCTCGTCCTGCTCGCGCTCAGCTCCCAGGTGCTGGGCTGGATGCTCATCTCCAGCTCGCTGCCGCGCCTGCCGGCCGCGCTGACGTCGATGATCCTCACCGTCCAGCCCGTCGGGTCGGTCGTGCTCGGCATCATGTTGCTCGGGGAGGCGCCGACGGCGTTGCAGCTCGGCGGCGCGGCATGCATCCTCGCCGGTCTCGTGTCGGTGGCGGGTAGGGTCGGGCGATGACCGACTGGGAGCGGCTCGTCAAGCCGGCGCTGCGCAGCGTGGGCGCGTACGACCCCGGCCCGAGCCCGGACGAGCAGCTGGCCGCGCTCGGCGTCGACGCGGTGGCCAAGCTCAACTGGAACGAGGGCCTGTGGGGCCCGCTGCCGGGCGTGGACGCGGCCGTGACCGCCGCGCTCCACCAGGTCTGGGCCTACCCGGCGCACGCCTACGGCACCCTGCGCGAGGCGATCGCCGCCGACTCCGGCGTGCGGCCCGACCAGGTCCAGCCGGCGCACGGCATCCAGGCGCTCATCCTCACGATCGTCACCGCGATCGTCCGCTCGGGCGACGCCGTGGTGGTGCCCGAGCACACCTACGGCCTCTACGCGCAGGCCGCGCGCGTGGCGGGCGCCGAGGTCGTGCGCGTCTCCTCGCCCGCGCTCGCGCTCGACCTCGAGCGGATCGCGGCCGCCGTGCGGCGCACCCGCGCCCGGCTCGTGTGGATCTGCGATCCCAACAACCCGACGGGCGCCCGCCTGGGCGCGGACGAGTGGCGCGCGTTCCTCGACGCCGTCGGGCCCGACTGCGTGGTGGTGGCCGACGAGGCCTACGCCGACTACGTGGAGCCCGCCCAGCGCATCCGGCGCGAGGACGACGTGGACGACGGACGGGCGGTGGTGGTCCTGCGGACGTTCTCCAAGCTCTACGGGCTCGCCGGGCTGCGCCTCGGCTACGCGGTCGCCGACCCCGCGCTGCTGCACTTCCTCAACTCGGTGCAGGAGCCGTTCAACGTGAACCGCGCCGCGCTCGCCGCCGGGCTCGCGAGCCTCGGGCGCGCCGGGGAGGTCGCCGCGCGGCGCGCCGAGGTCGCCGCGGTGCGCGCGCGCTTCGCGGCGCGGCTGGCCGAGGGCGGGATGGCGCCGCAGCCGTCGGCGGCCAACTTCGTCCTCGTCGATCTCGGCGTCGACGACGCGCTGCTGACCGAGCGGCTGGTCCGGCGCGGCTTCCTGATCCGCCCGGGGCGCGAGATGGGCCTCCCGGGCCGGGCCCGGATCACGATCGGCCCCGAGGCGCTGATGGAGCGCGCGGCCGCCGCGCTGCTCGACGTGCGGGCGGAGCTCGGCGCCGGGGTGACCGCGTGACCACCGGCGGGCGCCTGCTCGCGCACGCGCTGGCCGCGCACGGTGTCGAGGTCGTCTGGGGCATCCCGGGCACCCACAACCTCGAGCTCTACGCGGGCCTGCGCGCGGCCGGGATCCGCCACGTCAGCCCCCGGCACGAGCAGGGCGCCGCGTTCGCCGCCGACGGCTACAGCCGCGTCACGGGGCGCGTCGGCGTGTGCGTCACCACCTCCGGTCCCGCGGTCCTGAACGCGGCGACCGCGCTCGCGCAGGCCCACTCGGACTCGATTCCGGTGCTGCTCGTCGCGCCGGGTATGCCGCTGCGACATCCCGGCCTCGGCAACGGGGAGCTGCACGAGAGCCGGGACCTCGGCGCGGCGATGGGCGCGATCGTGGCGGCGAGCCATCGCGTGACGAGCGTCGAGGAGATCCCGCTCGCGGTCGCCCAGGCCTTCGCCCGCATGACGAGCGGGCGGCCGCGCCCGATGCACCTGGAGATCCCGCTCGACCTGCTCGTCGCCGAGGGCGCCGCCGCGCCGGTCGCGGCGCCGGCGCTGGCGCCGGTCGCGCCCGACGCCGCCGCCCTGGACGCGGCCGCCGCGCGACTCGGCGCGGCGGCACGCCCGTGCGTGCTGGTGGGGGGAGGGGCGAGCGCGGCGGCCGCGAAGCTGCGCGACGTCGCCGAGCGCCTGGGCGCGCCCGTCGTCTGCTCGATCAACGGCAAGGGCACGATGCCCGACGACCACCCGCTCGGCATGGGCGCCGGCTACGCGCGGCCGGTGACCGCCGAGCTGGTCGCCGACAGCGACTGCGTGCTCGTCGTCGGCAGCGAGCTCGCGCCGTCGGACGCGTGGAACGGGCCGCTCCCGCTCGACGGCAAGGTGGTGCGCGTCGACGTCGACCCGATCGGGATCGTCACCAACGCGCGGCCCGCGGTGGCTGTCGTGGGCGACGCCGCGCTCGCGCTCGCGGGACTGGCCGGGCGCCTCGGGGGCGAGCGATCCGACGGCGAGCGCGCGGCGCGCTGGCGCGCCGCGTTCCGCGCGGGCGCGGACGCCGACGGCGCACGCTGGGCGTGGCTGCTGGAGGCGCTCGGCGACGGTCTCGGCGACGACGGCGTCCTCGCCGCCGACAGCGCGATGGTGTGCTACTACGGCGCCGTCTCCGCGCTGCCGGCCCAGCGTCCGCGATCGTTCCTCTACCCGACCGGCTACGGGACGCTGGGCTACGCCGTCCCCGCGGCGATCGGCGCCAAGCTGGGCCGGCCGGAGGCGCGCGTCGTGGCCCTGGCCGGGGACGGCGGCGTGCTGTTCAGCATCGCCGAGCTCGCCGCCGCGGCGCAGGAAGGGCTCGCGCTGCCGGTGGTCGTCGTCGACAACGGCGGCTACGGCGAGATCCGCGACGAGATGGCCGGCCGCGGCGACGCGCCGCTCGGCGTCGACTTCCCCGGGCTCGACTTCGCCGCGCTCGGGCGCGCGTTGAACTGCCACGGCGTGCGCGCCGACGCGGCCGCGCCCTTCCGCGACGCGCTGGCAGCGGCATTCGCCGCCGACCGGCCGACGGTGATCCACGTCAGGGAGTAGCGCGCTCGGCGTCGTACACGGCGAGCACCCGCTTCGGCGCCGACAGCCGCCAC
>Ga0136615_10001737_pt1 | contig 10647 bp, 9 predicted proteins | sample AntDrymUQ2882206_2_FD_106647 | JGI IMG/M metagenome (GOLD analysis project Ga0136615, IMG submission 106647) | Polar desert sand microbial communities from Dry Valleys, Antarctica - metaG UQ288 (22.06) | ecosystem: Environmental > Terrestrial > Soil > Desert | place: Antarctica: Dry Valley...
GCGTCGACCAGGATGAGGGCCTCAGGCGCGGCGGACCGGGCCGCGGCGGCCAGCTCCTGGAGCGGGTTGGTCACGCCCGTGGACGTCTCGTTGTGGGTGAGGAGCACGGCCCTGGCCGGCCGCCCGCCGTCGGCCATTGCTCGGAGGGACTCTGTCACGGCCGCCGGATCGGCCGCCTGGCCCCACGCCACGTCCAGCTTGGTCACGTCCGCGCCGTAGCGCGTGGCGACCTTGGCGAAGCGATCACCGAAGACGCCGATGCTCACGGACAGGATGGGGTCGCCCGGGGAGAGGTGGTTGACCACGGCCGCCTCCAGGCCGCCGGTGCCGGAGCAGGTCAGGATGACGAGGTCGTTCTCGGTCCGGAAGGCGCGCTTGAGCGCGACCGTCACGCGGCCCAGCAACTCCTTGAACTCGGGACCGCGGTGGTTGACCATCTGACGCCCACCGGCTTCGCGCACGGCATCGGGCAGAGGGGTCGGACCGGGGATGCGGAGATGGGTCGGCTCGGTCACGAAAGTGCTCCTGAGTGACGGATCAGCAGGACGAGGCCAGGTTGATGACGGCTGCTCGATGGTACCCCCTCGACGAGCGTGGCCGTCGCCGAGCCGTCCGGCGGTGAGCCGCGCGCGTAGACTGCCGGCGTGCCCCGACGTGCCCTCACCAGTGCGCTGCCCGAGTCGTTGGATCTGACCGGAGCTTCTGCCCACGCCCCCCTGGCGGCGCGCCTGCGACCGCAGGCGCTCGACGAGTTCCAGGGACAGGAGCATCTGGTAGGCGAGCGCGGCGCGCTGCGACGGATGGTGGAGCGAGGACATCTCGCCTCGATGGTCCTGTGGGGGCCACCGGGTGTGGGCAAGACGACCCTTGCGCGGCTGCTGGCCGAAGCGGTCGATGCTCCCTTCATGACGCTCAGCGCGGTGATGAGCGGGGTAGCCGACGTGCGAGCGGCGATCGCCCGAGCGCGCGAATGGATCGACCGGGGCGGGCGCTCCACGGTCCTCTTCCTCGATGAGATCCACCGCTTCAACAAGGCTCAGCAGGATGCCCTGCTGCCGCAGGTCGAGGACGGCACCATCACGCTCATCGGGGCGACCACGGAGAACCCCTACTTCGAGGTGAACTCGGCGCTCCTGTCGCGGCTGCGGGTCTTCCGCCTCGAGCCGCTCAGTGATGAGCAGATCGGCGCCATCGTGGATCGGGCCATGTCCGACGAACGCGGCTTCGCCGGTGCCGTGGTCCTGCCGCACGACGCGCGTGAACATCTTGTGTCGATCTCGGCGGGCGATGCGCGAGCGGCGCTGAACGTGCTGGAGGCCGCGGCGGCCATGGCCGGCGTGGACGAGCCGGATGGAGCACGGCCGGTGATGCCGAGCCTGGAAGAGATCGAGACGGCGGCGCAGGAGCGGATCCTCTCCTACGACCGTGCCGGCGACGGCCACTACGGCACCGTCAGCGCCTTCATCAAGAGCATGCGCGGCAACGACCCGGACGCGGCGCTCTACTGGCTGGCGGCCATGGTCGCGGCCGGCGAGGACCCGCGCTTCATCTGCCGGCGCATCATCATCTGTGCCTCGGAGGATGTGGGCAACGCCGATCCGAGGGCCCTCCAGGTCGCTGTGGCAGCAGCCCAGGCGCTCGACTGGGTCGGCCTGCCCGAAGCCCAGTACGCGCTGGCGCAGGCCACCGCCTACGTGGCCAGCGCGCCCAAGTCGAACCGGGTGGGCGTGGCCTACTGGGCGGCCGTGGCCGATGTCCAGGCACATGGCTCGCTGCCCGTGCCCGGTCACCTGCTGCCGGCGGCTGTGCCGGCCATGCGCGCACACGGCATCGGCGTGGGCTATCGCATGCCTCACGACTATCCCGGCGCGGACATCGAGCAGCAGTATCTGCCTGATGCGCTGCGCGAACGCCGCTACTACCAGCCGTCGGACCAGGGCATGGAGGCGCACATCGCGGCACGGCTGGAGCGCCTGGCGGAGGGGCGGGCAGCCGCTCGCGAGGCGGGTGGCGCGAGACCAGCGCCGCGAGGGCGAACGCGCGAGGGCGACGCGATGAAGGCGTCCGGCAAGGTCATGCGCCAGCGAGAAGAGTCGAAACGGACGATCGCGGACCGGCAGAAGAAGGAAGCGCAGCAAGGCTGAGCTGGCCGGCCTCGAGGGGGCTCTTCCGCTCAGGCGCCGTCGCGCGGTCCGGCACCCACTGGGGCACGCTGCGGCTTCACACGCGCGGTCGCCGCAGCGCCAAGCCGCGCGTCGCCATCCTCGGCTACTTCGAGGACGGCCCGAACCTGGTCACGCTGGCCATGAACGGCTGGGCTGCACCGGATCCGGCGGTGGCGGACGGTGTCGACGGTTACGCCCGGCTCCGTCCGACCGAGACGGCGGTCGTCGTCCTCGAGCCGCGAGTACCCGCTTTGGGATGATCAGCGGTCATCGAGCGCGGCAAGCCTAATAGAGCGGCGACGCTCCCATTACCACCAGCACGATCCAGAGCAGCAGCAGGATGCCGATGAGGGTCACCGCCACGAAGGCGATGCGCCGCAGGTCCTGCGCGACGTAGACGTACTCGGTGGCGGCCCGCTCGGCGAGGACGCTGCCCGGCTTGGCACGCGCTCGGTGGTGGATGGTGCGCGTTGGGGGGGCGGTGCCGGCACCGGCGGTCACCAGCGTTCGACGTGTCGGGGCAGTGTCGGCGGCGGCGATGGCATCGCCGACAGCGTCGGTCTGCCGCGGCGCGGAAGCCGAAGTGCGGGGACCGGCCGGCCTGATCGGTGCGGGGCGGGTACCCGGTCGACGGTGGTCGGGCCTACCGCGCGTGCGCTTGCTCACGGGGCCGAGGATACCAGCCGGGTCGGGGTTAGGATAGGACGTCCCTGGTCATCGGGGCCGAGCCGTGAGGAGCCCAGACCGTTGCCTCCGTCGTTCGCCGCGCCCCTGGCGGTGGTGGCGCTCGTCATCGCACTGGTCGCACTCGTGCTGGCGTTCTCGGCGCTTCGTCGGGGAAGGGTCGTGTCGAGGGAGCGTCCGCTGCCAGCCCTCACCGATCTGGACTCGCTCGAGGCGTATCTGTCGCAGCAGGAGGCGCGAGTCGAGGCCCTTGTCCGCACGGCCATGACCCAGGAGGAGCGACTGGCGGGAATGGAGACGCGGGGCGGCCGGGCAATCCAGCACGTCGGGGTCGTGCGCTACAACCCATTCGATGACACCGGCTCCAACCAGAGCTTCGCGCTCGCCCTGCTCGACGCTGAGGGCAACGGCGTGGTCATCTCCAGCCTTCACTCTCGGCAACAGACGCGGGTCTATCTGAAGGAGATCGCGCGCGGGCAGAGTGAGGCGCAACTCTCGGGTGAGGAGACCGAGGCACTGGGGCGGGCAGCCATCCTGCGCTGAGGCCGGCGTGGCCCGCGCGGGCGTGACATACAGGTGGCACGGGCGACCGACAGGATCGCCCCATGCGCGCATCCGATCGACCATTCCTGCCGGCGCCCTGGCGGGAGCATGCCGGTCCGCGGCCGCCCGAAGCCGGCGCGCCGGTCTCCCTGGAGCGCGTCGCGGAGCTGCTGCGCGGCCTGGATCGGGATCAGCGCCGGGCGGTGACGCATGGGGAGGGACCGCTGCTCGTCGTCGCAGGTCCGGGCACCGGCAAGACGGAGGTCATCACCCGCCGGGTCGCCTGGCTCATCGCCACCAAGCGTGCCCGCCCCTCGGAGGTGCTCGCCCTGACGTTCACGGATCGCGCGGCGGACGAGATGCGGCACCGCGTGGACGTGTTGGTGCCATACGGCCATGCAGAGGCATCGATCCACACCTTCCATGCCTTCGGCGATCGACTGCTGCGTGAGTTCGCCTACGAGCTCGGACTGCCCACCGACCCTAGGGTCATCAGCAGGGCAGAGGCCGTGGTGCTCCTCCGCGAGCATCTCTTCGAGCTGGGCCTCGAGCGCTACCGACCACTGGCCGACCCGACCCGCTTCCTGGGGGCCCTCGTGGATCGCTGCGGCCGAGCCAAGGACCAGGGCCTGACCCCGGCGGACCTCCTCGCCAGGGCCGCCAATCAGGAGCGGGCGGCGGCGGAAGCACTCGATGCGGCGGGAGCAGATGTCGGGGCGAGTGAGGCGGCACTGGCCCTGGTGGAGGCGGCAGCGGGGCAGCGCGAGCTGGCAGTGGCGTACGGGCACTATCAGCGTCTGCTCGCGGACCGCGGCCTGATCGACTTCGGTGACCAGGTCCACGCCGCGGTGCGCCTGCTCCGCGAGCGGCCCGCTGTGCGAGCGGAGCTCCAGCGGCGGTTCCGATACATCGTCGTCGACGAGTTCCAGGACACCAACCCCCAACAGGCGGAGCTGCTCAGGCTGCTTTCGGGTGCCCGCCGGAACGTGACGGTGGTGGGCGACGACGACCAGTCGATCTACACCTTCCGGGGTGCGGCCATGGGCAACATCCTGGGCTTCACCGCGGCCTTCGACGGAGCTCGCAGGGTGGTGCTCCGGCGCAACCATCGCTCCCGCCGGCCCATCCTGGCCGTTGCGCAGCGCCTGGTCCGGCACAACGATCCACAGCGCCTAGAGGTCCTGGAGGGCCTGGACAAGAGCCTCGTCACCGTTCGACGCGGCCGCCGTCCAGCTCCCGTCCAGGTCCAGGGATACGCCCGCGCCGAGGACGAGGCGGATGCCGTGGCTGCCATCATCGCCTCGCGCGTCTCGGGCGGTGAGGCCGCCGGTGACTTCGCCGTCCTGGTCCGGACGAACAGCGACGCTGCTCCCGTGCTGCGCAGCCTAGCCATGCACGGACTTCCCGTTCGCTTCAGCGGCGCTTCGGGGCTCTACGCGAGGCCGGAGGTCCGAGATCTTCTGGCGTTCCTGCGGGCCGTGGCCGACCCGGACTCCAGCGTCGACCTCTACGCGGTGGCCACCGGCGCGCCCTACCGCTCGGGCGGCGAGGACATGACGGCGCTGCTGGAGATGGCCCGCCGGCGCCACCGTTCGCTGTGGTGGGCCATCGGTGAGATCTCGGCGCAGCCCGGCGTGCTGCGCCTCAGCGCGGATACGCGCCAGCGCCTGGGCCGGCTGCGCGCCGACATGTCGGCCAGCCTGGAGGCCGCGCATCGCCGGCCGGCCGGGGAGCTCCTATACGAGCACCTCAAGCGCAGCGGCCGCCTGCGTGACTTGGTCGCGGCTGCCGAGCGCGGGGATGAGGCACCGCTGCGCAACGTGGCGCGACTCTTCGACATCATCCGTGCCCAGTCGGCCGTCCTCCAGGATGACCGGGTTCCGTTCCTGGTGCCGCACCTGCAGACCCTCGCCGAGGCGGGTGACGATCCGGCGGAGCCGCCCAGCGACCTCGATGGTCAGGCGGTCTCCGTCCTCACGGTGCACAAGGCCAAGGGCCTCGAGTTCCCAGTGGTGTTCCTCATCGGGTTGGTCGATGGACGGTTCCCACTGCGCGGCCGGGCCGAGCGATTGCCGCTGCCGACTCCCGGCACGGACGTCGAGGACCGCCGGGAAGCGCCCTTCGCGGAGGAGCGCCGCCTCTGCTATGTAGCCATGACACGCGCCCGGGATGAGCTTCATCTGTCCTGGTCGCGACGCACAGCCTCGGGTCGCTCACGCCGGCCGTCGCCCTTTCTCGGCGAGGCGCTGGACCGGCCGCTCGAAGCGCTCCACGATGGGCCACGGCCTACGACGACGGCCGCTCTCGTGGAGCGGCTGGCCGCGGCTTCGGAGCCGCATCCGATGGTGACCATGGATGCGCCCACGGCGCTGCCTCGGCCCGAGGAGCCGCTCACCCTGAGCTACTCCCAGATCGACGACTACCTGACCTGTCCGCTCAAGTACCGTCTGCGCCACCTCGTCCGAGTGCCCACCCCGCCGCACCACGCGCTGGTACTCGGCAATGCACTGCACCAGGCGGCAGCCGCGTTCCATACCGCACGCTCCCGGGGCCGGCCCATGGATGTCGACGCGCTGCTGGAGGTCTTCGACGTCCACTGGTCCAATGAGGGCTTCCTCTCTCGCCAGCACGAGGAGGCCCGCTACGCATCCGGTCGGGCGGCACTGGTGCGGTTCCATGCCGCCGAGACGCGTCCCGGCGCGCCGGTACCGGTCGCGGTGGAGCGAAGGTTCAGCGTGCACCTCGAAGGTGAGATCGTGCGGGGACGGTATGACCGGGTCGACGAGACCGCTGAGGGGACGGTCATCACGGACCTCAAGTCGAGCGATGTCCGGGAACAGCGCAAGGCCACGGAAAAGGCACGCGACTCCCTGCAGTTGCAGGTCTACGCCCTGGCCCACGAGGCCGAGACGGGCAGGCTGCCGGCGGCCGTCCAGTTGCAGTTCATGGAGAGCGGCCTGATCGGGCGTGCCGTGCCGGACGGAGCGCGGCTGGACAAGGCCAGAGCCCGGATCGCGGAGGCGGCAGCCGGCATCCGACAGGGCCACTTCCCGGCCAAGCCCGACTACCTGGCGTGCAGCTACTGCCCTTACCGCGATGTCTGCCCGGCGAGCACCGCTTGAACCGCCCGGCTCGTAGACTCGGCCGGTGTACGCGCGGGACCGTCTGCTCAACGTCTCGCTGCTCCTGGCCGCGATCGGAGCCTGGCTGGCGGTGGCCTGGGTTTTGACATCGACTTCGCCGCGCGACGACGCACGGATCCAGGCGGCCGGAGCGCTGCTGCTCGGTATCGCCGTGGCCCTGACCCTGTTGCCACTCTTCTGGCTGGCCTCCTTCGCACGCCGGCGCCGGATCGCCTACCGCGGCGACTGGTCCCGCGCGGGACGCCGTGCCCTGCTGGCCGGCGGTGTGGTGACGCTCCTGGTGCTGCTACGGGTGCTCGGGGCGTTCAGTCTCCCCCTGGCCGCCTTCGTCGTCGCCATGGCCCTTTTCGTGGAGCTCATCGTGAGCGCGAGACGCTAGCATGGGCGGCGGTGCGCCCTGCTGGACCGTGATCCGGAACCGGCGGCACGCCGAGCGAGGTTCCTAGCCGTGACCGGCCCCCTCCGTCCCGATACCCTGCCCTCCGACTCACCGCGTCCGGACTATGCCCGCACCAATGGCTGGGATGGTCCCCACTCGAGATATAGCGGCGCGTCCGCACCGACCTACGTCGGGCCGGTCTCCTTCAGTCAGCGCGAGATCGTCGAGGACGCTGAGGCGCTCAAGCTTCGCCGTCCGGATGTGGCCATCGTGGGTGCCCCGTTCGACGACGCCGTGAGCCATCGGCCCGGCGCTCGCTTCGGACCGCGCGCTATCCGCCAGGCCTACTACAACCACGGTGAGCACTCGCTGCAGCTCGATATCATGCCCTTCCACGAGCTGGACGTGGTGGATGCCGGTGACGCCGACATCGTGCCCGCCTCGTTGCACCGCGGTCACGCGATGATCTTCCGCAAGGTCCTGGAGGTCGCCTCATCGGGTGCCATCCCCATCATCCTGGGCGGCGATCACTCGATCACCTGGCCCAGCGCCAGCGCCGTGGCCCAGATCCGTGCGCCGGGCAGCATCGGCGTCGTCCACTTCGACGCGCACGCGGACACTGCCGACCAGGACTGGGGCGTGTTGGCGGGACATGGCACGCCGATGCGACGACTCATCGAGTCGGGCGCGGTGAAGGGCCGCAACTTCGTGCAGGTTGGGCTGCGCGGCTACTGGCCGCCGCCGGACGTCTTCGAGTGGATGCGCACACAAGGCCTGCGCTGGCACCTCATGCGCGAGATCGAGGAGCGCGGCGCGGAGGCGGTCATCGACGACGCCATCACCGAAGCGCTGGATGGACCGGAGGCCATCTACCTGTCGCTGGATATCGATGTGATCGATCCAGGCATGGCCCCCGGCACAGGGACGCCGGAACCCGGTGGCATGCTGACGCGCGAGATCCTGCGTGCGGTACGGCGCATCGTCGGTCGGGTGGAGCTCGCCGGCATGGACATCGTGGAGGTCTCACCGCCGTACGACCATGCGGAGGTGACCGCCATGGCGGCGCATCGTGCCGCGCTGGAGTGCATCAGCGCACTGGCCGTAAAGAAGCGGGCCGGCCAGCCCGTTCGCTTCGAAGGGTATGCGGTCCGGTCTGCCGCCAGCCACACGGCAGACGTCGCACCCGTGTCCCCTTGACCAGCGACCCCTCCTGGCCCTCCCTGGCGACGACGCCGCCCATCGACGGTGCCCACAGCAAGATCAAGAGCCGCCTGGTCGAGGCCGTCGAACAGCATCGCGACGAGATCCTCGCGCTCTCACACCGCATCCACGAGCACCCTGAGCCGGCTTTCGAGGAGCGGCAGGCGGCGAGCTGGGTGGCCGAGGCCGTCGCCCGACACGGCTATCGGGTGGAGCACCCGGCGGGCCGGCTCGAGACCGCCGTGCGGGGCCGTCTGGCGGGCGGACTGGGCACGGACGGTCCGCGCATCGGCATCCTGGCCGAGTACGACGCCCTGCCCGGTCTGGGCCACGGCTGCGGGCACAACACGATGGCCGCCAGCGGCGTGGGCGCCGCCATCGCGCTGGCCGGCGTCGCCTCGCAGGTGCGCGGCGAGATCGTCTTCCTGGGCACGCCCGCCGAGGAGCGCGGCTCGGGCAAGCAGTTCATGATCGATGACGGGCTGCTGGACGGACTGGACGCGGCGCTCCTCTTCCATCCCAGTGACCGAACCCAGACGGCCTGCGCGCTGCTCGCCTCGGAGGACGTGGAGATCACCTTCACCGGCTTCCAGGCACACGCGGCGGCCGATCCCTGGAAGGGACGCAACGCGCTCGACGCGCTGGTGATGCTCTTCAGCTCCATCGGCCTATGGCGCCAGCAGCTGCGGCCGGACGCGCGCGTGCACGGCATCGTCATAGAGGGCGGCACGGCGGCCAACATCATCCCCGACCGGACCGTCGGGCGGTTCATGATCCGCTCCACCGACGAGTTGGAGTTCGGTCGCATGCGCGAGCGCTTCCGGCAGCTCGTCCACGCGGCGGCACTGGCGGCGGACTGCGAGGGCGAAGCCACGTTCTCCGGTGGCTCGTCGACCATGAAGGACAACGCCACGCTGCGCGACCGCTTCCTGGCCAACATGGCGGCCTACGGCATCACGGACAACCCGGTGCTGCCGGACCAGTTGGGCTCATCCGACATGGGCAACGTGAGCCAGGTGCTGCCGGCCATCCACCCGTCCATCGCCATCTGCGAGGAGGGCGTGCCCGGGCACTCCATCGAGTTCCGCGATGCAGCCGCTTCGCCCCGTGCCGATGAGGTGACGCTCATCGCCGCCGCACTCGTGGCGCAGACCGCCTGGGACCTGTTCGCCGACCCCGCGCTGGTGGCCGCTGCCTGGCACGAGTTCCGAGGTGCCTGAGAGCGACCTGGGTGCTTCGCCCGAGCCGGACCTCGACGCCTCGCTGGCGCGGGATCCGGCCGCGTCGCTGGCGCGTTACTACGACCTCGACCTCCTGGAGGATCCCGGGGATCTGGCCCTCTACGAGGCACTCGCCCGGCGGTCCGACGGGCGGATCCTGGAGCTCGGCGCGGGCAGCGGCCGCCTGGCGGTGCCGCTCGCCGTGCGGGGACACGCCGTCACGGCGGTGGACCTCGATCCCGCCATGATCGGCCGAGCACGTGACGCGTGGCAGCGCGCGATCGTCGAACTCGGTCGATCCGACGGAGGTCTCGAGGGATCCGCTGAAGGCCGCTCGGGGGCCTCGGCCGGCAGCTTGGAGCTGGTCGAGGCCGACATGCGTGACCTGGACCTGCCCGGGCGCTTCGACCTCGCGATCCTGGCTCTCAACACGCTGCTCCTCCTGGGCGATCGAGGCTCCCAGCAGGCGGCACTGGCCACCATGGCGCGGCACCTCACGCCGAACGGGGTAGCAGTCGTTGACGTCTGGCTGCCCAGCTCGGGGGACCTGGCCCTGTACGACGGCCGGCTGCTCATGGAGTGGCAGCGCGATGATCCCGAGACCGGCGAACGAGTGGCCAAGTGCGCCTCTGCTCGGCACGATGCAGCGACGGCCAGTGTCACCCTGACCCAGCTGTTCGACGCCTGGCCAGCCGAGGGCGGGACGCTGCGGCGCGTCTCGCGCACCGACACGTTGCGCCTCGTGGGCGCCGACGAGCTGGTGGCCATGGCTGACGCGGCGGGACTCCGCGTGGAGCGGCTGGCAGGTGACCATCAGATGGGCGGCTTTGGTCCGGGCGCGGAGCGGACAGTGCTCCTGGCACGGTTGGTATAGTCGGGCGGTGGGCGCACCCTCGTCGCAGATACGGCTCCTGCTGGTCGAGGACGTGACGCAGGTCGCGCAATACATCCGGAACCTGCTGAACTCCCAGGATCAGGTGATGGTCAACCGAGCCGACTCGGCCGGTGGCATCGACCCTCGCGCGGTGGCCGAGCAGCTGGTCGGCGAGCCCGAGTTCCAGCTGGTGAGCGACGGGCGGCTGGTGGTGGAGGCCAACAACCAGGGCGTGCCATTCGTCCTGATCGAGCCCGAGGCACCCATCAGCGAGCAGGTCGCGGACATCGCCACCCGCCTGCTCAAGTCCCGCGCGGCGGCCGTGGCGGGCGCGCACTGAGCCCGATGTCCGACGAGCGGCCCATCGGTTTCTTCGATTCGGGTGTCGGTGGCTTGACCGTGCTGCGCGAGGTCCTGCGGCGGCTACCCGCAGAATCCA
>Ga0136615_10001738_pt1 | contig 10641 bp, 9 predicted proteins | sample AntDrymUQ2882206_2_FD_106647 | JGI IMG/M metagenome (GOLD analysis project Ga0136615, IMG submission 106647) | Polar desert sand microbial communities from Dry Valleys, Antarctica - metaG UQ288 (22.06) | ecosystem: Environmental > Terrestrial > Soil > Desert | place: Antarctica: Dry Valley...
CGCGCTGAAGACCTACCTCAAGCGCTTCCGCAGCGCGGCCGAGGCCGGCGACACGGCGGCGGCGACCGAGGCCTACCGCCTCGCCGCGCGCAAGCTCGACCAGGCGGCATCGAAGGGCGTCGTGCACGCCAACTTCGCCGCGAACCACAAGTCGAAGATGTCGCACCGCCTCACGGCGCTCTAGCACGGCCGCGGCCTTGCCCGTGCGGCCCGAGCCGGGGCGCTACGCGGGCATCGTGCTCGACGTCGACGGGGTCGTCCTGCTTGGCGGGCAGGCGATCCCCGGAGCGCCCGAGGCGATCGGGCGGGTGCGCGCCGCGGGCTGCGGGGTCGTCTTCGCTACCAACAACGCCACCCGCACGGCGGCCGAGGTCGTCGCCGTGCTGCGCGCCGCGGGCATCGCAGCCGCCGCGCACGAGGTCGTGACCTCATCGATGGCCGCCGCGGAGCTGGTGGAGCCCGGGACGCGCTGCTTCGTCATCGGCATGGCGGGCCTGCACGAGCCGCTGGCCGCACGCGGCGCGGTGGTGGTGCGCGACCCCTCCGCCGCGCAGGTGGTCGTGGTCGGGCTGGACCGGACCTTCACCTACGAGGACCTGCGCCTGGCCACCCACGCACTGCGGCGCGGCGCCCGCTTCCTGGCCACGAACACCGACGCCACCTACCCGGCGCCCGAGGGCCTCGAACCCGGCGCCGGGTCGATCGTCGCCGCGCTGGTGACCGCCAGCGACCGTGAACCCGAGGTCGCGGGCAAGCCGCACGCCCCGCTGTTCGCCACCGCCGCGGCGCACCTGCCCGACGGCCCGCTGCTGATGGTCGGTGACCGCCTCGACACCGACATCGACGGCGCCGCCGCCCTCGGCTGGGACACCGCCCTGGTCCTCACCGGCGTCGCCACCCCCGCCGAGGCGGCCACCGCCTCCCCCACCTACCTCGCCCCGTCCCTCGCCGCCCTGATCCCCTAGACCTCCGGCATCCAGGCACGGCCTGTTGCCCGCCGGGCAACGCGTGCGCCGGGCGGGGGCGCCCGGTGGCGGGTCAGGTGCGGGTCGCGACGCTGGCGACGGCACGCTCCAGGGCGAAGGCGGGCGGGAGCTCGCCGCCCTTGATCTCGGCGTCGGCGTCGGCCAGGGCGCGGTAGGCGCGGGTGAGCTCGCCGGGGCCGAAGTTGCGGCGCACGCCCTGCAGGCGGCGCGTCTGTCCGGGACTGACGTTCAGCCCGACGCTCTTGGGGTCGAGCTTTCCCGCGACGGCCACCAGCGACCGCAAGCGGTAGCCGAGGGCACCCAGGACGAGGACGGGATCGTCACCGCCCTCCAGCACACCGCGCAGCAGCGTGAGGGCCCTGGCAGGGTCGCGGTCACACATCGCGTCGGCGACCGCGAAGGTGCCCCGATCACCGTGGCCGACCACCACCGCGTTGACGGCGTCGGCGCCGATCGGCCCCTTCGGCGCCGCGGCGACCGCCTGCGCGACCTTCTCCACGATGGTCGCGACGTGCAGCCCCGCGTGCTCGAGGATGGCCTGGACCGCGCCAGCATCCGCGGAGCGTCCGGCCCGCCGGAACTCCGCGCTCACGAGGTCCGCCCACTTGCGGTCCTCCCAGTCCCTCGGCACGTCGACGTCGACCCGCGCGCCGTCCGCCTTGAGGAGCCTCGCGAGCGTGACGATGCGCGCGGTCCCCGAGGCCAGCAGGACGACCGTCGTGTCGGTCATCCCCGCGCCGAGCTCGGCCAGCAGCGCCGCCGACGCGGGCGCCGGCAGGTCCTGCGCCTCGCGGATGACCACCGCCCGCGGGGAGCCGAACAGCGAGGCCGTCCGCAGGTCGGGCAGTCCTCGCTCCCGCACGTCGGCCGCGCGCATGTCGACCACCTCGAGGGGCACCCCGGTCCCCCGTGCCCGCTCGCGCAGCTCGCCGAGCACCTTCTCGGCCGCCCGCCGCAGCAACAGCTCCTCGGGGCCGACGAACAGCAGGATGGGAGTGCTGGCAGGCATGCTCGGCAGTCTAGGTCCGCCCGCTGCCAGCACGGTCAGGAACAGCGCGGCGAGCGGCGGGGGCCGGCGGGCCGACGAGGGTGCGGCGGCGGCCACGGGTGGCGACACCGGCCGTCAGCCGGCGACGGCGGCCATCAGCGGCTGCGGCGGCGACGTCGGCCGGCGGTGGGCGTCAGCGGCGGCGGCGGCGGAGGAGCCAGGCGAGTGCCAGGGTGGCGGCCAGTGCGCCGGCCAGGCCTGCGGCACGGTCGACCGGGTCGGGCCACCGACGGGCCGCCGCGGGTGGGCGGGGACCTCGGGGGTCGCGGCCGTACGTGGTGGGCAGGCCGCGCCGTCCGTCGGGCGCGCGCGGGCCCTGTGCGAACCAGCGCTCGAAGGCCTGCTGGCGCTGTTGCCAGCCGGCGTCGCCGCGCGGTGCGCGCGGGCGGCGCGCCGCTGGACCCCTCCTGGTCAGCGCGGAGCGCCACGACAGCGTGGCGACCAGGGCCACGACCAATCCGCCGAGGGTCCCCAGCACCGCGGCGGACGGCTCCACGCCGGCCACGAGGAAGATCACCAGTGCGGCGAGCCCCGCGGCCCCTTGCACGCGAATGAGCTGCCGGACACCGACCTGCGGCAGTGCGCTCACACGCGGCTCCCCGGGCCTAGTGGCGGCGCCACCGCACCTGCCTCGATCCCCCGGCGCAGGCGCTCCCACTCCAGCTCGAGCTTGCGCTCCTCGAGGCGCAGCTCGCGCAGCTTGACGAAGACCAGGGCGGCGGAGCCCGCGAGGGCGCTCACCACGGTCGCGATCGCGGCGAACAACGCCGCGAGGGTGGCGGGATCCACAGGCCTCCGTCCTTTGGCTCCAGCGAGCGCAGTCTGCCGCACTTGTCCCCGGCGTGCGACGGCGGGCCCCTGGCCTGCAGGAGCCGCAACCCCTGGGGCAGCAGCGCGACGCTGACCGTGCCATCGCGGTCGGTCCGGAGCAGCGTGGACCCGGCGAGTTCCGCAACGATCTCGGGGTGTGGATGGCCGTAGGAGTTGTCCCTGCCGACGCTCAGCACGTTCACATCGGCGCCGACCGCGGCCAGGAAGCCCTCGTGATTGGTTGCCCCGCCGTGGTGCGGCACTTTGAGGTAGTCGGCTCGGAGGCGCGCGGGGTCGCGCAGCAGGAAATCCTGGGCGGCGGCCTCCGCATCGCCCGCCAGCAGTGCGACGCGCCCCTGCGCCACGACACGCAGCACGACCGATTCGTCATTGACGTCGTCACTGAGCGCTGCGGTGGGCGGCGGGCCGAGCACCTCGACGGTCGCCGCACCGAGGGCGAAGCGCGAGCCCGCGGCGACCGCCAGCACCGGCACACCACGGCCGCGCGCGGTCGCGTAGGTCTGCACCGCCGAACGCGTGGTGTCACCGGCGAGCCGGCGCGGGCCGACGATCAGCGCACCGACGTCCAGCGCGCGCAGGACCGCAGGCAGACCGTCGGTGTGGTCGGCATGGGGGTGGGTGAGCACGACCGCGTCGAGGCGCCGGACACGGCGTGCCCGCAGGGCGGCCAGTGCCCCGGGCTCCGGGCCCCCGTCCACGAGCAGTCGCGCGACGGAGCCGTCCGCGGCGGGCGCCTCGACGAGCACCGCGTCACCCTGCCCCACGTCCAGCGCGGTGACCGTGAGTGCCGCCACCCCTGCGGGAGGGACCAGGCCCGGCAGCGTCGCGACCAGCCCGGTGATCAGCACCCCCGCCAGCGCGAGCCGGGGGGCTCGACGCCGCAGGACGATGGCCATGCACAGCAGCGCCAGCAGCGGCAGGGTGACGCCGGCCGCGGTGAGCCGCGGCCCACCCGCCGCGACCGCCGCCGTGCCCACGATCGTGCGCAGCGCCGGCCAGGCGAGGGTGGCGAGCACCCCGCCGAGCGGCTCGGAGACCTGCGCCGCGAGCGCCGCCGCCACCCCCAGCGCGGACGCGACGGCGGCGGCCGGGACCGCCACGAGGTTCGCCGCGACACCGGCCAGGGGGATCCCGTCGGGCAGCGTGAGCAGCACGGGCGCGACACCCGCCTGCGCCCCGATCGCGGCGCCCGCCAGCCGCCGCCATGCGCTCGGGCCCGGGATGCGCTCGGCCACCGCCGGGCCGAGCACCAGCACACCCGCCGTCGCCGCCACGGACAGCAGGAACCCGAGCTGACCCGCCAGCAGCGGGTCCGCGAGCAGCAGCAGGAGCGCGGCCATGCCCAGAGCGTGCCGGGCCTCGGTACCGCGGCCCGTCAGCCCGCCGGCGAGGACCAGCACCGCCATGAGCCCGGCACGCAGGACCGACGGCTCCCAGCGGGTCAGCAGGACGAACCACAGCACCGCAGCGATGCCGAGGCGCCCACGCCCGCGCGCGCCCAGCCCGGCCGCTGCGGCCACCCCGGTCACGCCGGCAAGCACGAGTGCCACGTTCGACCCCGAAACCGCCACCAAGTGCGACAGACCCGCTTGCGTGAAGCGTTCCTCGGCCTCCTGAGGCAGCCCGCGCGTGTCACCGGTGACCAGGCCGGTGAGCAGCGCCGCGTCAGTCGGCGACAGGTTGCGGCCTGCGGCACGGCGCACCCGCTCGCGGATCGCGTTCGTGGCCGCGAGCAGCCGCCCGGGCGGTCCGACGACACGCAACGCGGCGCGCGGGCGCACCTCGACCCCTGCGCCGAGACGCCGCAGGTGCGCACCGAAGCCGTCGCGCTCCAGCGCCTGCGGGGCCGCCCGGAAGGCGACGCGCGCACCGAGTTCGGGTACCGGGTCCTCGTCCGCGTCCGGGAGGCGCAGCAGCGCACGCGCCCGCGTCGGCGAGCCGTCCACGCGCGTCACCCGCACGATGGTCCACGCGCCGATCCTCGATGCCTGCGGCTCGGCCACCACGACCGCCTCCATCGCCCCGGAGCGCTGCTCGGCGGCCAGTGCGACCAGCGGCCCTGCGTCCTGCAGCGCGGCGCGGCCGGCGGTGAGGCCAAGGCCGGCCAGCATGAGCAACCCGGCCACGAGCAGCAGCCGCCGGGCCGGCGGCCAGCGCCGCAGGCCCGCAGCCAGCGCGAACGGGCATGCCGCGACCAGCGCCCACGGCCCACGCAGCAGGCAGCCGAGCTCGAGCGCCGCCACCAGCGCCCACAGGTGCGCCGCGCTCACACCGCTGCCTCGGGCGCAGACAGGTGCGCCGGGTTCACACCGAGACCTCGGGCGCCAGGTCGGCGAACGTGGCCTCGCCGATGCCCTTCACGTCGCGCAGCTCCTCGACGGTGGTGAAGCGGCCGATCTCCGCGCGGTGGTCGAGGATGCGCTGCGCGAGGACCGGCCCGACACCGGGCAGCTCGTCGAGGTCGTCAAGCACGGCGAGGTTGAGGTCGAGCGTGCCGTCCGGGCGCTGCGGCGCCGCGCTGCCGGAGCCGCCGGCGGCGGCGGTGGGGGCCAGCTGCTCCCCGACCGCCGGCACCCGCACCTGCTCGCCGTCCACCAGCGCCCTGGCGAGGTTGAGCGCGTCGACATCGGCGTCACCGAGGACGCCACCCGCCCGCTCCACCGCCTCCGCCACGCGACTCCCCGCGGGCAGCCGGTAGACCCCGGGCACCCCCACCCGGCCCGCGACGTGCACCACCAGCTCCGCCGGCGGCGAGGCGCCGCCCGGCTGCGCGCCGGCGGGCCCGTCGCCCGCCCCGCCAGGGACAGCCGGCGCACCGGCGTTCCCGGCCGGCAGGGGGTCGCCGGACACCTGTCCGTCGCCAGGCGCCAGGCTGTCGTCGGGCACACCCGCCGAGCCAACCAGGCTCTCGACGGCCGGTGGCGATGGAGAACCGGGCAGGCGCGGCGAGGCCAGGACCCATAGCAGACCCAGACCCGCGACGGCGCCCGCGACCAGCACGCAGACCGCGACCGCCTCCGCCGGCGTGCAGCGCAGCCGGGCGGCCACGGCGGTCAGCTGCTGCCGCGCCCCAGCCACGGGGGAAGCGTGCTCGTCACGCACATCCATGCCGCGACGCTACGGTGCAATGGGGTGCGCTCCCGTGCCGGACGCGCCGCGCCTGTGGAGAACCCCCGCCTAACGCACGACGAAGTTCAGCAGGCGGTCCGGCACCCACACGACCTTGACGATCTCGCCGTCGAGGTGCCGCGCCACGTTGCCCAGCGTGCGCGCCGCGGCCTCGACGAACTCGCGCGCGGCGCCGGCGTCGACGTCCAACGTGTCACGGACCTTGCCGTTGACCTGCACCACGATCCGCCGCCGCTCCTCCACGAGCAGCGCGGGGTCATGGACCGGCCAGTTGGCGACGTGGATCGACTCGTCGTGGCCGAGTCGGTGCCACAGTTCCTCGGTCACGTGAGGCGCGATCGGGGCGAGCATCACCAGCAGCGCCTCCAGCGCCTCCACGTGCGCCCGCTGCACGCCGTCGTTCAGCGTCGCGGTCACCTCGTTCGCCAGCGACATCAGCTTGGCGATCGCGGTGTTGTACTTGTGGGCGCTGTAGTCCGTGGTCAAGGCGGCCACCGTCTTCGCGGTCATGCGGCGCAGAGCGAGCGCGTCGTCATCGCCCGCCTGCGCGGCGGCGGCGGTGTCGACCAGCCGGCAGAGCCGGGCGAGCCAGCGGTGCATCCCTGCGGGTGAGACGTCGGCCCAGTCGACATCGTCCTCGATCGGGCCCGCGAACAGCACCGTGGCGCGCAGCGTGTCCGCGCCGTACTCGTCGACCACGGACTTCGGCTCGACGATGTTCCCGCGCGACTTCGACATCGCCGCGCCGTCCATCAGCACCATGCCCTGGCTCTTCAGGCGCATGAAGGGCTCGGTGAAGTCGAGGTGGCCGAGGTCGTGCAGGGCCTTCGTGGTGAAGCGCGAGTACAGCAGGTGCAGGATCGCGTGCTCGATCCCGCCGGTGTACTGGTCCACCGGCATCCACCGATGCACGTCCTCGGGCGCGAACGCGACGTCGTCGCGTCCCACCGAGCAGTAGCGCAGGTAGTACCAGGACGAGTCGACGAAGGTGTCCATCGTGTCGGTGTCCCGGCGGGCGGGACCACCACAGCGCGGGCAGTCGACGTTCACGAAGCTCGCGACGCTGGCCAGCGGGGACTCCCCGCGCGGCTGGAAGTCCACGTCCGCGGGGTCCGGCAGCAGGACCGGCAGGTCCTCGACGGGCACGGGCACCAGGCCGCACTTCGGGCAGTGGATGATGGGGATAGGTGCGCCCCAGAAGCGCTGGCGCGAGATCAGCCAGTCGCGCAGCCGGTAGTTGACCGTCGGCCGGCCCAGGCCGCGCTCCTGGAGGTCCTCAGTGACCCGGCGCTTCGCCTCCCGCCAGTCCAGACCGTCGTACGGCGCGGAGTTCACCATGACCCCGGCGCCCGGCACGGACTCGGAGAGCGTGTCGGGGTCGAGGGACTCGGGTGCGTCCTGGGGCTGCACCACCACGCGGACGGGCAGGCCGTGAGAACGCGCGAAGTCGAAGTCGCGCTGGTCGTGCGCGGGCACGCACATGATCGCCCCGGTCCCGTACTCCAGCAGCACGTAGTCGGCGGAGTAGACCGGCAGCTCCTCGCCGTTCACAGGGTTGACCGCGGTCAACCCGAGAGCCATGCCCTCCTTCTCCTTGTCGGTGGCCAGGCGCTCGATCTCGGTCTTGCGTCGCACGCCCTCGAGGAACTCGTCGAACGCGTCGGCCACCCCGCCCAGCTCCGCCCACTCGCGGGCGCGCGGGTGCTCCGGCGCGACCACGAAGAAGGTGGCGCCGAACAGGGTGTCCGGGCGGGTGGTATAGACGACCACGTCCTCGCCGGTCTGGCTGATGCGGAACGTGACCTCCGCGCCCTCGCTGCGCCCGATCCAGTTGCGCTGCAGGGCCAGCACGCGCTCGGGCCAGGTGGCCTCCAGCTGGTCCATGTCATCCAGCAGGCGCTGGGCGAACTCGGTGATCGCGAAGAACCACTGGGTCAGGGCCTTCTTCGTGACCTCGGCGCCGCTGCGGTCGCTGCGGCCGTTGATGACCTGCTCGTTGGCCAGGACGGTCTGATCGACCGGGTCCCAGTTCACCAGCGCGTCCTTGCGGTACGCCCAGCCGGCCTCGAACAGCTGGAGGAACAGCCACTGCGTCCAGCGGTAGTACTCAGGGTCGGAGGTGTGCAGGCGCCGCGACCAGTCCCAGGAGAGGCCCAGCCGGCGCATCGTTGCCGCCTGGGCCTCGATGTTGGCGTAGGTCCAGGCCTTGGGGTTCACGCCCCGCTTGATCGCGGCGTTCTCGGCCGGCAGCCCGAAGGAGTCCCAGCCGATCGGGTTGATGACCTCGTAGCCGCGCAGGCGGGCGTAGCGCGCGATCGCGTCGGCGAGGCTGAACGCCTCGGCGTGACCCATGTGGAGGTCGCCGGACGGGTACGGGAACATGTGCAGCGCGTAGTACGGCTCGCGCCCGCTGTTCGGACGAGCCCGGTAGAGCTCGGCCTCCTCCCACACCCGCTGCCAGCGCGGCTCGATCTCCTGGGGGTCGTACCCGGTCGCCACGGTCGTTCCGCCTTTCACACCCTCAGCACGCTCGGCCGGACCGAACGAGTCCGGCGCTCCCGCCGAGTCTAGCCAGCCGCCTTTGCCCGACCCCCCGCCCCGCCGCTACACTTCCCCCCACCGCGAGGGGCATTAGCTCAGTTGGTAGAGCGCTTCCATGGCATGGAAGAGGTCAGGAGTTCGATTCTCCTATGCTCCACCTCTCCAGTAGTGCCTCTCCAACGGCGTGCCTCTGAGCAGGCGTTTGCCCTCGGACGCCGGGCATCCCCTAGCCTCGTAGACAACGGTGTAGACGACCGGGTCCGTAGGTCATTGGGGAGGCGCTGATGGCGGGCAAGCGCACGGCTGGTGAGGGCACCTTCTGGAAGCGCGGCGACCGGTGGTACGGCAAGCGCCGCATCGGACCTCGCGAGGCGGTCGTGACGATCAACGCCTCGGGCGCAACCAGGGCCGAGGCGGCAACAGCCCTCCGCGAGAAGGTCAACCAGTACGAGCGCGGCCTGACAGTGGAGGTCGACAACTCGGCCACCTTGGCGCAGTACCTCGACTGGTGGCTGCGCGACGAACTCGCGGAGCAGGTCGCCCACGGTTCGCTCATGGCTACCACCCGGGAGCAGTACGTGAACAAGGTGCAGCACCAGATTGGTGAGTCCCGTCTTTTCCGGACAGGCGTTGAGCAGATTATTTCAGGCTGCTTGCTGCTGATTCAGCCACTCGTCGTGGACTTCGCGTGGCGTCCGGTACCCCAGCCCCGAGTGCAGCCGTCGAGTATTGTAGCGCAACTCCATGTAACGCGCAATGTCACGTCGGGCATGCTCACGAGTCGGGTATTGCGTTCGGTGCACCAACTCGTTCTTCAGGATCGCAAAGAACGATTCCGCCATCGCGTTGAAGCTCCTATAGATGTCAAGCGGGTTCAGGCCGCCAGGCCGCTTCCTGAAGGTTGTTGGGCGCTGCCGCTGGGAGTGGGAGCAATCGGTAGATCTCTCGGGCGAGATAGCGCTTGAGGCAGCGGATGATCTCGCGTTTGGACAGCCCTTCGGCGGTGCGTCGTTCGACGTAGGCGATGGTGGGTTCGTGCCAGCGCATCCGCACGATCGCCGCTCGGTAGAGCGCGGCGTTGGCTTGGCGGTTGCCTCCGCGGTTGAGCCGGTGGCGTTGGGTCTTGCCGGATGAGGCGGGGATCGGGCAGGCGCCGCAGAGCTTGGCGAACGCGGCCTCTGAGCGGACCCGGTCGGTGTTGTCGCCGGCGGCGACGAGCAGCTCTGCGGCGATGTCGGGCCCGACGCCGAACGCGGCGACCAGCTGCGGGGCGACGGTCTTGGTGCGTGCCTTGAGGTGGCGGGAGTGGATCTTGATCTCTTCGTGCAGGATCAGCCAGCGGCGCGCGAGCGAACCGAGGACGTGGCGCATCGCGATGTCAGGGTCGGTCAGGTCGGTCGCCTGGTGGAATGCGGCGCAGGCGGTGATCAGCTTGAAGTCGGTGAACGGTTCGAGCTCGGCGCGGAGCGCGTCGTTGGCGGTCACCAGGGTCGCTTTGAGGGTGATCATCGCCTGGCTGTGGGCTTTCACGGCGGTGTCACGGGCGACTTTGATCAGCCGTAGCGTCTCGATGTCGCCGTCGCTGGTCTTGGGGATGGCGGTCGCGGCGCCGGCCAAGACCTGGCGGGCGGCGTGCTCGGCGTCGACGGTGTCGCTTTTGCCCTGCAGTCGACGGTCGGCCTTGCGCGGCGGGCGGCTGACCTCGAGCACCGTGCGGCCGTGGCGGCGCAGGAACCGTGCCAGCCCGACCCCGTACGAGCCGGTCCCTTCTACGCCGAACGCGACCACGCAGCCCTGATCGTTGGCCCACGCCAGCAGCTCGGCGTAGCCGGCGTTGGTCGCCGGCACGAACCGTTCGGCGAGGCGGCCGCCGAGCCCGTCGACGGTCACGGCGACGTGTTGGTCTTTGTGGGTGTCGACACCGACGATGACATCGGCGCGCGACAAAGCGATGCTGGACATGGCTGTTGATCTCCTTCACAGGTCGTAACTGTTCACGTCCCTTGATCGGGTGGGTGCTGGGGGCGGGTTGCGGGGGGTGTGGGGGGTTGGTGTGTAGCGTCGCTTCTGTTGCTGTCGGGTCAGGAGGGGCGGGCGCCAGCCGAG
>Ga0136615_10001739_pt1 | contig 10641 bp, 11 predicted proteins | sample AntDrymUQ2882206_2_FD_106647 | JGI IMG/M metagenome (GOLD analysis project Ga0136615, IMG submission 106647) | Polar desert sand microbial communities from Dry Valleys, Antarctica - metaG UQ288 (22.06) | ecosystem: Environmental > Terrestrial > Soil > Desert | place: Antarctica: Dry Valley...
AATCCGGGCTAGATCCCGCTATCGCCGCGAAGTCACCGATCGGCAGCGGCTGGCTTTGTCGGCAAGTCGGCATCGAGCAGCCCGCGGAGGGGTGCACGGTGCGGCGGAATGGGCGCAGTGCGGCTCTGGCGCGGGATGGGGTTTCGCAGCATGGTACCGGCGCAGGACCGATACGAGTTCAACGCGACCAACGAGACGGTCCTCGCGCACCGCCGGTGCAACACGGTGATACACTGGTCGGCCCGATGCCCACTCGACACCCCCGACAGATGGTGACCCTCACCCCCGAGCGCGTCGCCTTGTTGGATCGAGTCACCGCTGCGGAAGGTCGACGCCCGGATCTCGGTGGACTCGTCGAAGAAGGCGCGCGAGCACGACTGGAGCGTCTGGGACGAGCCTCAGAGCTCGCACAGTCAGCCCGCCAGCGGCTGGCCGAGCGGGTGCGAAACGGGTCGCTGGACCAGGATCCCGAGTCCGCCGATCTCATCAAGCGGCTCGGCGCCGACACGTAGCGCATCGTGCTGCTCATCGACAACTCCGCCTGGGCGCGACTGGACTCGTCCCGGTTGCCCGTCCAGCGTCGTACCGAGGTCGCGAAGCGGCTCGAGCAGGGCGAGATCGTCGTCAGCGTGCCCTTTCTCCTCGAAGCGGGATGGTCGGCGCGCAGTGCCAGACACCACGACGAACTGCTCGACGACCTGCTGCGCCTACCGCGCATCACCATCGACGGCTCGATCGAAGACATCGCCCTGGCCGCCCAAGCCGACCTCGCGCGACGCGGCCACCACCGCAGTGCGGCACCGTCGGATCTCTTGATCGCTGCCTGCGCGCACGCGAACGGCGCCGGCGTGTTGCACTACGACCGCGACTTCGACATCCTCACCGACCTGACGCGGCTGCAGTTCACGTCACAATGGCTTGCTCCGGCCGGCACCCTTTGAGGATCGGACGAGGAAGTCGAGGGAGGACGACGTCGGTCATGGAGCGGCCAGACTGCAGGGCAGAGCCATGCAGTCAATCGACCGGCGGGAGCGGCGGCACGCCGCCAGCGGCAGCGACAGCGGCTGCGCTGGCCACCACGCGAAGCACCTCGGCCGCAATACGGTCGCGCTGCCCGCGTAGCCATCGGAGGTCATCGCCGCGGGCGAGATCCGCACCGCGGGCCGCTCCGTCGAGACGGAGGCGGTCAGCCAGCTGAGCAAGTGCGTCTTGCCCGTGCCCGCCACGCCGACGATGATCGTCCGCTGGCCGTCTCGGATGCCGGACCACCCCCGGGGGCAGGCGAAGAACACGTTCGGCCAAGGCGCCGTTTCCGCGCGACACCACTTCCAAGTCTGGGCCACACTGAGCGCGATGCTGCGCCCGGCGAACCGGGCAGGACATGACCCTTGGTCAGCGGCCGGGTTGCAATCCGCTCACCGATCGCGATCCGGTCGCATCGCTCAGAGCTTGAGCAGCAGGACCGTATTGACGACGAACAGGACCGCGAAGGCGACCGTCCAGCGGTCCAGGTTGCGCTCCATCAGCGAGCCGCCAGTGCTCCCGCCCGCGACGCCGACGCCGAAGGCGCCCGACATGCCCGCGTCCTTGCCCGAGTGCAGCAACACGAGGAAGATCAGGAGGACGGCGATGAAGACCTGCGCGACCGAGAGGACCGTGTACATCGGCGGCTCAGGGTACTACGGCTCCGGCTCCAGCTCGTCGAGCCGGTGCAGCAGCGCGACCGCCTCGCGCCGCAGCTGCCGGTCCATCCCGCGCCAGTCGGCTTCCGACAGCTTGGCGGTCCGGTAGTCCATCTCCGCGTCGCGGATCTCGGCGTACTTGGCGTCCCGCGCCGCCTCCAGCTCGGTGCGCTCCGCCTGTGCGGCATCATCATGCGAAACCTGCTCCCCCCCGCGCAGAGGCGAAGCGATCGCCAGCACGGCGACCGCGACCAACACCGCCACCAGCAGCACCTCCACGAACCCTCAGGCGCGTTCGAGCTCGCGCGCCACGCGGGCGAGGCCGGTCGCGGTCGCGCGCCGCCGCGCGCCGGCGCCCGCGGGCCACAGCGCGATCCCCGCGCCGAAGAACACGATCAGCGCGCCGAGCCAGATCCACGTGACGAGCGGGGAGGCGATGAAGCGGAAGGTCGCCGGCGGCGGCGAGTCGGTGTAGGAGCGGCTCAGCCCGCGCAGCGCCTCCGCGAGGAAGGCGCCCCGGTCTTCCCGCGAGAGCTCAGTGGCGTTCGCGAACACCTCGTCGCCCTCCTCGATCCGCGGCCGCAGCCGCCCGATGTCCGGCGCCACCGCCGCCCACAAGTCCTCGCGGAACCCGGCGCGCAGGGCGACCTCGGACGTCGCCTCGCCCTCGAAGAAGCGCGAGATCGGGCCGAGGCTGGCATCGGTGCTCGGGAAGTAGGACTTGAAGGTCTCGAGCACCCGGACCGGCCCGCCGTCGCCCTCGCGCACCTGCAGCCGCGCGCCGAGGTCGATCCGCTCGAGCCGGCCGTTGCTCGCGGCGACCAGACGCGACGTCGGCCGTTCGTACGTGATCGCGTAGTCGTCGACGCGCTGCGTCTGGCCGGGGCGGAGCTCGACGAGCCGCTGGTCCTGGAAGGCCGAGGAGGCGGCCACGCCGACGAACAGCACCGCGACGCCGACGTGAACGGTGTAGCCGCCGTAGCGGCGCCGGTTGCGCCGCACCAGCGCGACGAGCGCCACCGGCGCCGAGTCGCGCGACATCGCCCGCCGCGCGCGCACCCCGCGCACCAGCTCCTGCCCGAGGGCGCCGAACACGAACGCGGCGAACACGAACATCAGCAGCGCGCCGAGCGACCCGGTCACGCCGCCCACGATCAGCCCCACCAGGACCGCGACGGCGACCCCCGTCGGCAGCGCGAAGTTCCGCCGCAGGTTCGCTGCGGTCGCGCGCCGCCAGGCGATCAGCGGGCCGATCCCCGAGAGCAGCACGAGGATCAGCGCGAGCGGGGCGATGTAGCGGTTGAACCAGGGCGGCCCGACCGACGCCTCCTCGCCCGTGAACGCCTCCGAGATCAGCGGGAAGAACGTGCCCCAGAACACGACGAAGCAGAGCGCCACGAGGACGAGGTTGTTGAGCAGGAAGGCCGCCTCGCGCGAGAGCAGCGAGTCCAGCCGGTGCTCGGAGCGCAGGTGATCCGCGCGGCTCGCCACCAGCGCGATCGACCCGCCGATCATCACCACGATCAGCACGAGGAACGGGATGCCGAGCGTCGAGGCGCCGAACGCGTGGATCGACTCGAGGATCCCGGACCGCACGAGGAACGTGCCGAGGATGGCCAGCACGCCCGTGGCCAGCACGAGCGAGACGTTCCACACCTTCAGCATCCCGCGCTTCTCCTGGATCATCACCGAGTGCAGGAACGCGGTGCCGGTCAGCCACGGCATCAGCGACGCGTTCTCGACCGGGTCCCACGCCCAGTAGCCGCCCCATCCCAGCTCCATGTACGACCAGCGGGCGCCGAGCACGATCCCCATCCCGAGGAAGAGCCACGCAGCGAGCGTGAAGGGACGCGTGCTGCGGATCCACTCCGAGCCGAGGCGCCGCGTCACGAGCGCCCCGATCGCGAACGCGAACGGCACCGCGAACAGCGTGTAGCCCGAGTAGAGCATGGGCGGGTGGATCATCATGCTCGGGTGGCGCAGCAGCGGGTTCAGCCCGGTGCCCTCGGCCGGCGGCGCCGCCAGGACTGCGAACAGCGACTCGAGGAACACGAGCAGCGCGCAGAAGAACGCGCCGAAGCCGAGCAAGATGGCGGTCGCGTAGGGCGCCACCTCGCGCAGCCGCCGGCGCGTCATGAACAGGATCAGGCTGCTCCACAGCGCCAGCAGCAGCACCCACAGCAGCAGCGAGCCCTCCTGGGAGGACCACACGGCGGTCACGCGGTAGAAGAGCGGCGTCGTCGTCGAGGAGTGGGTCGCCACCAGCTCGAAGGCGAAGTCCGAGCGCACGAAGGCCATCTGCAGGATCGCCATGGCGACCACGAGCAGCCCGGCCAGCGCGTAGACCGCCCGGCGGCCCGAGGCGACGAAGTCGCGCCGCCCGGCGCGCACCCCGTAGAGCGAGGCGCCGATCCCGTACAGGCAGATGGCCAGCGCGGCGGCGAGGCAGACGGAGCCGGCGAGCGCCACCACCGACGCCCTAGGTCTTGGGCTCGGCGGTGAACTTCGACGGGCACTTCGTCACCAGCGAGTCCGGCTGGCCTTCGAAGCCCGCGCCGCTGCGCTTGACGTCGATCAGGATCTCGCGCCCCTCACGGAACGGGTCAGGGACCTGACCGACGTAGCGGACGGGGACGCTGGGCCCGCCGCCCGCGCGGTCCTCGACCCGGAACGTGTGCTCGGTGCCCTCGTGCGTCCAGCTGCCCGCGGCCACCCGGCCGGTCAGCTGGTAGGTCTTGCCGGGCTCCGCACTCGCAAGCTGGCTCGGCTGGCGCGCCTCGCTGGCCGCCGAGAAGCTGGTGTAGACCAGCGCCACGGCGAGCAGCGCCGCGCACGTGAGGGCGACGACCAGGCGGGTCCGGCGCTTCCGGGACGGATCCATCGCCTCTCAGTATGGCGACTGCGCGGGCGGGGCCGCGCCGAACCACAAAGGTATTCGCACGGACAACGGCGAAACGAACTGCGTCGAGCGGCGTTCTCTCTCCTAAGCGGCTCATGCAGCTCACCACCCGCCTTCCGAAGCGCCGCGGATCCTCGCGACCCACCCGCACCCCACCGCCGGCCCCACCGGCGAAGCTCGCACCGCCCGAGACGCGCGCCGCCCGTCGCGGCGGCGGCCCCGAGGACGTCGCGCTCTACTCCTGCCTGTGCGGCTACGTCTTCAAGGCGGCCGTCACCACCTCCGTGGCCTGCCCGCACTGCAGCACCGAGCAGGCCTGGTAGCCGGTCGGATCCATCACCCGCGCAGCCCCGGCACGTCGAGGATGATCGCCTCGTTCGGGTCCGGCCGCGCGGGGTTGCGCCCGTTGGAGAACGGGAAGTTGTTGTCGTTCAGGACGAGGAGCCGGCGGCCGCCGAGCGGCAGGACGTCTTCGATCGTCTGGAACGGGAAGGAGAGCTCCGCGCCCAGCCCGACGTCGCCCGGCCGCGCGCCCAGCGGCACGCCGGCCGGGTCGATGTGCAGCAGGTCGACGACCTCGCGCTTGACGAGGAAGCCGTCGTCGTCGGCTTCGCGCAGGTCGACCACGTAGAGCTTCTTGAACTGCGCGGCGGCACCCTGGAGGTTGTCGCGCTCGATCACCACGAACGTGGTGCGGCCGAGCCGGGTGAAGTCGCCGATCGCGTGGCCCTCGGCCTCCATCCGGTACTGCCAGGTCTGGCCGGTGTAGCCGCCCTCCTCGGGCGAGTACTCGTAGATCATGCGGCGGCGCTGGTCGGGGTCGCCGATGAGCGCACCCTCCAGCATCGGGTACGGCGTCTCGCCGTCGGCGGCCAGCGCCATGCCCTCGAAGCCGCTGGAGCGGCGGAGCGTCGGCGCGGCGTTGAACGGCGCGACCGGCGGGTTCTGCGGCGACGCGACGCCGGGCAGCTCGATCGGCGGCTCGAGCAGCTTGCCGTCTTCGTCGGTGTGCAGGAGGTAGGGGCCGAACTCGTCGCCGAACCAGAAGTCGCCGGCGTCGTCCTGCCGCACCGACTCGATGTCGAAGTCGCCCCCGGTGAGCCGGCGGTCGGCGCGCTCGAGCGCGAACGGAACGTGCCCGTCCGGGTCGTGCAGGCCGATGTAGCGGCGCACGGCGATCGTGCCGCGGCCGCCCGTGCTGCGCTTCCAGGCGGGATCGATCACGTTACATCCGCAGCAGGAAGTCCTTCGAGTTCTCCTCCGCGCCGTAGCCGTTGTCCGGCATCGCCCAGTAGCGCCCGTCACCCGCGTCGAGCACGGCGGAGAAGCCCTGCACCGGCTGGCCCGGGAACGGCGGGGTGACGCCGTTGATCGGCGCGGTGCCGAGCAGCGTGCCGCTCAGCGGGCCGGGCGCGAACGTGCGCGCGGGCAGCACCGCGCGTGCCCGCAGGGTCACCGCATCGGACTGTGCGGCGGCCGGTGGTGCCGCGACGGCGAGGAGGAGCAAGGCGCCGGCGAGCGCGCAGGCACAGATGCGGGAGGTCATGGTCGTGCAGCCTCCCGGCGCGCGCAGCTCCGGGTGCTAAGAGGCCGTGATCGCCTGCTCGCGGGTCCGCCCGCCGGTCAGCGGGATCTCCGCGCGCAGCACGGTCCCCCCTTCCGGCGGGCTGAGGAGCGTGAACCGCCCGCCCAGCGCCGCGAGGCGGTCCGTGAGACCGCGCAGGCCTGACCCCGCCTCCGGGTCGGCACCGCCGCGACCGTCGTCGTGGACCTCGAGGCAGACCAGACCGTCGCGCTGGGTCAGGCGCACGGTCGCGGACGTCGCCCCGGCGTACTTGGCGACGTTCGTGAGGGCCTCCGCGATCGTGAAGTAGATGGCCGACTCCACCGCGGGCGCGGGGCGCTCCGGCAACGCGACCTCCACGTCCACCGGCATCGGGCAGCGTCCGGCCAGCGCATCGACTGCCCCGGGCAGGCCGCGATCGGTGAGCAACGCGGGATGGATGCCGCGGGCCAGCTCGCGCAACTCGGCGAGCCCCGCGGTCAGCTCGGCCGCGGCCTGCTCGAGCAGCTTCGCCAGTTCTGCGTCAGCGGCCCGGTTCTGCGCGAGCCGGAGCGCCAGCGCCGCCGAGACGAAGCGCTGCTGGGCGCCGTCGTGGAGATCGCGCTCGAGCCGGCGGCGGGCCGCGTCGGCGGCTTCGACGATGCGAGCGCGCGACGCCTCGAGCTCGGCAACCCGCGCCACCTCGGCCTCGCGCTGGCGCGTGAGGTCCTCCACGCTGCGCCGCTCGGTCACGTCGAAGATCACGCCGTCCAGCCATTCCGATCCGTGCGAGTCGACGATCCGCCGGCCGCGCTCGAGCACCCAGCGCACCTCGCCGTCGGCCCGCACGATCCGGTACTCCAGGCTGAACGCCTCGCCGGCCTCGACCGCGGCCCGGACCATGGCGTCGACCTGATCCCGGTGCTCGGGGTGGATGATCGACCCGTAGGTGCGGCGGCCATCCGGGAGGAAGTCGGTCGCGGGATAGCCGGAGATGCGCTCGATCTCCTCGCCGATGAGGTGCATCGTCCAGTCCGCGTCGAGCGCGCCGCGGTAGATCGCACCGGGCACGTTGCCGATCAGCGATTCGAGGAGCCCGACGGCGTCCAGCGACCCGAGCGCAGAGGCCAGCCCGCCGCCGCCGGCCTGGGCAACGCTGGTCTGTCGCGGCTCGTTTGCCGTGGGCACCTCGCCGCGAGTCTAGACCCACGCGCGACGCACGACGGGAGGTAGCCGAACCCCGGACACGCCTGCGAGCCACACGGGGGCTCGCGATCACCGCTGCCAGCCTCGGACGATGCACGAGACGGTCACCGCCATCACCAGGGCACCCGGTGCGGAGGGTGAGCGCTCGCGCTGGGTCGCGCTCGTCGTGCTCTGCATCGGGATGCTCATGATCATCCTCGACGCGACGATCGTGAACGTCGCGCTGCCCTCGATCCAGGACGACCTCGGGTTCTCGCAGAGCAGCCTCGCCTGGGTCGTGAACGCCTACCTGATCGCGTTCGGCGGGCTACTGCTGCTCGCCGGCCGCCTCGGCGACCTGATCGGTCGCAAGCGCATCTTCATGGTCGGCTTGGGGGTCTTCACCGCAGCCTCCCTGCTCTGCGGCGTGGCCCAGAGCCAGGAGCTGCTGATCGCCGCGCGCTTCGTGCAGGGCGCCGGCGGCGCGCTCACCTCGGCCGTGATCCTGGGGATGATCGTGACGATGTTCCCTGAGCCGCGCGAGCAGGCGAAGGCGATCGGCGTCTACAGCTTCGTCGCGTCGGCCGGCGCCTCGATCGGACTGCTCGCCGGGGGCGCGCTGACCGAGGCGATCAACTGGCACTGGATCTTCTTCGTCAACCTGCCGATCGGCGTCGCGACGGCGATGCTTGCCGCGCGCCTGCTCAAGAGCGACAAGGGGATCGGACTCGAGGCGGGCGCCGACGTCCCCGGCGCGATCCTCATCACCGGCTCCCTGATGCTCTCGGTGTACACGATCGTCGAGGCGGCCGAGCGCGGTTGGGGATCGGTGCCGACCCTCGGCCTCGGCGCCGTGGCGGTCGCGATGCTCGCCGCGTTCGTCGCCCGTGAGGCACGCGCGCGCACGCCGCTGATCCCGCTGCGCATCTTCCGCTCCCGCAACGTGTCGGGCGCGAACGCGATCCAGATGCTGATGGTCGCCGGCATGTTCGGGATGTTCTTCCTCGGGGCGCTGTACCTGCAGCGGGTGCTCGGCTACGAGCCGCTCGAGGTCGGGCTCGCGTTCCTGCCCGTGGCCGTCCTGATCGGCGTGCTCTCGCTCGGCTTCTCGCCGCGCCTGATCATGCGCTACGGGGCCAGGGCGACGCTCGTCCCCGGCCTCGCGCTCATGGCGCTGGGGCTCGCGCACTTCGCCCGCGTGCCCGTGGAGGCTGCATACGTACCGGATGTGCTGCCCGTCATGGTGCTGCTCGGCACGGGCGCCGGCCTGTCGTTCCCGTCGCTGATGACCCTCGCGATGTCGGGCGCCACGCGCAGCGATGCCGGCCTCGCGTCCGGGCTCGTGAACACGACCCAGCAGGTCGGGGGCGCGCTCGGCCTCGCCGTGCTCGCGACCCTGTCCACGACGCGCACCGATGGGCTGCTCGCGAACGGGGAGCCGACGCGCGCGGCGCTCACCGACGGCTACCACCTCGCCTTCGTGATCGGGACCGGGCTCGTGCTCGCCGCGATCGCCGTCGCCTTGACCGTGCTGCGCCCGCCGGCCACGGTGGCGGAGGCGGACGAGCCGGCCGGCGACACGGCGCTCGGCGGCCTCGAGGAGGGCTACGCCGAGGCGGCGTAGGCACCGGCAGGCGGGGCCGTCGGGCGCGGCGCGCTGGTGGCCCGCGGATCGTGCCTCGAGGACGAGGGCGCGGCCCGCAGCAGTGCCGATCGAGGTGATCCGGGCCACCCGCTCGCTCGAGATCGTCCGCTCGCACGCCCAAGAACCGCCTCATGGCCATCGTCGCCGAGGGGCTGCAGATGGTCCAGACGGCCTTCGAGGTCGCCGCCGCGCTGCGGTGGCTCGGCGTCGTCCGACGCACCGCGCCGGGGCGGCGAGCACCGGCTCGCCGCCCGGGCTCACACGTTCGCCGTGGCGGCGGCGACCCCCCGCGGCACGAGCAGCGCGGCGGCGATCGCGAACAGCCCGGCCACCGCGGAGACGACGAAGGCGGTCGTGTAGGCGCGCTCGGTCGGGATCTGGGTGCCCTCGATCAGGTGGCCGGTCAGGATCGCGGTGGCGATCGCCGAGCCGAACGCTCCGCCGACCGTGCGCATGACCGTGTTGATGCCCGTCGCGACGCCGACCTGGTCCTGGGGCACCGCCCCGACGATCAGGTTCGCCGTGGCGGCGAAGGCGAACGCGATCCCCGCGCCGAGCAGGATGTTCGCAACCACGACCTCCCATGCGTGCGCATGCGCGGCGACGAGGACCACGAACGAGCCCGCGGCCAGGACGGCGCCGCTGGTCAACGTCGCCCGCCAGCCCCAGCGCGGCCCGAGCCGGCCCGCGACCGCGCCGGCGACGAGCTGGGCGAGCGCGGTCGGCATCACGAGGAGCCCGGCCTGCGTCACGGTCGCGTCGAATCCGTAGCCGGCCCGGTCGGGCGCCTGCGCGAACTGCGGCACGAGCAGGAACGCGCCGAACATCGCCAGGCCGATGATGAACGTCGCGAGGTTCGTCGCGGCCACCGTGCGGCGCCGCAGCAGCGCGACGTCGATCAGCGGGTCGTGCACGCGCTGCTCGACCACCGCGAACACGCCGAGCAGCCCCAGCCCGCCCAGGATCGCGCCGAGGTTCCGGCCCGATCCCCATCCCCACTCGTTCGCCTGGGTGACGCCCAGCAGGATCGCCGCGAGGGCGACCGAGAGCACCGCCGCGCCGAGCCAGTCGATCCGCGGCCTTCGCGCCGGCGGGGAGGGCGGCACGAACACGTGCGCGGCGACCGCCGCGGGCACCGCGAGGAGGCTGATCCAGAACAGCCAGGCCAGCGCGAGGTTGTCGACGATCACGCCGGAGAGCGGCAGGCCGATGCCGCCGCCGATCCCGAACACCGCGCTCATGATCGCCAGGCCACCGGGGACGCGCTCACGCGGGAAGGTGTCGCGGATCACGCCGAAGGCGAGCGGGAACACGCCGCCGGCCACCCCCTGGAGCGCGCGGCCCGCGATCAGGACGGCGATCGAGTCCGCCAGCGCGTTGATCACGCCGCCGAGCGCGAACAGCGCCAGCACGATCGTGAGGACACGACCCTTCCCGTAGACGTCGCCCAGCTTGCCGACGATCGGCGTCGCCACCGAGGCCGAGAGCAGGAACGCGGTGAGGATCCACGAGGTCGTGGACGGGCTCGCCCGCAACTCGGCGCCGATCTGCGGCAGCGCCGGGATGACCAGGGTCTGCGAGAGCGCGAAGGAGACGCCGGCCAGCAGCAGGACGGCGAGGACGCGCGTGGCGTGCCGGCTCGGCTCGCCCGTCGTGGGGGTCGGCGAGGCTACGCCGCCTCGGCCTG
>Ga0136615_10001740_pt1 | contig 10639 bp, 17 predicted proteins | sample AntDrymUQ2882206_2_FD_106647 | JGI IMG/M metagenome (GOLD analysis project Ga0136615, IMG submission 106647) | Polar desert sand microbial communities from Dry Valleys, Antarctica - metaG UQ288 (22.06) | ecosystem: Environmental > Terrestrial > Soil > Desert | place: Antarctica: Dry Valley...
AAGAGAAGACGTGCAAACTGGGGATTAAGCGGAAACAACTCAAAGCCGGGTGGGATCATGACTACTTACTGAAAGTACTAAGAAATTAGATGCGCTTGCCCTAAGATTCAGCTTTACTATCGCTTGCCTTTTCGTAAAGGTGTTGTTAGTATTCGCGTTTTGTCGGAAGACCTTTGTTGTGTTCCGTACAGAGCCGGCGTAGCTCAGTTGGTAGAGCATCTGATTTGTAATCAGAGGGTCGGGGGTTCAAGTCCCTTCGCCGGCTCCATACTATTTTCCGACTCAAGAGGCGTTGCAGGGGTGGTCGAGTGGTTAATGGCACCGGGCTGTAAACCCGGCAGGCTCACGCCTTACGTAGGTTCGAATCCTACCCCCTGCACCATGAAAAGTAGAAAAGCGAAGGGCGAAAGCCCTTTCACTTTCGCCCTTCGCCTTTCTACTTTCCACTTTGTTTTGCGGGAGTAGCTCAGTTGGTAGAGCATCAGCCTTCCAAGCTGAGGGTCGCGAGTTCGAGCCTCGTCTCCCGCTCCAAATAATGCTGGCGTTACGAGATTAGCCGGATGTGCCCGCGTAGCCTAGACGCAGAGCGCCTCCTTAGGTTAAGGGAACAGCAGTAGGTATAGTAATTTCTCAGGAGATTACTAATGCCTTATAAGAATGTTGACGAGCAGCGCGAGTATAATCGCGCCTACGGCAGGGATTATTACAAGCGTAATCGCCAACACCTACTTAGCAAACAAGCTGAGAAGAACAAAAAGTTACGAGAGAAGCAGAGACGTTGGTTGATTGATTACAAGAGAGGTTTAGCATGTGTGCGTTGTGGCGAAAATTACCCGGCCGTTTTGCAATTTCATCACCGCAATCATGAAGAGAAAGAGTTTGAAATCGGACTGTATACTGCTCTTGGCTTCAGCAAAGCGCGTTTGTTAGCAGAGATCGAAAAGTGCGATGTGCTTTGTGCTAATTGCCATGCTAAAGAGCATTGGTCGCACATATATGAGACGCTTCCGTAGCTCAGTGGTAGAGCGCACCCTTGGTAAGGGTGAGGTCAAGAGTTCAATCCTCTTCGGAAGCTTCATCTTTAGAATTAAGTCTTAGTGGTAACTACAATCCGTAGAGTTCAAATCTCATCGTGGGCTTTAGCACGGCATTCATTTATTAAGCTTTTTGTTTGAGAGGGACATCTTATTATGTCGAAGGAAAAGTTTGACCGGTCGAAGCCGCATGTGAACATCGGCACCATCGGGCACGTTGATCATGGAAAGACGACACTGACGGCGGCGATCACGAAAGTGTTGGCGAAGCATAACCCGAAGATCCAAGTCCGGGCGTTTGATTCGATTGATAACGCGCCGGAAGAGAAAGCGCGAGGGATCACGATTGCGACCGCCCACGTCGAGTATGAGACGAAGAACCGGCACTACGCGCACGTGGACTGCCCCGGACACGCCGACTACGTGAAGAACATGATCACGGGGGCGGCGCAGATGGACGGGGCGATTCTCGTCGTCGCGGCGACCGACGGGCCGATGCCGCAGACGAGAGAGCACATCCTTTTGGCGAGACAAGTGGGCGTCCCGGCGATGGTAGTATTCATGAACAAGGTGGACGCAGTGGATGACGAGGAGTTGTTGGAGTTGGTCGAGTTGGAAGTCAGAGAGTTATTGGCGGCGTATGAGTTTCCCGGCGACGACATCCCGATCATCAAGGGGTCGGCGTTGGGTGCCTTAAATGGTGAAGCGAAATGGGAAGCGACGGTTGAGGAGTTGATGGCGGCGGTAGACTCCTACATACCGACGCCGGAGCGGGACGTGGAGAAACCGTTTCTGATGCCTGTCGAGGACATTTTCACGATTCAGGGTCGGGGGACGGTGGCGACGGGAAGAGTGGAGCGGGGACGGGTGAAGGTGAACGAGACGGTGGAAGTGATTGGGATACGGGCGACCAGAAACACGGTTGTGACTGGGGTGGAGATGTTCAAGAAACTCCTCGACGAGGGCGTGGCGGGTGACAACGTGGGTTTGCTGTTGCGGGGCATGGAGCGCAAGGACATCGAGCGGGGGCAGGTGATTGCGAAACCGGGGAGTATCACGCCGCACACGAAGTTCAAGGCAGAAGCCTACATATTGACGAAGGAAGAGGGCGGGCGACACACGCCGTTTTTCACTGGCTACCGGCCGCAGTTTTACTTTCGGACGACGGACGTGACGGGGGTGGCGCACTTGCCGGAGGGCGTGGAGATGGTGATGCCTGGGGACAATGTGGCGATGGAGATCGAGTTGATCACGCCGATTGCGATGGAGAAGGGGTTGCGGTTTGCGATCCGAGAGGGCGGGCGCACGGTGGGGGCGGGCACCATTAGTGAAGTCGTCGAATAGACAGTTTTCAGTTTTGAGCAAAGACGCTTGACTGAAAACTGAAAACTCAAAACTGGAAACTGAATCATGCTAAACGAAAAAATCAGAATCAGACTTAAAGCCTATGATCACCGGGTGCTGGATCAATCCACATCAGAGATTGTCGAGACGGCGAAGCGCACTGGCGCGCGTGTCGCGGGGCCGATTCCGCTCCCCACTTCAAAAAACAAGTGGACGGTGTTGCGCTCGCCGCACGTTGACAAGAAGTCGCGCGAGCAATTTGAAATCAGAACGCACAAGCGGCTGATGGATATTCTTGACCCGACGCCGCAAACAGTTGACGCGCTGATGAAGCTCGATCTTCCGGCGGGCGTTGATGTCGAGATTAAAGCGTTCGGCAGAGATCGCTAAAGCTGTCAGTTCAAAGTTCCAAGTTCAAGGTTCAAAGTTTAGAACCTTATGACTTTGAACCTTGAACTTGGAACTTTGAACTTGAGGTAAGTGATGATTAACGCGATCATCGGTAAGAAAGTCGGCATGACGCAATTGTTCGCCCCCGACGGGACGGTCACTCCGGTGACGGTCATCAAGGCGGGGCCGTGCGTCGTCGTGCAGAAGAAGACTTCGGCGGGGCGGGATGGCTACGACGCGGTGCAGATCGGGTTGGTGGAAGACCGCCCCGTGAAGCTGAAGAACGTCAACAAGCCGATGCGCGGCCACTTCGAGAAGACCGGCGGCGGCGTGCCCCCGACGCGCATCTTGAAAGAGATTCGTCTGGACAGCGGAAACGGTGAGTTGAGCGTCGGCGATAAAGTTCTTGTTGACCAGTTTGCCGAAGGCGATGTCATTGATGTCGTCGGCAAATCGAAGGGACGCGGCTTCGCCGGCACGATTAAGCGCCACAATTTCAGGCGCGGCCCCGAATCACACGGCTCGATGAACGTCCGTGCCCCCGGCTCAATCGGTGCGTCCGCGTATCCTTCGCGCGTCATTAAAGGCACACGGTCGTCGGGTCATATGGGCGACGAGCGAGTGACAGTCAGAGGGCTGACGGTCGCGCGCGTGGACGCGGAGAACAACCTGCTGATGGTACGCGGTGCCGTTCCCGGTGCGACGGGCAGCGTGGTAATCATTAAGAAGGCAGCGAGACAGAGAAAGAAGTGATGAGTAATGGGTGATGAGTGATGAGAGTTGCTCCCCGCATCACTCATTACTCATCACTCATCACTTGAGTTTACGGAGTAAACGAAATGCCTACCGTAAAGGTGCGCAACTTAAAAAATGAAGAGGTCGGCGATCTTGATTTGTCCGACGTGGTTTTCGGCGCGGAGTTGAACGAGTCGCTGATTCATACTGCCGTGAAAAGTTTTCTCGCGGGCGGGCGTCAGGGCACCGTCGGCACGAAGACGCGCGGCGACGTTTCGGGATCGGGCCGCAAGCTCTGGAAGCAGAAGGGCACGGGGCGGGCGCGGATCGCCTCGATTCGTTCGCCGTTGTGGAAGGGCGGCGGCAATGTGCATGGGCCGCAGGCGCGCGATTGGTCGCAGAACCTGCCGAAGAAGATGCGGCGCGGCGCGGTGCGCTCGGCGCTTTCCGAGCGTCTGCGCGAAGGGAATATTATCGTGCTCGACGGTGGCTTCACGCTCGACGGGCCGAAGACGAAGCAGTTTATCGGCGCTCTGGACGTGCTTGGCCTCGTCGGTGGTAAGACGCTCGTCGTTGATTCGGTAGAGAATGAGAATCTTTTTCTGGCGTCACGTAACGTGAAGCGCACGAAAGTAGTGACGAGTCGCGGCCTGAACATCTACGATTTGCTGTACCACGAGAAACTCGTTCTCTCGCGCGCGGCGGCTGAAGAATTGACGCACATGCTCGACCCGCAGGCGAAAGAAAGCGGCGAGCGGGCGAAAGAGGAGGCGGCGTAAAAGATGCGAACTGTGTGGGACATCATCAAGTCGCCGGTGATTACGGAGAAGGCGCTGGTTGCGAAAGAGGAGTCGCAGGACAGGCGGCAATTGCTGACCTTCCGCGTTGACCGCCGCGCGACGAAGCCGGAGATCAAGTCCGCCATCGAGAAGATTTTCAACGTGCAGGTGGACGCCGTCCGCACCCTCAATTACATGGGCAAGAAGGCGCGGCGCGGACGCTTTGAAGGCCGCAAGCCCTCGTGGAAGAAAGCCTACGTCACGCTCAGCGCGGGGCAGGAACCGTTTGAGTACGGCGAAAACATCTGACGATTGCGGATTGCGGATTGCGGATTGCGGATTGAAGAACAGTTCGCCGTCGGCAACCCGTCCGCAAAATGAAAAATCGGACGTAGCCAATTGATTGCAATTGTGAGTCGCAGATTGGATAAGATGCTCTCTGACATCGGTCAATCCGCAATCCGCAATCCGCAATCCGCAATAAAAAGATGGGCATCAAAAAACTGACACCGACATCGCCGGCGCGGCGTTACCAGACGTATCTGACGCGCGACGAGTTGACGAAGGGCGCGGAGCCGGAACGCTCGCTGCTCGAACCGAAGAAGCGTATTTCGGGACGCAACAACGACGGTCGCATCACAGTGCGGCGGCGCGGCGGCGGCCACAAGCGCTTCTATCGGATCGTTGACTTCAAGCGGGACAAAGCGGGCGTGCCGGGCCGCATCACGCAGATCGAGTACGACCCGAACCGTTCGGCGCACATCGCGCTCGTGACGTATCTCGACGGTGAGAAGCGCTACATTATCGCGCCGCTCGGCATTGAGGTCGGCAAAACGATTATGAGCGGCCCTGAAGCGGACATTCTGCCGGGTAACGCGCTGCCGATTCGCAACATTCCGCTCGGCACGCAGATTCACAACATCGAATTGCGCCCCGGCAAGGGCGGGCAGATGGCGCGTAGCGCCGGGTCGTTCGCGCAGTTGGTCGCAAAAGAAGGCGACTACGCGCAACTGCGGATGCCTTCCGGTGAAGTCCGCCGCGTCCCCGTAGTGTGCATGGCGACAATCGGACAGGTCGGGAACGTAGAGCATGAAAATGTTTCATTCGGTAAGGCTGGGCGCTCGCGCTGGAAAGGCATTCGTCCGCACGTGCGCGGCGTCGCAATGAATCCGGTTGACCACCCGCACGGCGGCGGCGAAGGTAAGACTTCCGGTGGCCGCCATCCCGTCACGCCGTGGGGCCAGCCGACGCGCGGCTACAAAACACGCAAGAACAAGCGCACCACGAAGATGATCGTGCGCGACAGAAGAACTAAGTAGAAAGGAGAACGGCGAAGGGCGAAAGTGTGGACACGCCTGCGGCGTGAAATTAAAAAGTTAATTCACAGCGAAGCTGTGGCCTAAACTTTCTCCTTTCTCCCTTCGCCTTTCCGCTTTAATGTTATGGCACGTTCATTAAAAAAAGGCGCGTTCGTGGATGATCACGTACAGAAGGTGGTGGATCGCATCCGCCAAAGCGGGAACCGCCCGCCGGCAATCAAAACATGGTCGCGCCGCTCGACGATTACGCCGGACATGGTCGGATTGACATTCGCCGTGCATAACGGCAAGCGCCACCTTCCCGTCTACGTCACGGAGAACATGGTCGGGCACAAGCTCGGCGAGTTTGCGCCGACCCGCACATTCAAAGGCCACTCCGGAACGAAAACCGAGAAGGCGTCGAAAGTATCTAGGTAGCAGTGATGAGTGATGAGTGATGAGTGATGAGCGCTTGCTCTACTACTCAATACTCAGCACTGAGGTTTAGAGATGGAAGCGAGAGCGAGTGCGAAATACTTACGCGGGTCGGCGCAGAAAGCGCGGCTCGTCATTGACATGATTCGTGGCAAGAATGTGGGCGCGGCACTTGCCGTGTTGCAGTACACGAATAAACGTGCCGCCGACGGCATCGAGGCTTGCGTGCGTTCAGCCATCGCCAACGCGACCGAAGCGGCGGAGCGGGCGAACGTCGCGGTTGACCCGGATGAACTGTGGGTCAAAGCCTGTTACGTTGATCAGGGGCCGACGAAGAACCGCCGCCGCATGCGTCCCGCGCCGCAAGGCCGCGCGTACCGTGAGCGACGCCACTTCTGCCACGTCACGGTGCTGGTCTCAAGTGATGAGAGAGAAACCCCGAACGGTAACTCGAAGGCGAATCGCGCCGGCGCTAAACATTCTGACGCGGGCGGGGGCGAAAAAGAGGCGAAGCGCGCTTCGCGCCGGAGCGCAACGGCTCCGGCGGAAAAAACAGCTCAGTAACCAGTTGAACGGAGAAGATTGTGGGACAAAAAGTTCATCCTTACGGCTTCCGCCTCGGCTACAACAAAGACTGGCATTCGCACTGGTTTGCAAAAAAGCAGTACGGCGATTTCCTGCTCGAAGACCTCAAGCTGAAGCGCAATTTGAAAAATCGTTTTGCCGGCGCGGGCGTCTCGCACGTTGATGTCGAGCGCGCCGCGAACCGCCTGAAGATCATTATCTACACGTCGCGCCCCGGCATCATCATCGGGCGCAAAGGGGCGGAGATAGATAAGCTAAAGGCCGACATTGTGTCGCGCACGGGGCGTGAAGTTCTCGTTTCGATTCAGGAGATTCATAAGCCGGAGCTGAACGCGCAATTGCAGGCCGAGAAGATCGCAACGCAACTCGAAAAGCGCATCGCCTTTCGCCGTGCGATGCGCAAAACCGTCGAAGAGACACTCAGATTCGGCGGGCAGGGAATCAAGGTCAAGGTCGGCGGTCGTTTGAATGGAGCGGAAATCGCCCGTAGCGAGTGGTACTTGCAGGGCCGACTGCCGCTGCACACGTTGCGCGCTGATATTGACTACGGCTTCGCCGAGGCGCACACCACGTTCGGCGTGATCGGCGTCAAGTGTTGGATTTATCGCGGGGAGATTCTCGACCCGAAAGCGGCGATGGCGCGCGGCACCGCGACCGACCCGATTAACGAGCCGCGCGGCGAGCGGGGTGAGCGCGAGCGCCGTCCGCGCACGCGGCGCGAGCGTGAAGGCGGCGACGGCGCCGATAGAGGTGAGCGCCGGGATCGTCGTCCACGAGGAAGGTAATAGAGGCTAGAGAGCAGAGATCAGATGTCAGTAAACGCAGCTATGCACTGACCTCTAAGCTCTGACTCCTGACCTCTTGTTGAGCGGAGCGAAACATCATGTTGATGCCGAAAAAGGTTAAGCACCGGAAGCAGATGAAAGGTCGCATGACCGGCAAGGCGATACGCGGCGCGCAGATCAGCTTCGGTGAGTACGGGTTGAAGTGTTTGGAGCCGGCGTGGATTACGGATCGTCAGATCGAGGCGGCGCGTATTGCGATGACGCGCCACATCAAGCGCGGCGGAAAGATTTGGATTCGCATGTTCCCCGACAAGCCGATTACGAAGAAGCCTGCGGAAACACGCATGGGTAAAGGCAAGGGCGCACCTGAGTATTGGGTCGCAGTCGTCAAGCCGGGCCGCATTCTCTACGAGATCGAGGGCGTCCCCGAAGACGTGGCGCGCGAGGCGATGCGTCTTGCCGCGCAGAAGCTTCCGATCAAAACGAGGTTCGTGACCCGCGCGGAGCAGGAAGGGGGCGCAGTCTAAGGTATGAAAAGACGCGAAGAGCTGAACAAGTTGATTGACATGTCGGATGACGACCTGCGCGAAGAGGCGGGCCGGTTGAAAGAGTCATTGTTTCGGCTCAACTTCAAACTGGCGCTTGGCGAGATGGACGCCGTGAAGCGCGTGCGCGAGGAAAAGAAGTCGCTGGCGCGCGTACAGACGATTATGCAGCAGCGGCGCGGCGAGGCCGTTCAGGAATCGAGCAAGTAAGCTTGGGGTGCGGCTTCGCGGGGAGGCTGCCGGTGGAAATAAAGCGATGGAAGAGAACAAAGAAGAAGCAGTAACATCAGACACAGAGGCGGCGCAAGAAACGAACGCGGGTGAGACGCTCGCCCATAAGGTCGCCCCAAATGTTGACTCGCAACCCGGCAACGCCTCCGGCACCGAAGCGGGGAAGCGCGGGCGCCGCGCCGAAAAGATCGGCATCGTCGCGTCGGACAAGATGGAAAAGACCGTTGTCGTCCGTGTGGATCGTCTCATCAAGCATCCTAAATATCGTCGCTACGTTCGCCGCACGTCGAAGTTTATGGCGCACGATGAGAAGGGCGCGGCAATCGGCGACAAGGTGCGCATCATTGAAACCCGCCCGCTCTCCGCGAGGAAGCGCTGGCGCGTTATTGAGATTGTGCAGAAAGCAGAGAAGTAAAAGCCGTGATAGGTAATAGGTAATAGGTGATAAGTGAAAAGCTTTATTCTTATCACCCATCACCCATCACCCATCACTCGAACGGAGTGAGCTATGGCTATCCAAATGCAAACGTCGCTGGACGTGGCGGACAATTCGGGGGCGCGGCGCGTCGAGATGATTATGGGCATCGGCGGCTCGACGGGTCGCACAGCGGGCCTCGGCGATAGAATCAAGGTGGCGGTAAAAGAAGCGTCGCCTGACGGCACAGTGAAAAAGGGCACGGTGCAAAATGCCGTGATCGTACGGACGCGCAAAGAAGTGCGTCGCAAAGACGGAACGTACATCCGCTTCGACCAAAACGCGGCAGTGCTTATTAAAGATGATGGTACGCCCATCGGCACGCGCGTCTTCGGACCGGTCGCGCGCGAACTGCGTGACCGCAACTTCATGAAGATCGTGTCGCTCGCGCCGGAGGTCATATAAAAGTGAATAAGGGAACCAAGCGCGCCAAAATTAGAAAAGGCGATCAGGTGGTCGTCATCGCCGGACGCGACAACGGCAAGCGCGGTCGCGTGCTCGAAGTTCTGCCGGCCAAAAGCCGGGTCAAGGTCGAGGGCGTCGCGGTGCAAAAGAAACACCAGCGCGCTAATCCGCAGAACAATCGCGGCGGCGGGATTATTGACCGCGAGGCGTACATTGATATTTCAAACGTGCAGTTGATTGATCCTCAGTCGGGCAAGCCGACGCGAGTTAAATATCATGTTGCGGAGGACGGATCGAAGTCGCGCGTCGCGGCGAAGAGCGGCCACGCGCTCGACAAGGCTTAAGAGCGGAGAAATGCCGCGCGCCCGGAAACGCTGTGAGAGGTGAGACCCGGGCTGAGATAGTTAAGGTAAAAACTGATGGCACCGAGACTGAAAGAACGATACCAAAAAGACATCGCGCCCGCGATTGCCAAAGAGTTCGACATCACGAATCCGATGGCCACGCCGCGACTTGAAAAAATCGTTATTAACATGGGGATGGGCGAGGCCATCTCGAACGCTAAGATCATTGACACAGCGGCGGATGAGTTGAGCGCGATCACCGGCCAAAAACCCGTGACGACGCGCGCCAAGAAATCCATCGCGGCGTTTAAGCTACGACAGGGGATGCCCATCGGCACGATGGTGACGCTCCGGGGCGAACGGATGTATGAGTTTTTCGACCGGCTGGTGTCAATTGCGTTGCCGCGCGTCAGGGACTTTCGCGGCGTCTCGCCGAAGGCTTTCGACGGGCGCGGCAATTACACGCTCGGCGTCCGCGACCAATTGATCTTCCCCGAAATTGATTTCAATAAAGTGGACAAAACGCGCGGCATGAATATCTCGATTGTGACGACCGCGCGCAACGACGAACAGGCGCGCGCGCTTCTCAAAGCGCTCGGCATGCCGTTCAGGCAGTAAAGCGGTAATAGGTGACAGATGATAAGTAATAAGAAAGAAAAGCATTCGTCCCATCACCTATCACTTATCACCCATCACTGAGGTTATATGGCAAAGAAGTCAATGATCGCGAAAGCGAACCGGAAAGCGAAGTTCTCGGCGCGCGCCTACACGCGCTGTCAGCGTTGCGGGCGTCCGCGTGGCTACCTGCGTAAGTTCAAGCTGTGCCGCATCTGCTTCCGCGAACTGGCGCTGCAGGGGCAGATTCCGGGCGTCGTGAAATCGAGCTGGTAACGAAAGCGGTGATGGGTGATAAGTGATAGGTGATAAGAATTTTGCCTTCATCCTATCACCTATCACTCATCACCTATCACTTGGAGTTGAGTAATGACTGATCCTATTGCCGACATGTTGGCGCGGATGCGCAACGCAATTACCGCGAAGCACTCGCGCGTGGACATCCCGGCGTCGAAGTTAAAACTGGAAATCGCGCGCATCCTGAAGGAAGAAGGCTACATTAACAACTTCGTCATCAAAGGCGAGGGTGTCAAACGCACGATTCGCATCTTCCTCCGCTACGACGGGCGGGGCACTTCCTCGATTTCGCACCTGTCGCGCGTGTCGCGGCCCGGTCGCCGCGTCTACATGGGCGCGACC
>Ga0136615_10001741_pt1 | contig 10637 bp, 8 predicted proteins | sample AntDrymUQ2882206_2_FD_106647 | JGI IMG/M metagenome (GOLD analysis project Ga0136615, IMG submission 106647) | Polar desert sand microbial communities from Dry Valleys, Antarctica - metaG UQ288 (22.06) | ecosystem: Environmental > Terrestrial > Soil > Desert | place: Antarctica: Dry Valley...
CGGGCGGCGCGACGACGAGCCGGACGAGCGCATCGTGGACCCGCGGCGCGACGCCGAGACCCACGCGCTGCACCGCGACGAGGATCCGTACGCCCAGCCGGATGCCTACTCGGCCGACCGCGGCTACACGATCGCACTCGACGATGACCGCCACGACCCGCCGGCCCAGCGGGCCGAGTCCTCGCGCTCCACCGCGGAGGACCGGGACCGTCTTCCCCGCTGGGCGCTACCGCTCGTGGCGAGCATCCTGGGCTTCCTGCTGGGCGCGGTCGTCGTCCTGCTGGCGAATGGCGGGGGCGATAACAACCTCGTCCCCCGCCAGGCGCTCGTCGACGCGCAGGCGCAGGCGGCGACCGCGGTGCAGGACGCCCAGGCCGAGATCTCCAGCCGCGACGCCCGCATCGCCGAGGTCGAGGGTCAGCTGGCGCAGGCCGGGCAGAACCAGCAGGCGACCGACCGGGCTGCCGAGCAGGCGCTCGCGGCGCGGCAGACGGCGCTCGACGAACGGGAGGCGGCGCTGAACGCGCGCTCGACCTCCCTCGACGAGCGCGAGCAGGCGCTCCAGGACGGCAGCGGCTCACTGCCCGACGTCAGCGTCCCCGACATCCCGGGCGTCGACCTGCCGGACGTGAGCCTGCCCGACGTGGAGGTCCCCAGTGTCGAGGAGAGCCAGAACATCGTCCAGCGGATCCTCGACGGCATCGCCGGCCTGTTCGACTGACCCGCTCAGTCGCTCGAGACGCCCCCGGGCGCCTCGGCCAGGTCGTTCTTGATCACGACCACCCGGTCCAGACCGGCCGTCCGCCCGGGCGCTGAAGCACAGCTCGTGGCGGCCGGCCTTCGAGTAGTACGGCCGCGGGGGGTCCGCCATGGACGAGGGGTGACGGGAGGGCGGGCCGTTAGCGAGTGGGCCGAGCGCGGGCGGGCCGTGGCGGTGACGCCCGAGGAGCGGCCGGACGCCTGAGGTTGCGTCCGGCCGCCCCGGGTTGTGGGTCAGGGACGGCAGGATGCGCAGGGGGCCAGCCCTGCGGCCACGGCCTCCTCGCGGGTCAGCGGGCGGGCGCTGACGCCCGCGAGCGCGCAGTGCGGCCGGTGGTAGCGACGGCCGGTCAGCGTGGCGACCACCTGCTGGGCGGTAGACGACGCCGCCTCACGCGCCTTACGCGCCGGGGTCCGTGGCCGCGCCGGAGCCTTGGCCGCCCGGGTGCGGGTGCGCCGAGGGGTGGAGGCGCCACGGCGGGCGCCCACCCCGGCTTCGTCGCCGTCGACCGCCGCGGACGAGCTCGCAGCGGAAGAGCCCGCAGCAGCAGGGGCCGCAGCAACACGAGACTCCGCCGCCGCCGCGGTGGACTCGGCGGCGGGGCGCTCGTGGGAGCCGAGAGCGGGGGTGGGGAGGACGGGAGCGGCCGGGCGGGGCGGTGGGACGGGGGTGAAGGGGGTGCGCTCGATGCTGCCGAGGGCGGGGGCTGCGAGCTGAGGCTCGCGGATGGCGGCGGGGCGGGAGGCCTGGGGCACACGCTCCAGGGAACCCAGGGCGGGCCGCGGGAGCTGGGGTTCGGCGAGCACCGTGGGCGCAGCATGCTGCTCGCCCGGCTGCGGCGTCTCGTCGCGCCCCGGTGGCGCCTCGTCGCGCCACGCGTCCCAGTACGCGGCGAGCCGGCCGGTGTAGACCTTCGTCGACTCGGCATAGAACCGCCGGCCGAGGCGGAACGCCTCGCGCTGGAGCTCGGCCCGGCGGCGGTCCACCTGGCCCACCAGCGTGTCGAGCTCGGCGGCGCCGTCGAACAGACCCGCGTCCTGGGCCAGGGTGGCGCGCAGCACCCCGAGATCGTGGTCGTCGCCCAGCAGCTCGGAGAGGCGGTGGGCTTGCTCGGAGAGCGGCTCCAGCACGGCCGGCCACGTCGGGGAGAGCAGGCGCAGGTGGTACCAGCTGTCCTTCGCGCGCTTGCGCCACTCGTGCAGCCGGTCCAGTGTGGGCTTGCGCTCCGCCCGCCGCGCCGCCTTGCGTCCGCGGTCGTAGGCCAACGTGAGCCCACCCTGCAGGGCCTTCCAACCGCCGCGGTCGAGCCGCACACGGTCGAGGCGGTCGCGTGACTTCGTCAGCTTCGCCACCACCTCGCCGACGAGGTCCGCGCTCCCCCCGGCCTGCTCGCTCGCGGCGTCCCGGCGCGACACGAGGACACCGCGGACGTCGTTGACCGCGGCCGTGGGCAGGTCGCCGGTGAAGCGGTCGGACAGGGCGTCGAGCGTGGCCACGGCGACCTGTGCGTCGCGTACGTCGGACAGCCGCAGCCCGGCGTCGCGCAGGCGGCCGTTCTCGCGGGCGTAGACCTTCTCGCCGAGCGGACCGCGCACCAGCCGCAGGACGGAGCGGGCCTTCTTCAGGTGCTTACGGGCGGCGTGGACCGCCTTGACCCGCTCGGCCTCGCGCTGGCCCCGGAGCTGAGCGATCGCGCCATCCAGCTCGTCGCTGAACAGGCGCGACAGCTCTTCCCGCAGCGGCCGTCCCGGGCTGAACTCGTACGTCACGCCGCTCTCCTCGTCATCCCTGAGCCACCCGTCGTTCATTCTACGGACATGCTGCTGTGGCGGGCGTGGAGGAGGCGGCTACCAGCGGCAGTCGTCGCAGACGAGCAGCGCGACGCCCTCGGGGTCGCGGCGCTTGACCGCCAGGCGGCAGGAGCGGCACACGACCTCATCCGCGCGCAGCGGCGCGAGCGGCAGGACGCCGGACGGCTCCACGTCGCCGTCGCGCCCCCAGCCCTGCAGGCCGCGGGCGTCGTCGTCGTTCGGCTCGGTCACGGCGCGGATTGCATCCGCCCGCCTGCTCCTGGACTTCAGGTCGCTTCTCCTCCGACGCTCGGCCAACCACAGACTAATCAGTCGTCGCGGCGCCGGCTCGCGTGTCGTGATGGCGGCTCGCTCCACACCACGAACCCCCGAGGCATGGCGTTACGAACGGGAGGTGCGGCTGGTGGGGGGCCTCAGGAGTGATGTCCGCAGCCCGTGAGCAATGCGGTGGGTGGTTGTGCGCGTGCCGCGGCTCCGGGACCATCCAAGGTACCGGAGCCGCGGCCAGGCAGGACTAGCTGAGACGCAAGCCGTAGGCGGACAGGATCTCGTCGAGGGGCTGGAAGAAGGAGCGGAAGCCGACCGCGGAGCAGCCGGCGATCGAGCCGCCCGACACCACGCCCTGGCCCTGGCTGCCGGCGAACAGCGGGCCACCGCTGTCGCCCGGCTGGACGCAGACGTTGGTCTCGGTCAGCTGGCGGACCGTGCTCCCGGCGTAGTTCACCGTGACGTTGTAGCGCCGCACCGTGCCGCAGGTCGTGCCGGTCGTGGAGCCGGTCTTGCAGACGCTGCCGTTGACCGGCACCCGGCCGGCGCTGGAGATATCGAGGAAGTCCCCGTTGTTCAGGACCCCGCCCGTCGGTTGCAGCGCCGCGGGGTTGCTGATGCCGATGGCGCCGTAGTCGTTGCCCGGGAAGCTCGACGCGGCGGTCGGCCCGATGTTCTGCCCGTCGCCGCTCCACGTGGGGAAGCCGTCGGTGCAGTGACCGGCGGTCACTACGAACTGGCCACCGCTGCCGGAGACGGTGTTGAAGCCCGCGGAGCAGCGGCCGCCGCCGCTGCGCAGGATCGCCTCGCCGCCGTTGAAGTCCTGCAGCGCCGGGGGGGCGGCCGCCGTCTCCACGCCGACCGGCACGCCGAGTGATCGCGCCGTCGCGATCGTCGCGTCGGCGGCCGGGCCGCCGGCGCCGTCGGGTACGGTGATGACCAGCGAGTTCGTCGGCACGTCCACGCCCCAGGAGAGCCCCGGCGCACCGCCGACGGCGTCGAGGGCGGCCTGCGCCTGTTCGAGGCGAGCCAGGCTGTGCGCGACCCACACCGGTTCGGCGCCCTCGGCCCGGACCTGGTCGGCGCCGGCGGTGTCGAGCACCCCGACCCGCAGCGCTCCTGTCGCCGGGTCGATCCACGTGCCCGCGGCGCGGGCGCCGAGCGTGCCGGTGAGCCGCTCGGAGACCGCGGAGAGCCGATCCTGATCCGCCAGCCGGCGATTCGCATCCTGGACCGGGATGCCGAGCGCGTCTGCCAGCGAGGCCGCGGCCTGGGACGAGGGTTCGGCCGCCGAGGCGGCGGGGGCGGCCGTGACGGCGAGTAGGAGCGCGGCCAGAGCCGCGACGACGAGACGGGTCATGACACCGGGATTGAGGGCGCGCAGCGACATTCCTACCTCCTGGACGTGGGCGAGGGAAACAGACCCGAAGCACGTCGGACCATCGCGACGGTCCGACGTTGCGGCACGACCGATCGGTGAGTTGTTGCGCGGTGCTACTGATAGAGATTCTTCCGATATGGAAGCGTTGTGTCAAGGAGTAATGCGGTACGACGCGCGGTCGCGATTCGAGCTTAGGGGTCGCCGTGGGACCGCCGATATCAGCAGCATGCTGTCCTCACCCGCCCTCGCGCCGGAGTCCGAGGTCACGTTCGCGGCCCGTGCGCTGGTGGACAACGTCGAGCGGGTCGTGCGGGGCAAGCGTGCGGTAGTCGAGCTGGCGGTCGTGACGGTGCTCGCCGGCGGCCACCTGCTGCTCGAGGACGTCCCCGGAGTGGGCAAGACGCTGCTGGCCAAAGCGCTCGCGCGGTCGTTCGGCGGCGAGGTGACCCGGGTCCAGGGCGCGCCCGACCTGCTGCCGGCGGACCTCACGGGCTCCGGGGTGTACGCCGCGGACCGCGGGGAGTTCGTGTTCGTGCCGGGCCCGCTCTTCGCGCACGTGGTGCTCGTCGACGAGGTCAACCGCGCGACGCCCCGCACCCAGGCAGCGCTGCTGGAGGCCATGGAGGAGGGGCAGGTCACCGTCGATGGCGTCACCCGCCCGCTGCCGTCCCCGCACGTGGTCATCGCGACGCAGAACCCGCTGGAGCAGCACGGGACGTTCCCGCTGCCCGAGAGTCAGCTCGACAGGTTCACCGCCACCACGAGCATGGGCTACCCGACGGCTGGCGACGAAGCGGCCATCGTGCGGGCGCATCTGCGCGGCGCGCCGATCGCCGTGCTCGACCCGGTCCTCACGACCACCGACCTGGCCCGGCTGCGCGCCTCGGTGCGGGAGGTCGAGGTGGCCGACGAGACCCTCGGCTACGCCGTCCGGCTGGTCGACGCGACCCGAGCGGCGCCGGGCGTGGTGCTCGGCGCGTCGCCGCGTGCCGCCGTGCAGCTCGTCACGGCGGCGCAGGCACGGGCCGCGCTGCAGGGGCGCGCCCACGTGCTGCCCGACGACGTGAAGCGTCTCGCCGTACACGTCCTTGCGCACCGCCTGCTCGTGGCCCGTGACGCGGCCGGCGCCGTGCCCGACCGTCGCGCGCTCGTGACGGCGCTGCTGTCGCGGGTGCCCGTCCTCGCCGCGTGACCGCCCCCTCGCCAGCGCCCAGCGCGACCGTGGCCGAGGACGGCTGGACCCGCTTGCGCGCCCGCCGCACCGTGCCGACCCGTCGCGGACTGCTGCACCTGCTGCTGGCCGGGGTGCTCTACGGGGCGGGGGCGAATGCCGGCGCGGGCTGGGTCGTGGTGCTCGCCGCAGGGCTGGCAGGCGCGGTGCTCGCAGGCTGGGTGACCACCCACCGGGCGGCGCGGCGCGTCGAGGCCCGCCGGGAGGTCCCGCAGCTGGGGGTGGCGGGAGTGGCGCTGGAACTGACCGTCGAGGTGCGGGCGCCGGTGGGCGGGCACGTGGTGGTCAGCGACGCGCTGTCCGGTGGCAGCGGCGCGGCGGCGGCGGGCGGGCGCTTCCGCGCACCACTGCGGCCCTCACGGGGCGCGCTCGAGGGCGCGGAGATCCGCGCGGAGCTGACCGACCGCCTGGGACTGGCGCGGTCAGGCGCCGCCGGCTTCGTCCGCTCACCGCTGCTCGCCGTACCGCCGGTTCCCGCCGCGACCACAGCGCCGCGGCCGGCCTCGGCGCAGCCCGCGGAGCAGGCGGCCACGGTCCGGGCGCGCTCCGGCGTCGAGTTCGCCGGCCTGCGCGCCTACGCGCCCGGCGACCCTGCGCGCTCGGTGCAGTGGCGCGCCTCAGCCAGGCACGGCCGGCTCATCGTGGGCGAGCCCCAGCGGCAGGCCGGCCCTGCCCTGCGCGTCGCGCTGGCGGGTGGGACGTGGGAGCGGGGGTCGCTGGACCGGGCGGCCGAGCGGGTGTGCGCGCTGGCGGCTGCGGCCGAGCGGGCCGGGCGGCCGGTCGAGGTCGCCGCGGACGGGCTGGTCCTACCCTGGTCCGACGCGGTCCGCCGCGACCTCGCGCTCCTCCCGCCGCACGCCAGCGCTCCTCCCCGGCCGCTGGCCCCGCCGCCGCCGGCAGCGCTCGAGACGTGGACCATCTCCGCCGCCGACGTCGTCGAGGGCGGGACATGAGCGGGGCGCTGGCGTGGGTGCGGGCGGCCAACCGCACCGGGCGTCCCGAGGAGGACAGGGGGCTGCGGGTCGCCGTGGCGTGCGCGGTCGGCGTGTCGGTGCTCGGCGTCGCGGTCACCGGCGCGGCGCCCCTGACCGACGCCGTGGTGGTCACGCCCCTGCTGGCCGCGGGCTTCGCGTGGAGTCACGTGCGCCGCGCCGCGGACAACTCGGCGATGAAGGCCCTGCTGGCGCTCGGCGCGCTGCTCGCGCTGTGGCGGTTCTTCGGCGCAGTGCAGGTTTCCGCCAGTCTCGACGACACCCGCCAGCCTCTCGCCCAGCTCTTCCTTGCCGTCCAGGTCCTGCACGCCTTCGACGTGCCCGCACGCCGCGACCTCGGCTTCTCCCTCGCAGCCTCGCTCACCCTCGTGGCGCTCGCGGGCACGGCGACGACCGGGCTCTCCTTCGGGTTCGTCCTCGCGCTGTACCTGGGCATCGCCGCCTGGGCGTCGGCCGGGCTGCAGCGCTCCTCCGCACGGCAGCGGGCTGAAGCCCTGTCCCCCATCACGGCCCTCATCGCGGCGCCGGACGCCGGACGCGCAGCCGACTCGGCGCCTGGCGCGGCGTTGCGGACCGCGGCCACCGCGCTCGGCCTGCTCGTGGCAGCGGGTCTGGTGTTCTCCGTGCTGCCGACCCCCGCTCGCGCCCGGCTGGCCGGGCTGCCGTTCTCGCCCCTGCCCGGCGCCGCGCTGCCCGACGCTGGCGTCGTGAACCCGGCGCTGCCGTTCGCGGGCCTGCAGGCCGGCGGCGACAGCGTGGGCAGCGAGGCCACCGGCTACTTCGGCTTCGCCGAGTACATGGACCTGCGCACCGCCGGGCACCCGTCCGACGACCCGGTGCTGCGCGTCCGCGTCGACCGCCCGCGCCTGCTCCGGGGGATCGTGTTCGACACCTACGACGGGCGCTCGTGGCAGCGGTCGTCGGCACAGCCCGAGGCACTCACCGGCCCCCCGGTCGAACTGGCCGAGCCGCTGGGTGACCTGGCGCAGCGGCGCCAGGTCACCACCACCGTCGAGCTGCTCGCCGACACCCCGAACCTGTACTTCGCGCCAGCGGACGCGCTGCGGGTGTGGTCGGCCGGCTCGGTGGCCCAGTGGGACGACGGCACCCTCACCACCGGGGCGACCCACGGCGCGGGGACCGTCTACTCGGTGGTGTCCCAGATCGACGTGACCCCGGTCGAACGCCTGCGTGCGGCCACACCGGCCCGCGACCATCTGTCCGACACGGACCGCGCCCGCTACCTGCAGCTCCCGCCGGCCCTGCCCCAGCGGGTCCGCGACCTCGCCGAGGACCTCACCGTCGGGATCGACACGCCGTACGGGCGAGCAGAGGCAGTGCAAGCCTGGCTCGGCGAGCACGTGGAGTACGCGCTGGGCGAGCCGCCACCGCCAGGCGGCGCCGACGTGGTGGACCACCTGCTGTTCACCTCGCGCCGCGGCTGGTGTGAGCCGATCGCGACATCGATGACGGTGCTGTTGCGCGCGGCCGGGGTGCCCGCGCGGGTCGCCACCGGCTTCCAGCCGGGCACTCGCCAGCCGATCACCGGCTGGTGGACCGTCCGTGCCTCGGAGGCCCACGCTTGGTCCGAGGTCTGGGTGCCGGGCCACGGCTGGGTCGCCTTCGACCCCACCGGCGCCGTCCCGCTGGCCCTGGACCCGGACCCGCCCGCGCCACGGCCGCCACTGTTCGCCGCACTCGCCTGGCTGCGCGCCCGCGTCCCTGCGCTGGACGCCGACCCGCTCGCCGTCGCGCTGCTCGCGGTGGCCGCCGCGCTCGGCGGGGCGGCGCTCGGTGGGGCGGCCCTCGCCCTGCGGCCGGCCCTGCGGTTGCGCGCCCTCGCCCGCCTCGGCCGCCGCCCACCGGCCACGCCATTCGCCCGGCTCCTGCGCCTGCTGGCGCAGCGGGGGCTGCCCGCCGAGCCGTGGCGGACACCTCGCGAGGTGGCCGCCGCCGCCCGCCTCGCCCGCGCCGACCTCCCGCCCGACGCGCTGTCCACGCTGGTGCAGGAAGAGGAGGCCCGCCGTTACGCCCCCACGACACACTCCTGCGAACTGGCCGCCCACGCCGAGCACGCCCTGCGCGAGCTCGCCGACACCCTCCGCCGCTGAACCGCTCTTCACCCGCGTGACCATCCCCAGACGTGCACGGGTGGGTTCTAGCGAGCCGGCTCGGGTTCGGTGAGCCTGTCGTTGGCCGGGGCGGCGGGGCCTGTCAAGGTTTGACGGCGTCGAGGCGCGCCCACAACACCCGAGGCCCCACCGCCGCCGTGCCCAGGACGGCGAGCCGCTCGCGCAGCCCGCGGTCCGCCGTGACCACGACCATCAGCGCCCGGTCCGCGTCGGCGCCGACCAGCTCCACGATGCGGTCGTCGGCCGCATCGGCGCCCGCCCGCCGCGCGTAGCGCACCGCGACCGGGCCATCGTGCTCGGGCAGGTCGGGCAGCGGGCGACCATCGAGAACCATGACGAACGTGTCATCGCCGGTGTCGGCCAGGGCGGTCAGCCCGGCGTGCAAGCGCCGCACGGCGCCGTCGCGGTCGCGCCACCAGCCGTCGGGACGGGCGCCGATGACGTTCATCCCGTCGACGAGGAACCGCGCCATGAGCGAGGTGACCCTCTACTGCACGGTCAGGCGACCGTGCTCATCGCGAGCCACCGGCCCGACACAGCGGCCAGAACCGGGCCTAGCCCTGGACGAGACGCTCGTAGCCGGGCATGCGCCGGTGCAGCGCGAGGAAAACCCGCTGCCCCGGACCATGACGCCGTCATCGAGCCGAAAGGCAGCAGCGTGCCAGGGGCACACCAAGCAGCCCTGAGCGTCGATGCGGCCCTCGGACAGGTCGGCGAACTGGTAGCGGCAGCGCCGCTCACGGCGTGGTACTCGTCGCCGGTGTTGGCAACCGCCCAGGGGCGGCGCGGACGACCTGGCGGGGTGCGGGTTCGGGTCTACGGAGGCGCCGGTCATGCCGCTGTTCTGCCCGCCGGTGGGCCCGGTCATGCCGCGCCGCCGCCAGATGCGTTCGGTGTCACGCACCTCGTCCGACACCACGAGGCCCAGGTACTCGGCGACGCGCTCGGAGGCGAGGCGGCCGGGTGCGATCGCGGCCGTCAACTCGGTCACGCCCTCGGTCGCGAGCCGCCCGGCCATCCCGTTGCGGCCTCCCTCGCCAGGCCGCGCCCTGGTGCTCCGCGCCGGCGACCCAGGCCAGCTCCGCACCCGGCGGGTGCGCAGCGGGCGCTGCGCGACGGCTGCGAGGTCGCTGCGCAGGGCCACGCCGCAGCAGGCGTCCCACTCCACCTCCGCATCGTGGCCCCCGGCATCGCCCAACCGGCCAGCGCCTCGGCGTAGGCCATCTGCCAGGCGGTGTCGTCGCGCTTCGACCAGCCGGGTGTCTCGCCGGCGGCGAGCGCCTGGGCGGCCATCTGGACCCGCCGGTCCGCAACCGACAGCAGCAGGTCGCGCACGGTCGGGTCCAGGTCGGGGTCTGCGACGAACTGGCGCAGGTGGCGTACGCGCCCGTCGACCGCGATCGCGCCCTGGTGCGACGTCAGTTCGCCGGCGATCAGGCGCAGCAGGGTGGTCTTGCCGGTCCCGTTCGCGCCCGCCGCGCGGGGCCTACCCGCGTGACGGCGGGCCGACAGGTACCATCGGCCCAGAGGCGTGCGCCAGGCGCGCCGTCTCGGACCCCTGACGCGTCGTGCTGCGGCGGCGACGGCACCGCTCCCGGGGTCACCAGATTACGACCCCGGCGACGCATCCTGCGCGCCGGCCCGTCCGGTGGCGCCCTGCGCCGCCGCGCACTGAAGGCTTCTCATGTCCCGCTCCCCCAGCCGCGGCGCGTCCTCGCGCCGCCAGCCCTCCGAACCCACCCGAGGCGGCGCCCACCGCAACGGCGCGCCCCGCACCGGCGCCACCCGCTCCGACTCCAGCACCCGCGGCGGCGTACCCCGCGAGGGCTCCGCAGGCCGTGCTCGCTCTGGCGGGCGGTCCCGCCCGGGAGCTCACGGCGACCAGGCAGCAGGACGCGCCGCTCAGACCACGGCGGGCGCACGGCCGACCGCCGCGGCGCCCGCGGCGCCCGCGGCGCCGATCGCCGGCGCCGCGCCGGCCGCGCCGCTGGCCACGTCCTTCGCCGAGCTCGGGCTGGCCGAGGACCTCGTCGCGGCACTCGCGGCACGCGGCATCGTCGCGC
>Ga0136615_10001743_pt1 | contig 10621 bp, 6 predicted proteins | sample AntDrymUQ2882206_2_FD_106647 | JGI IMG/M metagenome (GOLD analysis project Ga0136615, IMG submission 106647) | Polar desert sand microbial communities from Dry Valleys, Antarctica - metaG UQ288 (22.06) | ecosystem: Environmental > Terrestrial > Soil > Desert | place: Antarctica: Dry Valley...
CCGAAGAACTCAACACCACCCCCGCCCACATGCCCGGCGACCCCCGCCCCATCACCTACCAACTCGCCACCCGATGATCCAACCTCGACTCAAGGTCATCGCCTACTTCAGGAGGTCTGGGACCAGATGGCCGCGCAGCTGCACACCCCGAGCGCATCACATGAGCCCGAGCGTCCGATGTAGGCCGGGCTTCTCATCGCAGGCGCGCGTGGATTGAAGTGGTCCACCCTGGCCGCTCAACGGCTACAATTCGACCCTATGGTGCTCACCTGTCCCTGCCGCTCCGCCTCTCGGCTATGGATGCGCGGGTCGTGAGCTACCAGTCATCGGCAGAAGCACTTGCGGAGTTGCAGGTCCGTTTGCAGTCCGCGACCGATCAGCAGCTGGCTATTGCGAAAGCAGCTTGCGTTCAGGTGGATTCGGGGCTGCCGCAGCTTATCGTAGCTGTACAGCTTCGTGAGAAGCTACAGGGAGCGCTCGGGACTACATCTTCTATGCCCGCAAATGACGGGCTCGTGGAGTGGCTTAGCGACCTTGCGCAAGAGAATGGCGAGCCTACTCCTGTGGCGGACTCTCGCGATGAGGTGAAAGCTTGGATTAGCTACTTCTATCTACGAATGCGCGAAGCGGCGCATAGACGACTCAGACTACACGCAGGCGATCTAGTGAGGGTTGTCGGTGCTCATGCGGCCGAGATTGACGAAGTCTCATCAATTAGCGGAGATGGTACCGTTTGGTTGCGGGGCCGGGGTGCGCGTGGGTGGCCAGACGTCTTGGAGGTCATAGAGCGCGCTGGTGTCCGATCTGATTCTGCGGCCTCAAATCGGCGGATAGCGGCCAACCGCGCAGCCAGCAGAATCGCCCCAAGTTGGTCGGGACTGCGGCATGACGAGCTCGCTCCTTTTGAAACAAGCTCCTCGGTGGAGCGGTCTGAGCTGGAGGAGCTCGCCAATGTAATCGACCAAGCTACCGATGAGCGGCCTATTCAGCTGTACCTCCAAGAGCACGCGCATATCCTAGGGTCGCTCCTGCGAGGGCCCGAGCGCTACGTCCTTCCCCAGGTCAGGCTGTCGACGCACTATGTCGCAGATTTCCTGATCTCAGACGTCGATTCGACGGGAGTTCGGTGGCTGTACGTCGAACTGGAGAGGCCAGCCTCCGCAGTAGCGCAACTCAGGGCGAACTCGTTCGACAAATATGCCCGGAAGGGGATCAGTCAGATTGATGAGTGGCGTGATTGGGTACAGACCAATCTAGCTCATGCTCATCGCTCGAAGCGATCCGACGGGCTGGGCCTTTTTGATCTACGCCCAAACGACGATGGTCTGGTGTTGATCGGTCGACGAGCCCTGCTCACGGGACGACACGAAGCGCTCAGGAGAAGATTGTGGGAAGATAAGCGGATCATGGTTCACACATATGATTGGCTTCTAGAGCAGGTTGCGGGAGCGATGAACTATGCTGGCATCCCGGCTGCTAATCCGTATCTACTCAAGCGACCTCCCGGATGATGAGTCAGCTCGCGATATCGAGGCCCTCTAGTATCCCTGCGTGCAACCGACTATAGCTACCGCTGAACGGCGTTGGGCGAGGTTGCAAGCGGATCGCGCTTCTCCTAGTCTTTCGTTCCGGGCCCAGCTGCGCTCGCGCACTCACTTACTGTAGCGCGACGACCGCGGGCAACGTCGATAAGTCCCTCGTCCTTGAGCACCGACATCGCGCGGTGTGCGGTGCCGACTGCAACCGTGTTGGCGACGGCGAGCTCGGCGAAAGTGGGCAGCTCGTCGCCTGGCTTGAGGCGTCCGGAACGGATGTCCTCGCGGAGAGCCTCAGCGATCGTCTCGTATGGTCCACAGACCGACGGGACGGGAACGGGCTTCGGCATGATGTTGGCGATTGTGGTCGCGGCCCGGCGGTCGGCCTCGTCGACCCAGGCGGCGTAGACCTTGAGCGTGGTGGCGCCGCCGCTGCCGTGGCCGAGCCGGCCGGCGACGGTGCGGAGGTCGACGCCGGCGGCGACGAGCTCGGTCGCGGAGTAGTGGCGCAGCGAATGCAGGCGGGTGCTGCGGAGTTTGAGCTTGGTCGCCATCCGCCGGTACTTCTGGCTCAGCGAGCGCGGGGCGTAGGCGGTGGTGCCATCGGGCGCGGGGGAAAACAGGAAGGCGTCACTGTCGAGGATGCCGCCGAGTTTCGCGCAGCGCTGCTCCCAGAGCTCCCGATGCTTGGTGAGCAGCGCGAGCGTCTCGGGGTCGGGGGCGACCTTCCGCCGCTGGCCGGTCTTGGTCTCCTTCTCCCGTACGCCGGCTTTGGTCTGCGCGTTGCTGCGGTGGACCCAGAGGATCGCCCGGTCGAAGTCGACGTGGCGCCACCGCAGGGCCGAGATCTCGCCGCGCCGCGAGCCGGTGATCATGGTGAGCCAGAGCAGCAGGCCCCATTCGGGATCGGCCCACGCGGTGTTGAGCAGCGCGGCGGCCTCGTCGGCGCTCGGCGGGTCCGGCTCGGTGCGCCGTGGAGACGGCGCCTCGGCCATCGCTGCCTTGTTGACGCCGAGGTGCCGCCAGCGGACGGCCCGCTCGAGCGCGCCGCGGATGATGTAGTGGATCTTCCGGGTGGTGCTGGTGCTCAGCGGTCGGCACTCGTGCCCGCTGCGGGATCGGCCGGTGCACATCTCGCGGCACTTGTGCAGCCGGGCGTAGAACCGCTCCAGGAGCTCGGCGTCCACCTTGCCGGCCTGCATGTCGCCGAAGGTCGGCAGGACGTAGAGCCGGATCAGGTCGTCGTAGCGCTCGCGGGTGGTGTCCCCGAGCTCGGCGACGTCGAGCCACTGCGCGATGGCCTGCCGGACGGTGATGGCGGACTTCGGCTGCTGGTTCTCGTCGACCTGGAGCTGCAGCTTCGTCAGGAGGCGCTTGGCCTCCGCGTAGGTGGCGGCGGTCTCGCGCAGCTGGCGGCGCCTGCCCGTGAGTGGGTCGGTGCCGCCCTCGACCACGGCGCGCCACGAACCGCTGGGTAGTTGCGCCAGGTGACCGCGAGCTCGTCGCTGACGGGGAGGCATGGCGGCAGGCTAGCGCCGTTTCGTGCCACGATCCGTGCCACGACACCCACGCGGCGAGCGACCGGCGAGCTAAGCCGCTGGTCAGCGGGTGGTGCACCTGGCGCGCGCTTATTCGAACCGCTGTGACCTGCTAGAACGTCTCCAAGAGGTGCTCGGGAAGGTCGAACGAACGCCTCCAAGATGTGCTCGAAAGACTGAGTAGAGGGATGGGGAGACCTCGCCACCGCCGTAAGTTTTGATCAACTTATGACGGGCTGCCTGGCCTACCCATCGGATTCGATGCCGGGTCGGCGAGCGATCTGGTGAACATGTTCGCGCGGGTGTAGCCGGACAGGCCCACGTCTCGACTTGGCGTAGACCAGCGCGCAACGCCTTGATCACAGCAGGGTGCAGGTTCTCCGTGCGGCATCCAGACTCGCCCGGTGGGGCTGGGTGCGCAGACGGCTTCATTCTCGCCGTGAACATGGAGCCGGTATGTAGTCCGATTTTCAGTCAAGACCATGCGTAAACCGTGCTGTGTCGTGGACTTTGTATGCGCACTTTAGCAGTTCCAGCGCGTACTTTTTAGCTTCTTGGCTGCCGTGTGTAAGCAGGACTGACGACGAACCAAGTAGATGCGCGCTGCCAAGGCATGCCGCGTCGAGGGTGAGCCCAAGTAGTTCGGGAGAGATCACACCCGACTGAAATTCGCCACTTCGAACACGAATCATGTGAAGATGTCCGATCGGCGTGCTGTGAGTGGCCTGACTAAGGAGGGAATAAGCAACCTCCATCCAGCCTATTTCTGGATAATCTTTACTTAGGTTTCGAAGCATCTCGGTAATCGATGGTAGGGGTTTGCGGCCCGAGGGAACAACATGTTGAGATGCCGGAACGACAATATTGTCCGGCAAGGAAAGAAGCTTTTCTGCGTTCCTTTGAGTCACGCCATTGCCAGCAAACGCTTTGATCGCTTTCTGCCGTCGATACCGATACTCATCAAAGTAGATTTTCGATCGCTCTACTACGACTTGTTCCGATGGGTCGAAAGTCATCCAATGGAAACGTGCCGCTTCTTCCAGCAGCATGCGGGCTGCAAATACAGCGATGACTTCCGAGCCCGTCCTGTCGTACGTAGCCATGACAGTTTCCAGCAAGGAATGTGAGCCCGAGTAGACCAGTATCGCGCCTAGATTATTGGACGACTGTTTCCATGGATTAAGTGTCCAAGATGTAGCAAAACTGTCGTATTCCTCTGCTGTTGCGATAACATGCTCGGCGGTATTGACATCCGACAGCAGGCTATCGCTATCCAGGACGACATTAGGGTGGAGTAGTGACGTCATTTTCAACGACGAATTACTCTGCTTCTTAGCGACATTTGTTGGATGCCTAATTCGTCCAAGTCCATGAATTTCAGTCGCCGCGTCGACAACGTCCCGAGTAAGGCGGATAGCCTCTTCGAGAGAAGATTCTTTTTGTGCCTCCTCGGGCCAACTTTCAGGGATAGCGATGCATACCCCCAGTAGGGTGAGGATGACACCTACCGCCGCTACCTGCATAAACAACGCTTCGTGGTCGGGCCGCAAGTCGTGGCCCGTAACGCCGTCCTTGGTGAGACTGCTTTGCAAGCCGAGGAGGTTACCGTGGCCCGCATGGGCAAGCACCAGGACTGCCCCTTGCAGCCCGGCGATCGCAAGCAATTGCTCTGCCGAAGCGAGCAACTCCTTAGGTGTTGCATTACTCAAGCAGAGTGAGACATTTCGGGTGGCGATTGGTTTCGCTAGAAATTGGTCAAGAAGATTTTGTTCGTCTGGGATTGCGGGCGCTTGCAACCATGCCGTAGAAGCACCGGTCATGTTCGTGATCTCGGTAATCGGCGCGAACCAACGGGGCAATATCGGACAGCTCGCGCCGCTATTTTCTAGGGTCATACAAATTCGGTTACGTTCTTCCATCATGCTGCCCAGCAGCGTTACCAGACGTTCGCTTGGAGCCGCACCAACCCACATCCAACGAAGGCCGTCGACGAACAGGCTCCTAGCTAGGGAGCCAATGACTGTGCCACCAAATCCAGCTCCAATCAAAGACTCGGCGCAACTGTAGCGCTGGCGCGCAAAGGGGAAAGCAAGCTCAGCAAAAAATTGATCGCCTGGCCCGTTAAAATGGAACACGGTTGGCAGTTCGTCTAGATGTAGCCGGAGCGCCCGCGTTGCTGCCCGTAGTCGCAACGTCTCAGGGCTGGACGTACGACCATCAGGGCGAGTCTCGTCGCCTGTATCAAGATCGCTCATGTGACCTCGCTTCGCGCCTCATCGCATGGGGGTGAGAGTACTGCCCTCCTTGGCCTGCTGACGCGCAAGCCATCCGAGTCGCTGTAGCAACGCCGAGCGGGGGTGCAACGGTTCCTGCCGGAGCCCCGGCACCCAGCGCCGTTACCGGACTTGGCAGGAGCGCCGACTATGCTTGAGCGATGTTTACCGAGGTGTGGCCGCTCGACTACGACCCGGATTGGCCTGCTAGGTGGAGTCCGGGAGAACGCCCGCGCCCTCTGGTGGTCTACTTGGACCAATGGTGCTACGCCAAAATGCTTGTGTGGGACCGCGCCGGAAAGCTGAACGATGAGAACGCCGGATGCTATGAGTTTCTGCGTTCCTTGGCTCGTGATGGCTCCGTTGTCTTCCCTCTTTCGCAGGCGCATTACCGGGAAACTTGGAAGCGCGAGAACCTGGATGCTCGATGGGACACTGCGGTCGTGATGGGCGAGCTGAGCGGATTCCACACACTCAGTGTTTCAAATCTGGCGGCATGGGAAGCGCTCAAGTGCGTATCCGCGTACACCAAATCTGCACATAAGGTCGCGACTCCAAACGTCATCGGTTGGGGCCTTAAGAACTGTCTGAGCGGTCATGATGGGCCGGCTTATCTCGTGGACAAGCGAACCGGTAAGCCAGCGCGTTGGAGCGCATTGCCTGATGACCTGCAACGCGCAGTAGCCGACCTTGAGCACAGGGCGGCGTATCTATTCGAGTTGGCGATGCTCGCTCTGCGCACTCCACCCTTACCCTCTGTTGAGATTCCGCCGTTGGCTCCGATACCTGACGATCAGGGAGACAAGTTTCTGGACCACGAGGCCAAAATCAGGGCGACTATCGACAACGTTGACCGTTCACCGAAGAGGATCCGTGGGATTCTCGAAATACTGTCGTGCCGGGATTCGTTGAAGCACCTTATACCGGCGCTTCAACAGTTTGGACTGCCTGTCGACGCAATAGTTCTCGATGATGATTTAGCAGCTTTGCATGAACTGATTAAGGCGATGCCCATTCAAGGTATCTTCACCGAGCTGCGGATACAGACGCACCTGAAGAAGGATTGGAAAGGGCTGTCATCTGATCTGCTCGATTTTTGGACGATGGCAACAGCGGCGCCATTCGTCGATTACTACGTAGCGGACAAGAGGACCTACAACCTTGCGGTCGATGCACACCTTAACGGACGCAATGGTTGCCGCATTGTTCATCGTCTACCTGAACTCTGCGACCTCCTCCGCGACCGGCTCGCACTTATTCGAACCCCGCTGTGACCTGCTGGAACGCCTTCAGGGTGCACTCGGAAGACCGGTTTGCGAAAAACTTTGCCGTAAGGAATGATCAACTACCGCCGAGGGTTGACGGGGCAAGAATCGGGGCCCCATGATCGGGCTGACTTTCGTATGCGGCAGCGTCGTGTTGTTGGTTAACGCTCTGAGCACGAGACACTTAGTTGGACTCTGCGGTGGAGCTGATCGCAGCCAATGGGTCAGAACTTGCCCAGTTGTCTACCTCGATCTGTTGGTTCAGAAATTTATGATAGAATTTCTCATCCATGCAGCCCACGGATTTAATCGCTTGCGCAGCCGAATGAAAAGCGTCATGTGCATGTGATAACCCGTCCGAAAGATCCAGCCGGATACTCGTGGATGTCCAGCAAGTTCGCAATGATCGCTGTACTGCTGAGAAGCAGTGCCGGTCGCTCGTCTCAAGCTAGCGGGCTGAAACTCACGGCTCGGCCCGCTTCTTGGTGGCAGGCTGACCCACTTCGACGGGGCCGACGGATCGATCGCGAAGTAGGAAAGTAAATGGGTCACTTCAATAATCTGACGATGAAGAGCAACGCTTGCATAGAACACTTCTTCCGACGCACAAACCGCTGTACCGGTAATTAGCTCGGCGGCGAACTGCGTCACTAATCCAACGCCGCGTTCAGAACTCACTTTCGACTGTGCGAGTTCTGATCCGACAACGTTGAGGCCTCCGCCGTGTTGTATGAGACGCGCTCCCTGTCGCAGGTGAGTTCATCAGCCGACGGCGCGCGCTCAGGACCACACCGAGCCCCGGAGTCGTGCGTGGGCATCGTTCGCCTCCCTGCCAAAGGGTCGCCTACACTCGACTACAATACCGGCTACCCCAGGTCAGCCGGTCCGCTCGGAGCTCAGGAGCCTCACATGCCGATGATCGCGATTGCCGATGTCAAGGTGGTCGGCCGCCACCGCTCCAACCTTGGTGACCTGGCGAGTTTGGCATCGTCCTTGCGCGAGTTGGGTCAACTGCAACCAATTGTGGTGACGCCTGATCTTCGCCTCATTGCGGGCGAGCGGCGACTGACAGCTGCACGATCGCTGGGCTGGACCGAGATCGACGCAAAGATCGCCCACGACATCACCGACGCTGCTACGCAGCTTCGTGCCGAAGGAGACGAAAACACATGCCGGAAGTCGTTCGTGCCGACCGAGGAGCATTCTCTCTATGAGGCGCTGCTCGCACTTGAAGCACGAGCAGCAGAGGTCGCGCAGCCGAGTGAACAGGCATTGGGCCGAGCGAGCAACGGGCAGCATAAGGCGCGATCTGTGGGGACCAAAGGACGATCAAAGCAAGCAATCGCTGAAATCGTTACGGGAAATGGTGGGCGATACAAAACGCTAGAAAAGATCGGTGACATCAAGCGAATCGCATCCGACGAGACGCGCTCCGAACGTGTGCGTGAAGCAGCGACAACAGCACTAAAGGAGCTAGACCAGGACGGAAACGTCTCCGGTGCGCACATGCGTGTCCGACTAGCCCTGAAGGCTGAAGACGCCCGCAACAAATCGGACCTCTCTTCATGGTCCGACGATGAGCAACAGCTATTCAAGCAACTCAGCGCAGGACAGACTGTCGTGGTCAGCTTTCGAGAACATCACGCAAACCTCGTTCGATGGGCACAGGCCGAGGGCAAACTGATCCCCGTCGATCGGCGCACGGAATGGGGCAACCCTTTTGAGATGCCGTATGACGGTGACCGCGAGACGGTCATTAGCAACTACGCAGACCACTATCTTCCATACAAGCCGTCGCTACTCACGAGGGTCTCCGAGCTGCGCGGCAAAGCGCTGGCTTGTTGGTGTGCGCCCGAGCCATGCCACGCCGATATCTTGAGGAGTCACGTCGAGGGGAGCTAATGATCGTCGAAGATTTCGTCATGCTCGGCACGACGGTGCCCGAGCCAAACAGTGACGGCCGAGTCTTCGTCTGTTCAGCAGGATTCAGCGAAGAATGTCGCTCGCTTATCCGCATCTACCCACTTGCTCGTCGTAACGCTCCCAAACGTTGGACCGTGAACAAGGTTCCGCTGGAGCGGAACCCCAAAGACAGTCGCGACGAGTCTTGGCAAGTAGCGGGAGACCGGACACCAGGCGCGCATCGATGGATCAACTACGAATTCGACAGAGTCCGCGAGCAGATACCCCAGAGCGCCCGCGCCTATCTATTGTCCCGTCACGTGCTCGGCAGCATCCAAGAGGCAAATGCGAAGCGGCGCAGCCTGACAATCATCCGCCCCGAGGAAATTGAGCTTCACTTCGAGGCAAACCCTGATTCAGGGCAGAGCGTCGCGCCGCCACTGGCGTTATTCGACTTGTCTGTTCCAGAAAACGCTGATCCGCGCGGAGCGCGTCGCTTCCCGTGGATGCCTCGCTTGAAATTTCGTGACGAAGGCGGTCGGCACAATCTCATGTTGCGTGATTGGGGGACGTTCGAACTTCAACGAAAACACTTAGACGAAAAAGATTACTTCATCAACAAGCTCGAAGATGCACTGAAACTTGGGCCATCCTCATCGCTTCTGGTCGGCAACATGAACAACCAGCGAAACGCGTGGCTCGTAATCTCGGTGCTGAATGGCATTCGCGAACCAGAGACACTGTTTGATTCACTGCGGCCTGAACCGGCTCCGGTCAGCGCAAGCGAACGAATGAGAATATTCGAACGCGATGGTTGGTGCTGCAAACAATGCGGGAGTGACGTCGACCGCCTCAGGGTTCACCGGCGCGCGGATGTGACGGACGGCGAAATTGACCGGGTAGAGAATCTCCTATCAATCTGCGACACCTGTGTGTCACAGCAGTACGACTGAGTTTGATCTATCACCCGGCCTGTTCTGCTGGTCCTCGAATCACTCCCTATCCGCATAGGAGGCAGTTTGTTTTTAAATGGTCAAGCTGCAAGGCGAATAGGCACGCTTGGCGGGCAGGTGAGCGTCGATCAGGGAAACTGGCAGTAGAGGCACGAACTTCCCCGAGGCGATCGCGCTACCGAAGGTTTACGACCCTTCTTTCATCCATCGTTTGCCCAGTGCTCGTACTTCGGAAAGGTCGGTCCATCCTGCTGGTAGTACCGGTGTAACGATGGCACGCAAACAGCAAGGAATTTCAGCGAAGAAACTAGCCAAGCGGCTAGGTAAACATCCCACGACGCTTGGAAGGGTGGAAAGTGGATTTATCGTGGTGCCAACGCCGGATTACTTTATGGACCTCGTAGACGCTCTCAACCTCGACATCATCACAGCCGTAACTCTCCTTGAACCATATCGGCGCATTTGCGACAGCATCCTAAACGCAACCCAGAAAGGTGGAAGCAATGAGTAAGCCCGAAATGAAAGTGGCCTGCTATATGCGCGTGGGTGGGGTCGAATCCGCGTCGGAACGTCAAGAATCGGCCGCCCAACTCGAACGAGCCGAACGTGTAACGGAGCAGCTTGGAATAGCGGGGCTTCGTATGGGCAGGTCCGGTGAATTGGGCGGAGGCTCGCGAAATTCAGGCGGCGAAGGTATGACTCTTATACTTGTCTGGCACGCGTGCGCCGATAGGTGGGCGGCGCGAGTTGATGGAGCACAGGGCGGCGAATCTCGGCATAGAGATAGTAGGGGAGTTTATCGAGTACGGTCCGTTGCCGGGATCGGCGAGCGAATGCCCGCAGTTTCAGCGGATGCTTGCCGCTATTCGCGAACGTGGCGATATCGACGCTGTTCTCATGCCATCAGTGCGGCAAACTCATAATTACCGGCGCGACACACAAATGCATATGAGCCTGTTTAACGCCGGTGCGCGTCTGATATCCGGGAGCGAACAACTCGCCGATACACCTATAGGGTTGGCGTTTCTTATCCCTCGACTTTCGCGGTTATGCTGCGGCGAGGGCCCAGGCTTGCTGGACTTCCAGGATTTCTTCGGTTGTGGCTGGTCGGGGGGATGGTGGGAGAAATCGGGCGGCGATGATCTGGCGGCGGAG
>Ga0136615_10001745_pt1 | contig 10615 bp, 8 predicted proteins | sample AntDrymUQ2882206_2_FD_106647 | JGI IMG/M metagenome (GOLD analysis project Ga0136615, IMG submission 106647) | Polar desert sand microbial communities from Dry Valleys, Antarctica - metaG UQ288 (22.06) | ecosystem: Environmental > Terrestrial > Soil > Desert | place: Antarctica: Dry Valley...
CGACTTCGATCCGGGTTCCGCGGTAGCGGTCGCGGACGGCGTCGAGCAGAGCAGGGTCGTGAGAGGGATGGGGCCTCAACGTGACGCTCGCCTCGGGAAAGCGCGAGAGCACGGTGTCGAGCGAGGTGACGTACTGGCGCATCGTGACGCGGGCATCGAGGAACACCGTGTAGGGGTGCCCACCCTGCGCGAGGATGACGATCCGCGGAGCCCTCGAACCCTCCGGAAACGGACGGGTGGGTGGGGGCGTCGGATGAGGGAGGGGATACCCCACCACGTGAACCGACTGCTCGGAGTCGGTGATCAGCGGGGCCACCGCGGGCGAATACACCGCGATCTCGTCGGCGAACGCCATGTCGGGAAGCGTCTGTGGGAGGAGGAACGCGCCGTGCGAGAGCAGAAACGTGGGAAGGCCCGCCTCCACGGCCAGTGATATCGCGAGCCGGTTGAAGGGCTCGGCGTCGGAATGGCCGACGACCTTCCGCAGCCGGCCCCGGGCGAAGGCTCGGCGGAGGGTTCGCGCCGTGGCTACATCCGCCGCGCCCGCCCGGGCGACCACCGCGAGGAACCGCCCGTGTACGCACCCTCCGAGCGGAAGCCCCAGCACCTCGAGCGCGGTCTCGGGGCCGCGTTCCACGTCGGTCACCGCAGCTCTGACGGCGCGGTCCGCCCGCGAGATCACGAGCCGGCCGGGACGCCCGATCCATCCTCCCTGGGTAGCGGCGCGCAGGGTGCGCGACGGGCCCGTGGGCGGCTTCTCGAGGGGGACGGCCGGCCTCCAACCCCGCTCGTGCAGCATGCGGTCGAGGAGCGGCAGCACGGGCCAATAGCTGATCACCAGCGTGGCCTCCCGCCGGAGCACGGAGGGAAAGCCGAGGCCGGTGACCGCCCGGATCAGCCTGCGCCTGACGCGCGTGGCCACCGACTCCGGACGGCGCTTCGGCGTTCGCCGAGTGGGGGAAGCCGTCGGGACGGTGCCGACCGCGAGCCCGAGGCGCCCGGCCACCGCGTGGATCACGGCGAGCGTGTGCGGGTCGGCGTCCATGGGCTCGAGGCACAGGGCGCGATGGCGCTCGACCACCCGCTGCAGCCCCACGGCGCAGCGGGCGGTGTCGAGCAGGAGGCTGAGGAGCTTCCACTCCTGCACGAACGGCAGGCACACGCCATCGACGGTCAGCGACCGGTCGTGGGCGGAGCCCCACTCCTCGAGCGCCGTCACCGCGCGTCGCTCGATGGCCCGTCGATCCTCGAGCGTCAGGCGGTCCTCGACGAACACCCCCTCGGGTAGATCGGCTCCGTGCAGCCAGTCGAGCGCCAGGACCGCCTCCTCTCCCGGGACCGTGGAGGCGGGGTCCAGGCCGCTCGAGGACGTGTGAACACGAAGGGTCGAAGCCATCGTCTAGCTTTCGGTGATCGCCATCGCGGGAGGCTCATCGGTCGCCGGCAAGCGCGACCAGCGACGACGGGCATGACGGCCGGTGGCTAGACGGCCTACGCGGGTGGATGTCCTGAGGGCGGTGAAGCGAGGGGTCGGCAGGCCGATCGTCGTCCGCGCCCTCCCCACCCTCAGTCGCCGGGCCCGAGCTCGGCTCGATCGCTTGATGATCTCCTCGCCCGAGAAGCTCCACGACTTCTGGCGGCAGCCGGCGCCGGCCGGCAACGCGCCGGAGAGCTTCATCGACCTCGTCGGACGGAGCCAGGCGCTAGCCAAGCTCATGGCGGACCTCCCCCCGAGCGCGAGGATCCTCGAAGTGGGATGCAACGTGGGCCGCAACCTCGCCCACCTCCGGGACATCGGGTACACCCGGCTCGAAGGGATCGAGATAAGCCCCCACGCCGTCGAGATGCTCCGCTCCACCTACCCGCAGCTCGCGGATGTCCCGGTCCACGTCGGAGCCGCCGAGGAGGTGCTCCCCGGCCTCGAGACGGAGTCGTTCGACCTCGTGTTCACGATGGCGTTGATCCTGGCGATCCACCCCGACAATGCGGCCGCGTTCGACCACATGGCTCGCGTGGCCCGGTCGATCCTGGCCATCGAGCCGGCCGGCTTCAGCTCCCGGAACTACTACCCCCACGACGTGCCGGCGATGTTCACCTCGCGAGGCTTCACCCTCACCGAGTCCGTGGATATGACGGAGTTTCCAGAGGTGGACGTGCAGCTGAAGGGCTTCTTCGCGCATCGCTTCGCGCGCGCGGCCGATCTCTGAGCGCCGCCGCGCCTCCGGCCCCGGCCCCGGCCGCGACCAGCGCCCCGGCGTCCGCCCGACCGAGCGTGCCGCGCGCGACCGATAGATCGGCGATCGCCTGCAGCACACGGCCGGTCGCGGACCCCTCGACTCCGTCGGAGGCGCTCGATCCGCGTTCGGCGGCGCCCCGGTGCTCGAGGCACCGCGCGACGGCGGCGGTCACGCCGTCGGGATCGGCGACGGACTCGATCAGGTCTGCGTGGATCGAGATGAAGTGCTCCTCTCCCCCGCCCGGGCGGACGCTCAAGGCCGGCGCTCCCATCAGCACCGCCTCGAGAAGGAACGTCGAGGTCATGCCGGTGACCACGTCGGCGGCCGCGATGGTCGCTCGCGGCGGGTAGGCACGCAGCACTCGGATCTCGGGGCCGCCTCGATCGACGAGATCGACGAACGTGCCGCTCTCCTCGAGAGGGTGGAGCTTCACGAGCAGCAGGGCGGCGGGGTCCAGCTCGGCCAGGGCATCGCGAACCGCGGCCAGGGACTCGTGCTCGGCGTAGCCCAGGTAGAGCGGCTCCGCCGAGGAGCGACCGTAGTGACGCGAGAGGGGCTCCGAGGCGAAGACCACCACCCGCCGTCCGGCCTCGACACCGAGCTCGCGCCGCGCGCGGCGCCGCTCGGCCGGCGTTGCCGGCGTCAGGGAGTCCAGGTGGGGGTGCCCGGTGACCCTCAGCCTCTCCGGCGGGCACCCTCTCCGCTCGCACTCCCTCGCCGCGGCGGCATCCATGACCGCGATCACGTCGGGCATCCGATCGAACGGCCGCTCGACCGTGAAGCGCTCCGAGTAGTTCCGCCAGTGGTCGAGCAGGGCGAGGCTCGGAACGCCCCGCTCCGCCGCCCCGGCCCAGAAGGCCGCGTCCCGCTCGGTGCGCATGGAGGTGCCGGTCAGGAGCGCGATCGCTCGCTCGCGGTGCAGCAGGCTCGCCACCTCGCTCGCGGCCGGTTCCTCCGGGAAGGCGAGCGCGGGCAGCCCATGGGCCTCGAAGACCGCGGCCGCCTTTCCGTACGCGACGATCGTGGCGCTCGCGTCCTCGCCGCTCATCAACGACCTGGCCACGGGCGCCAGGGCGGCGGCGGCGCCGGCATCGCGCGCCATGATCAGCACCTTCGCCTGCACCTCAGGCGACCTCGAGGGCCCGGAGCGCGTCGACGTCGTCGAGCACCTTCTCGAACGCGTCGGCCACGTCGTCGACGTCGGCTTCGGTCAGAGGGATGCGGCAGACGTCCGCGAGGAGCAGCTCGTGTGTCCACAGCCGCTCGGTGACGGGACAGAGCCCGGGCTCGTAGGAGACCTCGCCCTGCCAATGCCCGCACGTCCACGGGCACCCGCGCCTGCCCCGGGCGATGCGGCGCTGGTACATCGGCTGCAGGTAGATGGGCTTTACGTAGCCCTCGGCGACGGGAACTCCCTCGGCCCGAAGGGCCGCCGCCACCGCGGCCCGTGAGACGCCCTCGAACCGATCCGCGTGATAGCGGATCGGGTAGAAGTAGTACGAGTGCGAGCATCCGGGCGCCACCGTCGCCGGGGCGATCCCGGGTAGTTCCGCCAGCCGCCCGGTGAGCCGCGCGGCGAGGGCGCGGCGAACCTCGAGCAGGCCATCGAGCTTCTTGACCTGCTCCGTGGCGATGGCGGCCTCGACCTCGGTCATGCGGTAGTTGGAGCCGAGGGTGTTGGCGATGTCCTCGACGCCCGCCTCCTCGACCACGACCTCGCCGTGGTTGCGGACCAGCTGGCACGTACGGGCGGCGTCGGGATCGTCGGTCAGCAGGACGCCGCCCTCGCCACAGTGGATGATCTTGTGCCGGTTGAGGCTGAGCACGCCCACGTTGCCGATGGTCCCCGTCTGGCGGCCGTCGACGGTCGCGCCGATGGACTGGGCGGCATCCTCGATGATCGCCAGGCCGTGGCGGTCGGCGAGGTCCTTCAGCTCCCGCATCCGGGCCGGGTGCCCGAACAGATGGACCGCGATGATCGCGCGTGTGGCCGGGGTTATCGACCGCTCCACGGAGATCGGGTCGAGGCCGTAGGTCTCGTCCTCGATGTCGGCGAAGACGGGCACCGCGTTGTTCATCAGCACCGCGGCCGCGGTGGCGGACATCGTGTAGGGCGGGACGATCACCTCGTCCCCGGGCTCGACCCCCGCCGCCGCGACAGCCACCTGGAGCGCGGTGGTGGCGGAGTTCACGGTGATCGCGTGCCGGGCCCCGAGCCTCTGTGCGAACGCGCTCTCGCACTCGCGCACGCGCGGGCCGCCGTAGAACTCGTCGCTCCAGGTCCCGAGGAACTTGGAGAGCACGCCGGTGTCGATGACCTCTGCCGCCGCACGCCGCTCCTCCTCCCCGATGGAGTTCTGGGGTGGGAACGGATGGGAGCGCACCGGCGCTCCCCCGGCGATGGCCAGCTTCGAGCTCATGCGACCGCCAGCTCCACGCTCGACGCCGTGTCCGCGGCCTCGACCACCGCCTCGTGAAGAAGCAGGGCGGCGAGCCCGTCGCGGCCGGTGCAGAGGGCGCGCTCGCCGGCCGCCGCCCCGATCAGGCTGGCGACCGCCGCGACCATCGCGCCGCCGATCCCATCGTCCGGGCGCCCGCGGTACTCGTGGCGAAGGGCCCCACGGAACAGCACCGACTCGGCGACCGGGGCCTCGAGGTGCTGCTCGCCCATCGCGGCGAGGGTGAGGCGGCGCCGGGACGTCACGAAGTCGGCGTCGAAGATCGCGACTCCATCCATCGGCACCTGGCAGAAGGTCCCGGTGGACCCGTCGAGGGTCTCGACGAAGGCGAACGGCTCGCGGTCGTCGAGCGCCATGGCCCTGACCCGGGAGGGGTCACCCACCAGCCAGCGGAAGAGGTCGAACGCATGGCTGCCGAAGTTCGTCAGCGATCCGCTGAAGCGCAGATCGGCGTGGATGGGCCTCGGATCGGCGGACAGCACGTTCGCGACGCGCCGGTGAGCGGGATCGAAGCGACGGTGGAAGTTGACCTGGAGCGCCACGCCGGCGCGCTCGGTGATCTCCACGATCTCGCGACCGGCATCGCTCGAGACGGCGAGGGGCTTCTCGATCCAGATGGCCTGGGCGCCGGCCGCCACGGCTCGCTCCACCAGCTCGATTCGCTCCTCCGGTGGCGTGCAGATGCTCACGACCCGGGGACGGATCGAGTCGAGGGCCTCCCCCAGGTCCTCGTGGCAGGGCACCCCCCATCGTGCCTCGAAGCGTGCCCGCGCGGCCGGGTCGGGATCGACCGCGCCGCGCAGACGGGTGCCGGGGTGCGCCTCGTAGGCCCCGGCGTGACTGAGCGGGGGCTCGCCCTCGCGTCCCAGGTCGTACCCCGAGCCGATCCGGCCGCACCCCACGACCACCGCGTCGAGCACGGCCGTCACGGGACGCGCTGGACGACGTCGCGGTTCACGCGCTCGATGGCCGGGCGGCGATCGAGGAGGTCGAGCACCCGATCGAGGCCGAAGCAGGGCTCCTCGGCGTCAAGAGCACCGTAGATCTTACGGATGAGACGCAGATCGTCCGCCGTGTCCAGCGTCAGGCGAAGATCGGGCCGCTGGTGTCGCCCCTTCGGTTCGACGTTCAGCAACTCGAAGCGCTCCGGGTGCTCGTACACGTAGAGGGTCACGTGCTCGCGGTCGCGCGGGTCGCGGGCGACCGGCTCGATAGAAGCCAGGAGGCGGGTGGGGTACACCTCGACGTCCATGCCGACCGGGTACCGGTACCCGCCGAGGCGATTCGACGCGTAGTCGGGACGCGCGCGGACGTAGGCCTCGAGCACCCTCTCGACGATCGCCGGGTCCACCAGCGGAGAGTCACCGTTCACGTTCACGATCGTCTCCGCGCCGACGGACCGCGCAGCCTCGAGCGTGCGCTCGAGGACGTCCTCGGCGCTGCCGCTGTAACAGGGCACCCCGACCGACTCGGCGCACTCGCGGATCGCGTCGTCCTCCGGTTCGGTCGTCGTCGCGACGATCACGCCGGAGAGTCCCTCGACGCGGCGCAGACGATCGACGATGTGGGCCAGCGACGGGCGTCCCGCGAGCTCCGCCATCGTCTTGCCGGGCAGCCGAGACGACCCCATCCGCCCGGGGACGACGCCCCAGACCGGCTCAACGCCTGTCATCGCCCTCCTCGAGGACGGACCGCCACACGGTCACGCTGATTGAGTGCGCCGGGTTGACCCCCACGACGTTGGGCGCCACGGCGGCGATCTCGATGCGTCCGGCCGCCTCCTCGTCCCTCAGCCGATCGACGAGATCGCGGTTGTAGTCGTTGCGCTCGGCGTACTCTCGCTCCGAAGCATGCTCGCCGGCGTTCCCGAGCTGCCAGCCGATGGGCTCGAAGTGGACGCACGTGACCCGCTCCGCCACCCCCCGGATGGCCTCGAAGACGCGGGGGCTCAGACGGGGCACCTGCTCGATGCCGTGGTGAGTGAACACCACCGCCTCGGAGCCGCGCGCGACCTCCAGCCGCGGTGACCCGAGATCGAAGGGAAGCGAGCGAAACCGCAGCTGCGGATCGAGCGAGGCAAGGCGCGAGGCCGCCCGCCGGCCGGCGGCCGTGTACTCCGCCCCGACGTAGGTGGCGGTGCGGGGGCCACCGGCCAGCCAGATGGACAGGAGGTGCCACGCCCAACCCGAGGCGAGCTCGACGACGAGGTCGGTCCGAGGTGAGCACACGCTCAGCACCACCTCGTCGATCAGGCCGCGCAGCGCTCCGTACCCGACGCTCCTCGGCACCGTGACCCGCCGCCCTCCGAGCACCTGCTCCGAGAGCTCGAGGGCGTCGGGCCCGTACCACTGCGATCGGGCCACGCCCTGGAGGACCCGGCTCAGGGAGGACGGCTCCCCGTCCGCGTGCTCCTCGATCAGTCGTTCTACGGCAGGCCACTTCTCCCGTCCGTACTCCCGCTCGATCCAGGCCGGCGCCCGCGTCACCGTCGGCGCGCCGGTCATCGGGCGACCCCCGGACCATCCGTCGCGAGGTCTGTGAGGCGCCGGCGGTGAGCCTCGAGCACGTCGAAGGGCTCGGGCCGGTTGGCGTAGACCGCCTGGCGCATCAGCGCGTCGTAGCTCGAGGCCTCGGTCTCGTGCCGGGATCCCCTCGCGTGACCCTCGAGGTAGGCCACGACCCCGTCGGGCCCGCGAGCGACGACCGCGGCGCCTTCGATCGTGTCGAAGAACGTGCTCATCTCGTGTAGGTAGGTGGGGTTGACCAGCACCTTTCCCTGCATGACCACCTCGATGCCGATCGAGGAGCCGACGTCGACGACGACGTCACAGGCGCCGATCGCCGAGACGGAGTTGACACCCGAGACATCGTGGATGCGGCTCCAGTCGATACGGGGGTCGGCCCGCAGCGGATCCGTGCCGCCCTCCGACTTGCGGGGGTGCCCCATCACAGCGAGGGAGACCTCGTCCTGCTCCTGCAGCCGTCGGACGAGCTCCAGCGTCTCCTCGGCGCGGACCCGGTTCGCCCACTTCGGCACCATGAACAGGACCCTCACCCGGTTCTCGCTCTCGCCCGGCCACTCGAACGGCGGAGCCAGGCGGCGATTCAGCTCGAACCACTCCGGCGACCAACGCAGCGAACCCAGGGCCTCCATGATCTCCGGGTCGCCCATGGCGTGATCGATGTGCCAGTCGCGCATCTCCTCGGTGTTGAGGATGTACGCGGTGAAGCGGTTGCGGTCGAGGTAGTCGACGGGCCCCTCCTTCATGAGCCGGACCCAGTCGTCGTTCCACTCGGTGCCGTGCTTGATGTTGAGCCCGTGGGGCAGGCAGACCATGGGCAGCCCGAGGAGACGCGCGGCGACGAGGAAGTTCGATCGGGTCTGCCACGGCTCGCTCGCCCGGATGATCGAACGCACGAGGCTCCGCAGGACCGCGGTCAAGCCGGCGAGCGACCACAACTCGTCGTAGGCGGGACGGAGTCCGTACCCCCACTCCACGGCGACCACCTGCACACGCTCGCGCGCGAGGAGGGCGAGCGCGTAGGGCAGGGAGCTACGTAGGTAGCCGAGCACGCTTCGGACGCCTCCGGCGTCCGAGGGTGGCCAGAGATGGTGGAGGGTGAAGCGCGCATACGTTCGAAGGAGCGCCAGCCGGTGGTCGTCTCCGGGGTCGTACCCGGGTGAGAGGACGACGTGCACGCGCTCACCCTCCTCCAGGAGCTTCCAGACGAGCGGGGACATGTGGTCGATGTCGGGCGAGACCCTGAACACGAACAGGAACGCGCGCGGGGCGCCCGTCCGGGGACCGGTCCGCTCGGAGGCTCCTCGCACCAGCGCTGCTTCCGGGCGGTCCACTAGAGGCCCTTGAGCATGGCCCGGATGCGTTCGGCGATGCGCGTGGCCCCGAAGCCGTCGATCGAGGACCGCAGGCGGTCGCTGAGCTCGAGACGCAGCTCGTAGTCGGCCAGCAGACGCCGTACGACCTCGACGATGTGCCGGTCGTCGACGAGCGGTCCGATGCCGAGGAACACGACCCCGATCTTGTAGTCGAGGTGGGCGTGGGTGGCCTCCCGGGCCCCGTGGGCCAGCGCCGCCACCGGAGTGCCCACGGCCGCCGCCTCGTACACCGTGCGGCCCGCCGAGGTGAGGATGAGGTCGGCATCGAGCATCTCGGCGGCCATCGAGCGGACCCTGCGCATCAGGTGGACCTCGGGTGGGAACTCGACATCCGCGGCTCCCGGTCCCACGATCACGCGCACCTCGGCGTCCACGGCGTCAACGAGGAGCCGGGCGCAACGCACCGCAAGCTGACCGGGATCGGTGCCACCGAAGGTGATCAGCACCCGCTTCGGGGTCACCCGTACGACCTTCGGGGGGAGATCGGAGAACTCGCCCCGCAGGGTCGCGTACTCGGCTCCGGTCACCACGTTGCGGGAGCCGTTGGCCACCGGATAGAGGGCGTTGACCACCCAGTCGGCCAGCCGGGCCCCGGGACCCAGGTCCTCGATGTTGACGACCTTCCAACCGGCCCGGCGCTGAAGCAGCACGTCGTCCTCGGTCGTGTCGAGGATGTCGTTGACCACCAGGTTGCGTCCGGCTCCGCGCAGTGACTCGAGGTCGGCGCCCAGATCGGTCTCCGTCCGCGCCGAGTAGCCGTGCTCGGCGAGCAGCTCGCTGACGAAGGGATCGCAGTCCTTCAGGAGGAAGGCGAGGCGCTGGTCGGCCAGCTCGTCGGCCAGCCGGAGGCAATGGTGCACGTGGCCCGATCCGATCTTGCGGTTGGCGCGGACCCGGAAGAGGACCGTGCCCTGCTCGAGCCGCCGGCGTGCCTCGACGAGGTCGTCGTTGCGGTCGATGTCGAGCGACTCGTGTGCGTCCACCTCGAACAGCATGTGCCTGTCGGTGACCATCTGGCCGCCCCGCCGCAGCGCACCGGCTCGCACGAGCTGGATCGCGCCGGTCTCCTTGAGCACGCGGTGGCGCGCGTACTGGCGGTTCACGCGCGCCTCGAACAGGGGGCGGGCGCGCGCCAGGTCGTCCTCCTCGTCGAGCCAGAACAGGTGCGGCTCTCGCACGCACGAGGCGAGCGAGTCGACGTCGGCCGCCCGAAACGTCTCGAGCGCGCGCGCGATCGAGGACGACGTTCGCAACGGCGAGGTCGGCTGGAACACCCCTACGTCGCCGGCCCACTCGAGCGTGCCAGCCAGGTGAGCGGCCACCTCCGAGATGGTCGCCTCGTCGCCGGCCAGCTCCACCGGCCGCTCGTGGGTCTCGTAGCCGTGGAGCTCCGCCCAGCGCAGCACCTGCCCGTCATCGCTCGAGATCACCAGCCGGTCCGCGACCTCGGCCCGGGCCACGGCCTCGACCGTGTAGGCGATCAGCGGCCGACCGCCCAGGCGCCGCGTGTTCTTGAACGGGACGCCCTTGCTGCCGCTGCGTGCCGGGACTATGGCAAGGAGCGCGCGGTCGGCGGAGCTCGCCGCCCGCGGCTCGCCCGCGGGAAGGGTCGTGCCCTCGGTGGCCATCTGACTCGGGAGGGGTCGGCTAGCGCGCGACCGTCGCCGCCTCGTACTCCTCGCGGTACTGGTGCCAGAGGTCGGCGTGGTCGGCGTCCTCGCAGCCGGGGAGCCAGGGTCCGCCCGACGTGTAGTGCAGGAGCTTGGTCGGCCCGGTCATGTGATCGAGCACGTTCCACTCGGGCGAGAGGTCCCCGATCTTCTCGTCCGGGATCGGCTCGAATCGGTGCAGCCACGCGCCTCCCTGGGTCTCGACCGCCTCCTTGGTCCACGCGCCGAGCTCCGCGCAGTTCATGAGCATCAGGCTCGACCAGTTCTTGCGCGGGTACTGGGTCTGGGTCTTGCCGCCCATCTTCACCGTGTCGGCGGGCCGGTAGTCGTGCTGACGCACGCGCAGCGCGA
>Ga0136615_10001746_pt1 | contig 10614 bp, 10 predicted proteins | sample AntDrymUQ2882206_2_FD_106647 | JGI IMG/M metagenome (GOLD analysis project Ga0136615, IMG submission 106647) | Polar desert sand microbial communities from Dry Valleys, Antarctica - metaG UQ288 (22.06) | ecosystem: Environmental > Terrestrial > Soil > Desert | place: Antarctica: Dry Valley...
ACTATGGCGACGTTCCCGTTCGACTCGTCGGGGACCTGGATCAGGTCGGTGTCTATCCCCCTCAATCCCAGGCTATGAGCCTCGTCGAGAAGGCCCGCAAACAAAACGTATTGCTTTCCCTGCCTGGTGATCATGAACTCTTCTCTCACAGGCCGCGCCTTACTTCGGCCTCGCGGTAGTCTTCGCCTTCGAGGGAAATCCAATCGCACATCGCGATGATCCTGCTGGCCGTCCTCTCACCGAGTTGGGCCGCTAGGTCCTTAGGCCCTGTGTTGGAGGTGAAGATGGTCGGCAACTCCTCCCTGTAGCGGTGGTTGACGATGACGAAGATGCGCTCGCGCACCCACTCGTTCGCCCTCTCGGCGCCGAGGTCGTCGAGCAGCAGCAGGTCCGCGTTCTTTACTGAGTCCATCCACTCGTCGATATCCCTGCCCGGGTCGTTGTAAGCCCCGCGCATGTTGTCCAGAAGCTCGGGCACCGTGACGAAGAGCGCGGGCACCCTCTTCCTCGTCATGAGCTCGTTCATAACCGCAACCGCGAGGTGCGTCTTGCCGATTCCCACAGAACCGCAGAAGTAGAGCCCCCGGCCGTCATCCCTGTTCGCTTTCCAGTTCATGATGTAATCCATGGCCTTGGCGAAGGCCTTCTCGGCGCTCTTGCTGAGTTGATGGTCGAAGTTGTCGAGCGCGTAGCCCTTCATACGCTTGCTGAGGCCGCTGCGGTCCCTGAGGGCCGCGACCCTGGCGTTGCGGCGCATCAACTCCCACTCGCGTCGCTCGTTCTTCTTCTCGCACTCTGGGGTGCACGGATGGTAGTACCACTCGCCGGGTTTGCCGTACTTCTTCTGGAGGGCCGGCGGGAACTCCTCCCACTCTGCCTGTAACTCGCGGCCGCAGTGGGGGCAGACCTGGTCGTCCAGCCTCAGTACCTCGGCTTCGCGCTTAGTCCGTTTCCCCGAAGAGCCACTCATAGCCCTCCCGGCGTCTGGCAGCAGACTGTCTATCCGGTCCACCACTCACCCCCTCTCTGGCTTCGCGTACCCTCAAGGCGCCGCCCCTCACGGCCCCGCTCTGCTCGACGAGCCTGAGCTTGCGGTCCTGCTCGAAGCGCTCCACGTCCTCGACGGTCTTCACGCCCCGCTCGACCCACCGCTCCAAGATGCTCCGCACGTAGCCGACCCTGCGCGCGTCACGCTCGCTGGCTATCTTCAAAGCCTCCCTCACCGCGTCAGGCGTGAGCCCGTCCCGCCCACAGTAACCGTTCAAGAACTCCAGGATGTGCGGCGCCGGCAACGACCCCATAAAACGGAAGTAATCGTCGGCCGAAACCCCCTCGGGTTCGGCCCTTATCACCTCGACGTCGCGGGCGGGAAGCTCGACTTCGCGGGGCCGCTCCCTCGCCCCTGCCGAAGGCGGGTGCGCGGCGACCTCGAGCCAGCCGTCCCTACGGGCGACGAAGCCGGCTTCGATCAGGGTCTCCAGAGAAGCCTCGACATCTTCCTGCGTGGACCGCAAGAGCTCGGCCAGCTCTTCGATCTCGGGTGATTCGTTCCCGAGGTCGGGGAGGATGCGGAGCACCTCGTAGAGTGCGACGGCCTCGGCCCCGAGGTGTGGCATCCAGCGGACGTAGAGACGGGCGCGGCCTCCCCGCGCCCTCTTCTCCCCCGGAGGTGTGAGCCGAACTCTCTCCATCCTGAGGCCAGTATAGCGGCCGAGGGCCGGGCTCTCTACATCTGATCGTTAGCATTTCAGCATTTCAGCACGCGCCCTGTCGGGCGCTTGTCAGCATGTCAGCCTGCGCGGGTTCTGGCTGACAAGCGAGGGCCGCAGGCCCGAAGCGTGCTGAAGTGCTGACAAGCGAAGGCCTTGAGGCCTGAGCGTGCTGACTAGCTTACATGGCGGCCAGCCCGAAGAGGATGGCGGCGGCGCAAAGGAAGACGGTCGCCGTCGCGAGCCTTGTCGGGCCAAGGAAGTATCCAAGGACCCCTAAGCCAACGCCGAGCACGCCGGCGGAGAAGTTCGCGCCCCCGCCGAGGAGCGCGACGAAGACCTCGCCAGTTCCTAGAAGTAGTCCGACGACGCAGGAGATCCCGCCTCCAAGCAGCCTCGCGCGCCGCTGTGGTCCGGGATCGTTGCCCGCTTCGGCTATCCTCGTGTCCTCGCCCAGAAATCGCTCCTATAGGCCGTGGTCTATCATCGCGACAGAGCGTACCCTGCCTGGGGGCTAGTATAATCCCCATCCTGTGAGGTTCGAGCGCGCACTGCCTGGTACAAACGAGGTCTTCCTTCCGGAAGGAACTCTGCGTCGGATCTACGAGCCGGTCTTCGACGAGCTGGAACGCACGGGCCCAGCACAGTGGGAGCGGAAGCTGGGCGAGGCGCACGGGCTCCTGCTCGACGAGCAGCACGCGTTCGGCATAAAGGAGGGCGACAAGACCCATCCTACGGACTGGATCCCCCGCATCGTCCCGGCCTCGGACTGGGAACGTCTCGAAGCCGGCCTGACCCAGCGCCTGCGCGCCATCAACATGTTCCTGGACCGCCTCGAAGCGGGCAAGGAGGAGGTCGTCCCCAGGGAGGTCGTCGAGAGCAGCATCCTCTACGACACGCACTGGAAGGACCGTTTCGGTCCCGTTCCCGTGCGTCAGATAGCCTTCGACGTCGTCGCCGTAGAGGGCAGGGAAGGTTGGGAGTACCTGGTGATCGAGGAGAACGCCAAGATGCCGGTCGGGCTCGCCGCGATGACCCGCAGGCGCAGGATGAGCGGGGAGGTCTTCTTTCCCGGTGCCCTCGCCAGGCTCCCCGTCCAGCCCCTCGACGGCTGGCTCGGACGCCTCGGCGACGCCCTGCGCGCGGCCTCCTCGAAAGGCTTCGAGGCGACACTCGCCGTCGTCTCGGGCGGCCCGGCCGACCAGTTCTACCTCGACCACCATATCTACGCCAGAGAGATGGGAGCCATCCTCGCCGAGACCAGAGATCTCGAAGTCGATGGGGATGGATACCTGGTCTACAGGCCTACCCGACGCAGGGTAGATGTGATCTACGAGCGCGTCGACGAGGATGCGCTCTACGCCGAGGTGCCTGGCCTGCTCGAGTCTCATATCGAGGGGAAAGTACACGTGCTCTTCGCCCCCAATTCGGAGATAATAGACGACAAGGGTGTCGGCGCCTTCGTCCCCGAGATGGTGCGCCGCTACCTCGGAGAGGAGCCCCTCATAGAGAACGCCAGGACCTGGTCGCTGGCGGTAGAGGAGGACAGGCGCTACGTCATGAACCACTTCGATGAACTGGTCGTCAAGAGCAGGGGGGGCTACGGGGGCAAGGAGGTCATGATCGGACCAGAGGAGTCGAAAGATTCGGTCGAGAAGTTCCGCAGGAAGGTAGAGGGGGACCCCGTCGAGTACGTGGCCCAGGAGACGATAGATTTCTCTACCCACGTCCTCTGCGAGACAGACGGGGCAGATTTCCTCCTTCGCGACTCCTATGCGGACTACCGCGTACTCGTCCTCTCTCCCGACCCCACGGACCCGCACGTCGTCGAGGCTGTCCCCGGATCGCTCAGCCGGGTCGCCGCCCCAGGCAAGCACGTCGTCAACATCTCGAGTGGAGGCAAGATGAAAGATACCTGGGTGCTCGAATCATGAACTACGGAGACCTCATAAGAGACGCTTTCAGGATCACACTCCACAACCGCTTCCTCTGGTTCTTCGGCTTCTTCGCCGGCGGAACGGGCTCCAACTTCATAGGCAACGTCCCTTCCGGGGGCGGCAACTTCAACCTCGACGACTTCCGCCGCTCGGGCGCCGGTGTCTCCGGGCTCACGGCCCAGGTCGGGCAGGGACTGAGCAATACGGTCCTGATCCTTGGTATCGTCGTCGTGGTGGTGCTTCTCGCGCTGTTCTTTATCATCATGGCGATAGTCTCCCAGGGGGCGCTGGCCGATAGCGTCGCCGCCATAGACAGGGGCGAGGGACGCCGGTTCGGTTCGGCCTTCGGGTCGGGGATGGGTAACTTCTGGCGCATGCTCGGCTACTACATCGTGTTCTTCCTGGTCGCGCTCGGGCTCCTCGTGGTGATCGGTATCCCCGTAGCGCTCTTGATCGGGGGCACGTTCGCGGCCACCGAGTCCACGGGGGCGCGGGTCTCCGTCGCGGTGGTGGTGGGGATTCTGGCCGTCCTCTTGCTGATCGTCGTTTTTATCCCGCTCTCCATAATCGGCCAGTATGCCCTGCGTGACATCGTGGTGCGCCGGGAGCGCGTCCTCGTCTCCGTCGGGAGCGGCTACAGTCTCTTCCGCCGCAACATCGGAAGGAGCCTGCTGCTCTGGCTCATACAGATCGGGCTCTCTATCGGGATCGGGCTAGCGTTTATCCTGCTGTTACTGATCGTCGCCCTCATCCTGTTCATACCGGCGATCGTGCTCGCTGTCGCCGGGTCCTCCACGGGTGCCTGGATCGCGGGCGTGCCAGCTGGCCTGATCGTGTTCTTACTGTTTCTCGTGGCAACAGGCGCCATAGGCACCTTCTCACACGCCTACTGGACGCTCGCCTACCTGCGGGTGACGGCCCCACCAACTCCATCCCCCACCCAGGGATAAGATGGTCAGACAAACGACTAGAAAGGCCAGGTAGCATGGCAAAGCTCGAAGGCAAGGTCGCTGTGGTTACGGGCGCTTCGAGCGGCATCGGCGAGGCGACGGCCGAGGCGCTGGCGGCAGAGGGAGCGGCGGTGGTCGTCGCGGCCAGGAGAGAGGACCGGCTGGCTGGCCCCGTGGAGCGTATCAGGGACGACGGAGGACGTGTGCTCGCGGCCGTCTGCGACGTCACAGAAGAGAGTGGGGCGCACGGCCTGATCCGCAGAGCCGAGGAGGAGTTCGGAAGCGTGGACATCCTCGTCAACAACGCCGGCGTAATGCTCCTCTCGAAAGTCGGAAAGAGCCTCTCAGAAGAGTGGCGTCGGATGTTCGACGTCAACGTGATGGGTCTGCTCTACGCTACCGACGCCGCCATAGAGGTGATGAAGCGCCAGGGCGGCGGGCACCTCGTCAACGTCAGCAGCCTCGCTGGGAGGAAGGTCACCCGCGACTCGAGCGGCGTCTACGCCGGAAGTAAGCACGCCGTCGGCGCCATCTCCGAGGGCTTGAGGCAGGAGCTGCTGGAGGACGACATCAGGGTGACCATCATCGAGCCTGGGGCCGTCGAGACCGAACTGACGACCCACATCACCGACGAAGAAGCCAGAGAAAGCCTCGGCGGCCTGATGAAGATAGAGATCCTGCAGGCCGAGGACATCGCGAACGCCATCGTCTACGCCGTCACCCAGCCCCCGCGGGTAAGCGTAAACGAGATACTGATCCGGCCCACCCACCAGCCCGGTTAGTAGGGACGGTTCGCGACCTACTAATATCTGGCTTTCAGACGTACGGCAGCCTGGTCGACCCCGCGCTCCTCTTCGGCCTGGAGCAGCCTGTTCAGGGCCTCGACGGCGACCTCGAGCTGGTAGCGGCGGGGCTCGGTGGTGGTCAGGTATCTCTGCAAGAGGTTGCCTACAGCTATCGAGGGGCGGGTCTGACCGAAGACGAACCAGGCTTCGGAGATGAGGATGAACTGGAGGATAGCGTAGCCCCACCACGCTATCAGCGGATCGAGGAGGGCTGCGAGCATTATGTAGAGCAGGATGTTCGTCCCGCAGCGGGGGTGGATGCGGCTGCTGTTTCTGGCGTTCTGGAGCGTCACCTCACCGTAGTTCTCGTAGGCGGCGACGGCTTTGTGTTCGGCCCCGTGGTAGCGGCCGATGGGGGTGAACTTCAGAGCCGCAAAGAAGAGCAGCAGGATAGGCAGAATGGGGAACTCCGCGAAGAAGGCGAAGACACCGCCGAGGGTTCCCGCCCCGCTACCGAGCTGCATCAGGCGCACGAAGAGCCAGAGGACGGCCAGCGTGGCCGTAAAGAAGAGCAGGCTCCAGATAGACCCGAAGACCTGGGCGAAGACCCTGCCCCAGAGAAAGAACGAACGTATTACCGGCCAGCGGGAGACGCGTTGTACGCTGGGGTTCGTGAGCTTTCGCAACGCGGAGGGTTCGATCTTGACGTGGATTTCACCCTTCCGGCGATACGCGACGCTGGTGTAGTTCGGGCCGAAGAGATCGAGCCCGTCCCACCGGGCCATCCCACCGAACATCAGACGCCCCTCGTTTTTCTCCATCGCGACGTCTTTCGCCACAACTCTCCCTCTCACAGCGGGATGGTGAAGGGGTCCCCCTTCACCATCCCGCGCTGGTCAGCTAGTCAGCTTATCAGCTAGCCAGCTTTTTGTTTGCTGAAATGCTGACTGGCTGAAATGCTTGCAAAGAGGTTCAGAACCTCTTTGCAACCCACTCACGTCCTGGTTAGCCGCAGGAGGCCGCCCTCGCTTTCGAGCTCCCTATCTGCCAGGAACCGAGTGGTGACGCCGCCCCTTCTGAACTCCTCGTCCTCGAGCACGGCGAGGTGCAACGGGAGGGTCGTCTCCATGCCAGATACGGCGAACTCGTCGAGGGCCCGAAGCCCGCGGCGTATCGAGGCCTCGCGGTCACGGGCGTGAACGATGAGCTTGGCCAGGAGGGAGTCGTAGTATGGGGGCACCCTGTAGCCGGCGTAGAGGTGCGAGTCGACCCTGACGCCGGGTCCGCCGGGCGGATTGTAGACCTCGACCAGCCCGGCCTGGGGCAGGAAGTTGCGGAGGGGGTCCTCGGCGTTGATCCTGAACTCTATCGCGTGCCCGTCGGGAGAGAGGGCATCCTTGGGGACCACCAGACGCTCGCCCGAGACGACCTTCAACTGCTCGGCCACGATATCCACGCCGGAGATCATCTCCGTCACTGGATGCTCGACCTGGAGACGAGTATTCATCTCGATAAAGTAGAATTCCCCGTCCGCGTAGACGAACTCGACGGTCCCTGCACCTTCGTAATCCAGGGAGCCGACCAACTCGGCCGAGGCTGCCATGAGACCCTCCCTTACGTCCTCCGGCAGATCGGGCGCCGGCGATTCCTCGATGAGCTTCTGGTAGCGCCGCTGGACGGAGCAATCCCTCTCGGGGAAGGTAACAGTCTCACCGTAGGAGTCGGCGAGAACCTGAACCTCGACGTGCCTGAGCCTTTCGAGGTACTTCTCGACGTAGACCGAGCCGTCGCCGAAGTTGGCCCCGGCCTCCCTACTCGCGCCCAGGTAGGCGGCGTCGATCTCGGCCTCTGTCTCGACCACCCGCATCCCCTTCCCCCCGCCGCCGGCGCTGGCCTTGATGACCAGCGGATAGCCGACCTCGGCGCCGACGCGCTTGACCTCATCTACGCTCTCGCAGGAGCCTTCGGAGCCAGGGGTCACGGGGACCCCTGCCTCGGCCGCGGCCCCGCGGGCCTCGGCCTTGTCGCCCATCCTGGCGATGGTGCCCGAGGCGGGGCCGACGAACCTCAGGCCAACCCTCTCGCAGATCTCGGCGAAGCGGGCGTTCTCGGCGAGGAATCCGTAGCCGGGATGGACGGCGTCGGCGCCCGTAAGCTCAGCGGCGGAGATGATCGCCGGCACGTTCAGGTAGCTGCTCGCCGCAGGAGGCGGACCGATGCAGACCGACTCGTCGGCCAGCTCGTGGTGCAGGGAGTCCCTGTCAGCGGTCGAATAGACCGCGACGCTCCGCACCCCAAGCTCGCGGCAGGCCCGGATTATGCGCAGGGCGATCTCGCCGCGGTTCGCTACGAGGACCTTGCCGATCACTACTGTTCGTCGGGCCGCAGGTAGAACAGCGGCTGGTCGTACTCGACGCCACCGGCGTTCTCGGCCAAGACCTCGACGACCTCCCCTGAGACGTCGGCGACGATCTCGTTCATCAGCTTCATCGCCTCGACGATGCAAAGGGGCTGCCCGGCGCTGACCGTATCCCCCACCTCGACGTAGGCGTCCTCGCCGGGGGCCGGTGCCCTGTAGAAGGTCCCGACTACGGGCGAGCGCACGGCGTGCAACCCGTCCATCTCGGGCGAGGGCTCGGACTCCACTCCCTCGGGAACGACCTGGGTCCCTGAGGCGACCTGGTTGCCGAAAGGCGTGGCCGGAACCTCGGGTCTGGCCTTGACCGAGATCTCGGTCTCCCCCTGGCGGACCCGGATCTCACCAACCCCGCTCTCACGCACTAGCTCGACGAGCTGCTCGACCTCCCTTAGCGGCAGCGGACGGTTTTCGTCAATCTCTGGCATAGCCAGGGATTCTACACGTCAGCCCGTGGGAAAACCCGCCCCCGGATGTACAATGCCCCAAGATCCATGGCCGAGAAGGAGACCGCACGCGCGAGCATCAGCGTCCTCGACCCCAGGGTGGCCCAGCAGGTGGCCGCCGGGGAGGTCGTCGACCGTCCGGCCTCGGTGGTCAAGGAGCTCGTCGAGAACGCCCTCGACGCAGGCGCCTCCCGCATCGAGGTTGAGCTCGGAGACGGCGGCACCTCGCGCATCCTCGTCCGAGACGATGGATCGGGGATGTCCAGGGGCGACGCCACCCTCTCCGTGCTCAGGCATGCGACGAGCAAGATCCAAAACGTCGAAGACATCGAGGCCGTAACCACTCTGGGATTCAGGGGCGAGGCGCTCCCCTCGATCGCCAGCGTCTCTTCTTTCTCCCTGACGACCTCGACGGGCGAGGGCGCGGCCACGAAGGTCGTAGTCGAGGGCGGGGAGGCGGCCGAGGTCTCAGCCGCCTCCCACCCCAAGGGGACGACCATCCTCGTCGACCGCCTTTTCTACAACGTCCCCGCAAGACGTGCCTTCTTGAAGGGCGCGCGGGCGGAGCGGGCTGCGATAGTGGAGGTCGTAACGCACCTGGCCATAGCCCATCCCACGCTCGCCTTCCGCCTGACGGAGGGCGGCAGGGACTACCTCTCGCTGCCTGAGGCGGGGGATCTCCTCGAGCGTCTGGCGCAGATCCTCGGCGTCGCCAAAGCTCGCGCGCTGCGCAGGGTCGAATACGAGTCGGGGGCTTTCGCTGTCTCGGGCTACGCCGCCCTTCCAAGCCTGACGGAGGGCAGCAGGGCCCACCAGACGATCTCGGTCAACGGCCGCGTCGTCAGGGCCGAGAACCTCCACCGGGGCCTCGACGACGCCTACAGGGCGACCGTCCCATCTGGCCGCTACCCGCCCGTGGCCATTGAGATAACCGCCGACCCCCGCCGCGTCGACGTAAACGTCCATCCAACAAAGCAGGTCGTCCGCTTCTCGGAAGAGAGGGCGGCCCGCGAAGCCGTTGCCGCCGCCGTCAGGGGCACCATAGAGTGGCGTCCCCAGGCGCCACCATCGGCTCCGCGGGCGGCCGAAAGGACCTACACCCAGGATCGCTTTTCAGGGCCGTCGCGTCCACCGACGGACTACCCCTCCTACGCCGCCGAGGGCCACTCCCCCTACACAGCACCCCCCGCGCGTGATCTGCAGGAGGCGCGCGAACGGCTCTCCGAGGCTTCCAGGCCGCTTGCGGAACCGCTCGCCGAGGAGATCGGACAGTACGGAGAGTTGCCGGAACGGGGCGGGCTGCCGCGGGCCTCCCCCGAAGAACTGCGGGTCATAGGGCAGCTCGCCGCGGGCTACATCCTTATCGAGGAGCCAGAATCACTCTGGGTCGTCGACCAGCACGTCGCCCACGAGCGGGCCATCCTGGACAGGCTTCACGACTCGGACAGCCCCGCAACGGTGCAGAGCCTTCTCGTCCCCGAGGTCGTCGACCTCTCGCCGGCCGAGGCCGAGCTTGCCGTAGCAAGCTTGGAGGAGCTCTCCGTCTACGGCTTCGAGGCCGAGCCGTTCGGGCCGAGATCCGTGAGGGTTACGGCCGTGATCTCCACGCTCGCCGACAGGGATATAGCCGGCGCATTCAAGGACGCCCTCTCGGCCATCTCGGGCACCGAGGCGGGCCACCGCCGCGAGGACCACATCCTCGCCACCATAGCGTGCCACTCGGCCGTAAAGATGGGAGACAAACTCTCCCAGCCCGAGATGGAAGCGCTCGTAAAGAGCTGGCTAGAGAGCCGCCTCCCTGCCACCTGCCCGCACGGGAGGTCTATCTGCTACCGAATCGGCCTGAACGAGGTCGCCCGCAAGCTCGACCGGCACTAGAGCGGTTTGCGGTAGGACAGTCGCCACTCCTCTACCGCCCTTGGACCTCGCCGGGCGAGGTCGACCATGTATACGACCCTGTAGAGACCCCAGTCGACGTAGTGGCCGATCACCACTCCTGGTTCGCGCGAGCCGCCTCCCCTCAGGACCCATACCCGATCTCCCTTCGCGTATCCGGGCTCGTCTGCCCCGCAGGTCCTGCCCATCGGCCGCTCTCTCCCGACTAAAAGCTACTACGAAAAGGGTACTACGCGAAGCGTCAGAGGATCGACCCGCCGGCACGCCGACGGGGCTTACCGTATAAATACCGCTTGCGGGCAAGAGACGAAGGGCAACGTTTGGACCTTACCAGAGACCGGATACTGGGGGCTCTGGCCGTCGTAACTGCGGCCACGATCTGGGGAACGCTCGGGCTGTTCGCCAAGATCCTCTACGCTGAGGGTGTCTCGTTCGAGTCGCTGGTCGCGGTGCGGGCTTCGGTAGGGTGGGTCGC
>Ga0136615_10001747_pt1 | contig 10610 bp, 13 predicted proteins | sample AntDrymUQ2882206_2_FD_106647 | JGI IMG/M metagenome (GOLD analysis project Ga0136615, IMG submission 106647) | Polar desert sand microbial communities from Dry Valleys, Antarctica - metaG UQ288 (22.06) | ecosystem: Environmental > Terrestrial > Soil > Desert | place: Antarctica: Dry Valley...
GGTGCTCGCCTGGCCAACGCCCGGGCTGCGCTCCTCCCGAGTTGGGTTTGGTCCGGCCGTTCGTGCGGCTCGGATGTCGATATAACGTGTCCACAAGGGTTTCCCGTCCTTTCCTAGAAGAAGCGATCCGATGGCGATCAGCGACACCTGGCACAAGGCCCTCGTCTACTTCGGCCTGGCCGAGGAGCAGGACCCACGATACGAGGCCGTCCCTGACCGCGACTGGGACCGGGAGATCGAGCCCGAAGCGGAGATCGAGGACCGCTACCGCGATCGGCCCAATGTCCGCCGCCTTCAGCGTCGCCGCCGCGACGAGTTCGACGATATCTTCGCGGACGACTCTCCCGGCGGCCCCGCGCCGGGGCGCGAGACCCGTGTCTTGCGTCCCGTGCAGTCGGGCAACGGCTCGGCGACCAACGACATCCAGGTCCACCTCGTCGTGCCGAGCAGCTTCAATGACGCGCAACAGATCGCGGATCAGTTCAAGGAGGCGATTCCCGTGATCCTAAACCTCCAACAGACCGACGGCGACCTCTCCAAGCGGTTGATCGATTTCTCCTCGGGTCTGACCTACGCGCTCGACGGCGGCATGCAGCGGATCGCCGACAAGGTGTTCCTGCTGACTCCGCGTAACGTCGAGGTGTCCGCCGAGGAGCGCGCCCGGCTGATCGAGAAAGGCTTCTTCAACCAGTCCTGACGGCCGTTCGCCCGGCGCGCTCGCGTAGAGTGCGCGCCAATGAGGATCGGGTTCATCGGAGCGGGCAGCATGGCCAGGGCACTGGCCCTCGGCATCGGTGAACCCGCCGTCTTCTCGTCGGGCACGGGCAAGCGAGCGCGCGTCCTCGCGGGCGAGGCGGGGGGCACGGCGGTCGAGTCCAACGCCGAGCTGGCGGGCTCGGTCGACGTGGTCTTCCTGTGTCACAAGCCCAAGCAGCTCGACGAGGTCGCGGCCGCGGTGGTCGACTCGGCGCAGGCGATCGTGTCGGTGCTCGCGGCGACCCCGCTCGCGACGCTCGAGGCCAGGTTCCCCAATCGACCGGTCTATCGGATCATGGCGGGCATTCCGGCGGAGGTCGGCCGCGGGGTGATCACGTGGACCGAGGGCTCCCGTGCAGCCGAGGGTCCAGCGGCGGAGCTGCGCGAGCTGCTGGGCCGATGCGGCACGGTGGTCGACGTCGACGAGTCGCTCGTGGAGCCGGCGATGGCGCTGACGGGATGCGGGCCTGCCTTCTTTGCCGACTTCGCCGAGGCGCTGGCCGACGCGGGCGAGCGTCACGGGCTGTCACGGCCTCAGGCGTTGGCGCTCGTGACCGAGACGATGGCCGCCACTGCCGCTTACCTGGCGGCCAACGAGCTCGACGCTCCGAGCCTGCGTCACAGGGTCGCGACGCCGGGCGGCGTCACCGAGCAGGGTCTGCGGCGGCTGGATCAGAAGGGGCTGTCGAGAGCAGTTGACGCAGCGGTCGATCTCGTGGTGGAGGCTGCGCGCCCGTGAGCCTCCTGATCGCGGCGATCGGACGCGGGGACGTTGCCGACTACGTGGACACGCTCGTGCTCATCTACGTGGTCTTGATCTTCGTCCAGATCCTCTCCAGCTTCCTGCCGCGAATCCCCTACAACCGCTACGTCAGCGCCTTCTTGGGATTCGTGGGCGACGTCGTGAACCCGTACCTGGGTCTGTTCCGACGAGTCCTGCCGTTGGTTCGGATCGGTCCCGGTGCGCTCGATCTGAGCCCGATCGTCGGCACGATCACGCTCCTGCTGGTCGGTGGGATCGTCTCCAGCCTGATCCGGGGCTGAGGGTGATCGGCACAACGAGGGGCTGGGCGCGTGCGCTCGCGACCATGTCGGCGGTTGTGGCGCTCGACCAGGCCACCAAGCAGATCGTCCTCTCGACGTTGGAGCGCGGGGAGGACGTGCACCTGTTCCCGGGGCTGGCTCTGACCAGTATCCGCAACCGTGGCGTGGCCTTCGGCGCATTGGACGGCAAAGGAGGCCTCGTCGCCCTGCTGATCGCGGCGGCGCTGGTCGCCCTGCTGGCTTACTTTGCCGCGCGCGCCTCCCAGCCGCTGGTCTGGCTGCCGGTCGGGTTGCTGCTCGGCGGGGCGCTGGGGAACTTGACCGATCGGGTCAGGCACGGCGCGGTGATCGACTTCGTCGACCCGGTCGCGTGGCCGGCCTTCAATCTCGCGGACTCGTCGATCGTCCTCGGCGTGCCGCTGCTCCTGTACGCGGCCGAGCGCAAGGCGTCGCGGCCGGCGGGCCCCGAAACGGCCAGCCCGCCGGCGCGATGAGCTTTCGCGCGACGCAGGCCGACTCGGGCGTGAGGCTTGACGCGGCGCTCGCCGATCACGGCATTGCCTCGTCCCGGTCGGCGGCGCAGCGGCTGATCGAGAGCGGGCTGGTCGCGGTCGACGGTCGCACCCGGCCGAAGTCCCATCAGCTCGTCCCCGGGCAGACGGTCGTCGTGTCCGAGCGGTCCGAGACCCACGGCGCGAACGCTGTCACGCCAGCCGATTTCTCCGTCGCCTTCGAGGACGAGGACCTCCTGGTGATCGACAAGGCCCCCGGCGTCGCCGTACATCCGGGAGCTGGCCGTGAGCAAGGCACGCTCGCCCAGGCACTCCGCGGCCGCGTCGCCGGTGGGCCCGACCCCGCGCGGGCCGGGATCGTCCACCGACTCGACCGCGACACCTCGGGACTGCTCGTGGTGTCGCGCTCGGACGAGAGCTACGCGGCGCTGCAGGGGCTGATCCGGCGGCGGGAGATGGCGCGCGAGTACGTGGCGCTGGTCGAGGGGCAACCGGACGCCCTCAGCGGCACGATCGACGCGCCGGTGGGACGCGACCGTGGCCGCCGTACGGTCATATCCACGCGGACCGACCGACCCCGTCACGCCGTCACCCACTTCAGCGTCACTGAACAGCTCGCGCGGACGACATTGCTCGCGGTACGCCTCGAGACGGGTCGCACCCATCAGATCCGCGCCCACCTCGCCGCTATTGGGCACCCGGTGTGTGGCGACGAGCGCTATGGAGGCGCGGCCAGCGGTCGTGCGCTGGGGCTCGAGCGTCAGTTTCTCCATAGTGCTCGACTGATGTTTATCCATCCCCTCACGGGGGAACAGATCGTCTGCGAGTCCAGACCACCCGCCGATCTGCTCCGAGCACTCGAGGCGGCCCGGCGGGACCCAGTCCCCGGAGGGCCAGACGGGGATTGAATACCGAGGCGGGGCGGCTCTTCAGACCGCCCCGCTTCGCGTCCGAGGTGCGTTTCTCCCTTTCTTCCCGCTGGGCGCTCCGTCCACCGAGGGGTTGCGTATGCTTGCGCCCGACAGCAACCGACCCACCCGGTCGGCGTGGGCCCTGCCCGAGCGGACGTATCGCTCGGGTCCCGTGAATGGCTGGGTGGCCGAATGACTCAACTAAACCAAGGGAGCATCAGTTGGCTCAGGTAACCCTCAGAGAGCTGCTGGAGGCCGGTGTGCACTTCGGTCACCAGACGCGACGCTGGAACCCGAAGATGCGCAGATTCATCTTTGGCGAGCGCAGCGGAATCCACATCATCGACCTTCAGAGGACCGAGGTCCTGCTGGCACGTGCGCAGGAGTTCGCCGCCGACATCGCGAGCCGTGGCGGCATAGTCCTGTTCGTAGGCACCAAGAAGCAGGCGCGCGACACGATCGCCGAGGTCGCGGGCGCGGCCGGCATGCCCTATATCCACCAGCGCTGGCTGGGCGGGCTGCTGACCAACTTCCAGACCGTGTCCAAGCGCATCAAGCGCTTGCACGAGCTGACGGAGTGGACCGAGAACGGGACGCTCGAGCTGTTGCCGACGCGCGAACGGATCACGGCGATCAAGGAGCGCGACAAGCTCGAGTTCAACCTTGGCGGCGTGCGCGACCTCCAGCGCCCTCCCGACGCGATCTTCATCGTCGACCTGAAGACCGAGGTCATTGGTGTGCGCGAGGCCCAGCGACTGAAGATCCCGATCATTGGGCTGGTCGACACCAACTGCGACCCGGATCCGGTCAACTTCGTGATCCCGGGCAACGATGACGCGATCCGCTCGTGCAGAGTCGTGATCGAGGCGATCGGCAACGTCGTCGGCGAGCGTCACCGTGCCTTTCGCGAGGAAGAGGCCGCGGCACGGCGCGAGGCCGAGGAGAAGGCCCGCAAGGAGGCTGAGGAGCAGGCCCGCAAGCAGGCTGAGGAGCAGGCCTCCCGCGAGGCCGCGGAGCAGGCCAAGCGGCAGGCGAACGAGCAGGCCGCAGCGAAGGACGCTCCGGTCGACCCGCAGGCCGGGGCCGCGGCGGCGGCGGAGAAGTCCCCCGAGGCTCCGCTCGCACCCGGCGAGCGGCGGACCTTCGATCCAGGCGAGGAAGGTTGAACATGAGTGGCGAGATCACCGCGAGGGCCGTAAAGGAGCTCCGAGACCAGACGGGCGCCGGCATGATGGACTGCAAGTCCGCACTGCAGGAGGCGGACGGCGACGTGCAGCGGGCGATCGAGCTGCTACGGGTCAAGGGTCAGGCCAAGGCCGCCAAGCGCGGCGAGCGAGGCGCCAGCGAGGGCCTCGTCGTGAGCTACGTGCACCACAACGGGAAGGTCGGCTCGCTCGTCGAAGTCGACTGCGAGACCGACTTCGTCGCCCGCAACGACGAGTTCGCGACCTTCGCCCGCGAGGTCGCCTCGCATATCGCCGCCGCAGCCCCGCTGTACGTTTCGGAGGACGATGTCCCGGCCGAGACTCGCCACGCGGAGATGAAGGTCTTCGCCGAGCAGGCCGCCGAGGAGGGAAAGCCAGAGCAGGTCCGAGAGAAGATCGCCGAGGGTCGCATGAAGAAGTGGCTCGAGGAGAGCGTGCTGTTGCACCAGCAGCACGTCAACGCCGACAAGCACGAGGGCCGCACGATCGAGGCACTCCGCGCGGAGCTGTCCGCCAGCACCGGCGAGAACGTGATCGTGCGCCGCTTCTCGCGCTTCCAGGTCGGCGGTTAGCGAGTGTCCAGCGGCGACGCAGCCCGCACGGCCACGCCCGTGCGGAACGTCGTGCCGGGTCCCGCGCAGCCCGTCTTCGCTCGCATCCTGCTCAAGCTCTCGGGTGAGGCCCTGATGGGTGAGCTCGGATACGGCGTCGATCCGAAGCGGATCGTGGCAATCGCCGCTCAGCTCAAGCACGTTGCCGACCGTGGGGTCGAGGTCGCGGTGGTCGTCGGGGGCGGCAACATCTACCGTGGCATGGCCGGCGCCGCAGCCGGGATGGACCGCGCCACCGGGGACTACATGGGCATGTTGGCGACGGTGCTCAACGCACTCGCGCTACAGGACGCGCTCGAGAAGCTCGAGGCGCGCACACGGGTCCTCTCGGCGATCACGATCTCCGAGGTCGCCGAACCCTATATCCGGCGCCGAGCGATGCGGCACCTCGAACGCGGGCGGATCGTCATCTTCGCGGCCGGCACGGGCAACCCTTTCTTCACCACCGACACCGCCGCTGCGCTGCGCGCCCTGGAGATCCATGCGGAGGCGATACTGATGGCCAAGAACGGGGTCGAGGGCGTCTACACGGCCGACCCCCGCAAGGATGCCTCCGCCGAGTTCATCGGCGAGATCACCCACCGCCAGGCGATCGAGCGCCAGCTCCAAGTCATGGACGTGACTGCGCTCTCGCTCTGCATGGACAACCGTCTTCCGATCCACGTCTTCAACATGGACGACGAGCGCAACATCGACCGGATAGTGTGCGGCGAGCGAGTGGGGACGGTGGTGTCGACCGATGGATGAGGACCTTCTACGCGAGTACATGAACGATGCCCGCGGGCGAATGACCAAGTCCGTCGAGGCCATGCGCAATGAGTTCGCCTCGGTGCGCACCGGCCGTGCGTCGCCCGCGCTGCTGGACCGAGTCGAGGTCGACTACTACGGCGTCGTGACACCGCTCAAGCAGCTCGCCAACGTAGCGGCCGGTGAAGCCCGTCTGCTGACGATTACCCCCTACGACAAGTCCTCCATCAAGGCTATCGAGAAGGGGATCCTGGAGTCCGACGTCGGGTTGACCCCATCCAACGATGGCAACCTGATCCGCATCAGCATCCCCGAGATGACCGAAGAACGGCGCAAGGAGATGGTCAAGGTGATCCACGGGATCGCCGAGCAGAGTCGGGTCTCGATCCGCAACGTCCGCCGCGACGTGCAGAACGAGCTGCGCGATCTCAAGAAGGACGGCGAGATCGGCGCCGACGATGAGCACCGTGCGGAGGCCGAGCTGCAGAAGCTGACCGACGGGCAGGTCGGCGAGATCGATTCGCTCGTCGCAGGCAAGGAAGAAGAGATCCTCCAGGTGTGACGGCCGACGGCGGGCAGGCGCCGCGGTACGTCGCGATCATCACCGACGGCAACGGACGCTGGGCCCATAGCCGCGGGTTGCCCGTGTTCGAAGGCCACCGGGCAGGTGCCAATACAGTCAAGGAGCGCCTGCGCGACGCCGTCAGGCTCGGGATCGAAGAGCTGACGGTCTGGGGATTCTCGACCGAGAACTGGACACGTTCGCGCGAGGAGGTCGCTGGGCTGATGGCGATCTTTCGCGAGCGGATCGACCGCGAGACGCCGGAGCTGGACGACCAAGGCGTGCGGATGCGGTTCATCGGCCGCCGCGAGGGTGTCGCGGCGGGACTACGACGGCGGATGGAGTGGGCCGAGGAGAAGACCGCCGACAACCAGCGCATCACTCTCTTCGTCGCCTTCAACTACGGCGGCAGGGCCGAGATAGTCGATGCCGCGCGGACTTTCCAGGGGCAGACCGAGGGGGAGTTCCGGCGGCACCTGTACGCACCCGATATGCACGACCCCGACCTGCTCATCCGCACCAGCGGGGAGCAGCGGATCTCCAACTACCTGCTCTGGCAGTGCGCGTACTCGGAGTTCGTCTTTCGCGAAGAGCTGTGGCCGGACTTCACGCGCGAGGGCTTCGAGGCGTGTCTCGACGAGTACACCCGCCGACGGCGCCGGTTCGGAGCGCGCTAGCGATGGGGGCGCGCGACGAGACCAGGCGGCGCGAACGGGGGATCTCGGACCTTCCCGCGCGCGTCGGGGTCGCGATTCCAGCGATCGCGTTCGCGATCCTGATCGTGACCAGTGACGTGCCCGAGGCGCTGGCAGGCGGGCTGATCCTGCTCGGCGTGATCGCCCTGCACGAGCTATACGGTTTGATGCGCCGTGCGGGGCCGGTCGATCTCGGGGGATACCTCGCGGTCGTGGCGCTCGTCCTGCTGGCGACGTACGGCGAGCCCGACGACATCCTGATCGCGCTGGTCGCCGCGTTTCCGGTGGTGTTCGCGCTCGCCCTGCTGCGGCCACGGCTGGCGAACTTGTCGTGGGGGGTAGCGGCGACGATGCTCGGCATCGTCTGGGTGGGTCTGCCTCTCGCCTACGCGGTCTTCCTGCGCGGCTTGCCGGAGGGCGATGGGTTGCTGATCGACGTGCTGATCGGCACGTTCGTCGCCGACACCGCCTCCTACGCGGGCGGGCGTGCTTTTGGGCGCACCGCGCTCGCTCCGGAGATCTCGCCCAACAAGACTGTCGAGGGCCTCGTGTGCGGGGTCGTCGGCGGCACGCTCGCCTTCTGGTTCGCGGGGCTCTACCAGGACTGGTTTGCAGGCACCGACGCGCTGCTGATCGGCTTCCTGGTCGCCCTCACCGCTCCGGTCGGCGATCTGTTCGAGTCGGCGGTCAAGCGCGATCTCCAGGTCAAGGACACGGGCAGGGCGTTCGGAGCCCACGGTGGTGCGCTCGATCGCCTCGATGCGGTGCTGTTCACGGTGGTCGTGGGCTACTACGCGAGCGTGGGCCTCGGCTATGGATGACGCCGAGACCGCCTGGCGGCTCGCCCACCCATTCGAGAGCCCGGCCGGCGCCGCGGCCCTCCTACACTGCTCCGGGTGCGGAGGATCCTCATCGTCGGCTCGACCGGCTCGATCGGCACTCAGGCGCTCGACGTGGTCGGACACAGCGAGTCGCTCGAGGTCGTCGGTCTGGCGGCTCAATCCAGCGTCGAGCCGCTGCTCGAGCAGGCAGGCCGGTTCGGTGTGGACCGGATCGCGCTCGCCGACGAAGCGGCGGCAGCCCGGGCGGGTGAGGCCTGGACCGACGGGCAGGTCCTATCGGGTGCCGAGGGCCTGGTGAGCCTGATCACCGAGAGCGACTGCGACCTCGTGCTCAACGCGCTCGTAGGCGCCGCCGGGCTGGGTCCGACCGTTGCCGCGCTGGGTGAGGGAATCGACCTTGCGCTGGCTAACAAGGAGAGCCTCGTCGTCGGTGGCGAGCTGGTAATGACGCTCGCCGAGGCGACCGGCGCCACGGTGCTACCAGTCGACTCCGAGCATTCCGCGCTGTTCCAGCTCCTGGCCGGCGAGCGGCCAGGGACGGTCGATCGGCTTGTGCTGACGGCATCTGGCGGCCCGTTCAGGGGCCGGACCGACCTGGTCGGCGTGACCCGCGGCGAGGCTTTGCGGCATCCGACGTGGGAGATGGGCGGGAAGATCACGATCGATTCGGCGACGCTGATGAACAAGGGCCTCGAGGTGATCGAGGCCCACCACCTCTTCGACGTGCCCTACGAGCGGATCGACGTCGTCGTCCACCCGCAGTCGATCGTCCACGCACTGATCCAGCTCAACGATGGCGCCTCGCTCGCGCATCTCGGTAACCCTGACATGCGCATCCCGATCTCCTATGCGCTGCACCACCCCGAGCGCGCCGACGTGGAGGTCGCGACCCTGGACCTGGCGGCGCTCGGCTCGCTGGACTTCGAGCGGCCGGACATGCAGACCTTCGCGTGCCTACGTCTCGCCTGTGAGGCTGGCGAGGCCGGAGGTACGGCACCGTGTGTGCTCAATGCCGCGAACGAGATGGCTGTCCACGCGTTTCTCGATGGCAGGCTGTCTTTCGCCGCGATCGCTGAGGTGATCGAGCTCGCACTCGAGCAGCTGCCGGCCGAGCCCGTCCGCCACTTCTCCGACCTCTACCGCGTGGATGCCGAGGCGCGCGGCGTCGCGCGGGAGTCGATCGCGCGACTGACGGCCGGAGCGGGGGCGCGCGGCTGATGAGCTGGATCCTGGCGTTCGTCGGCTTCGCGATGCTGGTCGTGCTGCACGAGCTCGGCCATTTCGCCGTAGCGAAGTGGGTGGGCATGCGCGTCGAGAAGTTCTCACTGTTCTTCCCGCCGACGATCGCCTCGAGGAAGGTCGGCGAGACGGAGTACGCGATCGGAGCGATCCCCGCGGGAGGCTACGTGAAGATCTCGGGGATGAACCCCGACGAGGACCTCCCCGCAGAGGTCCGGGATCGGGCATACCACGCGCAGCCGGTGTGGAAGCGGATCTCCGTGATCGCCGCAGGTCCGGCGATGAACCTGATCCTGGCGCTGGCTCTGCTCGTGGTGTTCTTCGTGTTCGTCGGCGGCACGACGGCCAGCGACAGGGTCGGCCGGTTCGATGAGGGCTATCCGGCGGTCGCCAAGCTGGAGCGTGGCGACCGGATCTTGGCGGTCGACGGAGTGCGCGGCGAGCCCGAGCGTCTGATCGAGCAGGTCGCCAGCCACAAGTGCGCCGGCAAGGCGATCGACCGCTGCCGCGCACGGACGCCGGCACGCCTGTCGATCGAGCGCGACGGTCAGCGGCAGGAGCTCGACGTGCGGCCGGTCTACGACGCCACCACGCAGCGGACGAGGCTCGGGTTCGGCTATGCGGAGGGCCCGCGCGACACGCTGCCCTTCGGGGCGGCCGTGACCACGTCGCTCGATCGGTTCTGGCTTTTGACTAAGCGGACCGTCTCGCTGCCCGCCCGGCTGTTCGACACCGAGCGGCGCAAGGAGATCTCGGGGGTCGTCGGCTCCTACGAGGTCACACGGCAGACGATCGTCGCGAACGTCGCCGACGCGCTCGCCATCCTGGCCGTGATCTCGCTCTCGCTCGCGATCGTGAACCTGTTCCCGTTCCTGCCGCTCGACGGCGGTCACATCTTTTGGGCGATCGTCGAGAAGGTGCGGGGCAAGCCCGTGCCGCTCGTGCTGATGGAGCGATCGGGGGTGATCGGGTTCATGCTGGTGATCGGCGTCTTCCTGATCGGCTTAAGCAACGACATCGGCCGCCTGCAGGGCGACGGGTTCGGCGTGCGCTGACCCGGACCGAGCTGTCAGCCGCAGCCGGGGCGGGTCGAGCGTATGGAGCGAATGCCCGAACGGCTCGAGCCGCCGGCCCGTTAGGCTGGGTGTTCGATGGCTTCTGAGCGCCAGATCGACGTCGGCGGGGTGAAGATCGGCGGCGGAGCTCCCGTCGCGGTCCAGTCGATGACCAAGACCGAGACCGCCAACTACGAGGCGACGATGCGCCAGATTCGCGCGATCGCCGACGCGGGAGGCGACATCGTCCGCTGTGCGGTCCCGCGGGACAAGGACATCGACGCGCTGAAGAGGATCGTCGTCGAGTCGCCGATACCGGTGATCGCCGACATCCACTTCAACCACACCCTCGCGCTCAAGGCGATCGACGCCGGTGCGCACTGCATCCGTCTGAACCCCGGCAATATCGGCGGCCCGGACAAGGTCGCCGA
>Ga0136615_10001748_pt1 | contig 10606 bp, 9 predicted proteins | sample AntDrymUQ2882206_2_FD_106647 | JGI IMG/M metagenome (GOLD analysis project Ga0136615, IMG submission 106647) | Polar desert sand microbial communities from Dry Valleys, Antarctica - metaG UQ288 (22.06) | ecosystem: Environmental > Terrestrial > Soil > Desert | place: Antarctica: Dry Valley...
CCTGGCCGACGTGCTTCGCGGCGTCCAGCAGGCGCCCGATCTGCGCCTGGAGCGAGCGGGCGGCGGTCAGCGCGAAGGCCACCGCGCAGATCAGGAACGCGAGCAGGATGAGCCCGATCCCGATCGTGTCGCGCGCGACGGAGTCGTCGAGCGCGTCGGCGGGCGCGAGGATCCGGACCCGCAGCCGCTCCCCGTCGAAGTCCTCGGTCTCGAAGCCGGTGACGCGGTAGCGCTCGCCGTCGACCTCCGCATCTCCCTGCAGCGGCAGCTCCGCCGCGGTGTCGGCGCCGACCGTGCCCGCGAGCGTCCGGTCGCCCTGGGTGAGGAGGATGTCCAAGCCGGTCACGCGCGCCAGGAGGCTCGCGAACCCCTCGGCGCTGGTGACGGACAGGGCAAGCCGGCCGGCCGCCTCCCCGTCCGCGGCGACGACCGGGCCGACCGCGGGCGCGACGGCGTCCCCTCCGCCGACCTCGATCGGCTGCTGACCGTCGAGCGTGAGGCGGACACGGACCGCGTCCTCGCGCGCGACCATCTCCTCCAGGCGGCGCTCGAGCGCCCCCCGGTCGCGGTCGCGCACGGCCGCCGCGACCGCCGGCTCCTCACCCAGCGCCCCGGCCACGACCTCGGCTCGCTGCCGCGACTCTTCGTACAGGCCCTGGGCCGCCCGATTCGCCTGCACGATCCCGGGATCGACGCGGCTGTCCTCCGCGTCGCGCACGAGCCGGACCCCGACGAGTGCCACGGCCAGGACCGGAAGGATGACCAGCAGGATGAAGAAGAAGGTGAGGCGATTCCGGAAGCTCACGTGCATCGCTACGGCCAGCCTACGCGGGCGCCCCGAACGCGGCGCGCCCGGCTACAATCGGTTGGCCGTCGCGGAGCGATCTCCTGCCTCGGCGACGCAGACCGCGGGGCTATAGCTCAGTTGGGAGAGCGCCTGGATCGCACCCAGGAGGTCGGGGGTTCGAGTCCCCCTAGCTCCATCGCCCGAACACCAGTGCTAGAGCCAAACGTGGGCCTCCGGGCCCCGCACTGGTAGCGGGAGAAGTGGCCGGGGGTCAAGCAGGGGTCAAGCACTTCGGTGAGACTAGCGCTGAGCCGCACCATTCTGCGCTCCCACAGATCGCCACGAACGCGCTCGCACTTTTCTGATCTCGGCCATGACCCTGCCAGCGTGCCGATCGGGCCCAATGAGTTCGTCGGCCTCTTTGTCGCCTCCGGACCGCATGTCGGGAAGCGCCCGCGAGCTATACCCAGATGTTGTGGATGGGCCTGAGGAGGAAGGCGGCGTACCTTCCCGGTTGATGAAGACCGATGCCGGTGTGGCCGGCAGGAAGGCACGCCATGAAGGATGTTCGCAGGCTCCCCGTCGGGGAGAACGATGAGATCGTCGTCACGTTGGACGACCTCGCGCGTGAGGGCGGCGGCGCATGATCGCGGCGGCCTTGAAGGCCGAGGTCGACGAGTACGTTGCGTCGTTCGTCGAGGAGGTCGACGAGGACGGCAAGCGACTGGTGGTGCGCAACGGCCGTGCCCGCGAGCGGCACGTGACGGTCGGCTCGGGCACCGTGGCGATCCGGGCGCCCAGGGTCAACGACAAGCGTCTCGATGAGCAGACGGGGGAGCGCCAACGGTTCAGCTCGAAGATCCTGCCCGCCTACGCGCGCCGCTCGCCGAAGGTCAACGACGTGCTGCCGGTGCTTTTCCTGCGCGGCTTGTCGACCGGCGACTTCCGGCCGGCCCTGGAGCAGCTGCTCGGCGAGGACGCCGCCGGCTTGTCGGCGTCGACGGTCAGTCGGCTGTGCAAGGACTGGGAGGGCGAGCACGAGCGCTTCCGGACGCGGTCGCTGCGCTTCCATCGCCACGCGTACCTGTTCGTCGACGGCGTGCATGTCCGCGTGCGCCTGGGTGAGGACGACCGGCTCTGCCTGCTCGTCGTGATCGGTGTGCGCGAGGACGGCGTCAAGGAGCTGCTGGCCGTCGAGGACGGCTACCGCGAGAGCACCGAGTCTTGGGCCACGATGATGCGTGACCTGAAGCACCTCGGCCTGGGCGAGCCCAGACTGGTGATCGGCGATGGCGCCCTGGGCACGTGGGCGGCGCTGCGAGACGTGTTCCCCGGCGCGCGGCGCCAGGCGTGCTGGGTGCACAAGATCGCCAACGTCTTGGACGCGCTTCCCGAGCGCCTGCAGCCGACGGCGAAGTCGCTGCTGCGAGATGATGGAAGCCCCATCGCGTCAGGACGCCAGGGCGGCCCTCGAGCGCTTCCGGTCCGAGTTCGACGCCAAGTACCCCAAGGCGGTCGCCAAGCTCGACCGCGATTGGGCGCACCTGACCGCGTTCTACGACTTCCCCTCCGAGCACTGGCGACACCTACGGACCAGCAACGCGATCGAGAGCAGCTTCGCAACCGTCAAGCTCCGCACGCGCGTCACCAAGGGCGCCGGCTCCAAGAAGGCCGCGCTCGTGATGGCCTACAAGCTCCTCGACGCCGCGCAGGAGCGCTGGCGACGGTTCAACGGCCACGAGCTCGTCGCCGACGTGCTCGCCGGCATCACGTACATGGACGGAATCCGGGTCCCCGACGAGCACGCGGCACCGCAGGACGAGAAGGTCGCCGCCTGACCATCTTCAATGACCGTCATCCACAACTCTTGACAATTGCTCAGCGCCCGCGCAACCTGAACGCAGTTCGCGTAACGCTGTTCGTGGCGTGGACCCCGTGAGGCTGTTGACAGTCTCTGATCTCCATTTGTGAGGGCGCGAGCCGGCGAAGCCGCGCCGTGGTTCTTATCGATGTTTGCCGCATTCGTGCCCGGGCACGATCCGCGACGATGGTCGCGCGTAGCGAGGCGCTCTCTGACGGCTTGGCGGCCGGCGGCTTCGCCGCGGTGCTCAGCGGCGCGCCCTCCACGATGCATGCCGTCATCGTCGGCGCCAGCCCGCTGGAGGCGACGCTGGCCGCCGGCACGCTCGTCCTGCGGGGAGAGAGCCGCTCGCTCACGCTGATGCTCGCCGCCCTGCCGGCACATGCTGCCCTATCCCTGGGCTGGGGCGTCGTACTCGCGCTCGCCCTACCGCGTCGGCGCACCGCCGCGGCCGGCGCGGTCGCCGGGCTGGCGATCGCTGCGCTCGACCTCGGGGTGGTGGGTCGGCGCTTCCCCCGCATCCGCGCCCTGCCGGCGTGGCCCCAGGTCGCCGACCACGTGACGTACGGAGCGCTCGTCGGGGCGGTCGTCGCCCGCCGGCGCGCCGCTCGCGGCGAGGTCGACGCGAACGGTCAGTAGCTCGGTGCCCATGGCACGGACCACCGCGGCGTTGAAGCGCAGGCCGATTCCCCGCTGGCGTTCGCGCGGATCGTCGTCGGGCAGCACGCGCGCGGCGCCGTCGCGCCAGCGCCCGCGCACCTTGACGCGCACTCGCGGGTCCGCCTCGATGTTGCGCACGTAGCCGGCACGGTGGCCGTGCTCCACGACGATCCAGAAGGTGTCGCCGTCGAGCCCGTTCCCGACCAGCGTGCGGCGTGGCCTCCCGGATCTGCGTCCGGTGGTCTCGAGGATGGCGTACGAGGGCGGGGCGAGCCCGCGCTCGACGGCCGCCCTGACGAGCGGGTTCACGACGTGTGTGCCGAGGGCGGTGGTCAGCCTGCGCTTGTCCATCTCTCGAGTCCTCAGGCAACGTCGTCGCCGGTCGGCGTCGCTTCGATGCTGATGACCTTGGCTCCGAGGTCGCGCTTGGCGGGGCCGCGGAGGACCCTGCCGTCGACGTCAAAGCGTGAGCCGTGGCAGGCGCAGTCCCATGTGCGATCTTGGCCGTTGAAGTCGACGACGCAGCCAAGATGGGTGCAGATCGCAGAGACGGCATGGAGCTCGCCGTCCTCGTCGCGGTAGACGGCGGTCTTCTTGCCGTCGACCTGGAGCACCTTGCCCTCGCCCGCCTGCAACCGGGAGACGGGCGTGGGATCGGCCTTGGTGATTCGGTCGCCGACGAATCGCCGTGTGAAGTCCAGCCCCTGCCCCAAGAATCCCTTCGCCGGCGCCCGGTCAGGCACGGTGCGTGCCTGGGCGATCTGCTCGAGCGGGACGTCGGGGTCGCGCAGCCGCGCGCGGTCCACCGGGACCCGCTCGCGGATGAGCTGCTGGATCGGATCGGTGACCTTCCAGACGTTGACGTTCATCCCGGCCAGCACGTGGTCTCCCCTCAACCAGAAGGCGATGAACTCTCGCCCCGCCGGATCGCCGCGGAACACCACCTCGTCCCAGGCGACCGCGTGCCCGGAGTACTCCATGCCGACGTCGTACTGGTCGGAGTAGAAGTACGGCAGCCGGTCGTACGGCTTTCCCTTGCCGAGCATGCTGCGCGCCGCCGCCGGCCCCTGGTGCAGCGCGTTGTCCCAGTGCTCGACGTGCAGCCGCCCCTCGTAGAGCGGGTGCCGCGCGTCCACCACGTCCCCGGCCGCGAAGATGGCCGGCTCGCTGGTGCGAAGGTGCTCGTCGACGAGCACGCCCCGTCCGAGCGCGAGCCCGGCGGAGGCGGCGAGCTCGGTGCGGGGCTCGACGCCGATCCCCACGACGGCGAAATCGCAGTCGATCTTGCGCCCGTCCGTCGTGACCACCCGCTCGACGGCGCGCTCGCCCTCGAGGGCGGCGAGTCCACTGCCGGTGAGCGGCTCGACACCGCGCTCGCGGTGCAGCGCGGCGTAGACGCCGCCGACCTCCGAGCCGAGGACACGCTCGAGCGGGACATCGGCCGGCTCGATCACGGTGACCGCGAGCCCGGCCTCGCGCAGCGACGCGGCGACCTCCGAGCCGATCCAGCCCGCGCCGACGACGACCGCGCTTCCGCCGGCCGCCATCCGCCGGCGAATCGCCTCGACGTCGCGCAGGTCGCGGAGGTAGAGCACCCCGTCGAGATCCGCTCCCGGGACGGTCAGGCGTCGCGGCTCGGCGCCCGTGGCGAGCAGAAGGCGGTCGAGCGCAGACCCTCGCCCCCGGCGATGAGGACCTCGGAGGCGCCCGTGTCGATCGCGCTCACCGTCGTGCCGGTGCGCAGCTCGATGTCCTGCTCGGCGTAGAACTCGTGCGGATGCACGTAGATCGTCTCGCGGTGGTCGTCGCCGCGCAGGAGACCCTTCGACAGCGGCGGCCGCTCGTACGGGCGGTCCGGCTCGGCACCGATCAGCACGACGCGGCCGTCAAAGCCCTCGCTGCGCAGCGTCTCGGCGGCCTTGGCGCCGGCCAGGCTCGCGCCCACGATGACGAAGGTGGATGCGGTGGTCATTTCGGATTCCTTCTCGACGAGAACGTGATGAAGTGTTGGCGTCCGTAGCGGCGCCCGACTTACGTGTGTGCCGCCGGCGCGACGGTGAGCCGGTCCTCGAGCGTGCGGAGCGTGCCCTCGAAGCGCCGCTGCATCCACGCCAGGCCGCCGAGGCGCAGCAACAGCCGATCGAACGGGGTGGTCCGTTGGATCGTGGCGCCCAGCGTCACGAGGGTGTGCCCGTCCGCCGGTCGCAGCAGCCACCGCACGTACGCGAGCGTGCCGCCGGACATGCGCGCCGAGCCGCCCATCTCTTGCAGCGGCCGGGCGAACTCGACGCGCGTGGTGGCCGTCCGGCGCATACCCAGCGGTCCACGAATCCGGACCCGACCACCGTGGCGAGCGCCGGGCGGCCCTGCGAGATCGACCACCTCGACGAAGCGGTCCGCGATCTGCCAATGGTTCTCCAGGTTCGCCAGGAAGGCGAACACCTCGTCCGCGTCGACTGCCACGGGCCTCCTGGCCCAGATGTCGAACGAGTCAATCTGGTCGGACGGGCACCGCCGCACCTCAGCGGCGCTGCTCGACGCCGGCGAGCAGCCGGTCCATGGCCCCCCGGAACGCCGCGATGCCGTCCTCGAGCAGCCTCCCGGCGACCTCCTCGAGGTCGATTCCTGCCGTGGTGAGCTCGGCCAGCGTCTGTGCGGCGGCCTCGCCGCTCCCCGACAGCGCGTCACGCGCCTCCCCGTGGTCGGCGAACGCGCGCAGCGTCGCGAGCGGCATCGTGTTGACCGTGTCGGCGCCGGCGAGCTCCTCGACGTAGCGGACGTCGCGGTAGCCCGGATCCTTGACGCCGGTGGATGCCCACAGCGGGCGCTGCACGTGCGCGCCGTGGGCGCGGAGAACTTCAAAGCGCTCGTCGGCGAACGCGGCCTGGAAGCGGGCGTACGCGTGCCGTGCGTTTGCGATCCCCGCCGTCCCGGTGAGTTCGGCGCGACCGCCCTGCTCGAGCAGCAGATCGACGACGCCGTCGACGCGCGAGACGAAGAAGCTCGCCACCGAGCGCACCTGGTCGATCGGCTGCCCTCGCTCGAGCCGGTCCTCCAGGCCGCTCAGGTATGCGTCGATCACGCGCGCGTAGCTCTGGACCGAGAACAGCAGCGTGACGTTGACGTCGATGCCCTCGGCGACCGCGCGGCGGATCGCGTCGATCCCGGCCTCGGTGGCGGGGATCTTGATCATCACGTTCGGCCGGTCCAGCCGCGCCCACAGGTCCTGCACCGACGCGACCGTGCGCTCGACGTCGTGGTCGATGGCCGGCGCGACCTCCAGGCTGGCGTAGCCGTTCAGACCCCCGCTGCGCTCGTGGACCGGCCGCAGCACGTCCGCAGCGGCCCTGACATCGTCGATCGCAAGCGTCTCGTAGAGCTCGACCGCGGTGCGCGGCCGGTCCGCCAGGCGGGCGAGCGCTGCATCGTAGTCGTCGCTGCCCAGGATCGCCTTCTCGATGATCGCCGGGTTCGCCGTCACGCCGACGACCCCGTCCTCGATCAGGGCGGCAAGCTCGCCGGTCTCGAGCATCGAGCGGCTCAGCGAGTCCAGCCACGCGCTCGTGCCGATCGCGGAAAGGGCTCGCAGGGGCGGGACGGTCGTCGCTGTCTTCATGGTGCAATCTCGTCTCAGTCGGCTTCAGCGTCGTCATGGAGTTGGCATCGAGGCAGCCTGGGCGGATTCAAGTGGTCCTTGCAACACCTCGACGATGGGGAGTTGCGATGAGTAGACGCGATCCGGGCAAGGGCCGCGAGGAGGGCCGAGGGTGTTGGAGGCCATCGGCCAGGACGAAGACTGCGCCGGCGGCGTCGGCCGACGGCTCGGACGCCTGATTCTCGCGGCGTCGAGGCGCGTCGCTCTCGCCCCCTAATGCTCGCGCGGCCCGCTCCCCCCGCCGGAGGGTTGGAGCACGTCCTTGGGCCTCGGGACCGCGCGCTTAGCGCACAGGCGAAGGCCGGTGTCTGCTCGGCGTCGAGGCGGTCCGGGCCGGGGACAGCAAGCCGATGTACCGGCCCGCCCGACTAGCGCGTGCTTCGGCCGCTCAAGTTCGACGTGCTCGCGGACCTCCGCCGCGAGCTCGCGGCGGCCCGCCGCGTCAGCGCTTCAGCGGGGCCGCCTGATCCGGCGGCCCCGCTGCCGCTACGACGTGCGGTGGCTAGGGAGCTAGGCGCGTACCCGCGCTCGGTGTCGCGCTGCGACGCGGAGCGCGGGAACCGCGCGCCTTGGCGGGCGAGGCCCGGAGAGCCATCACCCGCTCCTGGGTCTGTGGATTCAGGTACGGGAGGCGTCCGTCGCTGATGCCATCCGCCCTCATGACTTGGAAACCTCGCCCCGTGGCGGGGTTGTGGACGCCATCCGTGCCATAGATCGTCAGCCCTCGACCACCCGGCGCCCTCGGCCCCTCGTACCAATACGCCGACCAGTTGTCCGAGCCGGTGGGGCCGAACGGGAGGAAATCGAAGAAGGCGATCTCCACTGGGTTTGCGGGGTCCGTGAAGTCGATCACGTCGGTGCCACCCATGTACCAGGCGTTCACCAGGAGGTACCGGTCCTCCGACGGAACCACGTTGCCGAGGTGCGCCGAGCAGTACGCCGTCTCGTCCCCTTCAGGGCTCAGTGCCGTCTCTCCTGACCGCGGAAGGACGAAGTGGCTTCGCTTCTCGCCCGAGGCGGTGTCCAGGAAGAACATCGCCCCGGTGTCGCTTTGCGTCCCGGTCGGGTTCATCGGGCTCGTGATGTTGGTGACAGGCGGGCAGCCGAGGCCGAACGACTCGTCGATGAAGTTGACGATCTTGCCGTCCCAGCTGAAGGTGGCGGAGTGCCAGAAGTCCACCGCGACGTCGCCGCCGCCCACTCCGTCGGTGTCCGTTTCGTCGTCGTACACCCAGATCGGGTTCTCCGTATCGGGGATCCCGTCCGGGCCGATGCGCCAGAGTTGGGCCTGCTCAGCGCACGCCGCGGCGGCGAGCCGCAGCTCGACGAACACGCCGATGTCATGGCAGGCGGTCAAGTCGCCGAACGGCCCGAGGAGCCCGTGCTCGGCGGGATCGAACCGGTTGTCCGGGTCTCCGGGGTAGGAGACCTTCGGCTCGGCGATCACCTCGGCGTCGCGGGGCGAGCTCACCGGCACGGAGATAACGGAGATCTTCTCGTGCAGTGGGCTGTTGCCGTTCGCGGGCCCGTTCACCTCACCGCACGTGGGTCCGGGCCGGAGGGGATAAGACGACACGTAGAGCAGGATCTCTGTCGCGCTCTTGGGATACATCGTGATCGTGTGCGCACCGCAGTCCGTGTAGACGTCGTCGACGAGCCTTGGCCGGCGAGGGTTGCTGACGTCGAAGATCCGCACACCCTCCCAGCCCGTTGGGTCGTCATGCGCAGTGGCCTCGGCGCCGCACTCGGGCCCCGTCAGCGTTCGGTCGACCGCCAGGAAGAGAAGCTTGTTCCGGTACACGACCGGATCGTTTTGAGGCCCGAAGCACTCGAAGTCGACGAGCGTCTCCGGACGATCCGGCCTTGAGATGTCGAAGATCCTGAAGCCGTCGTAGTTGCCGGCGTATGCGCGGGAGCCCCAGAAGGCTAGATCCGAGTTCGTCGCCCCCGTGGCATTCGGCGAGTTGAACAGCTGCGTGAGGGTCGTGCTGTGATTGGCCCCGTCGTGGAAAGCCGCCGCAGGCGCGGCCACGAACCCGAATGCGAGCGCCGAAGCGACGACCAAGCGAACGCTCCATCTGATCATGTACTCCCCCTCTGGATGAGCGGGCGGCTCCATGCCGGAGTCTCCGGTGCAGGCCCGCTCGGCGCGGCACGGACTCCGTGACCTCGATGACGCCAGGCCTCCTACTGCCTGGCGGAATTCAGGGGCAGTCTCTTGCTGCCGGTGTGGCGTGTCAAGGTCCTGTTCCGGACCAGGTTCCGGGACGTCGTCGGCGTTCCCGCTCGTCGGTCACAACGGCATGTTCGATCCAGGGCTGAACGCCGCGCCTTGGCTGGTCCGCGGGCGACGCGCTTGAGGCGCCGGACGGCCGCGGTCGTGCCCAGCTCGCCCCGGGCGCAGACGATGGCCCGATTAGCTGCATGCGCGGTATTCGCACGATGCACATGGGACTGATCGCCGTAGGGAAACGAGGGAACGTGAGCCTCACGGCGGCGCGCCACACGGCGCTCAACGAGTGGCCGGTCGTTCTCCCGAACCCGCGGTCGCTGACTCCTCGTTCTGATATGGCGTGAGGTTTGTCAAGTGCGCGTCGTCTTTCTGCGGGCCCGCTTGTCGGGCCCGTGGTCGTTGGTGGGTGTGGTGGAGCTCGGTGCTCCCGGGGTCCGACGTCCGGGGAAGCAGGTTGCGCGACTGCGGTGGTCAGCCTGATATGCGGGGACTCGTTCACCCCATGACCGTGGGTTCGCCGCGGGTCGCTCTCTAGGAGCGGGCGCGCCGGACGCCGTGGCGTCGATGGTGCCCATAGAACGCTCGCGACCCAGTCGAGTGCGGCGCGTGCTGGCCCTGTGGTGGACGTCGGACCCCGGCAGCGTCGGGCTGCTGGGGCCGGGATGTGGCTGCTGGTTAGGGCCCGTGCCAGAACAAGTCAAAGGAGTCGGCGGGGAGTTGTCGTAATCATGGGGTGTGGCCGATGAGGACGCGATCGGTGAGCGCTTCCGGGCGCTGGCGGGCGAGCTTGACGAGCGCCGGCGGCGGTTATGGGCGGCGGCCGAGGCGCGCTCGTGCGGGCGCGGCGGGTTCGCGGCGGTCGCTCGGGCGACGGGCATCTCAGAGGCGACGATTCGCAAGGGCCTCGGCGAGCTTGAACGCGGTGAGCGCCTGGCGCCGGGGCGGGTGCGTCGGCCGGGCGGGGGCCGTAAGCGCCTGGTCGAGAAGGATCCGACGCTGCTTGCGGATCTCGAGCGCCTCGTCGATGGTGATAGTCGCGGCGACCCGCAGGGGCCGTTGCGCTGGACGGCCAAGAGCGTGCGCAAGCTCGCCGAGGGCTTGCGCGAGCAGGGTCATCAGGTCAGCTTCCGGACGGTCGCGCGGCTGCTGCGCGAGCTGGGCTACCGCCTGCAGGCCAACGCCAAGGTTCGCGAGGGCCGCCAGCATCCCGACCGTGACGCGCAGTCGCCCACATCAACCAGACGGTCACGGCCGCCTTGGACGCCGGCCAGCCGGTGATCTCGGTCGACACCAAAAAGAGGGTCTCCTGACGTTTCCGTGGGTCAGGTAAGTCGTCCTGGGAGGGTTGGGCAGAGTCGACCGAGGGTGAGCATGGCGAGTGCGATCGGGGCGTTGGGCGAGTGAAATCCG
>Ga0136615_10001749_pt1 | contig 10604 bp, 1 predicted proteins | sample AntDrymUQ2882206_2_FD_106647 | JGI IMG/M metagenome (GOLD analysis project Ga0136615, IMG submission 106647) | Polar desert sand microbial communities from Dry Valleys, Antarctica - metaG UQ288 (22.06) | ecosystem: Environmental > Terrestrial > Soil > Desert | place: Antarctica: Dry Valley...
CAGTACCGCGTTTAATTCAAGGCAGCAGGTGTTCCTGAATTTCGTCCTATCGCAATACGTGAAAGTCGGCGTCGAGGAGTTAGCAGCTGAGAAGCTAACGCCCTTGCTGCGGCTCCGATACAACAACGCCATTTCGGACGCGCTGGCAGATCTTGGCAATGCCGATGAGATCAACCGCACTTTTACCGGGTTCCAGCAGTACCTGTATCAGCGAGTCGCCTGACCATTCCGTGAAGGGTCGCGGCTGCAATCATCCCTGAAGGTTGAAATATCGACGTCTTCAGCGCTACCAGACTGAAGCAGCCGGCATCAGTACTGGAAATTATCGACGCGCCGGGCGCGAAACTCGCCGTCGGAGATCCAGCGTCAGGGCCGGGCTTGGATGCGGATCTCGACGAAATGTTCGATGCGATTATCGTGCAGCGGGATCGTTTCGTCGGTCAGAGGCTGGCCGTCGAGAGTGAGTGCACTCTGGCCTAACGAGTCGTCGGACGATCGGGTGATGGTGATGTGGTAAACGGTTTGCCGGTAGCGGTAGTGAATCTTGTAGCTCGTCCAGTGGGCGGGAAAACGTGGCGTGACGCGCAGCCGCTCGCCTTCCAGATGAACGCCGAGCAGCGTCTCGGTGAGAAAGTGGTACATCCAGCCGGCTGAGCCGGTGTACCAGGTCCAGCCGCCCCGGCCGGTGTGCGGCGCGACGGCATAGACGTCGGCCGGGACAACGTAGGGCTCCACTTTGTAGGTGGCGATCTGCTCGGGGGTGCCGCCGTGATGGATGGGGTTAATGAGAGTAAACAGTTCCCAGGCGCGCTCGTTTTCTCCGAGGAGCGCGAAAGCCATCGCGGTCCAGATGGCGGCATGAGTGTACTGCCCGCCATTCTCGCGCACGCCGGGGATGTAGCCCTTGATGTAACCGGGATTGAGCGGCGATTTGTCGAAGGGCGGATCGAAGAGCTGGATGAGGTTCGCGTCGCGGCGAACCAGACGTTCGTTGACCGCCTGCATGGCCTGCCGGGAACGTTCTGGCTCGCCCGCTCGGCTGATGATCGACCAGCTTTGCGGCAGAGAATCGATCTGGCATTCCTCATTGTTCCGGGAGCCGAGCGGCTCGCCGTTATCGAACCAGGCGCGGAGGTACCACTCTCCGTCCCACGCGTTTGCCTCGATCTTCTTTTGCAACTGCTTCGCCTCGGCCAGGCAATGCTCGGCGAAGTCCGTATCCGCGCGGGCGCGCGCGAGCTCCGCAAACTGCGTGAGCACATCGTAAAGGAAAAATCCCAGCCAGACGCTTTCGCCGCGCCCCTCTTTTCCGATCAGGTTCATGCCGTCGTTCCAATCGCCGGAACCAATCAGGGGCAGGCCGTGCTGGCCGAATTTCAACCCATGCCTGATGGCGCGCACGCAATGCTCGTAGAGGCTGGCGGATTCCTGCGAGCGGTTGGGCAGGTCGTAATAAGATTCCTCCTCCGGCATCACCGGCCGCGCATCGAGGAAAGGAATCTGTTCGTCGAGGACGCCGGTATCGGCGGCGCAGGAAACATAGCGGCAGGTGACGTATGGCAGCCACAGGTAGTCGTCGGAGAAATGCGTGCGCACACCGCGGCCGGCCGGCGGATGCCACCAATGTTGCACGTCGCCTTCCCGGAACTGGCGCGCGGCGGCACGGAGCAAATGCTCGCGCGTTAAGCTCGGCTCGGCGTGCACCAGCGCCATCACATCCTGCAACTGATCGCGGAAGCCATACGCGCCGCCCGATTGATAGAACCCGGTCCGCGCCCAGAGGCGGGAGCTGAGGGTTTGGTAAAGGAGCCAGCCGTTCGCCATTGTGTTCACGGCGGGATCGGGCGTATCGACGTTGACCGCGCCGAGCGTGCGATTCCAGAATTCATGCACGAGGGCGAGTGAGACGGCGCTGGCGTCGGCTCGGCGAAAACGCGAGACCAGATTCTGCACCTCGTCCAGATTCCGGCCCGCGCCGAGACGGAAACTTGTCTCGCGCTCCTGCTCGTCGCCCAGCTCGAACGCGACCTGCATGGCGCCGCAGGGATCGAAGCCCGCGCCTGTTTTTCCGGAGAGCCGCGCCCGCTTCAAAGCCGCAGGTTGCGCGGGAGTTCCGTTGCGCCCGAGGAATTCTTTTCGATTTCCGGTGAGGGTGCGGTTCTGGTCAATGACATCAAGGAAGACGATGCGATCGGGGAATTCGGTGTTGTAAAAGTTGCGCGCCAGCAAGGCCCCGGTTTTCAGGTCCACTTCGGTCTGCACGTTGAGGAGCGTCTTGGGCCGCAGATCGCCCAACACCCACTCGCAGTAGGCGGTGACGGACAAACGGCGCGGCCCGCCCGAGACGTTGCGCAACTTCAAATTGGTCAGCTTGACCGGCGCATCCATCGCCACGTAAACCCACAACTCGGAGACGATGCCGTTCTCGTAGTGCTCGAAGACGGTGTAGCCGAACCCGTGGCGGATGACATAAGGCGTGGCACCCCGCGCGGGCCACGGACACGGCGACCAGACCTGGCCGGTTTCTTCGTCGCGAATGTACAGCGCCTCGCCGGTCGTATCCTGAACGGCATCGTTTTGCCAGGGCGTGAGCCGAAATTCGTGCGCGTTCTCGAACCAGGTGTAAGCGCCGCCGCTTTCCGACACGACCGTCCCGAACTCCGGGTTGGCCATCACGTTGACCCACGGCGCGGGAGTGGCCTGGCCGGGCGAGAGCGTGATGACATACTCGTGCCCGTCGGGAGTGAATCCGCCGTAGCCATTGTGAAAGATCAACTCGCGCGCCGGCGGGGACGCGGGTGACTCGATCCGCGCCGGTCGCGTCGGCGTGAGCGCTGGGACGCGCGGCTCGAGCACAGCGCGCTGCTCCAGTTGTTCGAGGAGCGAGCCGTTGTCATCCGAGAGAAGGATGCGGGCCGCGGATTGGAGCAGGAGGCGATCTTCGTTGGGAATCTGCTCGAGGCGCCTGACGAATATTCCGCCCGGCTTGTCGAGCAATTGCGCTTCCGTGCCGGAGGCAACCAGGTTGGTGATCTGATCCTGCAACGTCTGGCGGTAAACGGAGGCATCTTCATTCAAGATGACCAGCTCGACGGCCAGGCCCTTTGTCCGCCAATAGGAATGCGCCTGAATGATCTGGCGCACGATGTCCAGGTTCTCGGTGTCGGTGACGCGGAGGAGCACGAGCGGCGTGTCGCCTGAGATGCCGTATGTCCAGAGGCCGCTTTGGCCGCGCCGATTATCGAGCAGCACGCCGGACGTGGCGCGGCGCGCGGGGTCGGCGAAAATAATCGCGCCGGCCAGGCGGGCGTAGAGCTGCGCTTCGCCTTCGGAAGCGTCGAGCTGACGCAGGATGACCTGGCTATGCGTCCAGGCGAGATCGAGCGCGCGATCGGCCATGCGCGCGTGCTGATATTTTTCCACCAACCCGAGCGCGTTTTCGCGGCTTTCCGCCATGCCGAGGACGAAGTCGAGCACGGCGCTTTCATTCGGCGCGAGCGTGACGGTGCGCCGGAGCGAAATGATGGGATCGAGCACGGAACCGACGGTGTTCGAGAGGGGCGCATCTTTTTCCATGGCCGCCGGATTCTCGAGCGTGCGCCCGCGCCCGATAAACTGGAAGCGATCCGTCTCGCAGGAGATTGCGCTCTGCGCGCCGCCCTGCCCGACGAGCAGATGCAAAAGCCAGGGCGGCGTTTCATCTTCGGAGCGCGCCCGCCGGGTGCAGAGAATGGCCGAGGAAATGGGCGCAAATTCGGTTTGCACAAACAAATTGCTGAAGGCCGGGTGCGCTTCGTCCGCGGGGTGGGTGGCGAGCACCACTTCCGCGTAGCTGGTCAATTCAATCACGCGCTCGGTCGAGGAACGATTGGTCAGGGTGATGCGGCGCAATTCCACATCGTCTTCCGGCGAAACGCAGAGCTCGGTATGAATCTCCAGCTCATTGTGACGCTGGCGAAACTCCGCGCGCGCCTGCGTGAAGATGGCTTCGTAGGTCTTTGTCGCGCGCCGTGTTGGCTGATACGCGGTGGACCAGAATTCGCCGCTCGCCACGTCGCGCAGATAAATAAAGGTGCCCCAGCAATCGCGCGTCGCATCCTCGCGCCAGCGGGTCACGGCCAGATCGCGCCAGCGACTGTAGCCACCGCCGGCATGAGTGATGGCGACATGGTAACGCCCGTTCGAGAGGAGATGCACTTCCGGCGCGCGCGAGCTGGGATTGATGAAGACGCGCATGACATCCGCGCCTTCCTCGAAACGCGGCTCAATTTCCTCCATGCTCAAATCCTCAGGCAGAACATTGGCGTCGGCCTTGGGCGGGCGTTCCTGCAACAGGAGGTCAGCGGCTTTGAGCAGCGGGCGCGACATGAAGCGACGTTGCATCGTGAAATCGCGCAGCAGATTGACCAGACTGAGCAGACTCATCCCCTGGTGATGCGCCATGAAGGAGCGCACCGTGGTGCTCGCTGTCTCCGGCGGCAGGCGCGAAGGCGTGTAATCGACCGCTTCGTAAAAACCAAAGACGCCTTCGCGTCCCTCGCGCACGAGTCGCTGGAGGTTTTCGCAGGCCTCCCGCGGCGCGACCATCAGCGCCATCACGCTGGCGTAGGGCGCGATCACAAGGTCCTCGGCCAGGCCGCGTTTCAAACCCAGCCCGGGGACGCCAAACGCACGATACTGATAATTATGATGCACATCGGTCCGGTAATAACCGGACTCCGAGACGCCCCAGGGCACATCGCGCGAGCGGCCATGTTCGATGTGCTGGCGCACGGCGGCTTTGCACGCCCGGTCGAGCAGCGTGTTTTCATAATCCGGCATCACCAGGAGCGGCATGAGATACTCGAACATCGAGCCGCTCCAGGAGACCAGAATCGGTTCGCCGCGCGACGCGACGAGGAGACGGCCTAACGAGAACCAATGCTCCTGCGGCACCTGCCCCTGCGCGATCGCGACATAGCTGCAAAGACGCGCCTCCGAAGCGAGTAGATCGTAGAAGCTCTGGTCGCGCCGGTTGTCGGTGACGTTGAATCCGATGGAGAAAAAATTGCGCGCCGCATCGTAAAGGAAGGTGAAATCCATTGCGGCCAGCTCGTCACATTGGCCGGCGAGCGTTTCCAATTTCTGAATGCGCTCGCGGGCGTGCTGCCTCGCCTCACGCACCACGGCGGATGAGGGATCGAGGGCGGCGATTTCTCGCCACGATGGGTTCTGCTCGCGTGCTTCGAGTGAGCCGAGAAAAAGCACCTCCTGCAGATGCTCTTCACATTCACGCTGGAAAACCTGTGCCCAGCTTTTCAGGTCCTCCTCGCGATTTGCCAATCCGCTGGAAATCTCTGCCGAGTTTTCGGCGGCACGTTGCAGCAAAGCCAGGCTCTCGCGCAAAGTAGAAGGCGCATTCGCCAGCTCGGTGTCGAGTTGCGCGAGCAGCGCATTCTCGCCGGCTAATCTTTGGACGACGCCGAGTGTGTCGCGCAGGCCGGCAAAAATCTGCGGCGCCAGCACCTTCTCGTCCGCCAACTGCCGCAGCCCGGCGGCGAGAGTGAGCAGGTGACCGGCGAGATTGCCGCTGTCCACACTCGAGACATAGAGCGGGAGGAGCGGCTCGAGCGTGCGGGTGGAATACCAATTGTAGAAATGACCGCGATGGCGTTCCAGGCGCAGCATCGTGGCGAGGGTGGTCTCCGTTCGTTCGAGCAACCCGCCTAACGACAAGTAGCCGAAGTCTCGCGCGGCCAGGTTGGCGAGCAGCGCCAGGCCGATGTTGGTGGGCGAAGTGCGCGCCGCCACTCCGGTGGAAGGTTCTTCCTGGAAATTATCCGGAGGCAACCAGTTCTCCTCTGCGGTGACGAAAGTCTCGAAAAAATGCCAGGTTTTGCGCGCGATCCGCCGCAAAAAAACCAGTTGCTCAGGCGCCAGCTCCGGCGCCGGCGGCTGGATCGGGCGGCTGATCCGCCACGCGATCCAGGGCGCCGCCAGCCAGAGCCCGAGGAAAGGGAGGGCGATTGGCAAATTCGTTGGCTGGATCAGGCTCAGTGTCAGACCACTCGTTAGGGCAACAGCCGGCGAGCTCCACATGGCGCGAAACGAGCCGGCGAGATCCAGCCGTGCGCTGCGTGCTACGTCGCTCGAGGTGCGCCATTCCAGCAGACCCTTGCGCGTTACGAGCACGCGGAAAAGCGTGCGGCTGATCGCGTCCAGACTGAGAAAGGCATTGTGCGGCAACATCACCAGCGTCAGAGCCATTTCGACGAGCGCACGACCGGCCTTCGCCGCCGCTCCGCGCATGTGCATCAGCCACCGGAGTTGCTCCGGTTTCCGCACGAGATCGACCAGCGACGACAGCAGCGCCGGAAGGAGAAGAATGCTCACGACAACGCCGATGGCCCAGCCGCTGAGCTGCGGGAGAAACAACCAGCTTCCCACGAGAAAAAACAAGAGCGCGATCGGGACGAGACTGCGCCGCAGGTTGTCGAGCAGTTTCCAGCGCGAGAGGCCGGAGATCGGGTTTGCGATCGACCTTCCCTTTTCACCGCGCACCCAAGGCAGGAGCCAGCGGATGATCTGCCAGTCGCCCCGCATCCAACGGTGTCGCCGGTCGACGTCGGCGAGGTAAGTCGAAGGGTATTCCTCGTAAAAGGTCACATCGGTCACCAGCGCGCAGCGGGCATAGACCGATTCCAGCAGATCATGGCTGAGAATTGTGTTTTCAGGAAATCGCCCGGCCAGCGCGCGCTCGAAGGCGTCTACTTCGTAGATTCCTTTCCCGATGAAGGAGCCTTCGTGGAAAAGATCCTGATACACATCCGAGACCGCGTGCGTGTAGGGATCGATGCCCACCTCGCCCGCCTGCAGGCGGACGAACCACGACCGGCCCGCGCCGGCCAGGCTCATCTCCACGCGCGGCTGCATCATGCTGTAGCCCTCCACCACAAGCGCGCGCGTCGGATCGAAGCAGGGCTGGTTCAACGGATGCGCCATCGTGCCGATGAGCTGGCCGGCGGATTCGCGCGGCAACTGTGTGTCGGTATCCAGCGTGATGACGTATTTGATGGCAGGAAGGATGGCGGCTTCGCCCACCACTTTGGAAAAGCCTTCCGGGCAGCCCCCGCGGAGAAAGGAGTTGAACTCCATCAGCTTTCCCCGCTTGCGCTCGTATCCCATCCAGAGGCCTTCTCCCGGATTCCAGCGGCGTGAGCGATGGAAGAGGAAGAAAAGATCGTCCCGGCTGGAGCCGTATTTGCGGTTGAGGGCTTCGATCCCCGTGCGCGCTCGTTCCAAAAGGGGATGATCGTCCGGCAGGTTCTCGACTGGAGCGTCACGCCAGTCCGTTAACAGCGCGAAGTGCAGGTTCGGATCGCGATTCGCGAGATGATGAATCTCGAGCGCCTCGATCAGTTCATCGATATTCTCAGCGCTGCTGAGAAAGGTGGGAATGACCACCATGGTGCGGCTTTCCGATGGGATCTCCGAGGAGTAGTCGAGACGCGGGAGAAGACGCGGCGCCACCAGGAGTGCGGCGAGCCAATTCAGTAATGCGACCGACAGTTGGCTCGCACCGACGAGGAACGTGAGCGAAGAGAAAATCAAAATCCATCCCTGCACCTCGAGCACCTGAGCAGTGCGCACGAAGCCCAGTGTGGCGAGCGCTGTGAGCAGAAAGATTCCGCCCGCGTAAAAGGTAAACGGAGAACGCTGAATGCTGCGCGGAACGGCTGTGTGCCAGGGCCAGCGCACATTCGCCGCCCGCTCCAGCAGCGGCCGGCCTTTGTGGATCAGGTAAAAGCCCACATGTGCGCTGCGATCTTCGCGTCCTTTCTGCTGCGCACTTTCCCGCGCCAGTTCCACCGCTCTTTGCGCCACCTCCATCTCGGAAAGACGCCCATACCGCGCGAGCGTTTCGACCACGTGGCGGTAGCAATCACGCGTCGCGAAATCCATGTCGCTGTACACGTCGCCGGGATCGCCGCGCAAAGTTTGTTCGACCAGGCTCAGCGTCTCGACGAATTCCTTCCAACTGATCGCACTCAGCAAACGCAGACTGGTAATGCTGTGACTGACCGAGACCTGATCGGAGGCCTGGCTTTGGCTCTCCTGATGAATGAGCTGCTCGATGGAGAGGCCTTGCTCGACGAGCTGTTGCTCGAGCCAGCCGCGCGCGACGTGCAGGACCGGGTTCAAGCGGGAGAGCCGCTGGCAAAATTCAGCGACAAAGGAGCTCGACAAACGCAGATCAGCCCGCGCCAGATCCGCGACCACGATGACGACCCGGGACGGATTATTTTCCGCCGTCTCCTGCAAGCGATCGACCCATACATTGGCTAGATTGCGATCGTCGCGCGCCGTCGCGAGCCCGGTGGTGATGCGGGCCAGGTTCTCGATCAATCCCAGCCGCAGCATGATCGGAATAGCCCACAGCTCGCCGAGTTTCAGCACGGCCACCTTTTGGTAGGCAGCAACGAAAGCGGTCAGCGAGCTGGCATCGATCTGCGCATCGACATGCGCGATCAATTCGAGCACGATGTCATAGACGCGCAGCACTCCGGCAGCGGGGCCGTTGCTCAGTCGCGGCAGTTCCCGGCTGTATCCCCGCGGCAGATGGCGCCGGGCCAGTTGGATCTGCTCTTCGATCAGGTAGAAATTGTCGAGCAACCACTCCGCCGCCGGCGTCACCCGGCGTGTCTTATCGACGTTGAGCGTGGCGCGATTAAACGCCCGCACGATCTCCTCATTGCGGTCCAACTGCGCGAGAAGCCGGTTGGAACCGCGGCTCGTCACGACCTGATGTCGCGCCGCGATGGTCTCGGCGTGACGGGCCAGTTGCTCGACGCCAAACAACTCCGCCCGCAAAGGCAGTTCGCGCTGCCGTTCTCCGCGCAGCTTGTGCCGCACCGGCAACAGTCCTGAAACCGGCGACCTGCTCAGCATCGTCACCACTTGTCGCTCAAGCGCAGCGACGGCAAAACATATTTCACAAAAGATAGCTGATGAACGCGGGAATGGTTGATCGCCGGAAGGAAGACGTGAACACCTTCCTACCCTTCATCGCCGGCCCGAAGCATTCCGTGCTGTGCGATCTGATGTGTCACCGGGTCGAGAGCGAGCAGGCCGCGAACGCGAAGCCTATCCCTGCTAGTCCTGGTCGGCACGCTTTGCGCCGAAAGCCTCCTTGGGTGAAGGAAAGTAAAGCTGCGCGAGTGTCCGCTCCAGCGAGTTGCTACCTACGGTTGAGACCGTTCCGAACGCGGCGCGCTCCGCCTGACGCACGCGCAACCGATGATCAGGTGCCGAAGTGTCCAAGAACTGTCCAAGCGACCTAGGAATAACGAACGTCACAACTCCCCCGGGGTGGGAGCCGGCTATCGGGCGCTAACCCAATGACCTGCTGATTACAAATCAGCTGCTCTACCAATTGAGCTATACCGGCGACGTAGCGCACCTCCTCGCGGCAGACCAAGCGCGCTGCGTTACGTGCGGCGGACGTTCGCGATGAGCCGCCGCGCAAACTCCGGCGCGCCTCCTGCCGCCGCCAGGTAGAGAGCGGCCGAGATGAGGAATATCCAGGCGGCGAGCACGTGCTGCGCGTCGAGGAAATCGAGCAGCTGCGGGGATGGATCGAATTGCTTCTCGGCCAGCATGACGTGCGCGATCATGGCGGTGCTCAATAGTGAGAAGATCAGGTGCAGAACGCTCAACCGCATGCTGAGCGCGACCGTGACCGCGGTCACCGCCGCGGCCCAGAGCGAGTAGCGTTCTCTCATCTGCCCCAGCAGCGCCAGCATGAGTAACCACGGCGCCGCGACGGCGAGCAAAGCCTTCGCGTCGTCCGCCCGCGCGCGCCGCGCCACCCACATCGCGCAGCCGGCCACGCCGCAGAAGTACAGAAGCCGCAGTGCCCACTGCAGCGTGAGCGCCACCGTCACAATCCCGAAATCGAGCTCAAACAGCTTGTGCTTCAACGAAAGCCCGAGGGTGGCGAGGAGCGAGGGCAGATTGTAACAGGCGCCCGCCACTGCGCCGGTGCCGCCGAGGAGCCCCTGCGGTAAATCGGCGCCGTAGATGAAACCGACTCGGAGCCAGCCGAAACTGCCGCCGCTAATCGCGCCAATCATGAACGCCGCTACCGCCGCGACAACCGGTAGATAAAATGCGGCGTGCTGGCGCGAGCGTTTTGCAAACATTAGCACGAGGGCGCTGCAGCCTACTACAAGCACCCACACCAGCCGGTCGCGCGCGTCGTTCAGGAGCCACGGCGACAAGATCGCCGCGAGTGCGACGGCGAAACCACAGACAACCCGCAGCGCCGCATCGGGACGCTGTTGGAAGATCGGCCAGAGGATGAAGAACGGCGCCACGATGAAGAGTTGGCCCTTGAGCATCCCACCGATCGCGAGGAGGCAGCCGCACCAGAACCACCGTTGCGTGGACGCAAACAGCGCGGCGAAGAGATAGAACGGCACGATCCAGACATCCCACTGCGGCCAGGCGTGTGACGTGAGGATGATCGCGGGGTTTAGCCACACGAACGCGGCTGCGAGGAATCCGCGTGTCCAGCCATGCCACTCGGCTGAAACCCCGCGCGCGAACAGAGGAACGGTGCGTCC
>Ga0136615_10001750_pt1 | contig 10603 bp, 9 predicted proteins | sample AntDrymUQ2882206_2_FD_106647 | JGI IMG/M metagenome (GOLD analysis project Ga0136615, IMG submission 106647) | Polar desert sand microbial communities from Dry Valleys, Antarctica - metaG UQ288 (22.06) | ecosystem: Environmental > Terrestrial > Soil > Desert | place: Antarctica: Dry Valley...
GCCGCAGAAAGTATGGCTGTTAATGACGGCGACAAACGCGGCGTCAACTTAGAGCGGAGCGTGCGGGCCGTCGTCTCCGGCTGGGTGCGCGAGCAACAGCAGCGGTCGCAAGAGTCATGGCGACATCACGCCGCGCTCTTGGCGAGAGTTGGATTCCAGCGCGGCTAGAGCATTCAAGAAAAAGCAAGAGACAGGATTGACAGGATGAACCAGATCAAGCGCAGAAACATGAGCGGGCTTTGATGATTGCTTTCTGCTTCATCCCGTCAATCTTGTTCATCCTGTCAAATTGTTTTTCTTCAAGTCTATAGATTTTAATCCGGCGCGCTCGTTAAGCCTCAGCACATCACAGGCAGCGGATTCACTCTCAGACACGAGATGAGATCAGGCTTCCTTCTTCTTCGGACGGAAATTCGCGGCCAGCACGCGCTTGCGTAAGCGGATCGCCTGCGGCGTGACTTCGATCAGTTCGTCGTCGGCGATGAATTCCAGAGCCTGCTCCAGCGACAACTCCTTGACGGGAATTAAACGCATTGCTTCGTCGGCGCTCGCGGCGCGCATGTTGGTCAGTTTCTTTTCCTTGATGATATTTACATCGAGGTCAACCGCGCGCGACTTCAGCCTGTGGCTCGCCTCAAACCACTCAGGCAATCGTGTGCATCACTGTCGCGCAGCTTCGCTAAAATTATTGCCAAATGTTTCGGCAGTGATTATAGTCTGGGCCACCTGCTGAAGTCCTTTCGCATAGGCCGCCGTTGGGCTTCTCACAAGCGTTCGACCTCACGCGAGCGCGCCGGCTGCGGCATTCCTGATGGAGTTTCATCGCTCTGACGAATGCCCTCACTATCAGACGTGTCCGGCGCTTCAACCGGAGTCGCCGACATGCTCTTGTCAGAGGATGAGGCTAAGGCATGAGCAATCACAAACTACGAATGAGCATCGCTCTCATGAAAGAGCGCCTTCACCGTCAATTGCCACTCGAAGAATTAGCGCGGGCTGTCACACTCTCTCCTTCCCGTCTGCGGCATCTGTTCAAAGTCGAGGTCGGCATGTCACCGGCGAAGTACCGCAAAATGCTCAGACTGCAACGGGCTAGAGAACTAATGGACACGACTTCTCTGAGCATCAAAGAGATCAGAAACACGGTCGGTTTGCCTGACAAGTGACACTTCGCCAAAGATTTCAAACAAGCCTTTGGCTTAACTCCCACTGAGTACAGGAAACGTCCCCCCCCCCGCACGGACGAATAGCCAAAACGGCTCCCCAATAGCCGTTTTGGCTCCCTCATTTCTCTTGCTTCACGCGGCCTCTCTGGCATATACACAAGGCCTCCCCCAACAGCGTTTCAGCGGCTGCCGCTTCACGTCAGGGCGGCCTGCCGAGACATGACCGAGAACTTCACGTAATCAGCAGCACAAGAGGCTTTGTCTCTCCATGAGCTGAAGAGCAAGTGACAGGCCCGCTCACGGCAAGGCAGCTCATGGCGCAGGCAAGTCGTTGTCTTGCGCCGGACGTGCTGTCTAAAAACTGAAGTTCGGCTCTTTCGAGTGGCGTACTAATGAGCCGTAGTGACAAACAAATTCTTGAAGGAGGTAACTCATGAACAACAGGTACTTGAAATTGATTGCTTTGCTGCTCGTTTGCTGCGGAGCGATTACGGGTTTGATTTGGCGAGCTTTGATCTTTCGCGCACATGCTTCGCCGCACGTTGCACCGAGCAGCCAAAGCAGCAAGGTGACACCCGTGAAACCGTTTGAACGTATAAACCAGAAAGCTAAAGCGGCGAAACACAGTGACCAAAAAGCTGATGAAGAACTCGCTTTTGAGGTGGTTAGCACATTGACTCCATCGCAAGTGCCTTCTTTCACCAAAGAGGCATTGATGGAACGTCTAGCCCGCGCCGAGACAAATCACAGAGCGGGGAGAAGTCGCGGCATTCCCGAAGACAATGTCGTCAAGATGATCAACGAACTCGCCGGTAAATTCTCGGCTCCAGAGTACGCTAAGACGACGCCTTTAGAAGTGCGAGTGGCACGCACTGGACTAATGGCTGACATGCCGAACTTAATCGCCGACAAACCGATCGCCTTGAAGGAGAAAGGGAAAAAGACGATTGGTCTCATGTCGCCCGTCGAAGCGTTTGCCGTCTCAATGTTCGTACTGCGACAGAAATTAGTGAACGAAGCATGGCAAGTTAGCCCGCGAGAGTTCACCGATAATCTGTACCGGAAGAAGCTGGAAAGGTGGCACGCTTTGCGCGAGCGGGCAGGCAGCAATCAACCGACTGGCGGTGAAAGTAAACCGCAAGTTAAGTTGGTTGCACGGTCAAATCCGAAAAAGGACGAGATGGTGCGGGTAATTGCTGACGGCGCGGCAAGGATGGACTCGCATGAATTGATGGGTTTAGCTGATGCGGCGTTAAACACGCTCGGCGTCGAACGCTAGAAAGGGGAAGAGTCATGATTGTGAAGAGAACACTGTTATTTGCAATGGCGCTTGTGTTTGTGGTCATGAGTTTCGGCTGCAATGATCCGCCAGACCCCGGTTTTAGAGTCTCGACATACATAACGAGAGTCAACCCAATTAGCGGGCTTCCAGAGACGGTAGGTCATCAGCACGTTGATGTTATTGGCGATCTCGTTGTGCGCTATCCGGGTTGGAGAGGGACACGGAACTTCTTCAGTGGAAATAGCGGTTCCAACGCATACGTTGATGCTGATGATGCCATAGCCCCCGCAACTTGGGACTTGACTGAACTAAGCGGTCGTGTCAGGGGCAAACAGTTTCGGAAGACATAAATCCGGGAGAAAACGAAGACATTTACTGCGATACAATCGGTAGTTTCTTCTTCTTCTCGGTTATTCCATCTTTTATCGACGTAGGTTACCCACCTGCAACGGTGACTGTTGAAGGGCGGAATATAAACTCGTTCGGCGGAATGCCGATAGTTGAGTACTGGGATGGAGCCGGAAATTTTGTTGCTAGCGCACAAGCCGCCGAGGTTGCGGCGGACGGCACTTGGCTAAGGGGACCTACTCCAGATCTTTCCCAAGTTCTCACAGGCAGATACCTGTTACGAGTCAAAAATCCCACCGGAGAGTACGCTGGAAGCGGAATTGTGGATGTCTATAGATATGAAGAACCGCCTCCCCCTCCTCCGCCGTGCGAACCGGGTCAAATCTGTCAGTAAGTTCGATTGAAGTTTCAGTTTGCGGCTGCGGAGGGCGGCGAAGTACTATGCTAAGGATGCTCGATAAAGCTGAATTTACTGAAAAGGCTTATACGGCAATTCTAATCGCGTTGTACGAAGCTAGCCCTCGCGCCCCGCAGCCGGTCACCCCTGCACATCTACTATTAGGCTTACAGCGCGCTGACCCGGAGTTGTTCCGGCTACTTTCTCCCACCAATGACGCCGATGTAACCGAGTGCCTCCGCGACAAGCTCAAACGCTTCGCCTCTAATCGCCGCGGATCCCAAACAGTAACCGCGCGACCACCACTTTCCTCGGCAATGCAAGAAATTATTGAATTCGCCAAAGAGCAGAGCAGAGCGCGAGGACATAGTAAAATCAACACAGGTCATTTACTGTTTGGATTACTCGCAAGCGATCAATTATGCGAACAACCCAAGATGTTCGGTTTTGTTAGACGAAAAAAGTTATCTATCAAGCAAGTGCTTATAGATTGCGGTCTTGATGCCGAACATCTAGCAGAGAAAATTAATGATGAAAATATGACTCCGCAAAGTCGCCCAGTCGGCAGTCCGGTTTTAAGAGGCAAATCTTCTAGAGCGAGAATTCACTGAACGAAATCTGGACCAAAAATTAGCGTGACCGTTTTCCGTGTACGCCGAGCCGAACAACTCATTCGAGCCGACCGCGAATAGCGCGGCTATCATCGAGAACTTGTCCGTAGCGGCGTTGTGTGCGCGGCGGCTCAATTCGGGCGCTCTGCCGCCACGTGCAAGGTGGCGACAGAACGCGCTTAACAACACAGCCCTCGCCGCACTCGGCGTCAGGATGCATCGCTTGGCAGCACGCATCATAACGCGAAGCGCGGCGACGACTCAACCACACAGTTTGCAAAAAATTATGAAGAGATTGTCTCCCGTCTGAGAGAGACCGATGCCGTCATCATTGCAACTACATTGCCCGACATCTCTTCTGCCCCGTCGCTCTTGAATTCTGACCCGAAGGGCTTGTCGTCGCGCCTGACACGGTATAACCAGCGGATCAAAGCGATTGCGGAACACCACCGGATTAACCTCGTAGATGTTTATGAGATGAGTCGTGAGGCGCTACAGGCACACCCTGAGTTCTTTGCCGCGGATGGATTTCATCCGTCTGACGCAGGCTATGAATATTGGTCCGATTTGCTTTGGCATACCGTCGGCAAAGTTATCGATTGAAGTAACTACGTGGAATACCTGAGGTGATTCAAACAACCCAACTGAGGTCGCCGCTCAACAAAAGATAGCAGACAATTTCTTGCAATGCGGAAGGACAATAATGATGAAAACGAGAAAACTTGCGGTCGCCACTATAGTAGTGATGCTCATCTGTTCGGTTGCTCAGGCTCAAAATCCGGACGCGGATAATGATGCGGAAGCCGTAAGACAAGCAGTGCGGTCATATTTGGAGACTACAAAGAACAATGAGAATGCCGCGCAGCCTGTACCGTCAAGTGTTGTTCATCCGCGAGCGAAGGTCTTTTCTGTGACCGGAGATGACTTGCGAATCAGCAATATCTCTAACGAACGCCCTCAGAGAAAAGGGGCTCCGGTAAAAACTGAGAGCATTACTGAAGTCGTGGCAGTGAATGTAACCGGCTCGATGGCGGTAGCTCAAGTCGAAAGAACATATCCCTATGGTTCATTGACCGCCGAAGAGTACAAGGCGCTGGCTGAGAATCATCCGCTGAAAGCTTCAGCCGGTAAACCGATAAGGCTTACGAGTTACTTATCATTACTGAAACTCGGAGGGACTTGGAGGATTGTTAGCTTCTTGATCTCAGCGGAGGTAAAGGGCGACAAGTAACCACAGCGAACTCACGCGTGATTTTTCAGCTTTTGCCTTGTGCAGACACCGAGATCGCGATTGTCAACTTCTATAGGACTTACACAGTTGGACGCAGAATCAACAACTCAACACTCGAAGTGAGCAGGTCTTTGTTCACAAACTTGCTCACTTCGACCTCAAGGCGACCATCTTCATTTTCATGATGACAGTTCATAGAGTGAGCTTTGCAGTCTTGAGAATTGGATTAAGGCTCTTAGATTTTTTGAGCCGCGCGCGTAGTGGCTCTCTAACACCAACTATCGTTTCAGTGGCGCTGCTTTGCACAGTATCCGCACGAACAACAGCACAACGAAACCCTAGTTTACCTGTTGGTGTTCTTACCGGGAGAGTTACAGAACGTAATACCGGACAACCGATAGCTGATGCCTTAGTGATGGTGGAAAGCCAAGATGGAGTACAGACTGACGATGAGGGGCAATACCGCCTTGATCTTCCTGCCGGCACACACTCCGTGCGTGTCAGCGCCTCCGGCTACACGACGCTGCTCTTCAGCGAAATTGGAGTGACAGCCGGACGAACAATGGTTAAGGACGTGCAACTTGATGTTACCGTGAGCGAAGAGGTCGAGGTCAAGAGCGGGGCATTCGCCGAGAACCCCGAACTCCCCGTCAGTGACGTGACGCTCAGCCGCGCCGAAATCCGCTCGGTCCCCGGCACCGGCGGCGATCCGCTGCGCGTCGTTAACTCGCTCCCATCGGTGACGAGCGCCTCGACTGAATTCGCTGACTTGATCGTGCGCGGGGGCTCACCGGGCGAGAACCTTACTTTCATAGACAATATACCCGTCGACGACTTCACGTACTTCACGGACACTTACGACAACGGGCGCGGCGGACGGCTCGGCATCCTCGTGCCTGATGTCTTCGACCGGCTGGAGTTTTCCGCCGGCGGCTTCGGCCCACGCTACGGCGACTTCATGTCGTCGGTACTCGACATCCGATTGCGTAACGCCGCGCGCGACCGGGTACAGGGCGTTCTGTTCAGCGATTCAGGCTCGGCTGGCGTGACCGTTGAAGTGCCGCTGGGATCGCGCGGCGGGTGGCTCTTCTCCGCGCGGCGCAGCTACCTCGATGTCGCATTCGACATTGCTAACATCGGCGACTTCGGTCGCCCGCGCAACTTCGACTTCATCAATAAAATAGATTTCGATCTCACTCCGCGGAATAAGCTGACCTTCACGGCGTTGAACCTCTTCGAGCAGTTCAGCTTAAATCGCGAAGAAGCGTCCCAAATCGACCGCCGGCTTGACCGATTGGAAACTACGCGCGCGGGGCGGCGTGCGATCTTAGGCACGACGCTCGCGACGACGTTTGGCTTGAATACTTTGTCGCAGATCACCGTATGGGCGAGCGGCGAACATAGTGATGGCACGTTCTTGCGCGTTGAGGATCGATCTCTACAACGAGCTCGCGACTTACGCGATTCACAGTTCGGCATCAAGGAAGAATTAACTTCAGTTGTTTCGCCGCGATTGCTGCTCGCCGCGGGCGGCGGACTCGTCGCCGAGCAAGCCGACTACTACACATTCGAGCGGTCGGGTTTCGGCTTCAGCCCGTTCGAGGAGGAGTTCACCGCGCCGACGCGCAGTAACCGCTTCAGACTCGACACCAGCATCACGGCTTACGGCTACGGACAGGCGACGTGGCGACCGTCCCCGCGTTTCACGGTCACGCCGGGCGTGCGGATCGACCGTTATGGACGCACGGAGCAGACACTCGTCAGCCCGCGCGTGAGCGCCCGTTTCAGCCTCACGCCGCGCATTGCGCTCGAAGGTGCCGCCGGCATTTACCGCCAGCCGCCCAGCCTCTTCACACTCGCGCTCGCGCCTGAGAACCGGGGTCTGCGCGCCCAACGCGCCGGACACGTCATCGGCGGTGTGGAGTGGCTAATACGCGAAGACGTGCGCGTGCGCGTGGAAGCCTATCAGAAGAGTTACGACGATCTCATCGTGCAGCCGACGCGGCGCTTTCCCATCTTCTTCAACACCGGCGAGGGCACGGCGCGCGGGCTGGAGGTCTCGGCGCAGAAGGCGCTCGCGGGTCGCTTCAGCGGACAGGTCGCGTACTCATACGTGCGCTCGCGCCGCCGCTTCGAGAAGGGAGGCGTTTCCTTCCCCGCCGACACGGAGCGTCCGCACCAGCTAACTGTGATCGGCGTGACGCGCGTCGCGAAGTTCAACTTAGCAGCTAAGTACCGCGTGGCGAGCGGACTGCCTTTCACGCCGACCGTGCCGGTCGAATTCACACCCGGCATTTTCTTGCAGCGGATCGCACTACCGGAGGATCGCAACTCGGCGCGGCTGCCGACATTCGCCAACCTCGACGTGCGTGTCGAGCGTCGCTTCGACTTCCGGCGCATTTCGTTTTCTCCCTACGTCGACTTCTTCAACCTGACGGGGCGCGACAACAACACGGAACTTGAGTACGACTTCTTTTCGCCCACGCCATTTCGACTACAAGAGGGAAGCGTGCTGCCAATCTTCGGCGCGCGTTTGGAGTTTTAGGCACTGTTCAAAAATAACTTGGCCGTTTTTCGGAAACGCGCTATCTGGTGACAAGCGAAAGGACGACTCCAAAGAATGAGGTGAAGCGGGCAGCACTGCTATTCCACCGCTCATTGTGTCTCTTTCTTCTTCGGCCTCCGGTTGGCTTCGAGGATGCGCTTGCGAAGACGGATCGCCTGTGGCGTGACTTCGATCAGCTCGTCGTCGGCGATGAATTCGAGAGCTTGTTCGAGCGATAATTCCTTGACGGGAATTAAACGCATCGCTTCGTCGGCGCTCGCGGCGCGCATGTTGGTCAGTTTCTTTTCCTTGATGATGTTCACATCGAGGTCAACCGCGCGTGCATTCTCGCCGACGATCATGCCTTCATAGACTTTGATTTGCGGACGGATGAACATCGTACCGCGCTCTTGCAAGTTGAAAATGGCGAAAGTCGTCGCTTCGCCCGCGCGGTCGGCGACGAGAGAGCCGGTCGCGCGTCCGCGCATTGGTCCCTGCCACGCGCCCCAACGTAAAAAGATCGTGTTGAGCAATCCCGTGCCTTTCGTCTCGGTGAGGAACTCGCCGCGAAAACCGATCAGGCCGCGCGAGGGCGTCTCGAACTCCAACCGGACGCGCCCCGTGCCGTGATTGATCATTTTTGTCATCTGTCCCTTGCGCCGGCCCATCGCTTCGGTGACGACGCCGATAAATTCTTCCGGGCAATCGACGACCACCAACTCAAACGGCTCGAGCGTCTGACCGTCCTGCACCCGTGTGATCACTTCCGGCTTCGAGACTTGGAGTTCATAACCTTCGCGCCGCATCATCTCGATCAAGATCGAGAGCTGCAATTCGCCGCGCCCGGAGACTTTGAATTGATCGGGCGAGTCTGTGTCTTCGACGCGGATCGCGACGTTGCCGAGGACTTCTCGATCCAGACGCTCGCGCAGTTGGCGCGACGTGACGAACTTGCCATCGCGCCCGGCAAACGGCGAATTATTAACGCTGAAGATCATCGAGATCGTTGGCTCGTCAACAGCGATCACGGGCAGCGCCTTCGGGTTGTCGGCGCTCGTCACCGTCTCGCCGATTTCAATGCCCTCGAAGCCGGCGAGCGCGACGATCTCGCCGACGCCCGCTCGTTCGACCGGCTCGCGCTTCAATCCTTCAAAGACGTAAAGCTGCGAGATGCGCGTCTTCATTTGTGAGCCGTCGCGCTTGACGACCGCCACCGTATCGCCGACCGCGATCTCGCCGGAGAAGATGCGACCGATGGCGAGGCGTCCGATATACTCGTTGTAATCCAGATTCGCGACGAGCAGTTGCAGCGTATCCTGCCGGATAGCTTTTGGCGCAGGGATGGTCTCGACGATCTGATCGAAGAGCGGGCGCAAAGAATCCGAGTCATCATCTAAATTTTTCTTCGCCACGCCGTCGCGCGAGATGGCGTAGAGGATCGGAAACTCGATCTGCTCATCAGTCGCGTCGAGGTCGATGAACAGTTCGTAAATCTCATCGACTACTTCCTCTGGGCGCGCGTCATGCCGGTCGATCTTGTTGACGACGGCAATCGCGGGCAGACGTGCTTCGAGAGCTTTCCGCAGCACGAAGCGCGTCTGCGGCAGGCATCCTTCCGCCGCATCGACGAGGAGCATCACGCCGTCCACCATCTTCAAGACGCGCTCGACTTCGCCGCCGAAGTCAGCGTGGCCCGGCGTGTCCACGATATTGATCTTCACATCGCCATAACGCACCGCCGTGTTCTTCGCCATGATCGTAATGCCGCGCTCGCGCTCCAAATCCATCGAGTCCATCACGCGGTCGCGCACCTGCTCGTTCTCGCGAAACGTCCCGGCTTGCCGGAGCATCGCGTCCACCAGCGTCGTCTTCCCGTGATCGACGTGTGCGATGATGGCGATATTGCGGATGTCTTTTCTTTCTACAGCCATTTTAGATTTGCGATTTTTGATTTTTGATTTGCGATGGGAATTGTGCGTTCTTCCATCGCAAATCGCAAATCTAAAATCGCAAATCAGTGCAGCACGCCTGTCTGTCTTAGCGCTTCGTACAGCACGATGCCGGTGGAGGTGGCGAGATTGAGACTGCGGACGTTCGGGTTGGGCATCGGGATCGTGATGCAGCTTTCCCAATTGGCGCGCAGCAATTCTTCCGGCAGGCCGCGCGTCTCGCGCCCGAAGACGAGGCAATCGTCCGTCGTGAATTGCCAGTCGAGATATGAGCGCTCGGCTTTCGTGGTGAGATAGACGAAGCGCGTGTTGACGGGCAGCGCGGCGCGCAAGGCCGCGAGATCGCGGTGGCGTCGGAGTTCGACTTCGGGCCAGTAGTCCAGCCCGGCGCGGCGCACTGCTGCGTCGTCGAGGCGAAAGCCAATCGCGCCGACAATGTGCAGCGGCACGCGCGTCGCCGCGCACAGGCGCGCGATGTTGCCAGTGTTCGGCGGTATCTCCGGCTCGACGAGGGCGATGCTGATCATAAAGCAGGAGGCAAGAGCAGGAGGCGGGAGGCGGGAAACAGGAGGCAGGAGCAGGAGGCAGGAGGCAGTTAAGACCAGTGTGCTTTTCCTGCTTTCTGCTCCTGCCGTCTGCCTCCTGCCCCTGCCTGCTGGCTATTCTAAAAATAATGGACGGCGGTGCTTGTGTGAAGCATTCGCCGTCCATTGGTGAAGGGCCTTCTTTGAGAGGCCGCAGTGTGTGATGTGCGCTGTCGGAAAGTTGTGTGGTCGGGTGAACGGTTGACTGACTACTTCTTCTTCGAGCCAGCTTTCGTTGCGCTCTTCTTCGCGCCGCTCTTGGACGCGCTCTTCTTCGCGCTCTTCTTCGCGCCACCCTTGGCGCTCTTCTTGGTTGCTGCTTTCTTAGTTGCCATAAGTCGTCGTTGCTCCTTTTCTTTTTCAGGTGGTTGAACCACAAGATACTGTGTCTGTTTTTTTCTTGTGGCCTACACTAAACGGCGCACAACATATTGGACTTATAAACGTAAAGTAAACTCATGTCAATACACTTGTTAAATTTTCTTCGTAA
>Ga0136615_10001751_pt1 | contig 10597 bp, 5 predicted proteins | sample AntDrymUQ2882206_2_FD_106647 | JGI IMG/M metagenome (GOLD analysis project Ga0136615, IMG submission 106647) | Polar desert sand microbial communities from Dry Valleys, Antarctica - metaG UQ288 (22.06) | ecosystem: Environmental > Terrestrial > Soil > Desert | place: Antarctica: Dry Valley...
GTCGGTCCTCCTCTCGCCCATGATCGCGGGCGGGTAGGACTCTCATACGGGTCGGACCGATCTCAGGGGGTCGGGCCACTACACCTAGGATCACCCGAGAGAAGCTTGGTCACTGCGTGGCGGGAGCCGCGCGGCTGTGGCGCAAGTGGTGAGACGATCATGTCCCTGGCACGAAGGCAAGGATGTCCAACGCGACGCGCCAACAGCGGCTAGCGGTTTCGGCGGTGAAACACGCAGGCGCCACGCCTAACCTGCTCGGCGCTCAGGAGGGAGCCTCGGCTGTCTCCCTTCCCCGACCCTTGATCCGCGGAAAGTTCTTCGAGGCCGGCGGGGAGAAGCTGACCCTGCACGGGGTCACCTACGGCACCTTCTCGGAGACCGGCGACGAGCGACAAGGCTATCCCGAGCGCCAGGTCGTGGCTAGCGACTTCGCTGAGATGACCCGAAACGGGATCAACTCGGTGCGCACCTACACCGTGCCGCCCCGCTGGGTGCTCGACGCGGCGCTCGTCCACGGCTTGCGGGTGATGATTGGCCTGCCGTGGGAGCAGCACGTGACGTTCCTCGATGATCCGGGGAGGGCCAAATCCATAGAGACGCGGGTGCGCGAGGGGGTGCGAGCGTGCGCCGGCCATCCCGCCGTCTTCGGCTTCGCCGTTGGAAACGAGATACCGGCGCCCATCGTCCGGTGGCACGGCCGCGAGCCCATTGAGCGGTTCCTCAGGCGGCTGCACCGAGCTGTGAAGCAAGAGGACCCCGACGCACTGGTCACCTACGTGAACTACCCCTCGACTGAGTACCTCGAGCTGCCCTTCCTCGACTTCATGTGCTTCAACGTCTACCTCGAGCAGCAGGAATCGCTTGAGGCCTACCTTGGCCGCTTACAGAACCTTGCCGACGAGCGCCCGCTCGTGATGGCGGAGATCGGTCTCGACAGCCGGCGCAACGGCGAAGAGGAACAGGCCCGGGTACTCGATTGGCAGCTACGCACAATCAGCGAAGCCGGAGTCGCCGGGACGTTCGTGTTCGCATGGACCGACGAGTGGGCCCGGGGCGGGCACGACATCGAGGATTGGGACTTCGGCCTGACCCGCCGTGACCGCAGCCCCAAGCCGGCGCTGGCTGCGGTGGCCGAGGCCTACGCGGCAATGCCGGTACGTCCCGGGGACGACTGGCCGACGGTCTCGGTGGTGGTATGCACCCACAACGGCTCGTCGACGCTGCCCGAGTGCCTGGACTCGATCCTTGGCCTGCGATACCCGAACTTCGAGGTCATCGTGGTCGACGACGGGTCCACCGACGAGAGCGCCGAGCTGGCTCGGTCGTACGGAGTCAAGGTAATTACTACCGAGAACCAGGGACTTTCGAGCGCGCGCACCACCGGGCTTCGCGCAGCGGGGGGTGAGATCGTGGCATATACCGACGACGACGCCTATCCCGACCCGGACTGGCTCACGTACCTGGCGTTGACCCTTCAGAGGACGGACCACGCTGGGGTCGGGGGCCCGAACATTGCGCCATACGACGCGGGCCTGGTCGCCGAGTCCGTGGCCAATGCACCAGGTGGACCGATGCATGTCCTGCTCTCCGACCAGGTGGCGGAACACATCCCGGGTTGCAACATGGCATTCCGCAGGGAGTGTCTCGATGAGATCGGTGGCTTCGACGCCCAATTCCGGGCCGCAGGTGACGACGTCGACGTCTGCTGGCAGCTTCAGGAGCGTGGCTGGACCTTGGGGTACAACGCCGCCGCGATGGTCTGGCATTACCGCCGCGGCTCTGTCCTCAATTACTGGAGGCAGCAGCGCGCGTACGGGAGGGCAGAGGCCCTAGTGGAGCGCAAGTGGCCCGAGAAGTACAACCGCGCCGGACACGTGAGCTGGGCGGGGCGAATCTACGGGAAGGGACTCGTCTGGCCGCTGGGAACCCGCAAGGGACAGGTCTTTCACGGGACCTGGGGCAGCGCGCTGTTCCAGCGTCTCTACCACGAGCCTCACGGCGCTGTGAAGTCGCTGCCGCTGATGCCGGAGTGGTACCTGGTGCTGGCCGCGCTGGCGCTCGTTTCCCTACTCGGGATTCTGTGGGCCCCGCTGCTCGTGTGCGTGCCGATCGTTGCGATCGCCCTGACGGCCTTGGTCGCTCAGGCCGGGGTCAATGCGTCACATGCCTCCTACGCCGGTGAGGGCGCTTCCCGGGGAACGAGGGCGCGGCAGCTCAGCCTCACCACCGTCCTGTATCTGGTGCAGCCCCTGGCACGATTGGTCGGCCGCATCGGCCACGGGCTCACTCCGTGGCGGCGACCACCCGGCGGAGCGTGGGCCCTTCCTCGCCCGAGGCTTTCAACGACCTGGTGCGAGGAGTGGCAGTCTCTGGAAGACCGCCTCCGCAACATTGAAGCGGACCTCATAGCTTCCGGGGCGACAATCCGCCGCGGAGGTGACTATGACCGCTGGGATCTCGAGGTCCGCGGCGGCCCACTAGCCGGGATCCGGATCCTTGTGACGGTCGAGGAGCACGGTGCCGGCCAGCAGCTGGTGCGGCTGCGGTCCTGGCCTCAGTTCTCGCGGGTCGGGGCGGCGGCGATAGTCATCTTCGGCGCGCTCGCCGTCATAGCCTCGGCCGACGAGGGGTGGATTCCTAGCCTGGCGCTGGCCGTCCTCGGGAGCGCCATGGCTGCGCGAATGCTCGCGGAGGCGGCAGCCGCAGGCGGCTGGTGCCGTCGTCCGCTCTCTGGTGAGCAGATGCGAGGGCGGCTTGTCTACGAGGGTTCCTGATGGCCTCGGCGGGGTGTCCGCTCGCTCAGGGGTGCCACTCCGACATGGTGCGCCTTGGGGACTGAGGCCCGGCGGGGGCAGGGCGGAGGATCGTCTACTCCGCTTCCCGCGGTCGCCACTTTAGGCCCGCTACGGGGCCGTGGATTTGCACAGGAACGCATAACGGTCGGAATGGCGGGACGAAACAGCAAGCACGTGAGCCGCCGCTACCCTCTCAAAGAGCGCGCGGAACGTCCAATCGTCGCGCACGGGCCGTCGCCCGCCGGGCCGGCAGGGTCCGCACACGTGGCTCAACGCGCTACGCAGGGACCGCCGGCGCCAGGCTTCTCTTGAGCAGATGAAAAAGGCATTTGGCATATGGACGACCTTGCCTCGAGCGCGGCCCTACCTACGCCCGTACCGCAAGCTCGCAGCGGTCGCGGTTTTGTTCACCTTTCTCGCTGCGGGGGCCGCCCTTGCCGAGCCCTGGCCTATCGCGATTCTCGTGGACAGCGTTCTCGGCGAACGCGACCCCCCTGGCATTTCACGCTTCGTCTTCGGCAGGGATCCCGGAAAGTACGAATTGCTCGCGTTCGTGGTGCTGATCAGCCTGCTCCTCACGCTACTTACCCACAGCATCATCGTGCTCGCCGACTGGGTCAGCGCAAAGCTCGAGCAGCGGATGGTGCTGGACCTCCGCAGCGATCTCTTCAGCCATTGCGAGCGGCTGTCGTTGACTTTCCACGACGGCAGGATGACGGGTCAGCTGATGCAGCAGATCAACATGCAGGCGGCAGCTATGGGAGCCATCATCGTCGCTTTCCCACCGATCTTCCAGGCCGTGTTGACGCTCATCGGCATGCTCGTGATCACGACGCTCATCTCGTGGAAGATCACCCTGGTCTCCCTCGTGGCTGTGCCGTTCATCTGGTATTCCCTCGGGCTCTACGGAACCAGAATCGTCCCTCGCCTCCAACGCGTCCAAGCGCTTGAGTGGCAGTCACTATCGATCGTCCACGAAGCGATGGCCATGTTACGTGTGATCGTTGCGTTCGGACGCGAGGATCACGAGTATCAGCGCTTCCGGAAGCAAGGGGAGATTGCGGTGGAGGAGCGGGTGAACCTCACCGTACGCCAGACGCTTTTCTCTCTCGGGGTTACCGCAGCCACTGCGCTCGGCACATCCCTCGTCCTCGGGTTCGGCGCTTGGAGCGCCATACAAGGCGAAATCACGGTCGGCCAGCTTCTCGTTCTGATCGCATACGTAGCCGCCATTTACCAACCCCTCGAGCAGGTCAGCAACACAATCGGCGAGCTCAACGACCAATTCGTGCAATTCAATTCCTCACTCGATCTGCTCGACATCGAGCAAGAGGTCAAGGAAGCACCTGGCGCGATCGCCCTCGGTCGCGCGCGCGGGCGGGTGGAGTTCGAGAGCGTGTCCTTTGCCTACAAGGGTCGCGAGAACACGCTGGTCGATATCTCCTTCGTAGTTGAACCGGGGCAGCGAGTGGCGGTCGTTGGTCCAACCGGGGCTGGTAAGACGACCCTCGCGAACCTCTTGATCAGGTACTACGACCCTGCCGACGGCCGGATCTGCATTGACGGCGTCGACATCCGACAGCTCAAGCTGGACTCCCTGCGCGAGCAAATCACCGTGGTGCTCCAAGAGCCACTGCTCTTCAGCGGAACGATCGCTGACAACATCCGCTACGGGAAGCTCGACGCCACGACGGAGGAGATCGGGGCGGCGGCGCGGGCAGCCAACGTCCACGACTTCATAGAGCGCCAGCCACAGGGCTACGACACGGTGCTGGGGGAGCGTGGCGCCCAGCTGTCTGGCGGTGAGCGCCAGCGGATTGCCGTTGCGCGCGCATTCATCAAAGATGCCCCAATCCTCGTGCTGGACGAGCCGACGTCGTCCATCGACTCCCGCACCGAGGGGGTCATCCTCGACGCCCTCGAAGACCTCATGGAGAGCAGAACGTCGTTCATGATCGCCCACCGCCTCTCCACCATCCGTGATGCGGACCTCATTCTGGTGGTCCAGGACGGTCGGATCGTCGAGCAGGGTTCACACGACGAGCTCGTCCAGACGAACGGCGTGTATCGGGAGCTACATGAGGCTCAGACCCGCCAGCGCCGTCGCAGGCGACCGGCTCCGGCGTCTTGGGCCCCCATAGGTGCTGGTCAAGGACAAGCAAATGGGCATGGCGCGAGCCCGCCTTCCGAGGTAGAGGCGGGCGACTTCGATAGTCCCACCGGGCCGGCGGCGTCCGCAGAGCGGGTTCAGCGAGCCGCCGACGCCGGCGACTTCGACTCGGTGCAGCCGGACTCGGGCCCTGTTCCAGAGGACACCATCCGTCGCTACCTCGAATCCGTCGGCGGGGAGGTGGAGGTGCCGCTTCACAACCTCCTGACGAGCTGGCGGATCGAGGACTCGGCCACCGTCGAGCGCCAGCTGATGAGCGAGGCTCTTGACCGCGTCGGTGTGGCGATCACGCCGAATTTGACGGACCTGGGGAGGGAAGACCTCGTTCGCCTGAAGCTCGTCGAGTTGAGCCAGGACCCTATGGGAAGCACGCACGGGCAACTTCGGGGCCTCGGGCCGCCGCCGGCGCGGACCAGGATCCGGCGGGGCGGACTCCTGCCCGCGGTGAAGGCCTTCGCCCCCCGCGTCAATGAAGCGAGCAAGGCCATCCGCGACCGCGTACGCCGCAATCGGTGAACAGCGGACGCCCGAAGGTCGTCGTCCTCGGGATGATGACCAAGATGCCTGTCGCCGGCGTCGTCTGGCAGACGCTGCATTACCTACTCGGCTTCGAGCGGCTCGGATACGACGCCTACTACGTCGAGACGCACGGCCGGACGCCTTCCATGTTCATGGCCCACGAAACCGACGACGGCACGGGCCGCGCCACCGCCTTCCTCGCAGCGATCATGCGCCGATTCGGCCTCGGGGGACGCTGGGCCTTTCGCGCACTCCACGAAGACGGACGATGCTTGGGGATGAGTGAAAGAGAGCTTGATCGGCTCTTCAAAACAGCTGACATGCTGCTCAACCTGCACGGTGGAACCGAGCCGGTCGCCGAGCTCGGCGCCACCGATCGGCTCGTGTACCTCGAGACCGACCCCGTCCAGCTGCAGTTCGAGCTAGCCGGCGGGCTCGAGTCGACCGTCGATTTTCTCGAGCCGCACTGCGCGTTCTTCACGTTTGCGGGCAACTACGGAGAGGACGACTGCGCCCTCCCAGTATCGGAGCGCTATCAATTCCGCCGCACGCGCCAACCCGTCCTGATGGACTTCTGGGAGAGCCCCGCCGAGCCGGCGAGGCGAATGTTCACGACGATCGGAAACTGGCGGCAGCTGTGGCGAGACGTTCCTGTGAACGGCGAGCTGCTGACATGGAGCAAGCACCTCGAATTTGAAAAGTTCATCGATATGCCGCGGGCGTCGGGCAAGCGCTTCGAGCTGGCCCTCGGCTCGTATAGCGATAGCGACCGCGCCACGCTCGAGGAGCGCGGCTGGCAGGTGGTGCGAGCGCTCGACTTCTCGATGGACCTCAACGCGTACCGTCGCTATATCGCATCTTCCTTCGGTGAGTTCACAGCTGCGAAGGAGCAGAACGTCCACCTACGGACCGGCTGGTTCAGCGATCGCAGCGCCACGTACCTTGCCTCCGGACGGCCTGTGATCACCCAGGACACGGGGTTCGGGCGCCTTCTGCCCACGGGGGAAGGCCTCTTCGCGTTCTCCTCGTCGGAGGAGGCCGCGGACGCGGTGCGGGAGATTGACGCCGACCCTGCCCGTCATCGACGCGCGGCGCGCGACATCGCCTCGGAGTTCTTCGCCCATGACGTGGTGCTGGGCGACGTGCTCGAGACCCTCGGGATGGGGGTGCCCCCGCGCCTGGGTCCCGGCATCGATGACACACCGCGCGGACCCTTCCCCTTCGACATGGTGCTGAAACCCCAATCGCGTCGGCCCCTCCGTCTCTCGGAGGCGACCGTCGAGACCGTCTCGCAATCGCCGCTGCCGACGAGCCGCGGCAGCGCGGACCAGCCGCTCGCCTCGATAGTCGTCGTCTCGCACAACACGCTGGTGTTCACGCGAATGTGCCTCGAGACCGTGCTCGCCAACACCCCCGACACCTTCGAGGTTATCGTCGTGGACAACGCCTCGAGTGACGGAAGCGTCGACTACCTGCGCGCGCTCGCCGCCAGCGACGCGAAGGTCCGTGTGGTGACCAACGACAGGAACGCCGGCTTTCCGGCGGCGTGCAATCAAGGGCTTGCCCTCGCCCGCGGGGAGTTCGAGGTGCTGCTGAACAGCGACACCATGGTCCCGCCCGGGTGGCTCCGTCGCCTGCTGGCGGCGCTCGGGCGCGACCGCTCGGCGCTGGTCGGGCCGGTCACGAACCGGATCGGAAACGAAGCGGAGGTGCCCACCGCCTACGAGACATGGGGGGATTACCTCAGGGAGGCTCGCGCGCGGGGCGCGGCCCACGCCGGCAGCACCTTCGAGATCCCGACCCTGACGATGTTCTGCCTCGCGATGCACCGCGAGACGCGCGACCGGCTCGGCGCGCTCGACGACCGCTTCGGCGTCGGCACGCTCGAGGACGACGACTACTCGCTGCGTGCGCGGCGCGCGGGACACGCGCTGCTGTGCGCCGAGGACGTTCTCGTGCATCACTTCGGAGAGGCTTCCTTCGGGGCGCTCTACGAGAAGGGCGAGCATACGCTGTTGCTTGAGCGCAACCGCCGGCTGTTCGAGGAGAAATGGGGAGAGCCGTGGATCCCGTACGATCGCCGCGAGGACCCCGAGTACGCACAGGTCGTGGAGGGCGCTCGCGGGCTCATGCTCGGCGTCGTGCACGACGGCTCCACGGTCCTCGTGGTCTCCAAGGGCGACGAGCGGCTGATCGAGCTCAACGGCGTGCGCGCGCGGCACTTTCCTCCGGCGGAGGATGGCGGCTGGGCTGGGCACCATCCCGCGGACAGCGGGGACGCGATCGCCGCGCTGGAGCGGATGCGGGCCGCCGGGGCGGCGTACATAGCCTTTCCCGCGCCCTCCTTCTGGTGGCTCGACTTCTACGGGGGCCTCGCACGTCACCTCGAGGAGCGTCACACCGAGGTGGCCCGCGACGAGAGCTGCGTCGTATACGCCCTTGCGGACGACCCTCCGGCACGAGCTCGTCCGTGAACGACGAGCGGGCCTACCGGGCCCTGGTTGAGCGGATCCGGGCGCTGCTCGCCGAGCGGGTCCCGGAGGGCGCGCGGGTTCTCGTGGCCACGCGCGGCGACGAGAGCCTGCTGCGGGTCCCGGGGCGGGACGCCCGCCACTTCCCCCAGTCGCCCACCGGCCTGTACGCCGGCCACTACCCGGCGAGTGGCGACGAGGCGGTCCGGCACCTGGACGCGCTCCGGGAGCGGGGCGCTGACTACCTGGCCCTCCCGAGCACCGCCCGCTGGTGGCTCGACCACTATCCAGAGCTCAGCCAGCGCCTCGAAGACGAAGGGGAGCTGGTGGCCGACGAGCCGGACACGTGCGTCCTCTTCGCGCTCGAGCGCAGGGACGCGCGGGTCCCTCCCGCGCCGGAGGAGATCGACGCTGCCGGCGTGGTGCCCCAGGTGGAGGCGCTCGTCCGCTCGATCCTGCCCGACGACGCTCCCGTCGCCCTCGTGGGGCCGGGGGCGGATGCCGTCGACACCGGCGCGAGGCTGTGCTGGAGGATCGCCGCGCCTGGGGAGGGGCGACCCGTCGACCGCGTGCTCGGCGACGTGGCGTCCGCCTGCCGCTCGGGCGCCCGCTACGCGCTGCTCCTCAATCCCGACGATCCCGCCAGGGCACTCGACGGCCGCCTGGGTGCTGAGCTCGCGCGCTCGAGTCGCCGCCTGTTCAGCCGCCGCCAGGTCGAGGCCTTCGCGGTCGACTCGCCCAGCATGTCCCATGTCTAGGCGCAGAGTCCTCTTCGTCTCCCACAACCACCCCAAGGTGCGTCCGGGCGGCGCCGAGGGCTACGCCCACGAGCTGCACCTCGCGCTGCGCGACAGCGACGAGTGGGAGCCCACCTTCCTCGCCAAGAGCGGGCCTCCCCTCTCCCGCTCCGGGCGCCCGCACGAGGGTACGTACGTCACCCCCGTCGACGGCGCTGAGGCCGAGTACTTCCTGTATGCGGACGGCTTCGACTACGACTGGCTGTTCGGCTCGATGCGGCACGACAAGAGCCTCTACACCCGGCACCTGCGTCGCTTCCTCGAGGCGCTGCGGCCCGACGTCGTGCACTTCCAGCACACGTTGTTCATCGGCTACGACGCGATCAGGGAGGTCCGCCGGACCCTGCCGGGAGTGCCCATCGTCTACACGCTGCACGAGTTCCTCCCCATCTGCCGGGCCAAGGGCCAGATGGTCCGCACCATGGACGGCGAGCTGTGCGACGAGGAGTCGCCGCGGCGCTGCCACGAGTGCTTCCCGGAGTACTCGCCGCAGACGTTCTTCCTGCGCAAGCGCTTCATCCAGGCGCAGTTCGGCCTGGTGGACCTCTTCGTGGCTCCCAGCGCGATGCTGCGGGACCGCTACGTGGCGTGGGGCGTTCCCGAGGAGCGCATCCTGCTCGAGGACTATGGCCGCCGGCTTCCCGCCGCGCCCCCGCCCGACGACGAGCGGGTGGGCCCCCGCGACCGGCTCGGCTTCTTCGGGCAGCTCAACCCGTACAAGGGGATCGACGTCCTGCTCGAGGCCATGCGCCGGCAGGCCCCCGACGGGGGCGCCCAGGCCACGCTGCGGGTGCACGGCGCGAACCTCGACCTCCAGGAGCATGGCTTCCGAGACAGGGTGGAGGCCATGCTCGCCGACACCCGCAACCGGGTGATCGTGGCGGGCGAGTACGCACCCGACCAGGTGGCGCCGCTGATGGCCGCCGTGGACTGGGTGGTCGTGCCCTCCGTTTGGTGGGAGAACTCGCCACTCGTCATCCAGGAGGGGTTCGCCCATGGGCGACCCGTGATCTGCAGCGACGTCGGGGGCATGGCCGAGAAGGTCGCCGACGGGGTGAACGGGCTGCACTTCCGGGTGGGTGACCCGGCGAGCCTGGCCGAGACCATCGGCCGGGCCGTGGGCACGCCGGGACTGTGGGAGCGCCTGCGCGCCGGAATCCCGCGCCCGCACGCCATGGGGGATCACGTGGCGGTCCTGGCCGCGGCGTACGAGCGCCTACTCGCCGGCGCGTCGCAGCGCACGGCGGCGTGACGGAGCGGGCCGCGGCCGAGGACGTGGCGCCCCCTGCGGGGCTGTCCCTCCGGCGCGCCGCGTGGTTGGCCGACGACGTGCTGATCGCCGCCTGCACACCCCCCGGCGCCGGCAGCTCCGAGGAGGCCCCCTCCGCGTCCGCCGCTCGGCTCGAGGGACGGCTGGTGGACGCTCCGGAGGGCGACGTCGCGAGCCCGGCGGCGGCGATCGTGGTGGCGGGGGCTCCGCGCGCCGCGCTCGACCTCGACGGGCACGGGCTCGTACTGAGCGCGGACGGGACTCGCTGCCGCGCCTCAGCCGGCGAGGCCCGGGCGGCCCTAACGGACCTGACAACCTTTGTGCGCGAGCACCTGGCCGGCCGCGACGCCGGCGCCCGGGCGCGGCTCATGGCGGCGTTGACGAGCTTCGCGGCCGGCAACGGGCTGTCGCCGTCCCTCGCTCGCGGCCTGCACGTCCTCCGGGAGGCGCTGCGCGAGCGCCACGCGGTCAGCGTCGGCGTCGAGGGCGCCGAGCGAACGCTCGAGGTGGAGCGCCTGCATCGCTTCGGCGGCTCCGAGCTCTATGTGCGCGGACGGCTCTTCGAGGCCTCGACA
>Ga0136615_10001752_pt1 | contig 10597 bp, 10 predicted proteins | sample AntDrymUQ2882206_2_FD_106647 | JGI IMG/M metagenome (GOLD analysis project Ga0136615, IMG submission 106647) | Polar desert sand microbial communities from Dry Valleys, Antarctica - metaG UQ288 (22.06) | ecosystem: Environmental > Terrestrial > Soil > Desert | place: Antarctica: Dry Valley...
CCAGCAGCAGCGTGCCACCCTCGGCGCGATCGGGCAGCTCCACCACGATGGCGCGCATCTCCGAGCCTTCCGTGTAGGCGCCGTGCAGCACGTCCGGCGGCCAGACCACGGCCTCGCCGTGGTTCACGCGCAAGCGCTCCTCGCCGACCTGCACGAAACCGCCACCGCTGATGACGATGAAGTAAGTCAGGTTCGGGTTGGAGTGCGGCGTGATGACGCCGTGGCGCGAGAAGGCCAGCTCCGAGATGACGCCGCGCTCATCGGAATGGATGACCTGACCGGTCATGCCCGTGGTGCCCGGCGGACCCTCGGGCCTCCGATGGCCCGGGCCGAAGCGGCGGATCTCCATAGTGCGCCGGCCGCCGAGCGCTAGCGGCGCCGGCGGCGGCGCGTACGATCGGAGCGCTTGGGTCGGATGGTCTGTTCGGGGTGCTTGTGCTTCTGCTGCGAGTAGAAGCGCGCGCGTCGCAGCTGCTGGTTATAGGCCTCGATCATCGGCGGGAAGCGTCTGAAGCGGATCCACAGGTAGGCGGCGATGCCCACCACCAGAGCGGTCAACGGGAAGATGAAGTAGAAGCGGAAGAACCACGAGACGAGGACCACCGAGAAGGTGGCGAGGCCGGTCCAAAGCAGCCACTCCTGGAGGTTCACCAGCGGGAAGTGTCGGTGCAGACGCCGCGTCTGGACGTTGTAGAGGATCACCTGGAGGACCAGGAACGCCCCTGAGGCGAAGACCAGCGGCAGTGCCAGATCCGGGAATCCACCGGCGAGCTCCGTGAATGGCGGACCCAGCAGGTACTCCCAGGGCATCAGCTTCAAGGCGTTCTCTCCATCGGTCGGCGGCAGGGATCCGCCGCTGGTGCCAGCCGCTGGGCGTCCATATCAGGCGCGACATCAGCGTGGGCCCGAGGATAGCAGCCTCCCGGCGGTGGCCACTGCCGCCACCGGGTGGCCGGCCGATCGCGACGGGCTCCCTTGCTATACTCGCGTCTCCCGGCCGGCGTCCTGCCCAGGACGAGCCGCTGCGGACCGAGGGATGGAGGACACGGCTTGCGAGCCCTGCTCTCGGTCGCGAATCGTGATGGGATCGATTCCCTGGCGCGCGACCTGCTCGACCTGGGGGTCGAGATCTTCGCCACTGACGGCACCCGCGCGACCTTGGCCGCCGCAGGTATCGAAGTCGCCTCCATCAGCGAGCTGACCTCCGCGCCGTCGCTCATCGGCGGCCAGGTCAAGACCTTCCATCCCAGCGTCTACGCCGGCATCCTGGCCCGACGCCACGTGCCAGCTGACCTCGAGGAGCTGGCCGCTCAGGACATCGGCCTGCTGGACCTGGTCATCGTCAACGTCAAGCCCTTCGCCCCGCAGGTCGGGTCGGGAGTGGTGCCCATCGACGAAGCCATCGAGATGATCGACGTGGGCGGCGTGGCGCTGCTCTCGGCGGCGGCCCGCAACTACGCGGGCGTGGCTGCCGTCTCCGATCCGGCGGCCTACGACTCGGTGGTGGCTGAGATCCGCGAGCTGAGCCAGGTCTCGGCGGAGACCCGTCAGCGCCTGGCGGCCGAGTCCTTCGCCATGATCGCCGCGTACCACGCGCAGGTGGCGGGCTATCTGCACCACATCAGCAACGTGCGCTTCCCCGCGCGCCTCACGGTCGTGCTGGAGAAGATGCGCGACCTGCCCTATGGCGAGAATCCCCACCAGAGCGCGGCCTTCTATCGCGAGACCACCCATCGCACGCGATCGCTGGCCGACGCCACGCAGCTGCAGGGCGACGATCCCTCATTCAATGACCTGGTCGACCTGGATGCTGCCTTCCGCATCGCGGCCGACTTCTCGGTGCCCACGGTGTGCATCGTGAAACGCGGCAATCCCGTCGGACTGGCCTCCCACGATTCGCTGGCCGAGGCATATCGGCGAGCGCTCCAAACCGATCCCGTGAGCGCGTACGGTGCCGTGGTGGCCGTCAACCGGCGTCTCGACGAGGAGACCGCCTCCGAGATCTGCCGCAACGCGTACGAGGCGGTGGCGGCTCCCGGCTACACCGATGACGCGCGCGCCGTGTTCCGGGGCAAGAACGATCTGGCGGTGATCTCCGTGCCCGACACGCCCTCCGACGGCCTGGCCGACTACGGCATCGCCAATCTCGACTTCCATCGCGTGGAGGGTGGCCTGCTGGTGGAGACCATCGACCGCCTGGAGATCGACCGCACCCAGCTGCACGTGGTGACCAAGCGCCGGCCGACCCTGGAGGAACTCAACGATCTGCTGTTCGCCTGGCGCGCCGTGCGCCACGTGACCTCCAACGCAGTCGTCTTGGCGCGGAGCGGCGCGCTGGTGGGCGTGGGTGCCGGGCAGGCCAGCCGCCTGGTGGCCGTGGAGATCGCACTCCACCGAGCCGCTGAGCGCTCGACCCTGAGCTGTCTCGCCTCGGACGCCTACTTCCCCTTCGCCGATGCCATCCAGCTGGCCGCTGAGCGCGGCGTGACGGCCATCATCCAGCCCGGCGGTTCAGTGCGCGACGGGATGGCCATCGAGATCGCCGACCGTCACCACATGGCCATGGTCTTCACGGGGAGACGACACTTCCGCCACTAGATCCACTCACCCTCGGGCGCGGCTGGCCGCGGCCGACCCACGGAGGCGACCATGGAAACGCTGCTCGCGCTGGAGATGGTCCGCGTCACGGAGGCGGCCGCCATCTCCTCGGCGCGGCTCATGGGCCGTGGTGATCGCCATGGCGCCGACCAGGCGGCCACGGAGGCCATGCGCCGCACCATGGACGAGGTGGAGATGCGCGGCACCATCGTCATCGGGGAGGGTGAGCGCGATGAGGCGCCCATGCTCTGGATCGGTGAGCCCGTCGGCGTGGGGCATGACGATCATCCGGCCATCGACATCGCGGTCGACCCGCTGGAGGGCACCAACCTGGTGGCCCTGGGCCAGACCAACGCCATCACGGTCCTCGCCGCGAGCGAGAAGGGGGGCCTCCTCAACGCCCCCGACACGTACATGCAGAAGCTGTGCGTCGGTCCCATCGCCGCCGGTCAGGTCGATATACGCCTCAGCCCGGGAGAGAACGTGGACCGCATCGCGTCCTCGCTCGGCCGCAAGAACGCGGACATCACGGTGGTCATCCTGGACCGCCCCCGGCACGAGGCGCTCATCGCCGACGTACGCGCCTCGGGCGCGCGCATCAAGCTCATCTCCGATGGTGATCTTTCGGCGGCCATCAGCTGCGCCGTCTCGGGCACGGGCGTGCATGCCGTCATGGGCATCGGTGGCGCACCCGAAGGCGTCATCACGGCCGCCGCGTTGCGCTGCCTGGGCGGCGAGATCCAGGCACGGTTCCGCTTCCGCTCCGACCAGGAGCGAGAGCGTGCCGAGGCGATGGGCACCAGCCCGGATGAGGAGCGGGTCTACGGCACCACGGATCTGGCACCCGGCGAATCGCTCGTCTTCGCCGCCACCGGCGTGACGGAAGGCGACCTGCTTCAGGGCGTGCGCTTCTTCGGCGGCGGCGCCCGCACCCACTCGCTGGTCATGGGCTACCAGTCCAAGCAGGTCCGCTTCGTGGACACCGTGCACATGTTCGACCGCGACCGGCCACCCGCCGTGCGTCTCTAGCGGTGGCCGTGGGGAAGCGGACCATCGCGGTGGTCGGTGGGGGTGTGGTCGGTCCGGCCATGGATCGCCTGAACGGCTTCCTGCTGGAGTTGACGGGCAAGGAGCGCCCCCGGATATGCGCCATCCCGACGGCCACGGGCGACACCGCCGCGAACCTGGTCGTCTACTACCAGCGCTACGCCCGCCGCGCCGATGCCACGCACCTGGACCTCTTCGACCGCAGCGTGGTCGACATCGCGGGTCTGTTGCTGGCCCAGGACATCATCTGGGTGGGCGGCGGCAACACGGCCAACATGCTGGCCGTCTGGCGCGTCCATGGTGTGGACACCATCCTGCGCGAGGCCTGGCAGCGCGGCATCGTGCTGGCCGGCGGCAGCGCCGGTGGCCTGTGCTGGTTCGAGTGCGGCGTGACCGACTCGTTCGGGCCGCTGGCGCCGCTGAACGATGGCCTGGGGCTCCTGCCCGGTAGCCACTGCCCGCACTACGACTCGGAGCCGGAGCGCCGCCCGACCTACGAGCGGCTGATCAAGGGCGGCTTTCCCGCCGGCTACGCGGCGGACGACGGCGCCGTGCTGCTCTTCCGGGACAGGCAGCTGGCTGAGGTCGTCACTGTGCGGGAGGCAGCCCATGGCTATCGCGTGGAGTGCGGAGACGGCCGGGTAGAGGAGACCGTGTTGCCGTCGCGGCTCCTGTCCTAGCCGCGACCGCTCGGTCCGTGCTCGAGCGGCAGCCACTGGCGCTCCACGGGGGACCACGCACCGAGTGGTCGCACGGCGGCGCCGCCCTCGACCACCATCCGTCGACGGCAGGCTGCGGCCACGGTCTCCGTCCAGCCCGGCGGCACCAGGTCCGGCGCGAGATCGGCCAGCGGCGCGAGGACGAAGAGTCGCTCCGCCGCCGAGGGGTGGGGCACCTCCAGCCACTGGACGTTTCCCGCTCGGGCTGGGTCGTGGCTGCGCACGTCCGCCGGACGCTGAAGGCGGATCTGATGCTCGCCGAACAGGAGCAGGTCGAGGTCCAGCTCGCGCGGGCCCCAGTGCTCACGCATCTGCCGCCCGAAGGCTGCCTCGATGCCCTTGAGCGCAAGCAGCAGGGCCAGTGCGCCCGTCTCCGGGTCGGGTCCGGCCGGCACGTCGAGCGCCACCACGGCGTTGCGGAACTCGGCCTGATCGATCACGCCGACCGGTGCCGTGGCATAGAGCCGTGAGACGCCGTTCAGCCGCGCACCGGGCAGCGCAGCCAGGCCGTGGACCGTCGCCGTCAGCGTGCGTTCCACGTCACCGACATTGCCACCCAGGCCCACCAAGGCGCGTTCCTCGTGCATCGCGGCGGTCATGCCTCCTCTAGACTCACTCGGCCATGGCCGGGGTCGATATCGTCATCTTCCACCACGCGCCGCGCGACGAGGATCCGCCGCTCGTCCGGCTCCTGGCCGAGGCGCGCTCGCGCCTGCTGGAGCACCAACTCGAGCTGTGGGGCGAGGCCGGCGCAGATCGGGTGCTGGTCGTGCCCGGTCGAGAGGACGCCCCGACGGGCGCCACCGCCAGCGAGAGCTTCGGCGCCCGGCTGGTTCGCCTCATCGATGTCGAGCGCATCCGCCACCTGGTGGTGATGGGCAGCGGCGCCGTGCCACTGCTCCGCACGCGGGATGCCGAGCGTCTGGTGCGCGTCGCGGCGGAACGTGGCCGGCAGGCCGCCACCAACAACCGCTACTCATCGGACGTCTGTGCCGTCTCGGACGCGCGGGTCCTCCGGCTCCTCCCGCCGCTGCCTTCCGACAATGCGCTGCCGCGCTGGCTGGAGGAGCACGCCGGCTTCAGCGTGACGGACCTGCCGGCGCGTGACCGCCTGGCGCTCGACCTGGACACGCCACTCGACCTGGCACTCCTCTCTCTGGCGCGCGGGGCGCCGTCGGGCCTCGTGGCGCTGGCCGCCGAGAAGGGCATGACCGTGCCCCAGCTCGAAGCGCTCCGTGCGCTGGCCGCCGATCCGCGTCGCGAGCTGCTGGTCTTCGGGCGAAGCGGTTCCCGCACGCTGCGCTGGCTGGAGCGGAACGTGCGCTGTCGAGTCCGCTTCCTGGCCGAGGAGAGGGGCCTGCGGGCGTCCTCACCGCTGGCCATCGCGAATGTGGAGTCGATCGAGACGGGCCAGCCCTTGAGGGCCGCTCGACGGAAGCCGGCCGAAACGGCCCGCCCGCCGCGCGCCACTCTCGGCCGCATGCTCTACGACAAGGGACCTGAAGCACTCGCCACCATCGTCGGTGAGCTGGCTGAAGGCGCCATCATCGACTCGCGCGTCCTGCTGGCCGACCGCATGGGCGCGGACGCGGCCGGTTGGCCCTCCGCCGCCGACAGGTTCGCCAGTGACCTCCTCCGTCCGGACGACGTGAGCGACCCGTGGCTGGCGGCCCTGACGCGATCGGCTTCGGAGGCGTCGATGCCCATCCTGCTCGGCGCGCACACACTCGTCGGACCCGGCATCCCGCTCCTCCTGGGCTGAGATCAGCCACCCTCGGGAGGAACGGTCCACGCGGCGCCCTGCGCTAGAATGGACGGGCGCCGACCCCTCCCTTCGACCTGCTCCGTGCTGTGCGGCGCGCCCTCTGATCCTGGAGATGACGATCAGGTGACCGGACTCTGGTACGTGCTCGGTTTCGCATTCGCGGGCGTGAGCTTCGTGTTACTCACCATCGGCCTGTCGTGGCTCATCAGCCATCGCACCAAGGGTGATCGACACAAGGGCCTGCCCTACGAGTCGGGCATCGACACCTTCGGCGACACGTGGGGACGTTTCGGTCTCTCCTTCTACGTGTATGCCCTGTTGTTCGTGGCCTTCGACATCGAGGTCATCTTCATCCTGCTCTGGGCGCTGGTCTTCGGCGACCTGCTGCTGGGTGGCTTCATCGCCATGCTGCTCTTCGTGGCCATCCTGGAGCTGGGGCTGGGCTATGCCTGGAGAAAGGGCGTCCTGACGTGGAAGTGAACAACGACCGGCCGGTCATCCAGCCGTCCGTGACGAGCGGGGGACAGCCGCTCGAGGCTCGCGACGAGCCGGCGCCCATGGCCTCCGACCAGCCCAGCAACCCCCAGGACGGTCTCGCCACCACCCGGGACGACTCGCTGGTGGAGCCCATCATCGTGGCCAACTCCACCTGGACACCGGCCGACCCGACCGCCTACAACGGCGGCCAGCCGCCGCAGATCACCCATCTGCGCGAGTTGGAGCTGGGCGACAAGAGTGACAACGCCCGCTGGGGAGCGCTGGACATCATCCCCACCAAGGCCGATTACGTTCTCGACCTCATCCGCATCAACAGCCTCTGGCCGCTTCTGTCTGGCCTGGCTTGCTGTGCCATGGAGATGATGTCCGCCGCCACCAGCCGCAACGACATGGACCGCTTCGGCATGTTCCCCTTCCGAGCCAGTCCGCGCCAGGCGGACGTGCTCATCGTGGCCGGCACGCTGACCACCAAGATGGCCGGCCCACTGGTCCGTCTCTGGGAGCAGATGCCAGAGCCCAAGTGGTGCGTGGCGATGGGCGACTGCACCTGCTCTGGCGGCCGCTACAAGCGCTCCTATGCCACGGTCGAGGGCATCGACCGGGTGATGCCGGTGGACGTCTACGTGCCCGGCTGCCCGCCCCGGCCGGAGGGACTCATCTACGGGATGATGAAGCTGCAGCAGCTCATCAAGGAGCGGCGTGGGCATTGGCCGGAGCGCCATATCGGTCCCACCGTTCCCGTCGGCGTCTGAACCGCAGCCCAGCCAGAGGAGTTCCGCCACGGACACCGCACTCAAGCGCCGCCTTCAGGAGCGCCTGGGCCCGCAGCTGCTGGGGGCCGTGACCGCGCGCCAGGACACGACCGAGATCCGCATCGGCCCTACCGACGTGGCACGGGTCATGACGCTGCTCCACGACGACCCGGAGTTCCGCTTCCTCATCCTTTCCGATCTGTGCGGCGTGGACACGGGCAGCGTCATGCAGGTCGTGTATCACCTCTGGTCAGACGCCACGCCGGACTGGCTGCGTGTCATCGTGGACGGGCTGCCACGCGACGATCCGCGGGCGCCTTCGGTCACGTTCCTGTGGAACGGCGCGGAGTGGGCCGAGCGCGAGGCGTACGACATGTTCGGCATCATCTTCGAGGGCAACCGGGATCTGCGACGCATCTACATGCCGCCCGACTACCAGAGCTTCCCGCTGCGCAAGGACTTCCTACTGGCCGACGACGCCGCCCGCTCACCAGGTCAGGGCGTGCGCCATATGGAGCAGACCTTCCAGCCCGCCGAGTACCGCCGGACGGAGGTCCTGCGACAAGGCTTGGGCAGTGACGCGGGGCAGATGGCACCGGGTCTCCAGACCGCGGAGCTGGCATCCGGCGAGGATCCGGCGCGATGACCACAGAACAGACCATCCGCTCGCTGGACGATCCCGATCTGTTCGTCGAGACGCCGGGCACCATCTACGACGCCATCCCGCCGCTGCCCCCGCGCACGGAGCGCGAGGCCGAGTTCTACACCATGCGCGACGGCGAGATGCTCATCAACCTGGGGCCTCAGCACCCTTCCACGCACGGCGTGCTGCGCGTCGTGCTCAAGATCGATGGCGAGCGTGTGGTCGACCTGGATCCGGTGCTGGGCTACCTGCATCGCGGCGTGGAGAAGATCTGCGAGAACGGCGACTGGCACCACGCCATCAGCAACTGCGATCCGCTCGAGTACATCGCGGCCATGTTCAGCGAGGCCATGCCGGTCATGGTCGCCGAGAAGCTCCTCGACCTGGAGGTACCGCACCGCGCCGAGTACATCCGCGTGCTGGCCTGGGAGCTGAACCGCATCTCCAGCCACGCGCTCTTCGTGGGCTGGCTGGCGCTTGACCTGGGTGGCCTGACACCGATCCTCTATGGCTTCATCGAGCGCGACGAGATCGTGGAGATGCTGGCCGCGCTGACCGGGCAGCGCCTGCTCTTCAACTACCTGCGCATCGGCGGCGTCAACGGCGACCTGAACCACGACTTCCTGAGCCGGCTGGGCGACTGGATGGGCAACGCCCTGAAGCGCATCGAGGAGCAGCAGAAGCTGCTCAACAGCAATGAGATCTTCGTGGCCCGGACGCGTGGGCTGGGCGTCATCGACCGGGACATGGCGCGCCGGACGCTCCTGAGCGGCCCGGTGTTGCGTGCTACGGGCATCCCCTACGACGTGCGGCGGGCGCACCCTTACAGCGTCTATCCGGAGCTGGAGTTCACCATCCCCACACGGGAGGAGGGCGACTCGTACGCGCGCTACCTGCTCCATCTCGACGAGATCAAGCAGAGCATCCACATCATCGACCAGGTGCTGCACCGCATGCCCGACGGACCGGTCATGGCCAAGGTGCCGCGCTTGATGCGCATCCCGCCGGGCCGCGCCTACGTCTCGGTGGAGAGCCCGCGCGGCCAGTACTCCGCCTATGGCATGAGCGACGGCTCTGACCAGCCCTTCCGGCTGCGCATCCACGATCCGTCGTTCTTCAACCTTCAGGCCGTAGGCCTGCTCATGCCGGGCAACCTGGTGGCTGACACGATGGCCATCATGGCCAGCCTGGACCCCATCATGGGCGGCATCGACAAGTGAGCGTCATCACCCGGCCGTGGGGACGCCTCACGCTGGCGGGCAAGATCATCCTGCCCCTGGTGGCGCTGCTGGTGCTGCTCACCATCGTGCTGCTGGTCGGCTTCGCCTCGGGCCTGCTGCCATCGTTGCTGGGGCTGGGTGGTCAGCTCGTCGGTGACAACATCGACATCGTGCGCTTCGCCGGTGCCGCCACGGCGCTGCTGCTCTTCACGGTGCCCACGGCCTTCGTCATCATCCTCATGGAGGTGAAGCTCATCGCCTTCATCAACCTGCGCGTGGGCCCCAATCGCCAGGGACCGTGGGGCATCCTGAGCTCCACGCTGCACGGTTTCAAGGTGCTGGCCAAGGAAGACTTCACACCGACCGGGGTGGATGTCCCGGTCTTCACGCTGGCCCCCGTGGTGACCTACCTGGGCGCCGTGATGACCATCATGGTCATCCCCTTCGCGCCGGGCCTCTTCGGGCTCGACATGAACATCGCCCTGCTCTACTTCTTCGCCGTGGCTGGACTGGGCGTCATCGGCCTGATGATGGCCGGCTGGTCCAGCTTCAACAAGTACTCGCTGCTGGGTGGCCTGCGCGCGGCGGCGGGCATCATCTCCTACGAGATCCCGCTCATCCTGGCCGTGGTCGGCGTGGTGATGCTGGCGGGCACCATGAGCCTCAACCAGATCGTGGCCAGCCAAGCCGGCTCCTTCCTCGACTGGTACGCCTTCCAGCAGCCGCTGGGCCTGATCATCTTCTTCATCGCCGCCGCTGCCGAGACCGGCCGCACGCCCTTCGACCTCAACGAGGCGGACAGCGAGATCGTGGCCGGCTTCGCCACGGAGTACAGCGGCATGCGCTTCGGCTTCTTCTTCTTCGCCGAGTACGTGAACCTATTCATCATGTCGGCGCTCACCACGACCCTCTTCCTGGGTGGCTGGAACGCTCCGCTCGACGCGCAGCCCGTGCTGGACTTCTTCAACGTCGCGCTGAACACGGCACTCGATCCGGGCGCGCTGGGCATGGGCCTGCTGTTCCTGGTGGCGCTGGGGCCGCCCCTGCTCATCGTGCTCTTCGCACTGCCCTTCTGGATGCTCAAGTCCCACTGGTCGTTCCTGAAGTCCCTGGTGGTGGGTTTCCTGCTCTTCAACCTGCTGGTCATGCTGCTGGTGGGCATCTGGGCCTACGCCACTTTCCCGTTCGTGGCTGGCCTCTTCTGGTTCCTGGTCAAGACCTTCACGCTGGTGGCCCTCTTCGTGATCATGCGCGGCACACTGCCTCGAGTGCGCATGGACCAGCTGATGGGTTTCGCCTGGAAGTGGCTGATCTCCGCCGCGCTGCTCAATCTGCTGGTGACGGCCGCCGCCATC
>Ga0136615_10001753_pt1 | contig 10595 bp, 11 predicted proteins | sample AntDrymUQ2882206_2_FD_106647 | JGI IMG/M metagenome (GOLD analysis project Ga0136615, IMG submission 106647) | Polar desert sand microbial communities from Dry Valleys, Antarctica - metaG UQ288 (22.06) | ecosystem: Environmental > Terrestrial > Soil > Desert | place: Antarctica: Dry Valley...
ATCATGGGTATCCACGTGGCGCATCGGGCGCTGAACGGTGACTGGCAAGGCGTTGCCGGGCTAGTGGAAGGGCTGCGCGAGGTGCTCTTTCGCCGCCGCCCCAGCTGATCCCGTGGCCGGCGTTGTTCGCGTTGCGTTCGTCTCCTCGCATGCGCTCCCCGGCGGGTCCGAGCGCTACCTGGAGGACCTACTCGATCGCCTGCAGCCGGAGTGGATCGCCGGCGTAGTGTCGCTGCAGGACGGCTGGCTCGTCGACCGGCTGCGGGCCGCAGGGCGGTCCGTGACGGTTGTGTCAACGCCCGCCCGCCTCGGAATCCTGCCCGCCGCGTGGAGATTGCGCCGGGCGCTCTTAGCCCAGAAGCCGGATGTCGTACACGCCAACGGCGTCAAGGCGGCGCTGGTCGCCGGCGTGGCCATGGTGGGCACCGGCGTGCCAATCCTTTGGCTGAAACACGACTTCTTTTGGGACGGGCCGGTGGCCGGGATTACCGCGCGCCTGTGTGCGGAGGTGGTGGGAGTCAGCCGCGCCGTCACCGAGACCTTTGGCACCCGGCTCGCTCACCGGGTCAAAGTCGTCCCGAACGGCATTCGGCGCGTTGAGGCCGATCCTTTGGCCGGACGGCGGCGCCTCGAGGCCCTGTTAGGCCTAGAGGCTGCCGACCAGGTGGTGCTGCTGCTCGGCCGTCTACACCGCATCAAGGGCGCGCTACAGCTCATCGACGCCGCCCCCGTCCTATTGGCGCGCCGACCCGACGCGGTCCTCGCCGTGATCGGCGGCGAGGACCCGGGCGAGCCGGGACTTCTCGACGAGCTGCGGGCCCGGATTGGGGCCTTCGGCGTGGGCGACCGAGTTCGCTTAGCCGGACATCAGGACGACCCGCTGACCCTCATCGCCGGGGCGGACGTGCTGGCAGTCCCGAGCGGCCCCAACGCGCCTGGACTGCGCGGCGAGGGCTTCGGACTTGTAGCGCTCGAGGCCATGGCGGTCGGCACGCCGGTGGTGGCCTACGACGCTGGCGCCCTGCCGGAGGTGCTCGACGGATGTGGACTGCTCGTTCCCCCAGGCGATCCCGACGCGCTCGCCGCCGGCGTCGCTCGTGTGCTGGAGGACCCGCGGTTGGTCGAGCGGCTGGTCGTCGCCGCGCGGCGACGGGCCGAGGAACGATACGACCTGAACCGGGTCGCGAGGGAGATGGAGGCGCGTTATCGGGCGGTAACCAGGCGCAAGGCCGGCCACGGCGCCGACGAAACTTGAGCGGAGACAGCCACTACCCTACCGAGGCCGTGACTTCCCCGCGACCTGCGGTGCTCGAGGAGCTCGCTCGAGCCAGCGGGAGGCCCGCCCTGCTCTGGCGCGGGTTAGACGCCGGGAGCGGCGACCTTGACGTGCTTGTGCCCGACGAGGTCCTCGCCGCCGCCGAAGCGGCGCTCCTCGGGGCGAGCCTACAGCCGGAGCCCGCAGGGGACGGACGTACCATCTTGCGAGACTCGAGCGCCTCGCGGCTCGACATCGACGTCCTAGCTTAATCGGCCCGGCCGCTGTGGTATCCGACGCTTTCAGCCTTGTGCCCGGACCGGCGATGCTCCGCTCCTACTCGCGTTCTGTGGACGTTCGGCTTCTCACGCTCGCGGGCGAGGCGGTATTGGGCCGGCCGCTAGAGAAGATTCTCGGCAAGGCCCGGCCGCTCCTGGAGCAGCCGGGTGCTCGGCCGCGCCTTGCCGCGGTGGGAACCGCCCAGGGCGCTGCGGAACTGGCGGCGCTGATTGCGCATCCCGATGACCTCGGAGGCCTGGCACGGCAAGGGCGCCTGCCCTACGATTCTTCAATCAGGCTCGCCGCACGCTCTCGGCCCGCCCGCCCCGCGTTGCGGCACCGGCTCGCCGGCCGCCTCCGTGTTGGGGCACTACCTCGCTTACGCGACGTCTTGGCCGACCTGCGGGTCGGCCGGCGGCGAGGCTCGCGCCTGGGCGTACTGGTTACGTTCAGCGGGATGGACGGGTCCGGGAAGTCGACCGCTGGCGAGGTGGCCCGCGCGGAGCTCGAGGCCCGCGGGCGGCTGGCGGAGCTGGCATGGGCGCGCCCAGCCGCGGAGTCGCATCTGCTCGACCGCCTCTCCCGGCCGGCAAAGAGCCTCGTGCGCCGGCGGCGCTCGATCGCCGATCGCCTGGCGGCCGGAGGAAGCGTAGAGGCGGCGGCCGACGGCGGGCCTGCGGCGCGCGCGAGTACGCAAGCGCCTGGGACCCCCCGGCCCCCGGCGAGCCTGCTAGCCACGCCGGTCGACGCGGCCTGGGTAGCACTCGTCGGCTTACTCGCCGTCCGGGCGCATCGTCGCGCAGCCAGGAGGCGCCGGACCGGGATGAGCGTCGTCTGCGATCCCTGGCGCACGATCGACGCGGTGACCGCCGGAAGGCGCAAGCCCGGCGACCAAGCTCAGGTTGTCCTCGAGAGAATGGAGCATCACTACGTGGCCGCAGCCGCCCGGACCGGCGCCCAGGTCGTCGACGCCCGCCGCCTCCCGGCCGAGATCGCCGCCGACATCCGCACGCTCGTCGACGCTGCTCTGCCGACCGCCCATTCTCGACCGAAACCCGGCGTGCGATGAGCTCACACTGGGTGCACGTCCGGCGGCCGTGGCAGGCGGTCATCGACAGTCGCGCCGTAGGCCCTGCGCGTCACTACGCCGCCATCATCGGCCAAGCCCTGCGCTACTCGCTGCCGGCGGCCCGTCCGCGTGCGGCTTGGGCTTGGTCGCTGCTCGGGCGGACCGGCGTCCCGGAGGGACCGGTCGCGGCGGCGCTGCGGCGGCTGCCCGCTCAACCGAGGCCCGATCTGGATAGGCTGCTGGCCGAGACGGCCGCCCGCTGGCCGGAGCTGGCTGTCCACTCCCAACGCCTCCCGCCCGAGCCGCCCGAGCTCGCTGGTCTCGTCCTCGAGCGCCTAGCCGCCCGCATCGTCTTCGTTTTCGGGGACGATCAGCTCCTTGTGGTCCTCAAGCAGGCGACCGGTCCCGCGGAGGCCCTAGAGCGCGAGACCGCCGCCCTGCAGCTCGCCGGCCCGGCCGGCGTCGGGCCGCTTCCGTTGGGTCGAGTCAGCGGCGCCCACGCACAGGAGGCCCTTCCAGGCGCCCCGCTCCGGGTGGTCGCCCTTACACCCGCCCGCTGTCGGGAGCTTGAATGGTCGCCGGCACTCGCCGCCATCGCGCGCGGTTTCGCGACGCTCGCCGAGACCACCGCAACCTCGGACCGGCCGGCGCCGGCCTGCCTGGCGTTCGTGGACGCACTGTTGGAGCGCGGGCCACTCCACGGGCGGCTCCGGGCGCGGCTTGCCGCGGCGGCGCGCGATGTCCGTGGGTTGTCGAGCAGTGTTCTGTGTCACTTAGACTCATCGCCGCAAAACCTCCTCATGAACGGCGACCGCTTCACCGGGGCAGTCGATTGGGAGCTCGCCGAGCCCCGAGGGCTCCCAGGCGTCGATGTCTTAAATTCTGCGATCTCCTTCTTGGAACACGGACTCGGACTCGTCCGTTTCAACGATGAGATCGCCGTCGCGGGGTTCCGGGCGGCGCTGGAGGGCGGGTACTGGGAAGCTGCGCGCGCCGAGATGGGGCAAGCCGTGGCCGCCGCTGGGCTGCCCGAGCACTACACCGAGGTAATAGAGGTGGTCTTCTGGGGGGCGCAGGCCGGTACGCTCATGATGGCGCCTGGGCGCAGTGCCGCGAGTATCCCCGCCCTGAAGGCACTCGAGGCGGTCGGCTGATGCGCGCGCTGATCACCGAGGCCGGCGTCCGAAGCTCGGTCTGGTCGATCCGGTCCCTCGTCGCGGGCCTTCTGGCCGCGCAACCGGTTATGCGAGGGAATTATGCTCCCCTTCCCGGGACGATCGGCGGTCGCAGCTGTGTGTGACAAGCCGCGCGTCGGTCGGGCCGCGAAGGCGGTGGCCCTCGACGCCCCTGCCACCCTATACGCGGAGCGCGGGCGACCTTGACCCGGCCGGAGTCCGCCCGCCGCTAGTGGTCAAGCCGCAGTACAAGGGTACGGCGCCGGCGCGCGCGCAAGCGTTCAGGACGACGGCGGAGTTCTCCCGACTGCTCATTACGCTGCCCGAGGACGAGAGGGTAGTTGTCCAGGAACGCGTGCCCGGCCGCCTTACCGCGGAATCGCTCCTGCCGGAGCCTTCCGGGTGCCTCGCGGCGGCCTTCCAGCACGAGGCCCCGCGCACTCGGTCAGCGGACGCCGGGCCCAGCCGCTTGGCGGTGTCCGTCCCGCTCGACCACGAGCTCATCGTGTGCGCGCGCAGGCTACTCGCCGGGCTCGGCAACGGGGGGCTGGCCGAGCCGCAGTTCATCACCGACGCGACGACACATAGGCTCATCGACGTCAACCCACGGCTCTACGGCTCCCTGTCACTGGCGGTCGCCGCCGGGGTGGACCTGCCCGTAATCTGGCACGCCGCTGCCACCGGGCGCCGGAACCTGAATCCGCCGCCCTACCGGGTCGGCGTGACCTACCGGTGGATGGAAGCCCAAGTTTACGCCGCCCTACACGCCGAGCTCCAGGCCCTGTGGCGCCGGCCGCCGCGCCCCCGGGTCGGGGCTTTCTGGTCGGCGCGAGACCCGGTTCCTGCCTTACTCCTGGCCGGACAGGCATGCGTCGGCTGGAGTGCCGCGCAGGTCAGACGTTTGCGAGCCGGGGCCGAAGCCTGGCGTGTCCGATAGCAACGCGCACCGCGTGGGACGAAGGGCGGCGGGCAACACGGTTGTCCGGGCGGTCGCTGAGGTAGTCGGCAAGCTCTCGACGGTCATCCTGCTTGCCGCCATTGGCCGAAAGCTCGGTCAAGAGGACCTGGGCGTATTCATCTTTGCCGTCGCCTACCTCGAGATCACCATGACCCCGATCGGCTTCGGCACCGATCCCTACCTGCTGCGCCAGGTCGCCGCTTCACGCGCGAACCTCGACCGGCTGTTCTGGAACGTCCTCGCCTTTAAAGCGGCCGTCGCCGTCCCCGTACTCGCCCTCGGGCTGACGGCGCTGTGGCCGCTTGGCTACGACACGACCGAACGTACCGTCGTGGCGGTGCTAGCGGCCGGGCTGCTACTCGAACTCCTAGCCAAGACCTACCACGCCGTTTACACCGCGGTGGAGCGGAACGAGTTGCTCGCGTCGACGTTGGTGGTTCAGCGTGTGTTCACAGCTACGGTCGGCGTTGCCGCACTGCTGGGTGGTGCGAACCTGCTCTTGGTGACGGCAATCTACAGCGTCGGCTCGTCGATTCATTTAGGGCTGGCGATCTGGCTCCTCCCGCGCGCCGTCACCGTCCCGGCGCGGCGGGTGACGCCCATAAGGTGGTGGCCGCTCACCCGCCTCAGCGCACCGTTCGCGGCCCAAGACATACTCACGGTACTCCTCTTCAAGGCTGATGCCGTGATTCTGTCGCTGCTCGCGGACGAGTCCGCCGTCGGTCGCTACGGAGCGGCCTACCGCCTCATCGAGGCGACGATGTTTGTCGGCTTCGCGCTTAACGGCGCGTTCGCCGCAATGTACGTCTATCTGGGACGGGACACTGATCCACCCCTCGTGTCGGTCTTCGGCCGCTCTTTGAAAGTGGGGCTGCTCCTGCTGGTACCGATCGCCGTCGTCTTTGGGACGATCCCGGGCCAGGTGCTCGCTCTGGTGTTTGGCAACGCCTTCTTGGAGGCGGGCGCGGCGCTCCGGCTGCTGGCGCCCGTCGTGGTGCTGCTGTGCGTGGTGGCGATGTGCACAACGATGGCTATCTCGCGAGGTAATCCACGCGTCATGCTCCCGCTGACGGCGGCGATGGTAGTGGTCAACCTTGGACTGAACGCAGCGCTAATTCCCGCGCTCGAGGAGGATGGCGCGGCCATGGCGATGCTCGTCACCGAGGCGGTGTTTGGTATCGCCGCGCTGCGCTTGGCCATCCGGGAGACCGGCGAACCGCCGTGGGCCACCTTGTTGGCCGGTCCCCTTCTCGCCGGGGCCGCGATGGTGGTACCGCTGCTCGTGTTACGCGACGTCACGCTCCTTGCCATTCTCGCCGGGCTCGCCGTCTACCTGGCGGTGGTAGTCGCCATCGAGCGCCGCGTAAGCCCTGGGGACCTGGCGTTTGCGGCGACCCTCATCCGGCGGCGGGTCGGGGCTTAGCTCGCCCGCGGCGGCGGACGACGTCCTTGAGGCGCTCCGGCGCGCGGGTGGCCGCGGCGCGGCGAGCGCGCTGTGCGAGATGGTCGAACAGTACGAGGCCTTCGGCAGCGCCGTGTGGCACAACGGCAGCCCAGTGGAGCGGCTCGTCCTCCACGGCGAAGCGGTACTTGTACCAGTCTGTGCCCTCGCCGAGGTCGACCCGGGACTCGCCGCGGCGAGCGGCGTCCTCGATTGCCGCCTGGATGCAGAGGAGCGAGGGCTGGGTGGCCCCCCAGGCCTCGTCGTACCCGCCCAGCCAGTAGGAGACCTCGCCCCCGGCGGCGAGGAAGAGGTTGGAGGCTACGATCGCCTCCCCAACCTCCACGATCCAGAGCCGTGCGCGATCTCCGGCGGCCAGCCGCCCCGCCGCCTCGAACAGTGTCCGCTTCACCCCAGCATCGACGGCGCGGGATCCGCCGCGCGGCGCGAACCGGGCCAGATGGTGCCCGACCAGTGCCTCGACCGCCCGCGTGATGTCAGAGTCGCCCGTGGCCCGGCGTACGGTCCCCCCGGCCGCCCCGAGCCGGCGGCGCGACTGCCGCATTTTGGAGCGAAAGTTCCGGCTGCGAGCGGCGAGCCAGGCGTCGTACCCGCCGGACAGGTCCACGAACGGTGCGATACCGCGGCGGACTGGGATCGAGCGCGCGCCGCCCGGCCAAAGCTCGGTGAGCAGACGCGCCCAACGCATCCGACCGTCGAGCCCCTCAAGCATGACCTCCCCGGGACGCGCACGAGCCCAGGCGGCCGCCACCGCGGCGGCCACGTCGGCCTCCCGCCCGGGCGCGGCGAGTGGCTCCACGCGGGCGGATATGGCGGCGGCCAGCATGCGTAGGCGCGCGTGCCTACCGGCCCGGCGCTCGAGGTAGCCGGGCGCGAGGCCGACGAGGCACCCGTCCTCGTGAACCGTCACGGCGCAGAGCCGGGCGCCTTCGGGGGCCGCAGCCGACCACCACGCCAGCGCCCATCCCGGAGCGCACATCGGCCGCCTCGCCGCCACGGCCAGTGCATCCCACTCCCTCACGTGCGCTGTCAGCGCTCGGGCGTCGTCGATCGTCTCCGTGATTAGAGGCATCGTTAATCGGGTGGGGGATCGCCGGTCACAGGGGTGATCCTACGGTACGCTCCCCGCCGTGCCGCGGCGCAGCCCACCCCCGCTCGCGCTGGCCTACCACGCTGTGGGGGATGTTCCGCCCCCCGACGACTATCACCGGCTGTTCGTCTCGCCTGAAGCGCTTGAGCGCCAGCTCGCCACCTTGCGGCGTTGGGGCTACCGCTTCGTTACCTTCTCGGAGCTGCTCGACCGCATCGACGCGGGGGGCGGCCGCGGTCACGTCGCCATGACCTTTGACGACGGGTTTGCCGACAACCTCCATGTGCTCGTCCCGCTGCTCCGCCGGCACGGCGGGACGGCCACGGTGTTCGCCGTGTCCGGTTGGCTCGGCAAGCCGCACCCGGCTGCGCCGGCGGCCCGCATCCTGGCCCCTGACGAGCTCCGGGAACTGCACGCCGCTAGCGTGGAGATTGGCGGTCACACGGTGACGCACGCCGACCTATCGCGGGCCAGCTACTCGACCGCGCTACAGGAACTCGCCGATAGCCGCACTCAGCTCGAGGAAATAATCGGCGCTCCCGTCACCGTCGCTGCGTACCCATACGGCGCAGCGAGCCCGGAGGCCCGGCGGGCCTGTCGCGACGCGGGCTTTCGGGGCGCCTGCCGGACCGGCCGCGAGCACGGTCTTCCGGTTGACTCGTGGTACTATCCAAGGGAGAACATGGGGAACCGCTCCTCCGCGCTAGGCTTACGGCTCAAGCGCGAGGGGCGCTATGAAGATGTCATGCGCCTTAAGTTTGCGCGGGCGGTGCGTCGCGTACGGTACCGGTTACCGTAGTGAGCACACGCCAAAGGTCGGTGCTTCGTCCGCTGCGGTGTCTTCCCGCTACCGGCGTACGGGCGACGTCCCGGTCGGCCATGCGGCGGCCGGCGGCTCGACAGGCGGTTGCGGCACTCTCGGAGGCCTGCAGGGAGGGCATTGGAGGAAGAGGAAGCCTCTCGGCGAGACGTCACCCTCTGGGATATGTCCGCCTTAGGCGCCTTTAACACAAGGGCGCCTAATCTCTTGGTAGGCTGGCTCGGGCTTATCGTGCTCGCGGCGGCCGGCGCGATAACGGGAGCGCTTAGCGTCGCGCTGGCCTACGTGACCGAGCCGCTTGTCTCGCTCGCGGTGGTTGGTGCGTTTGCGGCCGTGGTGCTCACGGTCGTCAGGCCGATGACCGCACTCTATATCGCGGTCACGCTGATTCCCCTCGAACTCTACTCTTTTCAGCTCGGCCCTGCGGGCCTCACACCGGCCGAGGCCATGTTTGCTCTCACCGGGGCCGGCTGGGCGATCGGCCGCGTCATGCGGGGGCAGGCTCCGTTTCGGGCGGCACCGCTTGGAGTCCCGCTGGCCCTTCTAATCCTAGCCGTGGTTCCCGGGATGGGAATCTCAGAGGACATCTTTCGAGTGGCGAAGGTCTTCATCATGTGGTCTTGCATGTATTTCGTCTATCAGATGGTGGTCGCCGAGGGCCGGCCCGATCATGTCGAAAAATTGCTACTCGTCCTGGCGATTTCGGCTGCTGTCATAAGCGTGATGGCGACCGTCGCGTCGGGCGTCGCCCAGCCCGAGCTCGTGGGCACGGGAGAAGAGGCGACAGGGCGCGCGCACGGAGCATTTGGCAGTCCCAACACGTTGGGAACCTTCGAGGCCCTGGCCATGCCGGGCGCCCTCGCTCTGGCGCTGGGAGGAACTACGAAGTGGCGCCCGCTCGGGCTTGCATCGTTCATCCTCATCTTCGCGGGTTTAGCTTTATCTCTGTCCCGCGGTGGTTTCTTGGCAGCCGCGGGCGCGCTCGCCACGATGCTCGCCTGGCCTCCGTTCCGAAGGTTCGCTCTTATCTCCGGCCTAGTGATTGTTCTCATCACTAACGTCAGCGGAGGCGACTCGCTTGGGGACGTGCATTTTGTTCAGGTGATCACTGGCCGGATCGCGTCGACGTCTTATTCTGCCCAGGGAGTTGATCCGCGCTTTGACGTTTGGAGAGGCACTCCGCGGCTTATCGAAGACAACCCCGTCTTCGGCGTAGGTGAAAACAACTTTCCGCTGGCTGCCCCGCGCTACGGCCTATTCTTGGGTACGGAGACATACGAGCATGCGCATAATATACCCCTCACGGTCACCGCCGAGCTCGGCTTCGTGGGTCTTGCCGCCCTTCTCTGGGTCGCAATCGCACTCGCACGAGAACTCGTCACTGCTTATCTGAGGGCACCGGGTTATCGCGGCCTAGTGTGGGCGCTAATCGGCGCTTTCGCGGCTATTACGCTACAAGGAATGGTCGACTACACACTCCGCCCGCACGTGATTGTAGGGGTGATCGTAAGCCTTGCGGGATGCGCCACCGTACTTTCTCGGGCTTACGCGACGAGGCCGGTGCCCGCTGGCCGTGCCCCCCCAAGGGGGAGTCGGCGGGTGTCTAGAGTAAGCCCCTCGAAGCCGTCACTGTACTTTTGAGGCGCAACCCACACGGCGGTGCGCCGGCCCCGGCTCACCGGACACCCTTGGTGAACAACGCGATCATGCCACGGCCACCTGGCGGAGCAGGCGCTCGCGCGCCTCGAGCGGCGTCAGGAAGGCGTGGCGCTCGTCAGCCACCTCGCGGTTGTAGGTGCTGGCGAACGCCCGCACGCGGGCGCGCAGCTGCTCGTGCGTGTCAAAGCGCTCCAGCACCTGCGCCTTGAGCGTTTGGACGACTTCTCGACGCAGCCGTTGGTCGCGGGCTCGTAGTGGTAGGCCCGCGAGCGTGCGATGGCTAGGTGGTCGATTTCGGCCTGGTAGTGAGCGCGAAGCACGGCCCGCCGTCGTAGCGCAGGGCGAGCCCCTGGCAGACGGCGCGCTCGACCGAGCCGAAGCGCTCGGTGCACGCCTCGCGCAGGAGGTCGGCGGCGGCGAAGCGGTCCATCCGCAGCGAGGCATCGCAGAAGGCCTCACCGGTCGCATGGTCGATGATGGCGAACACCGCCGAGCGGCCCTCGTCGGAGTGGCCCTCGGTCGCGTCGGTCGCCCACAAGGTGTCGGGCTCTGAGACCGTGATCGTCGCGGTGTGAAGCCGCTTCTCCGCCGGCGGACCTCGGGAGTCGGGGCGAGCATCCCCGCCGGGCAGACCAGCGCACCTCGCGCTTGCCTGCGGCTGCGCGCTCGGCGCGCTGGTCTTCCTCCATCCGAACCTCCCGGACTGCTCCCGACATCTTGACCTCCTCGGTCTACCGGGTGTCCGGTCGGAACCGGGTGCGCTCCAACAGTACCTGACACGTCGCCCACCGACATGCCGAGCATGAGGGAATAGACGAGCGGCCCCAC
>Ga0136615_10001756_pt1 | contig 10591 bp, 12 predicted proteins | sample AntDrymUQ2882206_2_FD_106647 | JGI IMG/M metagenome (GOLD analysis project Ga0136615, IMG submission 106647) | Polar desert sand microbial communities from Dry Valleys, Antarctica - metaG UQ288 (22.06) | ecosystem: Environmental > Terrestrial > Soil > Desert | place: Antarctica: Dry Valley...
ACTGGTGCTTGCCACCCAGCACCTGGCCGCACCCACCGAGCCCGATGCCGCCCTTCTCTGCGATATCGACCTTTCGATCTTCGGACGTCCCCGGGATGTGTTCGATGAGTTCGAGCGGCGGATCCGGCGCGAGTACGCGTGGGTGCCCGAGCCCGTGTACCGGAAAGCGCGCAGTGAGACCCTGGAGGCCTTCCTGCGGCGCCGTTCCATCTATCAGACGGGTTACTTTCGCGAGCGATACGAGGTCCCGGCCCGGGCAAACCTGGCGCGGCTAATGAAAGAGCTGGACGGTTGATGCAAACCCGATGAATGAGGGGAGATCCCGCATGCTCAGTTACGATGTAACCCTCCAGGTCGAGCCGGCGCTCGCGCTCAGGCTGACCTCGATCGCTACCTTAACGACCACGCGTCAAAGTTCCGGGCCGAGGTTCTGGCTAAGTTCCCAGATGGGTTGACCGTGACACGGAAGACCTGGGTGATGAGCCAGCTGTGGTCCCGGGAGGCATGAGGGCGAGGGACTTCGCGGATCATGCGCCAGGTGCTGCGGACCCGGGATAAGAGATCTATCTTCCCCTATGCACCGGCTCCTACTCCTGACCACCCTGACGCTCACCGCCTGCAGCCGCGCTGACGACCGCCGGCCTTCGGCTGCCTGCGGGCTCGCCGCTTTGGCAGGACCCACAGCTCTGCTGGCGCAATTCGGGATCCCCAACCAGACCTTGGCCACGCCGCCGCGTAACCTCCCGGAACGGCTCGTTGTGCGTCTGGTGGCGGGTCAGGCCTATCCGGCGATCGTGGGCCGGGCCGATTCGCTATGGATTATCGGGATGCAGGGCCGGCTTCCACCTAATGTGAAAGCCGGATTCGGTGTGGTGATCCTGGATCAGTCTGAACGTGCCCGCGGCGTGATGCTTTACGAGGGCACGCCGGTCGAGGGAGCGCCCGAGATAGGGAAAGTCTCGGTGGGTGATGCCACGCTGCCTCTCATTGGAATCCAGCTCGATCCCGCCAAGATCGAAGATCCGAGCTGTCCCCTTTTTCCGGATTCGGTAATTCAGTGAGCCTGGCGCGGATTGCGGTGAGCGGTGTCCTCCGTACCTGGGATTCCGCCGATCGAACGGGTGTCAACGCAGCTTACGTCCGGGCACTTCTGGCTGCGGGCGGTATCCCGCTGATCCTCTCTCCCCTGATGGGAGCCTCCCTGACCGGATCGGCACTCGACGGCTGCGACGGACTTCTGCTCACCGGTGGCGAAGACATTCATCCTTCGTGGTATGGGGCAGATCCATCGCCGCTCTTGAGCCCGCCGAGCTCGGAACGCGACCTCCTCGAGCTCGCCCTCTTCGCCGTGGCGCGCCAGCGCGGCCTGCCGATCCTGGGAATCTGCCGGGGCATCCAACTCGTCAACGTCGCGCTCGGCGGCACGCTCTTTCAGGATCTTCCGTCTGAGCGCCCAGGCAGTGTGGACCACAGCCCGCCGGGTTTGCGCAACATCCGCAGTCATCCGGTTCGGATACATCCCGGCAGCCGGGTGGCAGCGGCGCTCGATGCCACGAGCATCACGGTAAATTCGTTCCATCACCAGGCAATCAAGGATCTGGCGCCGGGCCTGGTGGCCACTGCCTGGTCCGACGACGGCTTGATCGAAGCCGTTGAGAGCGGCCCCGCTACTTCCTGGATCCTGGCAGTTCAGTGGCACCCCGAAGAAATGCATGCGGACCGGCGCGCGCCGGAGCACGGCTTGTTCTCGGCGCTGGTGAACGAAGCGGGTCTTGCCCGCAGCGGCTTAATGGGCGGAAGAAGGAAAGAAGACGCGATGACTCACGCCGTTGAGGGCACTCCGTAGGGCGGGAAAGCGTTCGGCCGCGGTTCTGAGCACCAGCTCAAGACCGTACTGCGCCGCCAGCGCATGGTCCGAGGCCAGGCTGAACCCGCGGCTGCCAAGCGCGTCGTAGTAACTCACGTCCGGCCCAGCTTTGCGCAGACGACGGGCGGCGATATAATCGGGAAAGAGTCCCGTCAGCCAAAGCGCATAGTTGCCGAGGTGAACCATCACCTTGAAGCGTCTTTCGCCTCCGGTAGCATTGAGATCCGCCAGAATGTCCACGAGGTACCGGTGCTGCTGGTCGTCGTTCCAGTCGATACGCCAGGCCCGGTCCCGCTGTCCGAACTCCAGCAGGAGCGCGGCCAGGTAGTCAGCCAGGTCCCGGTCTTCGAGGCCGGAGCTCCGCAGCGCATGCCGTACGAGAACGTAAAAAAAGAGTGCCTCGGACGGAAGCAGCATCGAACGCACCGTCAGCAGCCGCTCGACCAGCTCAGGCGCGTCGAGCAGTGAGTCGGGTCCCTCGGTGGTCAGCCGGCGCTCCAGATAGGCGCGACGGTGGGCGGAACCGCGGCTCAGCAGTAGGATCACCAGCTGCAGGTCTGCCGCGGTCAGGCGGCCCCGCGTATTCGCACGGATCATGACTAACCCTCCATCAACGAAACTCGCGTCGCGACCCGACAGCCTCGACGCCGATCTCGACCTCGTCCGCCGGCTCACCGCATTCGGGCAGGAGGTGGCGGGCACCCTGCGCCGGGCATCGGTAATCGATCTGCTGGTACGGCACGTGAGGGAATCGCTTAGCCCCAGCGAGATCGCGATCGCCCTGTTTCAGCGGGAAGCCGAGACCATAGACTTCGTGCTCGGCTGGCCGCCCGGCCGTACCAATCCGCGGCCGCTGCTGGAGCTCGCGAGCCGGCGGGGTCCACTCCTGATTCACGACGGGCTGGATACCGTCCTGCGGGAGGCCGGTCTTACCCCCCCACCGCTGACGGTCGGAAGCTGGTTGGTTGCACCGTTCATCGCTAAAGGTAGAGTAACAGGAGCCATTGCCGCGCGCGGTGAGGCAGGTCGCTACGGACCCGCCGATCTGGTACTGCTCGAGGGTCTCGTGTCGCAGGCAAGCATTGCCCTCGAGAGCGCACGGCTGGTAGACCTTCACGATGATGGCCGGCGGACCTGGCAGGAAGTCGTCGACGCCATTTCCCCGGCGTTGTGCATCGTGGATCGGAGCGGGGCAATCCGGCGGGCCAACCGTGCCTTTGCCGACCTGGTGAACGCGCCCCCCGCAAGCCTCATCGGACGGCCGTGGCAAGCCTTCGTTCCACCCGAATGGGCCACCGATCTCCAGCGGGCTCTCGACCAGCAAGGAGCGGGCCGGGAGGTGGAGCTGCGCACCGGCGAGCGCACCTATGCCGTTACCGCGGTGCCGATTAGCAGCCACGACCGCAGCACGGTAGTACTTCTGTTCGACGATCAAACCGAACGCCGCCGGCTGCAAGACCAGTTGATCCAGTCGGAAAAGATGTCTGCCATCGGGCAGCTCATTGCCGGCATCGCGCACGACCTCAACAACCCTCTGGCGTCGGTGCTGGGGTTCGCCGACTTTCTGACCGAGGTGCCCCATGTGCCGCCCAGCATCCGCGAGCCGCTCACCGTCATTCGGGAGGAGGCGGAACGGGCGTCGAGCATTGTCCGCAACCTCCTGGGCTTTGCCCGGAAGCAGGAACACCAGCGGCGTCCCACCGCCCTGAAGCCGCTGCTCGACGGCACCTTCGTTCTGCTGCGGAACCAGCTGATGACTCACCGGGTGGAGGCACTGATCGAGGTCGAGGCCGACCTGCCGATGCCGGACATCGATCCCAACCAGATCCAGCAGGTCTTCGTCAATTTGATCAATAATGCCGCTCAGGCGGTGGCCTCCACCGGCAGGCCCGGAACGATAATCGTGCGTGCCCGCCGCTGGCTCGATGGGATAGCGATCGACATCATCGATGACGGCCCGGGCATGTCGGAGGCCCTGGCAACCCAGGTCTTCGAGCCCTTCTTCACCACCAAGGCCGAAGGTGAAGGCACCGGGCTCGGGCTCTCAATCAGCCAGGGAATAGTGAAGGAGCATGGCGGCCGTATCATGCTGTCCACTGAGGAGGGAAAAGGCTCGACCTTCACCGTCCAGCTCCCCATAGGCGCGCGTTCGACGCTGCCCCCCGTCGATGCCGCCACCCGGGCGCCCACGAAACGACTGCGGGTGCTGGTGGTAGACGACGAGCCCCACATCCTCCATTACATGAGAGCCACACTGGAGGCATGGGGGCACATACCCGTGGTCGCCGCCGATGGAGGGGAAGCCCTCTCTCGCGCCGCCAGCGAGCCGTTCGACCTGATTATTTCCGATCTCCGGATGCCTCGGTTCGGTGGCCGGGAGTTCTATGAAGAGCTCTTGCGCCGGAATCCCATCATGGCCGCCCGTCTGGTCTTCAGCACGGGAGACACGGTCCGGGGCGACACCCTCTCGTTCCTGGAGACCCTGAATCGTCCCTACCTCCACAAGCCGTTCAGTCTGGCCGAGCTCCGCACGCTACTGGCCGATGTGGTGCGGGAGAGTGGTCCCCAGGCCGCTATACGTGACAGCGGACCCTGGCCGGCGGACGTCCTACCCAGGACGTGAGCCCCCCGATCGTCCACGTGGCCTCGGGTCGCGAGTGGCGAGGCGGTCAACGGCAGGTGTGGCTTCTAGCCCAGGCACTCAGGCGTTTGGGGATGGAGCAGACCGTGGTAACCGGAACCGGAACCGAGCTGGAGCGGCGGCTCCGGTCTTCCGGCGTTCCAACCCGTACGGTGGGATGGAAGCTCGGGCTCGACCCCCGGGTAATCCCGGTCATTCTACGGGAGCTCCGCCGTAACCCCGCTGTCCTTCACGCCCATGACGCTCATGCGCTCACCCTGGCCGGGGTGTGCGCTGGATTGACCGGTGCTCCACTCGTGGTAACCCGCCGGGTCGATTTCCCCCTCCGGCGACGGGGCTACTGGGGCAGGGCCGATCGGGTGATCGCCATCTCTCATGCCGTGGCCCGGGTGCTCGTTCGCGATGGGATCAAGCAGGAGCGCATCACCGTAGTCCATTCCGGTATCTCCCTCGATGCCACTCGTGGGGTATCCCGCCTAGGGATCCGGGGCCTGCTCGGCCTTGCCCCGGCGGCGCTTGTGGCCGCTAACGTTGCGGCACTCGTCCCCCACAAGGATCATGCAACCTTGCTCGCCGCCGCCAAGCGGCTGGAGCAGCGCCACCCCGACCTGCATTGGGTCGTGGCTGGGGAAGGCGAGCTCAGAGTTGCCCTGGAAACCCAGATCAGCGACCTGGGGCTCAGGGACCGTGTCCACTTGATAGGTCATATTGACACCCCTGAACGCCTGATCGCAGATGCGGACGTGTTCGTCATGAGCTCACGACAGGAGGGGCTGGGCACGTCGGTTCTGGAGGCCATGGCGCTTGGCACTCCCATTGCTTCGACGGGGGCGGGGGGGTTGCCCGAAATGCTCAGTCAAGGCGCAGGCCTCGTGGTTTCCACCGGCGACTCAACCGCCCTGGCAGAGGCAGTAGCCCGAATCCTGGAGAGTTCCGAGGTGCGCACCAATCTCGTCGAGCGAGCCCGGGCCGAGGTCCTGCGATTCACCGATCGGCGCATGGCAGATGAGGTCAGAGCGGTGTATCGTTCGTGCGTCCATTCTCTTGAAGGCTCATGATTTACGTCTGTATACCGAGCTACAACGAAGCCCCAACCATCGGGCTCCTTCTGTGGAAGATTCGCCAGGTATTCTCCGGCTTTCAGCGGGAGTATCACCTCCTGGTCCTGGATGACGGGTCCAACGATGGCACCGCGGACGTGCTGGAGCGGTACACTCGGGTGCTTCCCCTGAGCGTCATTCGACACCTGGAGCGTCGAGGGTATGCCGAAAGCGTGGAAGAGCTCCTGCGCCAGGCTGTGGAGCGAACTGACCGGCCCAAACGCGATTGCGCCATCCTCATGCATGCCGATTTCGCCCACGGGCCCAACTTCATCCCCGACCTGGTGCGCCGGATCGATAGCGGCGCCGATATCGTCGTGGCGCAGGGCAGGCTCCAGGGAGAGCCGTCTCGCGGGCGGCGGTGGGTTCGCCGGATCGCCCCGGCCCTGCTCCGTGGAGCAGTCACGGTACCCGGCGTGAGAGACGTCGTTTCGGGATTCTCGGTTTTCCGGCTTGTCACGCTGAGGAATGCCTTCCGTGGCACCTCCGGACCGCTTCTTTCGACTCGAGGCTGGGCTGCCAATGCGGAGCTGTACGCCCGCACCGCGCTCCACGCACGCCGAGTGGAGACTATCCCGGCCGTCGAGCGCGCCGACTTGCGCCAGCGGAAAAGCCGGGTCTCCTCCTGGGAAGCGGCCATGAACGTTTGGAGCTCGCGACGAGCGTTGCGGCATGCGTCTCCCGGCCAGCCCGCCGACCCACCCGCCGCTCCCGAACCGCAGCGACAAGCGGAGGTAGCATCGTGATTACCAGCCTCAGGCTCGCGATTGCCTTCATGCAGGCCCCTACACCGGCGGCGGTCCCACCCCAGGTCTACCCGTTCGCCGTGGGGGAAAAGCTCAGCTACAGCGCCAAGCTGGGCATGCTGACGCTGGGCTCGGCCACGTTAGAGGTCGCCTCGCTCGACACCGTACGGGGGGTGGAAAGTTTCCGTCTACGCTTCAGGCTCAAGGGTAAGACCGCGTTTTACTCGCTGGACGACGTGCTGGAGTCGTGGGTGGGAACCGCCGATCTGATCTCCAGGCGCTTCGTGCAGGATTTTCTCGAGAACGAGAAACCCAGGCATCGCCTGTACGAGATCTACCCGGATTCGGGGTTCTTTCGCCAGAAGGGCCTGGACACCACGCTGGCCACCCCAGCGGCTCCACTCGATGATGCCGGTTTCTTCTATTTCGTGCGGGTAACTCCACTGGAGGTCGGCCGGAAATACACCTACGACCGTTACTTTCGGAAGGAAAAGAATCCGGTCACGATCGAAGTGCTCAAGCGGGAGAAGATGGAGCTGCCCGACGGAACCAAAGTACCGTGCCTGGTGCTCCATCCCACCATCGACACCAAGGGCCTTTTCTCCAAGCGGTCGGACACGCGTATCTGGTTGACCGACGACGCCCGGCGGCTCCCAGTCCAAGTCCGCACCAAATTCCCTTTCGGCACCATCACCCTCCGGCTCAAGGACATGGTTCTGCCTGGCACAACCACTTCGGCCATGAGCCGCTGATCGTGCCGTACCGCGAGGCCGACCTCGGCCGTGTCACGACCGTTCCGGTCGCGGGGCGGCGCAACAAGGTCGACCGCCGCCTGCTGGCCTCGCCACCCGGTGCGGACCGGTCGTTCGCTGCATTCCTCGCCAGCCTGCCCGACCTCCTGGCCTCCAAAGATCTCCGGCATATCATCGATGCAGTTGCGGACGCTCAGTTGAAAGGCCGGGGGGTGATCCTGCTACTCGGCGGCCACGTGGTGAAAGTCGGACTGGGTCCGCTCATCAATGCCTGGCTCGCTCGCGGCATCGTCACCCATGTTGCGCTGAATGGGGCCGCGGCTATTCATGATTTCGAGCTGGCCGCATTCGGGGGAACCAGCGAGGACGTGGAGGCTGGTCTGGCGGACGGCAGCTTCGGAATGGCGGAGGAGACGGGAGCCGAGATGAATGCCGCCATCATCGCGGCGGCTCGAGCGGATCATGGGATGGGCGAGGGTCTCACTCGTGCCCTGGGAAAGCGCGAACAACTTCCCGGAGCGGACGCCTCAATTCTGCTCGCGGCGCAGCGGCACGATGTGCCGGTGACGGTCCACGCCGCTATCGGAGCCGAGATTATCCACCAGCATCCCGCCGCCGATGGGGCGGCAATCGGCGCGACCAGTCATCGCGATTTCCGCAGGCTCGCCGCATCGATCCCCGATCTTCATCAGGGGGGCGTGGTGCTCAACTGGGGCAGCGCCGTGCTGATGCCGGAAATTTTCCTGAAGGCGCTGACCATCGCGCGGAACCTCTGGAACGGGCGCCCCACCCACTTTACCGCGGCCGACTTCGACATGCAACGCCACTACCGCCCGCGCGTGAACGTGGTGCAGCGCCCTACCCAGGCCGGTGGCTCGGGCTTCCTGCTCACCGGTCACCACGAGATTTTGATTCCGCTATTAGTGTGGGGGGTGCTGGAGAAAGTCGGGAGTCAGGAGTCAGGAGTCGCTCCCGACCCCTGACTCCTGGCTCCCGACTTCAGTTCCCCGCAATCATCTCTCGCACCCGGGCAGCCGTAGTTGGCGCAAAGAGCTTCAGAACCAGGTAGATCATGAAGCCCATCAAAGCCAGCCATAACACCGTGCCCAGAAGCCCAAGCATCAGACCAAAGAGGCCGAAAACGACCTTCAGCACGAAGACGGTTACAATGGCAAGGACAGCGAAGCCGAATAGGTTCCGAAGCATTTGAATCTCCTCACGAGGTCGGGTCAGGCTGCAGTACGCCCCTACGTTTCAAAGAGTTTCATGCGCTTCCGTTGAGCTCCAGCTATGATGTAATCGTCGTCGGAGGGGGCGCGGTGGGTTCTGCCTGCGCCCGGGAACTCGCCGCCACCGGACGTAAGGTGGGGATCCTCGAACCCGGCGGCGACACTGGCCAGGCGTGGCGCGCCGCCGCCGGAATGTTGGCCCCGCAAATCGAGGCTGACACGAACGATCGGCTGCAGGAGCTGGGTCTGGCTGCCAGAGACCACTACGTATCGCTCGCCGCCAGCCTTCATGCTACCACCGGCATCGACCTCGGACTGTGGCTGGAGGGGATTGCGCGGGTGGCCAAGACCGATGTCGAGGCCGAGGAGCTGAGAGCGAAGGTTACGTGGCAGCAGCAGCAGGGCTATGAGTGCGACTGGCTCGAGCGGGAGGAGGTGAGGCATCGCTGGCCGTGGCTCGGGCCGACCACCGGGGCGCTGTGGGCAGCGCGAGACGGTGCCCTTGATCCGGAGCGCCTCGTTCGAGCCCTGCTGGCCGATGCTCAGAGGCTCGGCGCCGTGCTCGTGCCCGATCGTGCGATCCGCCTCGATCGAGAAGGTGAAAGAGTCACCGGCGTTTCCGGAGCGGAGCGGCATTACTCCGCTGGTGATGTCGTACTGGCCGCGGGCGCATGGTCGAGTCTGCTCGAGGGGATCCCACGAGTGCTGGCTGTGCGGCCGGTGCGGGGGCAGATGGCGGCGCTGCCTTGGCCTGCCGCGGTTCCCCGCGCGATCGTGTACCATAAAGACTGCTACCTGCTGGCTCGCGGCGGCGAAGCGATCATCGGCTCGACCATGGAAGACGTCGGGTTCCGGTCAGAGGTCACGCCGGCGGGTCTGGCCAGGATCTTTGGGGCCGTAATGGCACTCAGCCCCGGTCTCGTCCGCGCCAAGGTCCTCCGTAGTTGGGCTGGCCTGCGGCCGATGACACCAGACGGTCTCCCCCTTATCGGAGGCGATCCGCTCCTGGAAGGCCTCTGGTATGCAACGGGACATGGGCGAAACGGGATACTGTTGGCGGGGCTGACCGGAGTACTCATCCGGCAACTCGTAAACCGCGAGCCGCCAGGCGTGGGGTTGCAGGCATTCGTTGCCGATCGGTTCTGAATAACACGACCGACTTGAGGGCCTCGCTTTCGTGCTTTCGTGTTTTCGTGTTTTCGTGATTGCTGTTGCCTTGCTCTGCCCGGTCTCGGCCGCCGTTGCGCAGTCGCGTGACGACACCGCCCGGGAGCGAGCGGAGTATCTCGCCTGGCTCGAGACTGCACCGAACTCGCCCCTGGCCGCGGTGGCCCAGCAGCCGGTGGGGGCGGGTTTGAGCCTCGGCCCCGCAGACGCGGATATTCCGCTCGACGGCGTCGCCCGGCATCGAGTCGCGGCCGAAGGGGGCGCGCTGATACTGGAGGCCCCCTCGGGCAAACGCCCGGTGATCCGGGGCCGCCCGGTCCGGCTGGGCCGGTACACTTTGTACCTCTCCGGCTCCTCGCGGGGTACGGTCGTGACGGTGTTCGGCGGCGCGTCGGGCAAGCGGCCTCCGGGCTACTACCAGTACGATTCCTCGATGATTTTTACCGGCCCGCTGCTGCCGCCGGAACAGCGCAGCCGTGTGCGAGTGCTGGCTGCTGACGGGATCGAGGTCGAGGCCACCGAGGTGGGCAGCTTCCTCGTTTCGCTGGGCCGCCCAACCCGGCTTCGGGTGCTCCGGATGCCCGGAGCTGTCGCCGATGAATCGGAGCTGGAGATCTTCTTTCGGGACGGGAGCAACGGAGATGGCACCTACCCAGCGGGCCGGTTCGTGAGCCTCATCCCCCTTGGCAGCGGAGAGTACCGCCTGGACCTCAATCGGGCGCGAAACCCGTTCTGTGCCTACAACTCGGTCTATCCCTGCCCTGCACCGTGGCGGGGCAACACCGTCACCGCGGCGGTACGTGCGGGAGAGCGCTACGCGGGAGCCGGTCTGGGTGTCACGCCGTCGCAGCCGGAGACGGAATGACGCTGCTCACGCTGCTGCTTCATAGTGCTCTCGCTCTCGCTCCCTCATCTCCCGGAGGATCCTGGCGAGGGGTGCTCGACCTCGCAGGCGGACCGCTCCGCTTTGAGATTCAGATCGAACCATTCGAGGGAGGCCTCCGGGGGAAACTCTGCAATGGGAGTGAGTGCCAGCCGATCAATGTTCGGGCGCAGAATGACAGCGTGATCCTCGACATCACCGACTAC
>Ga0136615_10001758_pt1 | contig 10590 bp, 11 predicted proteins | sample AntDrymUQ2882206_2_FD_106647 | JGI IMG/M metagenome (GOLD analysis project Ga0136615, IMG submission 106647) | Polar desert sand microbial communities from Dry Valleys, Antarctica - metaG UQ288 (22.06) | ecosystem: Environmental > Terrestrial > Soil > Desert | place: Antarctica: Dry Valley...
CGATTCCACTCGCTCCGCCGGTGACGAGAGCCACCCGCCCCGAGAAGTCCTCAGCCACGCACGTAGCGTCCCGGAGCCGGCTCGCCGTCCGGCAGCGTCGCGGGGGCCACGGGCTCCCCGGAGCGCTCCGCCGCCCACGCCGCCCAGTCTTCCCACCAGCTGCCCGCTGTCTGCTCCGATCGGCGCAGCCACTCCGCCGCCTCGCCCGGGCTCGACCCGTTCGCGCGGAACCAGGCCTTCGAGGACTGGGGCGTCGTGACCATGCCCACGGTATGGCCTCCCCGGGTGAGGACGAAGCGCACCTCCTCGCCGCCGACGAGCTGCGTCGTCCGGTAGGCGGACTCCCAGGGGGCGATGTGATCCGTCTCGGAGGCGAGCACGTAGAGCGGCGTCTGCACGCGCGAGAGGTCGACCGGGGTTCCGTCGATCGTGAACGCCCCGGGCTCCACGAGCCGGTTGTCGAGGTAGCAGGCCCGCAGGAACTGCGAGTGCATCGTGGCCGGCAGGCGGGTGGCGTCGGCGTTCCAGGAGAGGATGTCGAACGCCGGCGGTCGCTTCCCCTGGTACCAGCTCGAGACGACGTAGCGCCAGACGAGGTCGTTGCCCCGCATCCACGTGAACGGACCGGCGAGTTCCGCCCCCGAGAGGAAGCCGCGCTTCGCCATCCGCCGCTCGATCCGCTCGATCGTCCGCTCGTCCGTGAACGCGCCGATCGCGCCGGGCTCGCCGTAGTCGACGAGCGTGTTCAGGAGCGTCGCCCACCCCACGCGCTCCGCCTCGCCCCGTGCCGCGAGCACGGCCAGGGCGGCGACCGTGAGCGTGCCGCCGATGCAGACGCCGAGCAGGTTCACGCGCTCCGATCCGCTCAGCTCCGCCGTCCGGTCGAGGGCAGCGAGGACTCCCTGCCGCAGGTAGTCGTCGAGCGTCAGGCCCTGCATCGACTCGTCGGGGTTGCGGTAGCTGATCGCGAACACCGCGAAGCCGCGGTCGACCGCGTATTCGATGAAAGAGCGGCCGGGGCTGAGGTCGAGGACGTAGTACTTGTTGATCCAGGAGGGGTTGTAGAGGATCGGCTCCGCGAACACCTGCTCCGTGCGCGGCTCGTAGGCGAGCAGCTCGATCAGGTCGTTGCGGAAGACCACCCGGCCCGGTGTTGCTGCGAGGTCTCGTCCGAGCTCCGACGAGGAGCGGTCGACCTGGCTGGGAAGGCCGCCGTTGCCCACGAGGTCCTCGAGGAAGTTGGCGGCGCCGCGAGCGACGCTGAGCCCGCCCGTGTCGATCGCCTCCTTGACGACCGCGGGATTGAGGAAAGGCAGGTTCGTCGGCGCAACGGCGTCAGCGAGGATCTCGAGCGCGAGCTCGGCTTTGCGCCGCGTCACCGGAGGCAGGTCCGCCGAGGTGATCTGACCGTGCGCCCAGCTCGTCGTGGCGAGGTAGCTCTCCGCGAGGCCGCTCAGGACTGGATTCTCGCGCCAGGCGCGATCGGTGAAGCGCGGATCGCCGTCCAGCCGCGTCAGGTCCTTGCTCTCGGCACCGAGGAGGCGCCTGAGCACCCCGAGCCCGATGGAGCCCTGCTCGAGCGCGAGCTCGCCGACGGCGCGGCTCGCGGCGCCCGGCTTCGCCACGAAACGCACCGCGGCCTGCGCGAGCGCGCCGTTCAGCGACGCCGGATCGACGGCCGCGAGGTCGAGGCCGTACTGCAGATCGCCGGCTGTCCGCACACGGGCACTCTAACCGCGCTTGGTCAACCAAGCAGGCCGCTATCCTGTCCCGGTGAGCGACGGCAGCACCCCGAGCCTCGGCGACTTCATCCGGATGCAGCGGACGCTCGCGGATCTCTCCCTCCGCCAGCTCTCGGACGTGGCGAAGGTCTCGAACGCCTACCTCAGTCAGGTCGAGCGCGGTCTCTACACGCCCTCCGCGCAGGTGCTCAAGAACATCGCCGAGGCGCTGCACATCTCCACGGAGGTCATCTACAGCCGGGCGGGGCTTCTCGACGACGAGGGGAGCGAGGCGCGCGCACCCGACGTGGAGGCGGCGATCCGGCTCGACGAGCGCCTGACGGCCGAGCAGAAGGACGCGCTGCTTCGCGTCTATCGCGGCTTCCTCTCTTGATGTACCAAGCAGTTGCTTGGTAGAGTTATCTCCGTTGGCACACCACCGAGGAGGACACATGCGATCGAACCCCAGTTACGCCGAGCTCGCCACCGAGGCGACCGGGAATGCACTTGCAGGGCTGCGGGAGGCCCAGGAGCTCTCGCTCAGGGCGACCGAAGCGGCCGTGCGCTCGTTCTCCGGCGACACCGCACTGCTGCCGGGGCCGCGCCAGGTCGTGAGCTCGAGCTTCGACTTCGCCGCCCAGGTGCTCGAGCAGCAGCGCACCTATGCCCTTCGGCTGACGGAGCTCCTGGCGGGCGCCGTACCGGCGCCGGCGCCCGCGCCGAAGCCCGACGCCCCGACGCGTAGGTGAGGAGAAACGCCCGGCGTCTCGCGTGGACGAGACGTCGGGCGTGCCCCACACCTTGACATTCCAGACTCAATAGGTTAGACCTGAATCGCCTCTCAGTTATTGGAGTCGAAGCGGAGGGATAGCGATGAAGGGGAGATGGATCCGGCTGGTGGTCGCAGCCGTTGCGGTGAGCGTTCCGGCGGCGATCGGTGGCTCGGCTGAAGCCGGTCGGGCGTCGAGCACCGGCGCCTCGCCGATCAAGGTTGGAATCATCTATTCGCGCTCCGGCCTGCTGTCGGCCTACGGCGCGCAGTACGTTCAGGGACTGCGGCTCGGCTTGCAGTACGCGACGAAGGGCGGCAAGGTCAACGGCCGCGCGATCCAGATCACGACGGTCGACGACGGCGGCGACCCGGCCAAGGCCGTTTCGGCTGCCAAGGATCTGATCGGCCAGGGCTACAAGATCATCGCCGGCTCGACCTCCTCGGGCGTCGCGCTCCAGCTCGCCCCGCTCGCGGAGCAGAACAAGGTGCTCTTCATCTCGGGTCCGGCGGCGGCGGACGCGATCACCGGTGCGAACCGGTACACGTTCCGCTCGGGTCGTCAGAGCCTGCAGGACGTGCTTGCCGTGAAGGAGATCCTTGGCAAGGCGAGCGCGCGCAAGATCACCGTGTTCGCGCAGGACACGGCCTTCGGCACGGGCAACTTCGCGGCCGTGAACTCCGTGCTCGGCGGGCGCGGGCACGCGGTCAGCAGGATCCTGGTGCCGCTCTCGGCGAACGACTTCACGCCCTTCGCCGAGCAGGTCAAGCAGTCGCGGCCGGACCTCCTCTTCGTCGCCTGGGCCGGCACGACGGCACCGGCGATGTGGAGGGCGCTCGAGCAGCAGAAGGTGACCGACGCGACGAAGATCGCGACCGGTCTGGCCGAGCGGGCGACGTGGGGCAGCTACGCCCCGGGGATCGACTTCCTCTCGCACTACGTCCCCGAGGCACCGAAGAACAAGGTCAACGACTGGCTCAAGGCGAGGATGAAGCGGTTGAACCAGAGCCCGGACATCTTCACGCCGGACGGCTTCAACGCGGCGCTCATGATCACGCGCGCCGCCGCCACGGGCGGCGACGACGTGGACAAGATGGTCTCGGCGCTCGAGGGCTACCAGTTCATCGGCCCCAAGGGCCCGTCGCGCGTCCGCGCGGAAGACCATGCACTCCTGCAGCCGATGTTCCAGGTGCGGCTGCGTCAGGCGGGCGGCAAGTTCACGGCCGTGCCCGTCAAGACGTTCTCGCCGGGCAACCTGCAGCCACCCGTTCGGGCGTTCTCCTCGTAGGGAACGCGTCCGGCTCTCCCAGGCCATGGCTCCCATCCTGGCGACCCGGGGTCTCGGGCTCGACATCGGCGGCGCGACGATCGTCGCCGATGTCAGCCTCGAGGTGATGGAGGGCGAGTTCGTCGGCATCATCGGCCCCAACGGCGCCGGGAAGACGTCGCTCTTCAACCTCCTCTCCGGCCTCTACCGGCCGACCGCCGGCACTGTCGAGCTCGACGGGCGGGACATCACGCACGCCCCTCCCTACCGGCGCAGCGAGGCCGGAATCGGACGGACGTTCCAGGTCTCGAGCGTGTTTCCGCGCCTCTCGGTGCTCGAGAACGTCCGGCTGGCGGCCGAGGCGCGACTCGGGGGCGCGATGCGGCCGTGGCGGCGCGCCGGCCGCGTGCGCGAGGCCGTCGAGCGGGCTCGCCGGGCGCTCGAGCGGGTGGGGCTCGGACGCCGCGAAGGTGCCGTCGCCGGGGCGCTCGCCCACGGCGACAAGCGGAAGCTCGAGCTCGCGATGCTGCTCGCGGCCGATCCGCGGGTGATCCTCCTCGACGAGCCGATGGCCGGGGTCAGCGCGGAGAACGTCCCCGAGTTGACGGACGTGATCCGCTCCGTGCAGCGCGACGAGGGCAAGACCGTGCTCATGGTCGAGCACCACATCGACGTCGTCACCGGCCTCGCCGAGCGGATCGCCGTCATGCACCACGGCTCGCTGCTCGCCGTCGACACGACCGAGAACGTGCTACGGAACGAGCAGGTCCAGGCTGCGTACCTCGGAGAGCCGCTCTGAGCGCCGAGCCTCGCAACCTGATGGAGGTACGAGACCTCCACGTCTACCTCGGCCAGTCGCACGTTCTCCAGGGCGTCTCGTTCGACGTCAGGGAGGGCGGTGTCACCGCGCTACTCGGCCGGAACGGCGTCGGCAAGACGACCACGCTTCGCGCGCTGATGGGGCTCGTGCAGCCGCGCGGGCGCGTGGTGCTCGCCGGCGAGCCGATTACGAAGCTACCGACCCATCGCATCGTCGGCCGCGGCGTGGGCTACGTCCCCGAGGACCGGGACGTCTTCGCCGGTCTCACCGTCGACGAGAACCTTCGCCTCGCCGAGCGCAACGGCGGCGCCCGCTACGACCTCGTGTACGAGCTCTTCCCCGAGCTGCGCCAGCGCGGGCGGCAGCGGGCCGGGACGCTCTCGGGCGGGCAGCAGCAGATGGTCGCCATTGCGCGGGCGATCCTGAACCCGAACCGTGTCCTCCTGATCGACGAGCCGACGAAGGGCCTCGCCCCGCTGCTCGTGACCGAGGTGGCGCGCGCGCTCGAGCGGATGAGCGAGACCGAGACGATGCTCCTCGTCGAGCAGAACCTCAGCGTCGTCGAGCACCTCGCCCGGGACGCGATCGTGCTCGACCAGGGACGCGTCGTCTACACCGGCTCGGCGCGCGCGCTTCTCTCCGACCGTGAGCTCGTCCGGCGTCTCCTCGGCGTCTCACGTTCCGAGGGAGGCCACTAGACGTGGAGGAACTCATGGTTCCCCCACGAGCCCCCTCCTTCAGAGGCAGACGCGCAGTGGCCGCGTCGTGGCTGCGCCGGGCAGAGCCCGGCTCCGCCGAAAGAGGCTGGAGTCACTGATGGAGACGTTCATCCTGCTCACGATCACCGGCCTCGGCCTCGGCGCGATGTACTTCCTGGTCGCCTCGGGGCTCTCCCTGATCTATGGGCTCATGGGCGTGCTCAACTTCGCGCACGGCGCCTTCCTCACGATCGGCGCCTACGCGACGTGGTGGTTCGCCGAGCAACTCGAGGGCTCGATCGGCTCCCCGGGTCTGCGCTTCTTCATCGGAGCGGTGCTCGGCCTGATGGCGGGAGCGGTCGTCGGCGCCGTCGTCGAGGTGGCGCTCATCCGGCCGCTCTACCAGCGCCACATCGAGCAGGTGCTCGTGACGGTCGGTCTCTCGCTCGCGCTCGTCGCGCTCGTGCAGGCGATCTGGGGCCCGACCGAGCAGCTCTACCCGGTGCCCGAGTGGCTGTTCGACACGACGAGCGTCTTCGGCGCCAACGTCCCGAACGACCGCTTCGTCGAGATCGCGCTCGCCGTCGTGACGCTCGTGGGGCTGCTCGCCTTCCTCCGCTACACCCGCTACGGGCTGATCATCCGGGCCGGGGTCGAGAACCGCGCGATGGTGACGGCGCTCGGGATCGACGTCCGCCGGGCCTTCACGCTCGTGTTCGCGCTCGGCGGCGTGGCGGCCGCCCTCGCCGGAATCCTGTCGGGCGTCTACTTCGGCTCCGTCGACCCCGAGCGCGGGACGTCGCTGCTGATCTTCGCCTTCATCGTGGTCGTCATCGGCGGGCTCGGCTCGATCGTCGGCTCGGCCATGGCTGCCGTGCTCGTGGCGCTCACCCAGCAGTACGTCAACTTCTACGCCTCCGCGGGGATCGGCGACCTCGCCGTCGTGCTCCTGCTCGCCGTGACGCTCCTCGTGCGTCCGGCCGGCATCGCCGGCAGAACGGTGGTGGCGCATTGAGAACGGGTCTGCGCCTGGGCGTCGCGGCGGCCGTCTTCGCGCTCCTTGCGGTCGTGCCATACCTCTCGGTCGAGACGCACGGCGTCTTCTCCTCGCCGCTCGACAGCCCGGGCACGCTCCAGCTCCTCGGGCTGATGCTCGTCCTCGGCGGCGTGGCCCTCTCGTACGACCTGCTCTTCGGCTACACCGGCCTGCTCTCGTTCGGCCACGCGCTCTATTTCGCGGTCGGCGTCTACATCATGGCGATCGCGACGACGCACTGGGACTGGGCGCTCTGGCAGGCGTTCCTGTTCACGTCGCTCGTGGGGCTCGTTCTCCCGTTCCTGCTCGGCTCGATCAGCCTGCGTGTGGGCGGCATCGCGTTCGCGATGGTGACGCTCGCGTTCGCCGAGGCCGGCTCTGTACTCGTGGACAAGAACCCGCGCGCGTGGACGGGCGGCGAGGAGGGTGTCGCGCTCGCCTTCGACAAGCTGCCCGAGTCCTTCGTCGGAGTCCTCAACACGAAGAATCTGTACTGGCTCGCGCTCGCCTACCTCGTGATCGTGTTCGTGATCGTCACCTGGGTCGTGGACTCGTCGCCTGGACGGGTCTGGCAGGCGATCCGCGAGAACGAACGCCGCGTGGAGGTGCTCGGCCTGCAGCCGTTCCGCTTCAAGCTGATGGTCTTCGTCCTCGCCTCGTTCCTCGCCACGGGGGGAGGCGTGGTCTACGTGCTCCTGATCGGCGGCGCGACGCCGCAGGTGACGACGCCGGCCTTCACGCTCGCGCTGCTGCTCATGGTCGTCATCGGCGGCGCAGGGACGCGCTGGGGCGCGGTGCTCGGCGGTGCGCTCTACACGTTCCTCGACAACCGCCTGCTCGACTGGTCTGATTCTGCGGCCGTCCGCAAGCTTCCCGGCGTGCTCGAGACGCCGCTCTCCGAGCCCCTGTTCGTGCTCGGAACGCTCTTCATCCTCCTCGTCTACTTCATCCCGGGCGGCATCGCGGGTGTGCTCACGCTGCGGCCGCGGCGCGGCCTCCGGCAGATCGAGGCGAGCCTGCGCGGACAGGAGGCGGAGCCGGCGACGGCCGTCGACGACGGCGCCGAGGCACGGGCGTGACCTTCGCCAGTCCGCACGCCCGGAATGGCGACGTCCGGCTCGCCTACGAGGTGCTGGGGGCGGGCGAGCCGCTCCTGCTCGTGCACGGCCTCGGCTACGGCGGCCGCGGCTGGGGGCCATCGCTCGAGTTGCTCGCACGCGACTTCCTCGTCGTCGCCTACGACAACCGCGGCTTCGGGGCGAGCGACATCCCGCCGGGCCCGTACACGGTCGCTCAGCTCGCCGCGGACGCCGCCGCGGTGCTCGATGCGGCGGGCTTCGAGCGCGCGCACGTCCTGGGTGGCAGCCTCGGCGGGATGGCGGCGCAGGAGCTGGCGCTGACCCGTCCGGAACGCGTGGATCGCCTTGTTCTCGTCGGCACGACACCGGGCGGGGTCGGCTCGTACCCGATGCCGGGGCGGACGGTGCGGCTGTGGCAGGAGGCCCGCCGCCTGCCGCCCGCCGAGGCCCTCCGGCTGTTCGTCGAGAACGCGCTCGGAGCGGAACCCCCGCCCGCGCTCGTCGAGGAGATCGTCGCCTACCGGATGGCGAACCCGCCCGACGGAGCCGGTTGGCATGCGCAGGCGGCGGCCGGCGCGAGCTTCGCCGCGCTCGAGCGCGTGGGCCGGATTGCCGCCACCACCCTCGTCGTCCACGGGACAGCCGACGCGGTCGTCGACCCACGCAACGGCCAGCTGCTGGCAAGGCGCATCCAGGGTGCCCGGCTCGAGCTCTACGAAGGCTGCGGCCACCTGCCCTTCTGGGAGGAGCCGGAACGGTTCGTCGAGCTCGTCCGCGGCTTCCTGCGCGAGGAGCGGACGTGAGCGGGGCCCTCACGCTCGACCGCTGGATTCGCGACCGTGCACGCGCGACGCCGGCCCGCGTCGCGATCCACCACCTCGGACGGGAGACGACCTACGCCGAGCTCGACGAGCGCTCGGAGTGCCTTGCGGCCGCGTTGCTCGGCTCGGGCCTCCGCCGGGGAGACCGCGTCGCGACCCTGACCGGCAACAGCCCGGAGCACGTGGTCGCCTTCTTCGCCTGCGCCAAGGCGGGGCTCGCCCTGCTCCCGCTCAACTGGCGCCTCTCGCCGGTCGAGCTCGCCTACCAGCTCGACGACGCCGAGCCGGCGCTCCTCCTGGTCGAGGCGGAGCACGCGGTGCTCGCCGACGCGGCGCTCGCGGGCTCGTCGACGGTGACTCGGCGGCTCGAGCTCGGCGGCGATGAGCAGCGGGCGCTCGAGCGGGGGGCCGGCGATGCCGTCGGGGCAACGGTCGAGGACGACGACGCCCTCCTGGTCGTCTACACCTCCGGCACGACGGGCAAGCCGAAGGGGGCGCTGCTCACCCACGCGAACTGCTTCTGGACGAACCTCGGCCTCGATCTTGCGACCGGCGTCTCGGGCGACGACGTCGTCCTGCAGGTGCTGCCCCAGTTCCACTGCGGGGGCTGGAACGTCCAGCCGCTGCTCGCCTGGTGGAAGGGCGCGACCGTCGTCCTCGAGCGGAGCTTCGACGCCGCCCGCTGCCTGCGGCTGATCCAGGAGCGGCGGGTGACGACGACCATGGCCGTTCCGGCGGTCTATCTCTTCCTCTCGCAGGAGCCGGGCTTTGCGGACGCCGACCTCTCGTCGCTGCGGCGCGCCGTCGTGGGCGGCGCGCCGATGCCGGAGGCGCTCCTCGCGACGTGGGAGGAGCGAGGCGTCGAGATCGTCCAGGGCTACGGACTCACCGAGGCGGCACCGAACGTCCTCTGCCTGCCGCCCGAGGATGCGGTGCGCAAGCAGGGCTTTGCCGGCAAGCCCTATCCGTACGTGGAGGTCGCCCTGCGCGACACCGACTCGTCCGGAGAGCTGCTCTCCGGGCCAGCGACCGGCGAGCTCGTCGTACGCGGGCCGAACGTCTTCGCCGGCTACTGGCGCAACCCCGAGGCGACGAAGGCGGCCTTCTCCGACGGCTGGCTGCTGACCGGCGACATCGCCGAGCGCGATGGAGAGGGCAACTATCGGATCTGCGGCCGGGTGAAGGAGCTGTACATCTCCGGTGGCGAGAACGTCTATCCCGCCGAGGTGGAGGCCGTCCTGCACGAGCACCCCGCCGTTGCCGATGCCGCCGTCGTCGGCGTCCCCGACGACCGCTGGGGAGAGGTCGGCGTCGCGTTCGTCGTCCTCGAGGCCGGCAGGGACGCGGACGAGGCGGAGCTGAGCGACTGGTGCCGTGCGCGCCTCGCCAGGTTCAAGGTGCCGCGGGACATTCGCTTCTGCGAGAGACTGCCGCGCTCGGCGATGGACAAGGTGCTGAAGACCGAGCTGCTGGAGCAGCCCGAACTGCTGGAGCAGCCCGAACGGGAGCCGGTCGCATGACCGAGACGGCCTCGCAGACCGTTGTCGGCACCGACGGCAGGCCGCTCCTTGCGCGGGGCCAGCGGACGCGTCAGCGGTTGCTCGAGGCCGCCGAAGAGGTCTTTGCCGAGCACGGCTACCACGACGCGTCGATCGTCAAGATCACGGAGTCGGCCGGCGTCGCGCAGGGCACGTTCTACCTCTACTTCGCCGGCAAGAAGGACATCTTCGAGGATCTCGTGCGCGATCTGAACCGTCGGGTGCGGCGCGCGATGAGCGAGGCCGCCGCGGAGGGTGAGACGCGCGTCGAGGCCGAGCTGCTCGGCTTCCGCGGGTTCTTCCGCTTCACGGCCGAGCATCGGGCGCTCTACCGGATCATCCGGCAGGCCGAGTTCGTCTCCCCCGAGACGCTGCAGCTCCACTACGACAGGCTCTCGGGTGGCTACGTGGAGGCGCTTCGCCGGGCGATGGAGTCGGGCGAGATCGCCCAGGGAAATCCCGAGGTGCTCGCCTGGGCCCTGATGGGGATCGGCGAGCTGATCGGGATGCGGTACATCCTCTGGGAGGGAGGCGAGCAGGTGCCGGAGGCCGTGCTCGCCGAGATCGGGCGGATCGTTCAGTGTGTCCTGACGCCGGAAGCGGCGACGTGAGCCGGGTCGGCATTGCCGCCACGGCGGCGCACCTTCCCGAGCGCTGGATGACGGCCGCCGAGGTGGGGGCCGCGAGCACCATTCCCGAGCAGGTGGTGGTCGAGCGGTTCGGTCTCCGCGGCAAGCACATCGCCGCCGCCGACGAGCACGTCAGCGACCTCTCCGTCGCAGCCGGGGAGCGACTGCTCGCGGAGTGCGGCTTCGACCCCGACGAGGTCGACGTCGTGGC
>Ga0136615_10001760_pt1 | contig 10589 bp, 7 predicted proteins | sample AntDrymUQ2882206_2_FD_106647 | JGI IMG/M metagenome (GOLD analysis project Ga0136615, IMG submission 106647) | Polar desert sand microbial communities from Dry Valleys, Antarctica - metaG UQ288 (22.06) | ecosystem: Environmental > Terrestrial > Soil > Desert | place: Antarctica: Dry Valley...
CGGATCACTGTGCAGTGCGACGGACAACTCAAGACCGGCCGGGACGTGGTCATCGCCGCGCTGCTGGGAGCCGAGGAGTTCGGCTTCGCGACCGCGCCACTTGTCGTCGCCGGCTGCGTGATGATGCGGGTGTGTCACCTCGACACCTGCCCGGTGGGGGTGGCCACGCAGAATCCGGAGTTGCGCAAGCGGTTCACCGGCCAGCCCGAATTCGTCGTCACCTTCTTCACCTATCTTGCCGAGCAGATCCGCGGATATCTCGCCGAGCTGGGATTCCGGTCGATCGACGAGGCGGTCGGTCATGCCGAGCTGCTCGACATCCGCGATGCGGTGGCGCACTGGAAGGCCGACGGGTTGGACCTCACCCCGCTGCTCGCGGTGCCCGAACTGCCGGAGGGAACCCCGCGACGTCGGGTACGCGGGCAGGACCATGGTCTGGACCGTGCGCTGGACAACACGCTGATCCAGTTGTGCGAGGGCGCGCTGCTCGATGGCCAGCCGGTCAAGCTGGAGCTTCCGGTCCGGAACGTCAACCGCACCGTCGGCACCATGCTTGGCTCGCTGGTCACCAAGCGGTACGGCGCAAAGGGCTTGCCGGACGACACGATCGACCTGACCTTCACCGGCTCGGCGGGACAGTCCTTCGGTGCTTTCCTCCCGCGCGGGATCACCTTGCGTCTGATCGGCGATGCCAACGACTATCTGGCCAAAGGCCTGTCCGGTGGTCGAATCGTCGTGCGCCCTGACCCGGCCGTGCCGTTCTTGCCAGAAGCGAACGTCGTGGCTGGCAACGTCATCGGCTACGGCGCCACTGCGGGCGAAGTGTTCATCCGAGGACTGGTCGGGGAACGCTTCTGTGTCCGCAACTCCGGCGCCACAGCAGTCGTCGAGGGTGTGGGTGACCATGCCTGCGAGTACATGACCGGCGGCCGGGTGGTGATTCTGGGACCCATCGGACGCAACCTCGCCGCCGGCATGTCGGGGGGCAGCGCGTACGTGCTCGATCTCGCCCGCCAACGAGTGAATTCCGACATGGTGGCCATCGAGGAGCTGACCGACGAAGACCGGAAGTGGCTGGCGGGCACCGTGGCCAGGCATGCCGCGTTGACCGGATCCACGATCGCCGCCGGACTGCTGTCCGACTGGCCGCGCCGGGTGGAGGCATTCGCCAAGATCATGCCGTTGGACTACAAGCGCGTCCTCGAGGCATCCCGAATCGCCGAGGCCGCTGGCCGCGACATCGACATTGCAGTGATGGAGGCCGCCCGTGGCTGATCCGGCCGGCTTTCTCAAGCACGACCGTGCGCTGCCCCCGCGTCGGCCGGTCGAACTGCGGCTACAGGACTGGCGTGAGGTCTACCTGGGCAAGGACGCCTTCGATGCCGATCAGGTGCGCACCCAGGCGGGGCGGTGCATGGATTGTGGGATCCCGTTCTGTCACCACGGTTGCCCGCTGGGCAATCTGATCCCGGAGTGGAACGACCTGGTCCGGCGCGACGACTGGCGAGAGGCGATCGAGCGACTGCACGCGACCAACAACTTTCCGGAATTCACCGGCCGGCTGTGCCCCGCGCCCTGCGAGGGGGCCTGCGTCCTGAACATCAGCGATGACGCAGTGACCATCAAGCAGGTCGAAGTGGAGATCATCGACCGGGCATTCGAGGAAGGTTGGGTCAGTCCGCAACCGCCTGAGGTCAGCAGCGGCAAGAGCGTCGCCGTGATCGGATCCGGCCCGTCCGGTCTGGCCGCCGCTCAGCAGCTGACTCGCGCGGGTCACCAGGTCACCGTCTTCGAGCGGGCAGACCGGATCGGCGGGTTGCTGAGGTACGGCATCCCTGAGTTCAAGATGGAAAAGCGGCACCTGGATCGTCGCCTGGACCAGATGCGCGCCGAGGGAACCCGGTTCGTGGACAGCTGTGAGGTCGGAGTGGACCTCTCCGTCGAGCAATTGCGGGCCACATCCGACGCTGTTGTTCTCGCCGGCGGCGCGACTGTGGGCCGCGATCTGCTCATCCCCGGGCGGGAGTGCGACGGCATCCACCTCGCGATGGACTACCTCCCGCTGGCCAATCGCGTGGTCAACGGCGATCTCACCGACCCCCCGATCAGCGCCCACGGCCGGCACGTCGTGATCATCGGAGGCGGGGACACGGGGGCGGACTGCCTGGGTACGGCACACCGGCAGGGGGCGGCCTCGATCACCCAACTCGAGATCATGCCGACGCCTCCGCAGGCCCGAGCCCAGACCAACCCGTGGCCGACCTGGCCGCTGATCCTGCGCACCACCAGCGCCCACGAGGAGGGCGGACAGCGAACCTTCGCGGTCGAGACCGAGCGCTTCGTGTCGGATGACAACGGCCGGGTCAGCGCCCTGATCCTGCATGAGGTCGACATGGAAGGCGGCCGCTTCACGCCGGTAGCGGACACCTCCCGGGAGATCCCGGCCGACCTCGTTCTGCTCGCGATGGGATTCACCGGCGCGGAGCGCTCCGGCCTGATCGAGGAACTGGGTGCGGACATCGACGGTCGAGGCAATGTCGTACGAGGCGGCGACTGGCAGTCCACGGTCCCCGGGGTGTTCGTCGCCGGCGACATGGGACGCGGTCAATCACTGATCGTCTGGGCGATCGCCGAGGGCCGGGCCGCTGCGGCGTCCGTCGACGGTTTCCTGACCGGCCGGTCGGTACTGCCGATGCCGGTCTCTCCCACCACGATGGCCCTGCGCTGAGCATCCCGCTGCATTGAGCGCGATGGCGCCGCGGTGACCGACGGCCGCGGCCCCTAGGCTTTCCGGTATGTCACGGCGGGCCAAGATCGTCTGCACCATCGGTCCGGCAACGGCAACTCCGCAACGGATTCAGGCGCTGGTCGAAGCGGGCATGGACGTCGCCCGGCTGAACTTCAGCCATGGCACCCAGGCCGACCACCAAGCCGCCTATGAGATGGTCCGTCAGGCCTCCGACCGCACCGGCCACGCTGTCGGCATCCTGGCCGACCTCCAGGGTCCCAAGATCCGGCTCGGCCGGTTCTCGGGCGGGCGCGCCGACTGGCCGGCCGGCTGCGAGGTCGTGATCACCACCGACCCCTTGCCGCTGGGCTCCGCAGAGCGGGTCGGTACCACCTATCCGGGACTGGCCGCGGAGGTCGGGATCGGAGAGACGATCCTGGTCGATGACGGCAAGCTTTCGTTGAAAATCATCGATGTCACCGGCAACGACGTGTCCTGCTTCGTGGTCGAGGGCGGCGAGGTCAGCGACAACAAAGGACTGTCGCTGCCGAACAGCTCGCTGAATACCCAGTCGTTGTCGGACAAGGATGCGGCGGACCTGCGTTTCGCGCTCGGGTTGTCCGTCGATTTCGTGGCGCTGTCCTTCGTCCGGGACCCGGCCGATGTCGATCCGGTCCGCGCGATCATGGAAGAAGTCGGGGTCAAGGTTCCGGTCATCGCCAAGCTGGAGAAGCCCCAGGCCGTCGGTCGGCTGCGGGAGATCGTCCGCGCCTTCGACGCGCTGATGGTGGCTCGCGGCGATCTCGGTGTCGAGCTGCCGCTGGAACAGGTACCCATGGTGCAGAAGCGGGCGATCCAGATCGCCCGGGAGAACGCCAAGCCGGTCATCGTCGCGACTCAGATGCTGGAGTCCATGCTGACCGCGAGCCGGCCGACCAGGGCCGAGGCATCCGACGTCGCCAACGCGGTCCTGGACGGAGCCGACGCGTTGATGCTCTCCGGAGAGACCGGCGTCGGGCGACACCCCGTCCTCGCCGTAGCCACGATGGCCCGAATCATCGACTCGGTCGAAAGCGACAGCACCGCCGTACCGTCGCTGCTGGCGGCTCCCCGAACCACCGGAGGCGTCCTGACCAGGGCCGCCAAGGACGTGGGCGAGTTGACCGGCGCGAAAGCACTGGCCGCGTTCACCCAATCCGGGGACACCGTCCGCCGGCTGGCCCGGCTGCATACCCCGCTGGCGTTGCTCGCCTTCACCCCGGAACCGCGGGTCCGCAGCCAACTGGCGCTCACCTGGGGCGTTGAGACCTTTCTCGTTCCTGCGGTTCGGCACACCGACGAGATGGTGACTGAGCTGAACAAGGCGCTGATCGAGAGCGGCCGGCTCGTCAAGGGCGATCTGGTCGTGATCGTCGCCGGCTCCCCGCCCAACGTCCCGGGTACGACGAACCTCATCCGGCTGCACCGGGTCGGCGACGAGTACTGATGTCCACCGGAGGCCGGGCGAAGTCGTCTCCGGTGAGGGACGGACCGCCGCTGGGAGCGATCACCGGACAGCAGGCGGTCGACTCCATGGTCGCGGTTCTGGATCTCACTGTTGTCGGCGAGGACGTCTTCGAGGGCACCAGTCCGGATCTGTCCCTGCAACGGGTTTTCGGCGGTCAGGTCGCCGGTCAGGCGCTGGTCGCCGCCGTTCGCACGGTCCCCGGGGACCGACCGGTGAACTCGTTGCACGCCTACTTTCTGCGCCCCGGAGATCCGCAGCTGCCGATCCGCTACGAGGTTGACCGAATCCGTGATGGGTACTCCTTCACCACCAGGCGAGTCGTGGCCAAACAGGTTCGGAAAAACGGCTCGCAGGAGGCGATCTTCCAGCTTTCGGCATCCTTCCAGCGACCCGAGACACCGTTCATCGAGCACAGCTTGCCGATGCCGAAAGGCCCTGGGCCGGAGGAACTCGCGGACTTCGGCGAACTCATCGCCCCGGTCGCGGACCTGATCGGGCAGTTCGCCCGGATCCCGCGGCCGATCGACCGCCGTTACCGGTCCAGTCCCTGGGAACCTGATCGCGTCGCGGAATCCGAGAGTTTCGAGGGTTACGTCTGGATGCGCGCCGACGGCCGGCTTCCGGACGACCCGGCGATCCATGTCTGCGTCCTGACCTACGCCAGCGACATCTCACTGTTGGAGGCTGGGGCCAGGCGAGCCGGTATCTCTTTCGCAGATCCCGACGTCATGCCCGCGAGCCTGGACCATGCGATGTGGTTCCACCGCCCGTTCCGGGCTGACGAGTGGTTCCTCTACTCCTCGGAGTCGCCATCGGCCTCGGGCGGACGGGCCCTGTGTACGGGGCAGATCTGGTCGCAGGATGGATCGCACATCGCGACCGTGGTCCAGGAGGGGCTGATCCGGCGCCGTCGTTCCGGCTGAGCTTCTCAGCTGCGGGCTGCGACCTCGGCTCGGATCAGGTCCCACACGCGGGCGACGTGGTCGGATGTCGTGGTGGGCGAACCGATGGCCACCCGGATGACCGTGCGCCCGGCGACCTTGGTGTGCGTCAGGTAACACGTTCCGGAACCGTTCAGCGACTCGAGCACCGACATCGTCAGGCGGTCGGCCTCGTCGTCGTCCGTGCCTGGCCAACGTGGCCGAAAGCAGACCAACGACAGGGGATGGGGCGCAACTACTTCGAAGCGATCATCGGCCGTCACCCAGCCGGCCAGTTGTTGAGCCAGCGCTACGTGGCCCTCGATGTGTGCGCGCAGTCCGTCCGCTCCGTACCAGCGGATCACCATCCAGAGTTTCAAGGCCCGAAATCGCCTGCCGAGTTCGATCTGCCAGTCCCGGTAGTCCACAACCTCGCCCGAGTCGCTGGCCTGGTTGCGGAGATATTCGGGGAGGATCGAGAGTGCCCCGGTGAGGTGTCGGCGGTCCCGTACCCAGAAGGCGGTGGCGTCGAAGTTGGTCAGCAGCCACTTGTGCGCGTCGGTGCAGTACGAGTCGGCGTAGTCGGCCACACCATCGTTGATCCACCGCAGGGCGGGGGAGACCGCGGCCACTCCGGCGAAGGCAGCGTCGATGTGCAGCCAGACGCCGAACCGAGCGCAGATGGCGCCGATCTCGGAAACCGGGTCGATGGCCGTGGTCGAGGTGGTGCCGATCGTTGCCACGACCATCGTGGGGATCAGTCCCGCCGCCCGGTCAGCCGCGACGAGCTCGGCCAGATGGGCAGGGATCATCGCCAGAGTCGCCGGGTCGACGTCAACCGTACGTACCGCCCGTGAGCCCAGACCGGCCATCCGAGCGGCTTTCTCGACCGAGGAGTGGGTCTGGCTGGAGGCATAGACGATGTAGGAACCGGAGACGCCGTCGAGAATGCTGGATGCGCCACTCGCGGAGTGCAGCGCGGCCTGCAGAGCCACGAAGTTGGCGCCGGAGCTGGAGTCCTGGATGACCCCACCGCCAGGACCGTCGTTGCGGAAGGCAGCAGGTAGCCCCAACAACTCGACGAGCCAGTCGAGCATGCCCTGCTCGAGTTCGGTGCAGGCAGGACTGGTTGCCCACAGCATCCCCTGTACGCCCAGTCCAGAACTGAGCAGGTCGCCGAGCACCGACGGGCCCGAAGCGTTGGCCGGGAAGTAGGCCAGAAAGCCGGGGGATTGCCAGTGCGTGATCCCGGGCAGGACCAGCTCGTCGAGATCGGTCATCAACTGGTCCAGAGAACCGCCGCTCCCGGACTCCGGCGGATGCGCGGGCAGGGCTGCTCGGATCTCCCCTGGCACCACCTGGGCGAGCACCGGCAGCGTGTGCACCCGCTCCCAATACTGGGCGACCCAGTCCACGACCCGACGGCCGTGCGTACGGAACTCATCAGGGCTCATATGCTGGCCAGGAACTGGGTTGCTCACGCCTGCACGGTAAGCGAAGCGGGTCTCCAGGGGTGCCGGGTGTGGGAGTCGAACCCACACGCCCTTTCGGACAGTGCCTTTTGAGGGCACCATGTCTTCCATTCCATCAACCCGGCGCGACGGGAACTGTATCGCTGTCCCGTCTCGTGCTCAGCTGCCTGGCTGGCGCTGTAAAAGTCCGTCGGCGTAGGAGCAGAGCTGGCATTAGTCTCCCAGCGTGAGCAGTTCTGACCTCCCCGAACCGGTGGTCGAATCAGGCCGCCGAGTTCTCATCGCAGAGGATGAGGCATTGATCCGCCTCGACCTCAAGGAGATGTTGGAGGAGGAGGGTTACCGGGTGGTCGGGGAGGCAGCAGACGGCGCCCAGGCGGTGGTCCTGGCCGCAGACTTGCGTCCTGACCTGGTGATTCTGGACGTGCAGATGCCGGTGCTGGATGGACTGGCAGCGGCCGAGCAGATCGCCGCCGACCGGATCGCCCCGGTGGTCATCCTCACCGCGTTCAGTCAGCGTGACCTCGTCGAACGCGCCAGGCTCGCCGGCACGATGGCCTACCTGGTCAAACCGTTCCAGAAGCACGATCTCGTGCCGGCGATCGAGATGGCGGTCTCGCGCTACACCGAGACCGCGGCTCTCGAAGCGGAAGTCAGTGACCTCACCGAACGGCTCGAATCGCGTAAAGCCATCGACCGGGCCAAGGGACAGCTGATGGCGCAGCGTTCCTGGACCGAGCCGCAAGCCTTCCGCTGGATCCAGCGCACGGCCATGGACCGTCGCAAGTCGATGCGCGTCATCGCCGAGGCTGTTCTGGCCGGAGAGAGCGTGGACACCTGACCAGGGTGGGCCATCGGAATGACCTGCGGCGGTCTCCGGCCAATCTGTTCCACTGTCCCGCTTCGGTCACGGCTGGGTCACGTGTGAGTCACAGGGCCGCCAGGAGCGTGCCAAGTCGTTCCGTAACGGACTACGGTGGCGCAGGTGCCGCCCACCGGGCGGATATAGACATCGCCCGAAACGGGCCTGCACGAAAACAGGAGTAACCGGATGGTCAACGTCAAATTTGGGCGGATCGCCGCCGTATCAACCACCTTGCTGCTCGCCGCCAGCGCATGCGGTGGCAGCGATGACGGCGGCGGCGATGACAGCGGCGGCGGAGGCGGAGGCGGAGGCGACGAGGCCAAGCAGGTCAACGTCTACGGCTCCGACGGCAACATGGGCAATGCCCTCGGTGAGAAGTTCAGCGAACCCGGCGCCCTGGTCGGCATGCGTGGAACGACGCCATTGACCGAGCTATCGCCCGACTTCACCGAGCGACTGCTCGTAGTTGACCCGAACCTCGTCGACTTCAACTACGCGGCCGAGACCTACGACGCCATCGTCGTCGCCGCGCTGGCCGCTGAGCAGGCCCGCACCAACCAGGCGGCGACTTTCGGACCCTTCGTCAACGGGATCACCAGCGGCGGTGAGAAGTGCACCGACTTCGCCACCTGCCTGGCGATCCTTCAGGCGAATGGCGATGTCGACTTCGACGGACTGTCCGGCCCGCTGGCCTTCACCGACCCGGGTGAGCCGGCCGCGGCATCGTTCGGGATCCTGTCCTTCGGCGAGGACAACGCGATCGACGCCGATCAGACCGAGTACGTGATCGGTGGTGACGAGGCCAACGCCAGCACCATCGAGCCGCCGGCCGCACCGGACTACGCCACCGCTCCGACCGGTGGCCCGCTGATCGTCGGCACCATGCTGCCGCTGACCGGCAACCTGGCCTTCCTCGGCCCGCCTGAGGTCGCAGCGGCCAAGCTCGTGATCCAGGACATCAACGACGCGGGTGGTGTGCTCGGCCAGCCGGTCCAGCTCATCGAGACCGACTCGGGTGACACCTCGACCGACACCGCAAATCAGTCGGTGGACCGGATGATCCAAGGTGGCGTCAACGTCATCGTGGGTGCCGCATCCTCCGGGGTGAGCCTGACCGTGATCGACAAGATCACCGGTGCCGGGATCATGCAGATCTCGCCGGCCAACACCTCCGATCAGTTCACCACCTACAACGACAACGGCCTGTACTTCCGGACCGCACCGCCGGACGTGCTGCAGGCCCGCACGCTGGCCGACATCATCCTGGACGATGGCAACTCAAGCGTGTCGATCATCGCCCTGAACGACCCTTACGGGACGGGCCTGGCGAACAACCTGCGCGACAACCTGATCGGGGACGGTCTGGCTGAGGATCAGGTGGCTGAAGTGATCATCTATGACCCAGCGGCCACCTCGTACCGGACCGAGGTACAAGAGATGGTCGACTTCAACGCCGACGCCATCGTGGTCATCGGGTTCGATGAGTCGTCGAAGATCATCGAGGAGATGAACTCGCAGGGCATCGGCCCAGCAGCCGCGTAACACTCCAGCACAACGTCCACGGGCCCGGCATCGTCAATTGATGCCGGGCCCGTGGACATGTCCGACTGAGCCGTGTCCGACCGAGAGGACATGTAGGTGCCCGCCGACGAACCGACCATCCTGGCGACCTCGGGCGGTTACCGTGCGGGGGTTCGCAGCCGGCTTGCGTTCGCTCCGCTGATCGGCAAGGCGGTCGAACTCTCTGGAGTCAGCGGGCGAGCCCCGCGGCTGGTCCATCTCGGTACCGCCAACGGTGATCAGCGCTGGTACAACGCCGAGCTCGACGAGGCAGCCCGGGCCGCGGGCATCGACCTGACCCACCTGAATCTGTTCCCGATGCCGTCAGTGGACGCACCCGAGGATCTGCTCATGGGTGCCGATGTGGTGTGGGTCAACGGAGGATCGGTGGCAAATCTCCTCGCCGTCTGGCGGGTTCACCACGTTGACGTCTACCTGCGGATGGCGTGGGAGGCGCGAGTCGTCCTGGCCGGGGTCAGCGCCGGTTCGATCTGCTGGCACCAGGGCGGAACGACGGACTCCTTCGGGCCCGATCTGCGGGCGGTCACCGACGGTCTGGCCCTGCTGCCGTACGGGAACGGGGTGCACTACGACTCAGAGGCCGCCCGCCGACCGTTGGTGCACAAGCTCGTCGGCGACCGGACCCTGCCGCGGACGTACTGTTCGGATGACGGCGTGGGGCTTCTCTATCGCGGCGAACGCTTCACGGCTGCCTTCACCGAGACTGCTGGCAAGTGTGCCTACGTCGTCGAGCGCAGCGCCGACGGCCAGGTCATCGAGGAACGCATCGACGCCGAACTGCTGAACTGAGAATGCTGGTGCTTGCTACTTGGTGGTGGCCAGCGTCCCGAGGTAGAGCTCGATGACCTTGGGGTCGTGCATCAGTTCCCGGCCGGCGTTGGTGTAGGCATTACGGCCCTGGTCCAGGACGTAGCCGCGGTCGCAGATCTGCAGGCAGCGCCGGGCATTCTGCTCGACCATGATGATCGAGACATCGGCCGCGTTGATCCGCCGGCAGCGGATGAAGACCTCGTCCTGATAAGCCGGTGACAGGCCTGCGGAGGGCTCGTCGAGAAGCAGTACGGAGGGTTCCATCATCAACGCCCTGCCCATCGCCACCATCTGCCGCTCGCCACCGGACAGTGCCCCAACCTTCTGCTTGCGACGCTCACCCAGCATCGGGAAGAGTTCGGCGCAGAAGTCGAAGCGCTCCTGGAATTTATTGGCGCGCAGATAGATTCCCATCTCGAGGTTCTCCTCGATGGTCAGCGACGGGAAGACGTTGTTGTTCTGCGGGACGTACCCGACGCCATCGGCCACGAGCCGGTGCGCTGGCGCGGAGGTGATCTCCTGGCCGCGCAGGGTCACCGTGCCCGACCGAACCGGGATGAGCCCGAACAAGGCCTTGAGCAGCGTGGACTTGCCCGCGCCGTTAGGGCCGATGATTCCGACCAGCTCACCGTCGTTGAGGTAGAAGTCCGTGCCGCGCAGGATGTCGACCCCTGGCACATAACCCGCCACCAACTCGTCGGCCCGC
>Ga0136615_10001762_pt1 | contig 10582 bp, 8 predicted proteins | sample AntDrymUQ2882206_2_FD_106647 | JGI IMG/M metagenome (GOLD analysis project Ga0136615, IMG submission 106647) | Polar desert sand microbial communities from Dry Valleys, Antarctica - metaG UQ288 (22.06) | ecosystem: Environmental > Terrestrial > Soil > Desert | place: Antarctica: Dry Valley...
CGCCATCGAGGATCTCGTCCTCCGTGAACTTGGCTCGTCGGCCCACCTCGTCCTCCGTCTCTGTCCAACAAGTGCGGCCAGCCGTACCGCGTGACGCCGGGAAACACCACCGCGCTTCGTCACCAGCCACTGCGAGGCTCACCGCGATAAGAGTGTGTGCGTTGCCTACGTCGACGACGGCGATCAGCTCGTTGGCGCAGGCGCGTTCGGCGGCGCCCACATCCACCGGGCCTGGTACCTCAACCCTGCTCGCCGACGTCGAGGCGGAGATCCGTGGCCGGCACGTTCGGCCGCTGCAGGCTCATCCTGCCTCGCCCACGGAGCGCGAGGTTCTCTGGAACAAGCTCACGGCGGCGTTTCCGCGCTTGCAGGAGCACCAGCAAAGAACCGCCCCGAGGGATTCCGCTCGTTGTCCTCGCCCCGGTTTCCAACTCGCTGCAAGGAGGGAGATGAAGATGCAGAAGGTCAATGCGGAGATGACGCAGTCGGGGCAGCGCGTGTCGATCGCGCAGGCCCGCGAGGCCTACCGCGCACAGGCGCCGGTCGACCGCTCCATCGAGCTCGATCCAGCCCTGCGCGAGCTGGTGAAGATCCGGGCCTCGCAGATCAACCGATCCGCGTTCTGCATCGACATGCACACGCTCTCCGCCCGGCGACACGGAGAGAGCGACCGCCGGATGCACGCGCTCGACGCCCCAGAGCTCGCGCATCGGCTCCTGGCGGTCGCGGCGATCAACTCCTGGAACCGGATCGCGATCGCTTCGGCCATGTTCTTCGAGACGCCGGCAGAGTCCTGATGCACGCCGGCCCGCTCGTCCTCGTCGCGCTCTGCGCCATCCCGCTCCTGCTCTGGGCGCGGTCGGCGCCACTCGACAGCCGCTTTACCGGCTCGTTCATGAGCCTCACGAGCGTCGCGGTGCTCTTGGCGTTCGCCGGCACATCGGCGTTCGCGCTCAACCTCGTGCTCGGCGCCCGTCTGCGTGGCGTGGAGGCTCTCTTCGGCGGCCTCGACCGTATGTACAAGGCACATCGAGTCAACGGTCAGGTCGCGTTCGCGCTGCTGCTCGGCCATGTGGTCTTCATGCTCGCCGGCCGGGCGACCATCTCCGGGGACAGCGCGCTCGACCTGCTGGGGCCGGGAGCGGGATGGACCGTCTTCGCCGGCGTGATCGCGTTCGGCGCGATGACCGTGTCGATCCTGCTGACCCTGTTCGTTCGGCTCGGGCACGAGGTGTTCGTCTACGTTCAACGGACCTTCGGTTTCATCTTCCTCGTCGCCGCCTATCACGCGTTCACGACCGACGGCGCGAAGGCCGACTCGCAGGCGCTGAAGCTGTACATGGCGGCGCTCGCGACGCTCGGAGCGGTCGCCTTCGCCTACCGCTCGCTGTTCGCCAACGTCCTCGTCCGCCGCCACCGCTACCGGGTGAAGGCGGTCAACCGCCTGGACGAGTTCGTGACCGAGATCGTGATGGAACCGGTCAAGAAGCCGCTCGCATTCGCCCCGGGGCAGTTCCTCTTCGTCAACTTCCGCTCGCTCGCGCTGAGCGAGACGTTCCGTCCCTTCGAGCTCTCGATGGAGCGCCAGGTGTTCTCGGTTCGCGCGGGAGAGGTGAGCAATCAGTTCCATCCCTTCTCGATCACCTCCGCCCCCGGCGAGCGGACGCTGCGGATCACGGTCAAAGCGGTCGGCGACTACACCCGCGCGCTGCGCCGGCTGGAGGCCGGAGCCGATGCAATCGTCGAGGGTCCGTACGGTTCCTTCACCCATGACGTCCCGCAGCCCGGGCAGGTCTGGATCGCGGGAGGGATCGGCGTCACACCGTTCCTGAGCATGGCCCGCAGCCTCGGCGACGCAGGCAGGCCGTCGGTCGACTTCTACTACTGCGTCGAGCACCGCGACGAGGCCCACTTCCTCGACGAATTCCGCGCCATCGCGGCCGATCGTCCCGACTTCCGCGTCGTCGTCGTGCCGAGAGACGAAGCCGGCTTCCTCACCGCGGAGCGGATCGCGGAGGAGAGCGGGGACCTCTCGTCTCGAGCGGTCTTGATCTGCGGGCCTCCCGCGATGATCGAGAACCTCAGATCGCAGCTCACCGCCGCCGGGATGCCGGCCGAGCAGATCCACGCGGAGGAGTTCGGCTTCGCCAAGCTGGGCCGCCGGGGCCCGGGGCCCGACGTCGCGCAGAACGACACCGGCTCGCGCGTGGGACCGGCCTCCCAACCCCGCCGGCGCTGGTCCGACGCGCAGGTGCTCGCGCTGATGGCAGCGCTCGTCTTCGGCGGCGTCATGTTCGCAGCCGGTGTCGGCGTCGGCGACCGCCTTGCCTCCCCGGAGCGCGATGGCTCAACCGCCGGAGTCGTGACCACCGGCGCGCCGAGTGGCGCGACCACGACGGGAGAACCGGGATCGCCCGCGGCCGGTAAGGCTGTCTTCGCGTCCGCCGGTTGCGGTGACTGCCACGCCCTGGGATCGGCCGGATCGAATGGTGGCGTGGGACCGAGCCTCGACGAGGCGAAGCCCGACGCCGCGAGCGTGGTCGAGGTCGTCACACGGGGCGAGGGCTCCATGCCCTCCTTCGAGGGCGAACTGACCGAGCAGCAGATCCGCGACGTCGCGACCTTCGTCTCGACCTCCGCGGATCGATAACGTCGGTCGAGGATGAAGACCTCGCGCACCCAGGTCGACGAGCGGCGCACCGCAGCGAGCGTCCTCGTCATCGGCACCGGTGCAGCCGGTCTGCGGACCGCCATCGAGCTGGCCGAATGCGGCACGCAGGTCTTGTGCGTGGGGAAACGGCGACGCGACGACGCACACACGGTCCTCGCCTCGGGAGGCATCAACGCCGCGCTGGGAACGATGGATCCCGAGGACGGCTGGGAGCAGCACGCCGCCGACACGCTTCGCGAGTCCTACTGGCTTGCCGATCCGCGCACCGTCGAACTGCTCTGCCGCGAGGCGCCCGCCGCGATCGACGACCTGGTGCGCTACGGCGCTCAATTCGCCCGTGAGGACGACGGGCGGCTGACGCAGCGCTTCTTCGGCGCCCACCGCTGGCGGCGCACCTGCTTTGCGGGCGACTACACCGGCCGCGAGATCCAGCGAGCACTCGTGCGCCGAGCGACGGAGCTCGGCGTGGCGATGCGCGACGACGTCTACGTCACCCGCCTGCTCGTGCACGACGGCCGCGTCTTCGGCGCCTACGGCTTCGACCTCGAGGAGGGGAGCCGCTGGATCATCGTCGCCGACGCAGTCGTCCTCGCCGCCGGCGGCCACACGCGGATCTGGCGCCGCTCCTCCTCGCGACGCGACGAGAACACCGGCGACGCCATGCGCCTGGGCGCCGAGGCGGGCTGCCGCCTGCGCGACATGGAGCTCGTCCAGTTCCACCCCACCGGGATGGTGTTCCCGGAGGAGTCGGCGGGAATACTGGTCACCGAGGCTGTCCGCGGCGAGGGCGGCATCCTGCGCAATGCCGCAGGCGAACGCTTCATGGAACGTTACGACCCGGAACGGCTGGAGCTCTCCACCCGCGACCGCGTCGCGTTGGCCAACTACACCGAGATCGCCGAGGGTCGGGGGACCGAGCACGGCGGCGTGCTGCTCGACGTCTCCCAGCTCGACCGCGACCTGGTGCTGCGCCGACTGCCGCGCATGTACCGGCAGTTCATCGACCTCGCCATGCTCGACATCACCCGGGCGCCGATGGAGGTCGCCCCCACCGCCCACTACTCCATGGGTGGCATCCGCGTCGACGCCGAGACGCACGCCACCGACGTCGAGGGGCTCTACGCCGTCGGCGAGTGCGCGACCGGCGTCCACGGCGCCAACCGGCTCGGTGGAAACTCGCTCGCCGAGTGCGTCGTCTTCGGCCGGATCGTGGGCGCCGAGGCCGCGCGCTGGTCGGCGGGACTCGACGCACAGGTGCGCGACCGCGCGGCCATCGCCGCCGCGCGCGAGGAGGTCGACGAACTACTTGCGCGTCGCGGCGAGGAGTTCGCGCGCCCGCTGCAACGAGCGGTGCGCGACCTCATGTCCGAGTGCTGCGGCGTCGTCCGCTCCGGGGATGGACTCGAGCAGGGGCTGGCGCGCCTCGCCGAGGTCGCAGCGCGAGCAGACGCCATGGAGGTACGGCCCGACATCGCCGGCTACGACGACCTCGCCCACGCCTTCGACCTGCAGGGCTCGCTGCTCGCCGCCCGCGCGACGCTCCAGTGCGCGCTCGAGCGCCGCGAGACCCGCGGCGCCCACAACCGCCTCGACTTCCCCGAGCAGGACCCTCGCTTCCAGATGAACCTCGTCTGGACGATCGACGGAACCGTGACCCGCGAACCGGTTCCCCCACCCTCCCGGGCCGTTGCCGCCCTCAGCGAACGACCCGCGGCCGCTATCCCCGGCCGGCTGCTCGAGTAGACACCTCGGCGGAGTGGGCGCCTCACTCCAGCCCGGGGTGCGGTCAACCGTACCCCGAAGATGCCTGGCCGCCGCACTCTGCAGCCGGGGCGTTGCTGCGAGCCTCGATGAGTTCCGGGACTTCAGCCGGTCTCCAGAGAAACCCGCAGCGACAAAGGGGAGAAAACGCATGAAGAACCACAACGGACGAACGAACGGAAAGCACACGATCGCGCCCGCCGAGGAACCGACGTCGGAACGGCGCGCAGCCCACCAACGGCTCTCTACCGGCGCGCTCGCGCGCTGGACGCGAGCCTGCGCCAACCATCCGTGGCGGGTCGTCTTCGGCTGGGTGGGCATCGTCGTCGTCCTGATCGCCCTGGTCGGGACGGTCGGGGGGTCGTTGCGGGACGAGTTCGAGATCCCGGGCTCGGATACGCAGAAGGCGACCGATCTGATCGAGGCTGAGTTCGCGTCCGAGCAGGGCGGCGTGCTGAACGTCGTCTTTGCGGCGCCAGAGGGCGAGCTGCTCGACACGCCGGCGCGCCAGGCGGCGATCCGGGAGGCGATCGCGCGCCTGCGGTCGCCGGAGTTCAAGCCAACCGACGCCACTGCCGGTCTGGTCAGCGTCGGCAATCCCTTCAGCGAGGAAACGTCCTCCGACAACGGCCGAATCGCGTACTCCGAGGCACAATTCGATCAGACGATCGAGGACGAGGACCGGGATGCGGTCGTCGCCGTACAGGACGCCGTCCGCGAGACCGTCGAGCCGACAGGCGTGACGGTGGAGTACAACGGCGAAGCCGAGTTCCCGCCGATCGAACAGGGGATGTCGGAGCTGCTCGGCCTGCTCGCGGCGATCATCGTGCTCCTCCTCGTGTTCCGCACCTTCGTGGCGATGATCATCCCGATCGCGCTGGCGATCGCGGCGCTGGCGACGGCGTTCCTGCTCCTCTTCATCCTGGCCGGCCTGACGGACATCAACACGATCACGCCGATCCTGGTCTCGATGATCGGCCTCGGCGTCGGCATCGACTACTCGCTGTTCATCGTCACACGCTTCAGACAGCTGCTCCACGACGGGCTCTCACCGCGGGACGCCGCCGCCGAGGCCGGAGCGTCCGCAGGGCGGGCCGTGCTCTTCGCAGGCCTGACGGTCGCCATCTCGGTGACCGGGCTGGCGTTCATCGGCCTCGACTTCGTGACCAAGCTCGGCATCGGCAGCGCCCTCGGCGTGCTGACGACGGTGCTGATCGCGAACTCGCTGCTGCTGGCGGTGCTGGCGCTCCTCGGTCACAAGATCGACCGGCTGAAGGTGCCGTTCCTCCGGCGGGTGGACGACTCGGAGGCGGGCCGCGAGAAGACCCTCGTCGCGCGCTGGGGCCGGTTCGTGACAGCGAACGCGAAGGTCGTCTTCCCAGTCGTCCTGCTGGCGGTGCTGGCCCTGGCGTCGACGTCGATGCTGGTGCGCCTCGGCGCCGCCGACCAGGGCACCCAGCCCAAGGATCAGACCAGCCGCAGGGCCTACGACCTGCTCGCCGAGGGCTTCGGGGCGGGCTTCAACGGCCCCATCCCGATCGTCGTGGACCTGAACGGCGACAGGCAGGCGCCGCAGAAGATCCACGACGGCGTGCAGGGCCTCAGGGGCGTGGCGGCCGTGGGCGAGCCGCAGCTCAACGACGACCGCAGCGTCGGGATCGTCTTCGTGACCCCGCAGTCTGCTCCGCAGGACGAGCAGACAGACCAGCTCGTCGACCGGCTACGAGCCGACGTCGTGCCGGCGGCGACGGCGGGCGGCGACGCGGTCGCCTACGTCTCCGGCCAGACGGCGGCGTTCAAGGACATCGCCGATCGGATCATCGACCGGATGCCGCTGTTCCTGCTCTACATCATCGGCGTCACGTTCATCGTGCTCGCCATGGCGTTCCGGTCGATCGTGATCTCGGCGAAGGCGGCGATCACGACGCTGCTCTCCGCCTTCGTCGGCTTCGGCGTCCTCACGCTGGTGGTGCAGGAGGGCCACCTGCTCGGCCTCACCGGGCTCGATGTGACGGGCCCGATCGAGACCTTCGTCCCGCCGATCGCCTTTGCGATCCTGTTCGGGCTCTCGATGGACTACGAGGTCTTCCTGATGAGCCGCATCAGGGAGGAGCACGTCCACGGCCTCAGGACGCGGGCCGCGGTCGAGCACGGCATCTCGGCGATCGGCCGTGTGGTCGTCGCCGCGGCGCTGATCATGGGGACGGTCTTCGCGGCCTTCATCCTCAGTGCCGACCGCGTCCCGAAGGAATTCGGGTTGTTGCTCGCAATTGCGATCCTCACGGACGCGCTGATCGTGCGGATGACGCTCGTGCCCGCCTTCCTCGCCCTCCTGGGAGAGAAGTCCTGGTACATCCCGCGCTGGCTCGACCGTGTGCTTCCGAACATCACGATCGAGGCGCCGCAGAAAGGCGAGACGCGGCCCCGATTCGACGTCGAGCGTCCGGTCGAGCGCCCGGCCGAGCGGGTCGGCAGACACTAACCACCGCCGAGCGGCGGAGCCTCACCCGGCTCCGCCGCCCGGCACACGCTGCGGTCGGGCGATGCCTCAGGCAGAGGCGTGTGTCCGGCCCCCCGGTGCGCGTTTGACTGCACCCGGCGAGACACCGATGACGCGTTTGAACGCCCGCGCAACGCGGCTTCGGATCGATAGCCGAGCCGGCGGCGATCTCGTGACGTTCGTGCCACAGTCGCTCGCCCCCGCCAACACGGTGGGGCGAGCGCGAAAGGCCATTACCCGCCGACCGTCAGGATGATCTTCCCGCGCGTGTGTCCCGACTCGCTGAGCTCGTGTGCCCGCCGAACCTCGCTGAGTGGGAGCATCTCCGCGATCTCCACGCGCACCTCGCCGGTCGCGACCAGCTCGGCGATCCGGGTCATTTGCTCGGGCTTCGGGCTCATCACGACCAGCTCCGTGCGCACGCCGTTCCGTCGGGCCAGCTCTTCGGTCGCATGCCAGCCGACCGGCGGCGGGTAGGCGATGCTGACGAGGATGCCTCCCGCGCGCACGACCGGCAGCAGCGACTGCGTCGTCTCGCCGCCCACCAGGTCGAACGCGACGTCGACGCCGCTCACCGCCTCGGCGACGTGCTGCTCTCTGTAATCGATGTACTGATCGGCGCCGAGACCGACCACGAAGTCGCGGTTGCGTGAGGACCCGGTAGCGACAACGCGCGCCCCAGCGAACTTGGCGAGCTGGACGGCGAGGTGGCCGACGCCGCCGGCGGCCCCTGCGATCACCGCCGTTTGCCCGCGCTCCAACCCGCCGCTGTCGAAGAGCGCCTGCCACCCCGTGACCCCGGACACGGGGATCGTCGCCGCCTGCTCGTGGCTCAGGCCGGCGGGCTTGTGCGCGATCGTGTCGGCGCGCGCGGTGGAGAACTCCGCGTAGCCGCCGCTCGCGACCATGCCGAACACCTCGTCTCCTGGGGCAAAGCCCTGGGTGCGCGACAGCTCGACCGTGCCCGATATGTCGTTGCCGAGAACCGCCGGAAGCTGCCTGTCGACGTACCCGCGCCGGTACTTCCAGTCGACCGGGTTCACCGAGGCGGCGCGCCCGCGGATCAGCACCTCGCCGTCGCCTGGCTCAGGTCGCTCGGTCTCTTCGTACCGCAGAACGTCCGGGCCTCCGGTCTCGCGCATCACCACGGCTCGCACGGTGCCTCCTCCTCGGCGGGAACCTAGCCTGTCGGCCCACACCATCCTCCCTTTGCCCGTGCAGGAGGTGCGGCTAGCCGTACGGCATGACGCCCGGAGGCCCCACCGCGCTCGTCGGGCAGCCGCTGAGAAGCTCACGCTGTCGACGTCCCGGTGCACGCGGAGGAGCGAGTGGCGTCGGCCACAAGGTGCCGCACCGGACAAGGAGGACGTCATGACGCCCTCGAGTACGTGTGGGAGGTCGACGACTGAACCTTCACGGTCTGGCGTGGCGCCAACGACAAGCCCACCGTCGGCGGACGCGACCTGCGACGAGCGCCGTCGACCGGCAGCCGCCCGCCCGCGTTCGAGATCGCCGGGCTTTACCTACCGGTGCCGCTCAGCCCGGTTTCCGATCACTGAGCGGTCTGGAGTAACCCGCGGGTTGCCCGGGTGACGAGCTCGACGAGCACCGAACGCGGCACGTCGGGGTGGTCGAGCCACCAGAGAGCGAGGCCGGCCATTGCGGTGCGCAGCAACTCGGCCATCGGCTCGAGCTCCTGCGCGCGGATCGAGAGCTCCGGCTGCGCCTGCAGCAACTCGACAAGGACGACGTGCGCCCTCTCCTGCACCGCGCGGCGGACCGTCTGGATCTCGGAGTCGCCGGTGGTATCGCGGAAGATCATCTTCCAGGCGTAGGGCCGCTCCTGGACGTAGGCGAACCAGCCGTCGAGGATCGCCGGCAGCCGCTCGGCGAGCGGCTCGTTCGTCGCGGCAGGCTGAACGAAGCGCGGGAGCTGCTCGCGGTGCTTGGCAAGGAGGGCGAGATAGAGCGCCTGCTTGGAGTCGAAGTGGCGGTAGAGCACCGGCTTGGTGACGTGCGCGGCGGCGGCGACCTCGTCCAGCCGGGTCGCGGCGTAGCCGCGCTCGGCGAAGAGCCGCGCGGCCGCATCCTCGATCAGGGCCCGGCGCTCATCGGTGGGCAGTCTCCTACGACGGGGACGACTCATTGGTACCGAAGGGTAACTTAGGTGCTAAGTTACCGGCAGGTAATTCGTAACGGCCATCCAGAAGGAGGCAGTAATGCAGTCATGGCTAGCCAAGAAGATCCTCGCTCGCAACATGGCGCGCTTGCGTGCCGGCGACTATCGGCCACAGCTGCGCCTCGTTGCCGAGGACGTGCGGTTTCGCTTCCCCGGCACGGGCTCGTGGGCGACCGAGCTCCAGGGCAAGCAGGACCTCGAGCGGTGGCTCCAGCGCTTCGTCGCGTAGGGCTCCAGATCTTCCCCGACGAAGTCGTCGCCAAGGGGCCGCCCTGGGACACGACGCTGTGCGTGCGCGGCACGATCCACCTAGAAACGCCAGCCGGCGAGACCGCCTACGAGAACCGCTACGTGATCTGGGGCCGGATGTCCTGGGGAATCCTCCGGGAGTACGAGGTCTACGAGGACACGCAGAAGAGCACGGCGCTGGACGAGCACCTGGCCGCCGTAGGTGAGCTTGATTCACAGAGGCGTCAAAGTCAGTTGGCCGTGAGCGGCATGACACATCACTGATAGGTGACCGCCGCAGAACAGGCCGTCGCACTCGCTCGGCATGCTGACGATATTGGCGGTCGTCCTCTCGCTCGGCGGAGCGGAAACCACACCGGCGCGCTGGGCGCTGATCGCGGTCCCGGTGGCGCTCTTCGCCGCCGCCAGCCTCATCGTCCGGCAGGCGCGGCGCGCCGGGCTCGCAGACCGACGAGAGAGCCGCAGACGCGGTCCTCTCCCGGGGTGCCGAGCACGCGGCCGACTTCCAGGTCACCGACGCCTCCACATGTGTGCCATTACCGCTCGAGGCGGACCCGAATGCCGGAAGGCCCCAGTCCGCTGGCCGCAGATCAGCTTCCGCTCTCGCCACCGTGTGCTCGAACTGTCAGCCGTGGCCCGGCTCGACGAGGCCGCTCTCGTAGGCGAAGACGACCGCCTGCACTCGGTCGCGCAGGCCCAGCTTGCTGAGCACGTGGGAGACGTGAGTCTTGATCGTGCCTTCACCCAGGAAGAGCTGCGTGGCGAGCTCCGCATTGCTCTTGCCGGTCGCGAGCAGCCGTAACACCTCGAGCTCGCGTTCGGTGAGAAGGTCGAGGCCGGCGTCGTTCTTGCGCGGCGCCGGCCGCCGGGTGTAGTCCTCGATGACTCGACGGGTGACGGACGGGGCGAGGAGCGCGTCGCCGGCGGCCACGATGCGCACCGCCTGCACGAGCTCCTCGGGCGGGGTGTTCTTGAGCAGGAAGCCACTGGCGCCTGCACGTAGGGCCTCGAACACGTAGTCGTCCTGCTCGAAGGTGGTGAGGATGACGACGCGGCTGCGGATGGCCGCCTCTCCCCCGATGCGACGCGTGGCCTCGAGGCCGTCCAGCTTCGGCATCTGCACGTCCATGAGCACGGGTGCTCGACGACGGCAACGGTGGAGCCGAGCGGCCACTGAACAACGTCGGCGGCCACGGGCTGATGGGGATGCGCGAGCGAGTAG
>Ga0136615_10001763_pt1 | contig 10582 bp, 9 predicted proteins | sample AntDrymUQ2882206_2_FD_106647 | JGI IMG/M metagenome (GOLD analysis project Ga0136615, IMG submission 106647) | Polar desert sand microbial communities from Dry Valleys, Antarctica - metaG UQ288 (22.06) | ecosystem: Environmental > Terrestrial > Soil > Desert | place: Antarctica: Dry Valley...
CGCGATTGATGCCGCGCTCGTCCTGCTCGAAGCCCTCCCCGTAGCGCTCGAATGTCACGCCGGCCTCCGTGAGCTGGTCGACCGTCTGCTCGATGTCGAGGACCGGGAAGTTGAGCACGGTGAACGTTGCCGCCGCGTGATCCTGCTTGGGGTAGATCATCACGCTCGCTCCGCCTGCCAGCTGAAGCCCGAGCATGTCCATGGGATCATCGACGACGTTCAGGCCGAGCGTCTTGCCGTAGAACTCCCTGGCCTTGGGAATGTCGTCGACCGAGAAACCTGAGAAAGCCTTGCTGTCCTTGAGCATTTGGGTCCTGCCTCCTCTTCGGGACTTGTGGCACTGAACGGCGCCGTAAGGATCGGCTCCACGTCCCTATGTGCATCGACCTGTAGACCGTCCACCGTCGCGAAACTGATCGGTCGCTACATGCGCCGCGTACATCAGGGGACTAGTGTGTCGATACTAGGGGCCGGGATACGCGGCACGAGCGCAGACGAGTGGTGCGCGTCTGCCGCCCGCCAGGTTCCGCTCCGCGCCGACGCCAGCGTGCGAGGATAAATCGGCCATGACCATTCTCCGGTATGTCCTACTGGTCCTGCTGATGGGAGCCGTCGCAGCGTGCGCCGGTACACCGCCTTCTCTGGCACCCAGCCCCGCTGGGCCGTCATCGGCTTCGCTGCCGCCGAGCCCTGTGCCGTCGGGCTCACCCTCGGGCAACGGCTCGCCTGGCGCGACCATCACACCTGCCGCGCCCATCAGGCCGAGCCGCGAGCCTGCCACGCCGACACCCGCCTCGAGCTCGTTCACGCCAGGCCCGCCCGCGAGTCCCACGGCGAGTCCCAGCCCGACCGGGAGAGCCGCCGGCGGGCGGGCGCCGGCCTACGGCCTCGAGACGGTGCTGGACGGCTACGACCGACCGAACTACGTGACGAGCGCCGGCGATGCAGGGCAGTTGTTCATCCTCGAGCAGGGCGGGAGCATCCAGCTCGCCGAGCGAGCGTCAGCCGACGAGCCCTGGCAGAAGCGCGGAACGTTCCTGGACATCGGCGACCGGGTGCTTCATCCTGGCAACAACGACCTCCAGAGCAACGAGCAGGGACTGCTGGGGCTCGCCTTCCATCCCCGCTACGCCGAGAACGGGCTCTTCTACGTTCACTACACCCGCTTGCACGACGACCCCGAGCGGGCGGGTGACATCGTCATCGAAGAGATCCAGCGAGCGACGGCCCGCCAGGCGGATCCGGCGTCGGCTCGGCTCGTGCTGGAGCTGGAGAAGGAGAGCGCCAGCCACAACGGCGGGTGGCTGGGCTTCGGCCCGGACGGCCATCTCTACATCGCGCTCGGAGACGGGACCCGGGGCTTCCGTTCCAAGAACGTCAACAGCAGGTTCGGCAAGATCCTGCGGGTGGATCCGCTGGACCCTGACGGGCCTGGTCCTGCGCGATACACCGCTCCGCCGGACAACCCCCACGTGGCGGACGGCGACGAGCTGGTCTGGACATCCGGCCTGCGCAATCCGTTCCGGGCAAGTCACGACCGGTTGACCGGAGACCTGTGGATCGGCGACGTCGGACGGCTGATCTACGAAGAGATCGATCGTGCCATGGCTCCCGACGCTGGCAAGGGTCTCGACTTCGGCTGGTGGCTGTGCGAGGGTGACGAACCCTATCGCGGCACGCCGGATGACTGTGGCGACCCGCCCAACACCAGCGAGCGTCCCATCCTCCAGTACGCTCACCCGGTCGCTCAAGGCGTTCCCAACTGTGCTGTGGCGGGCGGCTACGTCTATCGCGGCACGCTCCAACCGGCGCTCTACGGTCGCTACTTCTTCGGCGATTACTGCTCCGGGCGGATCTGGTCCATCCCCACCGACCAGTCGCTGTCCGATCCGGTACCGCGGCCAGTGGACAGTGGCGGCTATATCGTGTCGTTCGGTGAGGACGCGGATGGCGAGCTGTATGCCGTGGACCTGGCGGGCAGCATCCTGCGAGTGGTCGAGGAGTAGTGATGGCCACCTTCGGGTCAGTGCCGCGCGTCGTCTAGGACCGACCACCGAAGGTTCCATCGGCCGATGAGCTGTGGCGGCGCAGTGTGTCATCATGAGGGCATGAGTGACACTTCTTTCGTTTCGGTGGGCCCAAAGGGACGTGTCGTTATTCCGGTCGCGATCCGGCGAGCCTTGGACCTTCGTGAAGGGAGCGAACTCGTCGCCACCGTCGATGACGGTGCGGTCGTTCTCGTGCCACGTTCGGCCGTGAAGGCGCGGCTGCGCTCTCTGTTCGCCGAGGTGCCAACGAGCATGCGGGACGAGCTCCTTGTCGACCGACGAGCAGCGGCTGCCGGGGAGTCGTCCGGCGGATGAGCGTCGTGGTGGATGCGTCGCTGGTCCTGGCGTGGCTCCAGGACGAGGCTGGATCAGATGAAGCGGAACCGCTGCTGATGGAGGGGCTCATCGGCGCCGCAAACTGGTCAGAGGTCCTTCAGAAGGCGCGACAGCATGGCGTGAGGGCGGGCGTGGTCGCTCGCCTTCTAGCGTCCTTCGGTCTTCAAGTCGTCGACGTAACGGCCGACGACGCGCAGATCGCCGCCGAGCTGTGGCGCGCAGGAACGTCTCTCTCGCTCGGAGACCGACTTTGTCTCGCGCTGGGACTCCGCCTCCGGTTGGACGTGGCGACAGCCGATGGCACATGGGGGGGCATCGGCGGCGGACCTCCAGTGATCCTCATCCGCTGACCATGTCTCGCCAAAGCTGCCGGGCCGACCCCGGCCACGCCAGCCTATGAGCGTGGACGACCGTGGCACGCTGGTCTACGTTCACGGAGCGAGCGACCGGGCCGCGGGCGTGGCCGCGCATGTGGCGCGCATCGAGGAGCAGCTCGCTCTCCACGAGATGCCCTTCGACGTGTTGGCCAGCGGCTGGGGTGGCGCGGTAGGAGCGACGCTCGATCGCATCGGTCTCGCGCTCCCGGGCGGTCCCGTTGGTGGTCCCCAGTCGGTCGGGACCTCAGAGCCGCTCGCTGCGCTGCTCGCCGAGGGCCCGCTCAGCGAGCTGGAGCGGATAGGCGTGCCCCGCTCGGCGGAAGTCATCAGCCTCCCTGCATCGACCGACGCGCCGCGGGATGCGGATCGTCTGCTGGCCATCGCCCAGGGACCGGCGGACGGCGCGCAGAACATCGCGGCGGCCGCGTGTCGTGCGGCAGCGTCGGCGGTTCAGGCATCGCGCGAGTACGCCCGAGCCCGATGTGCCGACGTCCCGGAGATCGATCTGGTGGCGGCCACAGCCCGCGCGGTCGCTACCACGGCCGCTGCCGAGATCCCGGAAGTGGCGCGGGAGCCGGGGCCGGTATCGTTCGCCAGGGCGGTCGAAGTCAGCATCGCCCAAGCCGTCTTGGCCATGGCTGCCGCGACGCTACTGGCCGGCTATGTCGGCGTCGAGGTGGGACCGGGCCTGAAGCGATGGGCGACGGACGTACTGGTGCCGCACCGAGCTCGACTCATGGAGGAGTCGTTCCTCGGACCCGCCGACATCCTGCGCTACCTGTCGGACGGCGAGCCGATGCGTCGCTTCGTCGCCGGCACGCTCCGGGAGGCCGCGGCGCGTGGCGGGCCGGTGGTGGCACTGGGCAACAGCCTGGGCGGCATCATCCTGGTCGAGACACTTGCCGCACCGGATGCGCCACGACCCGATCTGCTCGTGACGGTCGGTTCGCAGTCGTCGCTGCTGATGACCATCGGTGCGCTGGGTGCTCTTGACGCGTCGGGAGCCCGAGCTCCGTTCCAGCCGTGGCTGAACGTTTACGACCCACGCGACTTCCTGGCCTTCGTGGCCCAGCCCGTCTGGCCTGACGAGCCGGGCATCCGCGACCTTGAGGTGGACAGCGGCGAAGGATTCCCCGACTCGCACGGCGCCACGTACCTGTCCCGACCCGAGCTCTACGAGGCTATTCGCGACCACCCTGTGGTCGTCTCGACGGCCTAAAGGGAGGGGAGGACCCGCGAGCGTGGCCGAGGGCTCGCCGCTCTGCCACAGCAGGCCCAGAAGCTGGATGGTCACGGGTGCGGTCCCGGTAGATCGACGTGATCGTTACGCGACGATTCGCTCGGTCGGAGCCGGGCGAGCCGCGTTGGAGGACGACTTGGGCATCTTCATGGTGAGAGAGCGCTAGCTGCGCGTCTTGTAGGGCGTCGCGCGACGTGGCTGCGCGATCGGCACCGCGAGCCCAGCGGCCGTGGATGAGGCTACTGGATCGCCGCTTCGCCGCCAGGTCGCCGTTACCGGACCGGAACGCGACTACCTCGCACCCGGCGAACTGGTCGATGTCATCTTGGGCCGCCGTACCACGGCCTTGAGCGCGGAGATGAAGCGCGGATCGGTGTTCAGCGACTCGATGCGGGAGAAGGACAGGCCGGCCGCCTCGGCCTGCTCGCGGGCGCCGATGTCGATGTCGTAGAGGATCTCCAGGTGGTCGGCCAGGAACTGGACCGGCGCCACCAGGACACGCCGGTGCCCTTGCGCCGCCAGGATGGGCATCAGGTCCGCGAAGTCGGGCTTCATCCACTCGCCCGGTTCGTGTCCGGCACTCTGCCAGCAGAAGGTCCAGCGTTCCCGGTCGAGACCGGCCGCGGCCGCCACCGCCGAGGCGGTCTCCTCGAGCTGGGTGAGGTAGTCGGGCTCCTGGTCGGCGACCCGGCGCGGAAGGCTGTGCGCAGTGAGGAGTACTGGCACCGCGTCACGCTCGTCGGCGGGCACGCGCGCCAGAGACTCAGCGATGCGACCGGCCAGCGCCGCGATGAAGCCCGGTTCGCGGTGCCAGGCGCCGGCCATCACCACCTCAGGCGGTTCGGCGCCGTCCGCTGCCATCGCTTCGCGGGCAGCATCCACGGCACGTCCGTAGCCGCCCATGATCAGCGGCGAGTATTGCGGCGACAGGATGATGCCCGCCACCCGCGTCACGCCGCGCGAAGCGAGGTCGCGCAGAGCCTGCTCGACTGTCGGCTCGGAGAAGCGCATCCCGGGGGCCACCGGCACCTCACCGCCGAGTGCCGCCTCCAGAGCCTCAGCCTGAGCACGGGTGATGGCCACCAGCGGGGAGCCGCCGATCACCTGGTAGCGACGGCGGAACTCCGTGACGAGCTCTGGCTCCGGTTCACGGCCGCCGCGAACCCGGGTCATGTACGTGGCCACGTCGTCCAGGCTCGTGGGAGAGCCGTAGGTCATCAGCAGCGCACCCAGCCGAGTCTGGCCGGTCACGCCGCGCCCTCCGGCTTGCCTTCCGCGTGGACCAGCTCGACCAGACGGCGTGCTGTCGCTGGGTCAGTGTCCGGAGCGATGCCGTGGCCGAGGTTGAAGATATGCCCCGGCCGGCCGCCCGCCTCGGTCAGTACGGCCCGCGTGCCCGCCTCCGTCGCTGACCAGCCAGCCAGCAGCCGAGCGCCGTCCAGGTTGCCCTGGATGCCGCGACCGGGGACCCTTGCCCAGGCGGCCGCCAGGGACTGCCGCGAATCCACGCCGATGACTTCGCCGCCAGCCTCCGCCATCACCTCCAGCAGTCCCTCCGTGCCCGTCCCGAAGTGGATGGTGGCGGCTCCAGTCACCGACCGGAGGATGCGCTGGGCGTGCGGCGCGACGTACTCGGCGTAGTCGGTCGCCGAGAGAGAACCAGCCCACGAATCGAAGAGCTGCACCGCCCCTGCCCCGGCATCGATCTGGGCCTGGAGGTGATCGGCGGTCACCTCCCCGAGCAGCTCCAGGAGGGTGTGCCACGTGGCGGGGTCGCCGTACATCAGCGCCTTGGCCCGCGCCTGATCGCGCGACGGCCGCCCCTCGATGAGGTACGCCGCCAGCGTGAACGGCCCACCAGCCAGCCCGATGACAGCCGCGCGGCCGGCCAGCTCGCCCCGCACCAGCCCGATGGCCTCCGACACATGTCGCAGCTCCACCGCCGCGTCGATCCGTCGCAGTCGTGCCACGTCCGCCGCTGAACGGACCGGGGCCTCGATGATGGGCCCCTCAGCGGTGAGTTCCAGCGCCACGCCCATGGGCACCAGCGGCACCATGATGTCGGCGAACATCACGGCCGCGTCTACCCCGAACGCCTCGACCGGCAGCAGCGAGGCCTGCGCACACAGCTCCGGCGTCGTGGCGATCTCCATCACGGAGTGCCGCTCCCGCAGCTGCTGGTAGCCGGGGGACGCCCGGCCGGCCTGGCGCATGAACCAGATGGGCGTCGTGTCGGCGGGCTCGCGCCGGCAGGCGGCCAGGAAGCGCTGTTCGCCGGTCCAGATCCGTGATGGAGCCACGGCAGGCGCGGTCCCCGTCGTCGGCGCAACGCTCATCGAGCCGTCTCCTCGTGCACCAGGTCGACCAGCCGGCGCAGGTCGTCTGGGTCAGTGGCCGGCAGCACCCCATGACCGAGGTTGAAGATGTGCCCCGGCCGACTCGCCGCTTGGGCGAGCACCCAACGGGCCTGCTCCTCCACGCCTGACCAGGGCCCCAGAAGCGCCGCCGGGTCGAGGTTGCCCTGGACCGCCCGATCGGGCACTCGCGACCAGCCGTCGTTCAGGCCGATGCGCCAGTCGAGGCCGATGACGTCGCCGCCGGCTTCCGCCTGGAGCTTCAGCAGCCCGGCAGAGCCCGTCCCGAAGTGGATGATCGGAACGCCCAGCGTCTGGATGCCCGCGAAGAGCCGGCGCATGTGGGGCAGCACGGAGCGCCCGTAGTCGAAGGGGCTCAAAGTGCCCACCCACGAGTCGAAGAGCTGGACGGCCTGCACACCCGCGCCGACCTGGGCGCTGACGTAGGTGATGGTGGTGTCGACCAGGCGGGAGAGCAGCGCGTCGAACGTCTCGGGCTCCGCGCGCATGAGCGACTTGATGCCCTCCGCGTCGCGCGAGGAGCGGCCGGTGACCATGTACGAGGCCAGCGTGAAGGGAGCGCCGGCAAATCCGATGAGCGGCGCCGGGCTCTCGCCTCGGATGAGGCGGATAGCTTCCAGCAGCGGCCCCACGGCCTCCTCGGCGTCGAACGGGCGCAGTGCATGGATCGCGGCCAACGTATCCACCGGCGGATCGATGACCGGCCCGACCCCCTCGCGGATCTCCAGCGGCACGCCCATGCCCGGCAGCGGGCTGGTGATGTCGGCGAAGAGGATGGCCGCGTCCACGCCGAGCCGCCCCACCGGCTGGAGGGTGACCTGCGCGCAGAGCGCCGGGTCGGCGGTGATCCCCAGCAAGGAGGCGTGCTTGCGGATGGCCCGATACGCCGGCAGCGAGCGGCCGGCCTGGCGCATGAACCATACGGGCGTGGCATCTACCGATTCGCGACGGCAGGCTCGCAGGAATCGGTCAGCACGGGTCGCAGTCGGTGGCGCGACCGGATCCGAAGCGGCCGTCACGCGCGTAACGCCCCGCGGGCCGCTTCGATGGTGCGCTCGATGTCCGCGTCGGTGTGGGCGGCGGACACGAACCACGCCTCCTGCGAGGCGGGCGGCAGCAGGATCGCGGACTCGCGCATCGCCCCGTGGAAGCGGGCGTAGGCATTGCCGTCCGCGTCGCGCACTTCGTCGAAGTCGCCCGGCGCGATCGCACGGAAGAACAGCGTGAGGAGGGAACCGACGCGACTGACGCTGGCAGCGGCGCCGACCTCCTCGATAGTCCTGAACAAGCCCGCTTCCAGCCTGGCCGAGCGATCCTCCAGTCCCTCGTACGATCCGGGGCCGAGAAGGTCGAGCGTGGCGCAGCCGGCGGCCATGGCCAGCGGATGCCCGGAGAGTGTGCCCGCTTGGTAAACGTGCCCGCTCGGCGCGATGAGCGACATCAAGTCGGCGCGACCGCCGTACGCACCGACCGGCAGGCCTCCGCCGATGATCTTGCCCAGCGTCGTCAGGTCCGGCTCGATCCCGTAACGCGCCTGCGCCCCGCCGCGTCCCACGCGGAAGCCCGTGATGACCTCATCGAAGATGAGCAGCGCCCCGTTATCTCGCGTGAGCGCTCGCAGACCCTCCAGGAAGCCATCGGCCGGCGGCACCACGCCCATGTTGGCCGCCACCGGCTCCACGATGACCGCCGCGATCGCCTCGCCGTGGGCCGCGAATGACTCCCGCACCGAATCGAGGTCGTTGTAGCGGGCCAGCAGGGTTCCGGACGCCACGGCCGCGGGTACGCCGGCACTGGCCGGCAGCGCGAGCGTGGCCAGTCCCGAGCCGGCCTGGGCAAGCAGGCTGTCCACGTGGCCGTGGTAGCCGCCCTCGAACTTGACGATGAGCTCGCGGCTCGTGGCCGCACGCGCCAGGCGCAGCGCGGACATCACGGCCTCCGTGCCCGACGAGACGAAGCGCAGCCGCTCCATCGACGGCATCGCTTCGCGGATACGCTCGGCCAGCTCGACCTCTGTGGGTGAGGTGGCCCCGAACGGTCCGCCGCGGCTTGCCTGACGGGTCAGCGCGGCGACGACCCGCGGATGAGCGTGGCCCAGGATGAGCGGCCCGAAAGCGCCCACGAAGTCGAGGTACTCCACGCCGTCCGCATCCCAGACGCGCGCCCCTTCGCCGCGCATGATGATGGGCGGCTCCCCGCTCACGGCCCGATAGGCGCGCACGGGGCTGTTCACACCACCCGGGAAGAGGTCCTCGGCGCGGTCGCGCCACTCGGCTGAGACCGAGCCACGTGCCGATGTCTGCGCCGTCACGACGCCCCCTCCGGCGCCCCGAGCAGCCGCAGGATCTCATCCATCGGCCGGTGGATAGCCGTGAGGATGGGCGTATCGCGCACCGTGGAGCGTCGGCTCTCCGTGCCGCGCAGGGCGCGAACCAGATCGCCGAAGCTTGGCAGGTCATCCATCTCGTAGGCGACCAGGAAGTCGTTATCGTCCATGCCGAAGGAGTAGGCCAGCAACTGACGGATGGCCGGCCACTGACGCCCCACCTTCATGTGCTCGTTCATGATCCCCTGCCGTGCCTCGCGGCCCAGGAGGTACCACTCCGAGCTCTTGGTGAAGGGGTAGACCACCAGATAGCGCGAGCGCTCCCCGCCGAAGGCCGACTGCTCCTGCTCGGTGGGGGTAGTGACGTACTGAGTGGGCTTGAGGACGCCGATGAAGCTCTCACGCACGAACAGCCAGCGACCGAGCCCGCTGCGCAGCGTGCGGGCACCGGCCTCCTCCAGCGCATCGACGCTCTCCGCGAGGCGCCACAGAAGCACGTCCGAACCGGACTGGAGGCCGATCGTGGAGTAGGTGTAGGTCCGGACGCCGTCGTCGCCGTCCGCGGCCACGGCGCGTGCGAACTCGTCCGAGGAGGCTTCCCGTTCCTCGTCCGGCAGCCGCCGCCAGGTCGGATCGAGGCCCAGCGCGAGTGCCTGGACGTAGGTGTCGGTCATCTGCTCCGCTCCGGCTCGCTGAGCCACTCGGCGGCCTCCGCCGCGAAGTACGTGACGATGATGTCCGCGCCGGCGCGATGGATGGCCGTGAGGCACTCCAGCACCACCCGGCGGCGGTCGATCCAGCCGCGTTCGGCGGCCGCTTCCAGCATGGCCAGCTCGCCGCTCACCTGGTAGGCCGCCAGGGGGACATCGAAGCGCTGCCGGGCATGGGCCAGCAGGTCGAGCGAGGTGATGGCCGGCTTGACCATCAGCATGTCGGCGCCCTCAGCAAGGTCGAGAGCCATCTCGCGCATCGCCTCGCGGCCGTTGGCGGCGTCCATCTGGTAGCTGCGCCGATCGCCGAAGGCGGGCGTGGAATCGGCCGCGTCACGGAACGGTCCGTAAAGGGCAGAGGCGTGCTTGGAGGCGTAGGCCAGGATGGCGCTGTCGTGGTGGCCCGCCCCGTCCAGGGCGGGGCGAATGGCTGCGACCTGGCCATCGAGCATGGCGCTGGGCGCGACGATGTCCGCGCCGGCCTCGGCGTAGGTCACGGCCGCTGCCGCCAGGGCCCCCAGCGAAGCATCGTTGGCGATGGTCTCGCCGTCCAGAACGCCACAGTGGCCGTGGCTGGTGTATTCGCAGAGGCAGACGTCGGCGGCCAGCACGAGCGGCAGGTCGGCCGCCCGCAAGACGCGGAGCGTCTGTGGGACGGGTCCGTCGGGATCGGCGGCACCGGCACCCGACGGGTCCTTGCTAGCAGGGATGCCGAAGAGGATGACCCCACCGACACCCCGCTCGGCGAGGTCGCTGGCGACCTTCACGGCGACATCGGCGCTCAGGCGCGCCTGCCCGGGCATCGTCGCGATGGGCTCCCGACGCCCCTCTCCGGAGACGACGAAGAGCGGCGCGATCAACTGCGCAGGCGAGAGCCGCGTCTCGCGCACCAGGGCACGCAGCTGCGGCGAGCGACGCAGGCGTCGTGGCCGCTGGACCGGGACCGCAGCCGGCACGGCAGAGGTGCCGGTCTGAGTCCCCGAGACCTGAGACGCGCTGCGGGTCGGGGTGGGTGCGGTCATGAAGCGACCTCCTTGGGGGTCCGCCCGGACGACGGATGGGGTTCGGCGAGTAGCTCATCGACCGCGGAGACGAGGCCCTCGACCGACTGGCGGGATGCCTCGACCGCCACCTGAAGCCCGGCTTCACGGATGGCGGCACTGGTCGACG
>Ga0136615_10001765_pt1 | contig 10577 bp, 10 predicted proteins | sample AntDrymUQ2882206_2_FD_106647 | JGI IMG/M metagenome (GOLD analysis project Ga0136615, IMG submission 106647) | Polar desert sand microbial communities from Dry Valleys, Antarctica - metaG UQ288 (22.06) | ecosystem: Environmental > Terrestrial > Soil > Desert | place: Antarctica: Dry Valley...
CAGAGAGTTGACCGTTCGCCGCACCCCGGAATCCAGCGCCGAATCGTCGATGACCTCCTCCACCAGGCCAATCGAGAGAGCCTCGCTCGCGTTGAGCATCTCGCCGGTCATCAGCATACGCATTGACCGGCCCACGCCGAGCAGACGAGGCAGCGTGAACGTGGAGCCCCCATCTGGAACCAACCCCATGCGCGCAAAGGCGGAGGTAAACGTTGCGGTGGAGCTGGCCAGACGCATGTCGCAGGCAAGCGCGAGGTCGAAGCCGAATCCGGCCGCTGTGCCCTGAACGATCGCCAACACAGGAATGGGACAGCGAACGATCGCGATCACCGCGGACTGAAAATCACTCAGACCGCGCTGGAGATCCGAGATGCCGGGCTTGGCGCCGAGGGAGCGGAGCCAGTGCAGGTCGAGCCCGGCACAGAAGTGGCCTCCCGCGCCGGAGAGCAGGACGACGCGGGCCTCCCCGGCTTCCTCGATCTGGTCGAGCTGCTGCGCCAACGCTCGCGCGATCCCCGGCGTGATCGCGTTCCGGCGAGCCGGGATGTTGAGAGTGAATCTGTGGATGGGTCCATCGGCTTCAGAGACCAGCTCCGCCATGAGTCGCTCGATCTGGAGTGTCTTACCAGCGGACCAAATCAGGATAGTATTATACGAAGAAGCTCGAGATTGTTCTTGCGGCTCCCCCGGCCGGTTCTCCAGCCTCGGCTTCCACCCTCTATCAGTGACACCTCACGGCGTTCAGACACCGCAACCAATTCTCACCAGCCGCGTGCGGCGAGCACTGGTTGTGGACGACGAGCCGACCATCCGTAGCGCTGTCGCTCGCTACCTCAGGCGGCGGGGATGGCATGCCGATGAAGCTGAGGACGGCCGCGCGGCGCTCGCAAAGCTGGAACGCTCTGCCCCAGGTTTCTACCACGTGGTGATCTCCGATTTGCGAATGCCGCACTATTCCGGCGACCAGCTGCATGACTGGCTCGCCCGGTACCGTCCTGACCTTTTCGAGCGCCTGATTCTCACTACCGGGGACCTTGCCTCGCCGGCGCTTGGCGATTTCATCACCCGCACTCCCCGGCCGGTCCTCGAGAAGCCGTTCGAGCTGGTAGCCCTGGCTCAGCTGGTCGAGGCGATAACGCAGGAGTAATGCCCGCTCGCGATGACTGGTGTAGAAACGCAGGTCTTTGCCCCTTAGGTGCCGGTCCCCACGGCCATCCCCATCGCGTGATATCCGTTGTCCACATAGACCACGCTACCGGTGATGGCCCCGCCCAGGGGACTGCTCAGGAACGCCGCCGTACTTCCCACCTCCCGCGCATCGATCGGGTGGGGCAGGGGAGAGTTGGCCGCGGTGTACTTGATCATCATGTCTATAAACCCGATTGCGCTCGCGGCCCGCGACGCCCAGGGTCCCGCCGAGATGGCATTGACCCGGACTCCCCAGCGGCGGCCGGCCTCGAAGGCGAGCGTACGAGTGTCGGCTTCCAGCGCGGCCTTTGCCGATGACATTCCCCCGCCATATCCGGGGATCACCCGCTCGCCGGCCATGTAGGTCAGCGAGAGAAACGATCCGCCCGGCGGCATCAGCGGTGAGAGATGTCGCACCAGGGAAACGTTGCTGTAGGCGCTTACGCTGATGGCGGAGAGATAGCCCGCGCGGGAGGTGTCCACGAGGGGAGACTTCACCTCAGGCGCGTTAGCCAGGCTGTGCACCACCACATCGAGGCTGGAATCGCCGAAGTCGCTGCGGATGCGTTCCGCCATGCCCTGAATGCTGAAATCGCCGACGTCCTTGTACCGCTTGTTCTCGCGTACATCAGGGGGAGCCTGTGCGAGCGTGTCGTACGCCGCGTCCAGCGGGTAGATCCGCTCGAACTCCAGCTTGCGCCCGTCGGCGAGCCGCATGGACTCCTCCATCTTCCCGCGCTCGAGCAGCTTGGTAAAGATGCCCAAGGCAGGCGGCCAGCTACCAAGGCAGATGGTGGCTCCAGCCTCGGCAAGGGACTTGGCGATAGCGAACCCGAAGCCGCCGTCGTCCGAGACGCCGGCCACGAGGGCGCGCTTTCCGGTCAGGTCGATGGGCAGCATTCGCTTGGGTCCTTACTGGTAGAGGACGCAGGAATGTAGGGCGGTACGGCGGTACGGCGGTAGGGCGGTGAGGGAGTAAGCCTACCTGTTTCGTCCGTCTGTCCGCCCCTTCATGCTCTCTACCGCCGTACCGCCGTACTACTCCTGCCTTAACACCTCCAGCGGAGTGCGTCGTACTACGTCGCGGCTGTTCGCCAGCCCCACGACAACGGTAAGCGTCACGACCAACAGCGTCAGCACGACCATCGGGGCAAGCGGCAAGGTGAAGGTTCCCTCAAACACAAATCGGGCCACCGCCCACCCCGCGGCAGCCGCGAGGACGAGTGCCACAGCGGATGCGAGTAAGCCGAGGGAGAGATATTCGGCCAGCACGACGCGATAGACCTGGCTGCGCGTGGCTCCCAGGGTTCGCAGGAGTGCTCCCTCGCGTACGCGTTGGAAACGGCTGGTGGCGAGGGCGCCGATCAGCACCAGGACGCCCACTCCGAGGCTGAAGAGTGCCATAAACCGTATGGCGAGCACCACCCGTTCGACCAGGCGTTCGAGTTCTTCCTGTAGCAGCGAAAGGTCCAGGGTCGAGACGTTGCCGAAACGCTCAGCCAGCCGGCGCTGGAAGCGGCCCCGGGAGGCTGGGTCCGCTACCCGGGTCAAGGTGACGAAACTCTGGGGAGCGGTCTCGAGCATGCCGGGAGCGAATACGACGAAGAAGTTGGGCTCGAAGCGTGCCCAGTCGACCTCCCGCAAGCTGCCGACCCGAGTGGTTACCGTGATTCCCTGAACATCCCAGACGATCTCGTCACCGACGCCCACGCCGAGCTCGCTCGCGAGATCCCGCTCGACCGAGATTCGGTCGGGGGCCTCCGCTCCAACTACAGAATCGCGATAGGTGGAACGGTACTCCCGCCGGAACACCCATGCATTCGAGGGGCCGTCCAGTTCCTGTCCCGGACTGCCCGCGAGGAGCTCGGTCACGGGACGGCCCTTTACCGAACGAATGCGCATCGGCACGATGGGGGTGGCGGGCGTGTGAGGCAGTCCAGCGTCGCGTAGCTCCTGCTCGACCGCCCGGAGCTGGTCCTGCTGGACATCGAACAGAACCAGATTGGGCCGTGCCGGTCCGCCCGTGAGCCTGAGCTGGCGAAGTAGGTTGTACTGAACCAGGTAGAGCGTGCCCAGCAGAAACGCCCCGAAGCCGATGGCGAGCACCAGCGTCACCGTTTGGTTGGCGGGGCGGTGCAGGTTAGCCAATCCCTGCCGCCACACGTAGGGCCACCTTGCGGGAAGCCACCGCCGCAGCACCCGGATGAGCGACCAGGCCGCGAGCCACAGAATCAGCAGAGTCAGTCCCACCGCAGCCACGAAAATCGCTCCCTGCCGCCAGCTTCCCACTTGATACGCAGCAAGTGTCACGGTGCTTCCCGCCAGCAAAATCGCAGCGAGAGCGGACCATCGATCCCCTGGGAGCCGCTCGGCCTCGTACGGGCGGCGCAAGGCCGACAACGGCGACACCCTGCGCACGGCCAGGAGCGGAAGGAGGGCAAAAACCAGCGCCACCCAGAGCCCCATCCCGACGCCAAGCCCGACTGCGTTCCATGACAGCGTCGGAGTGACGTCTACCGGAAGAAAGCCTGATAGAAGATCAGGCAGAAGCCTCTGGAGGGCGACGCCGGTGAGAGCGCCCAAGACGCTTCCAGCCAGCCCCATCACACCGGCCTCGAGCAGGTAGATCGCGAAGATTGCGCCGGAGGTGGCCCCGATACACCGAAGCACAGCCACAGATTGGGAACGCTGCCGCACGAAGACGACGATGGCGCTTGCTACCCCGATCCCGCCCAGAAGCAGCGCGATGAGCGCCACCAGCCCGAGGTAACCGGTTAGCCGGGTGAGAACGTCGCTCAGATTGCGTTGATCGTCGGCAACGGTGCGGAGCCTGACCCGTTCGGCGCGCAGCGACGGCCGGTAGTGGTTGGCGAGCGTCTGGGCCGACACTCGCGCTGGAAGTTCGAGAAATGCTTCGTGCTCCACTCGCGCTCCAAACCCCAGCAGTTCCGTTTCCTCGAGGTACCGTGCCGGGATGTAGATCCTGGGGCCGAACGCGAACCGTACGCCGGCGTCGCTCGGGGCGCTCTGAACCGTCCCAGTGATGACGAAACGCGCCTCACCCAGCGCGACGGAGTCGCCCAAACGGGCACTGAGGGCGGTAAGGAGTGACGGGTCAACGATAATGTGGGGGCCGTCGTCGAGCCCTGACCATGCCATGGCCGGCTCGGTTCGGATCTCCCCATAGAACGGGTATTGTCCCTCCAGCGCGGCCACCTGAACCAGGCGGGCTCCAGCGGTGCGTGGCACGTATGCCATGGCCGCGAAGCTCGTGACCCGGGCCAGACGTGAGCCTTGGGACAGGGTATCCAGCAGGGCTTCCACCCGCGGAGAAAATGCCTGGCGGCTGACCAGTGCCAGGTCCGCGCCGAGGAGCGCACGTGCCTGGCGACGAACGGAATCCTGGAGGTTGTCGGTAAAGGAGTTGATGGCCACGAGAGCGGCCACTCCCACGGCAACCGTTCCCATCAGCAGGAACAGCCGGCGCGGGGCGGCCTTGAGCTCCCTGGCCGCCATTCGGAAGACGAACGCGGCGGCAGTCACGCGGCCGAGTCGGCCACTACACTGCCGTCTGCCAGCCGAATCGTGCGGCGAGCTCGGGCGGCGAGATCCAGATCGTGGGTCACGAGGACTAGAGTGGTTCTGGTATCACGGTTCAGCTCCACCATCAAATCTATGATCGTGGCACCGGTCCGGGCGTCGAGATTTCCGGTCGGCTCATCGGCGAACAATACCTTCGGACCGTTACTGAACCCCCGTGCCAGGGCTACCCTCTGCTGCTCCCCACCGGAGAGCTGTGACGGGTAGTGGTGCTCGCGCCCGGAGAGCCCTACCCGGGCGAGCAATTCCCGGGCGCGCAACGCTGCTCCCGCGTCTCCGCGAAGCTCCATCGGAACCTGGACATTTTCCTGGGCGGTCAGCGTGGGAATGAGTTGAAACGCCTGAAAAACAAACCCGACCTTTTTGCCCCGGACTCGCGCGCGCTGGTCCTCGTTCAGGGCGCCAAGCTCCTGCCCATCGAGATAGACGGTGCCCGCGCTGGGCCGGTCCAGCCCGGCAAGAAGCCCAAGCAGCGTTGTCTTCCCGCTTCCTGAGGGCCCGAGGATAGCCAGAAACCCACCCGGCTCCAGACTGAAGGTTATATCCTTCAACACCGTGAGATCCTGGTTGCCGGATCGATAGGTCCGGCTCAACGATTGACATTCCAGCATAGCGGTGTGCATCTCGAATGATACCAAGGTACGTACCGATATTCGGACTGATTGCGGGGCTTCTGGGCTGCGAGCAAGCTGACAAGGAACCCCGGGAAGCCCCTGCACCCGCCGGCGTCGGCGCCGACCGGCCAAGAGTGGTGTTCCTGGGCACCAGTCTCACCGCTGGGCTGGGTTTGGAGCAGGAACAGGCATACCCATCTCTCATTCAGCGGAAAATCGACTCGGCCGGCCTCGACTTCCGCGTCGTGAATGCCGGCGTGAGCGGAGAGACGTCGGCCGGCGCTCGCAGGCGCGTCGACTGGCTGATGCGAGAACCGGTAGAAGTGTTGGTGCTGGAGACTGGTGCCAACGATGGTCTTAGGGGTTTACCGCCCGATTCCCTGCGGGCAAATATCCAGGCCGTGTTCGACCGCGCCAAGACAAACTCGCCTGCCCCCAAGCTGGTGCTGGTTGGGATGAGAGTGCCCTCGAACTACGGACGAGCGTATACCGAGCGCTTCGAGGCGGTCTACCCCGAGATCGCCCGGGATAATGGCGCCCAGCTGGTGCCGTTTCTGCTCGACGGCGTCGGTGGGGTGCCCGGTCTCAACCAGGCGGACGGAATCCACCCGACGGCGGAAGGCCAGCGGGTGATGGCGGAGACCGTGTGGCGGGTGCTGGAGCCGGTGCTTCGGGAAAAAGCGTGAGCGGTTACGGTGGCTGGTAACAGAGGTAGGGAGTACGCACGCAAGGTCCCTCGCTACGCTCGGGATGAGGAGTGCTTCAGCAAATCGCTCAACGCGTCCACGGCCGTCTCGATCTCATCCCTAGTATTGTAGTAATGCGGTGAGATCCGAAGCGCCGAAGTAGTTTGCTTCTCGTCCATGTCGATCACCGCGTCCTCGCGATGAGGGGAGCTGGTGTTGATGCCGCGGGCGCGGAGCTGGAGTTTGATGTCGCTGGTATCGCGTTCTGCTATGGCGATAGTGACGATAGCGCAGAGCTCGGGTCCGCGGTCGAGCACCCGCACCCCCCGGAGGGTGGCCAGCCTGGTTCGTGCATATTCGGCCAGTTCGCGCGCCCGCGTTCCTGCAACGTCGGCACCAACGTCAAGGGCGTACTCGGCGGCGGCGCCCAGTCCCAGCACGAGCGCATAGGCAAACTCCCAGGTCTCGAAGCGTCGCGCGTCGGGGGTAAGGGCAAAGGCGTCGGCCTCGGTCCAGGTGGCTCCGTGCATATCCACGAGGACCGGGTGGGCCCCCGCCTGGAGTACGCCATCGGAAGCATAGAGAAAGCCGAGCCCACGGGGTCCGCGCAGGAACTTACGGGAGGTGCCCGAGAAGTAGTCGCAGTGAAGGCGAAGGACATCGACCGGCACCTGACCGGCTGCCTGACAGCCATCTATCAGATAAGGCACACCAGCTTCCCGGCAGATCCGGCCAACCGCTTCGACCGGCTGTACCAGACCCGAGTTGGTTGGGATCCAGGTGAGCGCCACGAGAGCGGGACGGCGGCGGGCTACCAGTCGTCGAACCTCCTCCGCATCGACTCCCCCTTCGGGTGCATCAGGCGCGCGTACGATCTCGACGCCTCGGCGGCGAGCGAGCGAGAGGTACATGATCTGATTGGATGCGTAGTCCGCGCGGCTGGTGAGCAGGATATCGCCCGGGCCGAGATCGAACGCGGCGATTGCCTGAGCGAACGCGACTGTAGAGTTCTGAACCAGCGCGATGTTGCGCGCCTCCGCTCCTATCAGGCGGGCCATGGCAGCGTAGGTTCGCTGAATGGCCTCGGACTGTGCATCCGCTGCCTCATAACCGCCGAGCTTCTCCTCCAGGCTCAGGTGACTGAGGACGGCTTCGCGCACGGGTCGCGGCACGAGGGCCGCACCGGCGTTATTAAGGTGGACGAGGCGGTTGCATCCGGGGGTATCGGATCGCCACCGCGCTAACTCCGGCGGAGCGGTGCTTATCAGCCGATCCATACGCTCAGCTCCTCGATTCCGCGCTGCCAGTGGTGGCTGAAACGTTGCGCGGCCGCCCCGCGGTCATTTCTTCGTAACGCTTCGATGATCCGCGCGTGGTGCTGGGTCGAGAGGCTCAGCCGGCCCGCGTCACGCAGGTAGGCCCGCATGTACCGCCGGGGCACCTGCCAAAGAGATGAAATAAGGGAAAGGAGACGCTGATTGGGGCAGCCTTCGAGGAGCGCGCGATGCCATCGCTCATCGAGATCGATGCATCGGTCCGCATCACCGCGGACACCGGCAAGCTCGCGATCGATCGCTCCCAGCTGAGCCAGCCGTTCCGCGGGCACCGGGCCGGAGATCTCCAGCGCCAACCCTTCAAGGGTGGAGAGAATGGCTCCAGTCTCTCGCATCTCGGCTTGATCCAGCCGCCTGACGCTGAATCCCCGGCCCATGTCGGCCTCCAGCACGCCTTCGCGGGTCAGCCGCAACAGCGCCTCTCGGATTGGGGTTCGACTCACCCCCAGCGCGCTGGCCATTTCCGAGTCCTTGACCCGGCCGCCAGGCGGCAGATCGCCCCGGGAAATCCGATCGAGGAGCTGACGGTAAACCTCGTCTCGCAACGGTATGCGCGTGATCATCCCGACCTCGGTTGATTTTTGTATTCTGTATACAATATCCAATGACTCAGGTCAAGACTTATCGGGTAGAGGAGAGTCGTATGCGGCACTGGCTCCCGTGCGCCGTCACTCTGATGATGGCTGCTGTTCCGTTGGCTAGCCCAATCCGAAACAGTACTGAAGGAGTACTTTGAGGGCCGCACCGTCACCGTAAAGCAGCCGATGCCGGGCACCGAAAAGGCAGGAGGTTGATGCCGTGCTGGGCTCTCCAGCCAGGAGCGTTGACCGCAAGGAGGGAACGCTCAGCGTTCGGACCTGCGAGTATATGACATCCGATGGGAAAGTTGCTGCCGACTTTGTCGAAGGAGTCCTTGTTCGCTACACGATGACCTCCGATTAGCCCTCCTAGGGATTCTCCCCGGAGAGGGAGGTGGCCGGTGGCAGTGTAACCGGAATCGAGACAGCGCCAAAGCGCTCGCCGGGCCCACGCGCGTATCGAAGATCCACGATGTGCACAACGAACTGGCTACTGCCACCTGCCGGCTGGATCTGGAATGTGGGGAATCGAGCCCAGCCGAGGAAGCGCCTACCGACTGGAGTCTTCGCCGCGGCCGAAATCGCCGGATGAACAGGACGTCCTCTGGGGAATGTGAGGACGTCATTGAGAACTACATGCGGCCGCTCCAGCCATCGAAACGTTCCGACCCGGTATCGTCCCTCTTGCTCTACCACGAATTCCCGTACCAGAGGATTGAGAGGAGCCGGGGCCGCCATCGCACCCTGCACTGGCATGCCCGAGCCTGACGCGATTTCTCGCGAAAGGATTTCTCTCGCCTCCCTCCCGGACAGCGCCATTCCAGCCGTATACAGCGCTACCAGAGCAAGCGCCAGCCACGCCGGCCTGGCCGGGTTCCGTCGTTTGGCCTTCTCCCGCCTTGCACTGACGTACGCGCCGAGGCTCAGAACCAGCCATACCCAGGGATCGATGATGAAAAGAGTGTCGCCGTAGAACCATTCGCCCGAGAACGGCATGAGCCAGCGCACGCCGTAGGTGTTCAGCGTGTCGAGTATGGGGTGGGAGAGGACTGCGATGGCCGACAGGAACAGGAGTTGCCTGGGCATAATGGCAGCCGGTGCCGACCACTTGCGCCTTCCCCTGCTGGCCCGATGCAGAATCAGGAGGCAGCCCGTCAGAAGGAAGGGAAGGACCGTGAGGGCGAGAACGCCATGAGTCCATCCGCGCCGCCACTCCAGGTCGGCTGCTGGGCCGGCGAAATAGGCCAGAACATCGAGATCAGGGAGGTTGGCTCCAACGATGAGGGCCGTAGCGCCGAACGCGGTTCGTCTGCCGAGCTCCGTCCGGGCCAGAGCAGCCCCCACGAGGGTATGGCAGACGGGGTCTATTCGAGCCTCGCGTCCATCTCGAGCTGTACGTTTCCCTGCAAAGCGTTGGAAACAGGACATCCCTTCTTTGCCGCTTCCGCCGCTTTGCTGAAGCCGGCCTGATCGAGACCCGGAACCTTACCAACTACCTCCAGCCGCATCTTGGTGATCTTGAACCCGTCCCCGACCTTCTCGATGGTACAGAACGCGTTGGTGCTGATGCGGGTGGCCGGCGTGCCGCTCTTCTCCAGTCCGAGAGACAAAGCCATGCTCAGGCAGGCGGCGTGTGCGGCCGCGATCAGCTCTTCGGGGTTGGTTCCCTTCGCTCCCTCAAACCGGGTGGGAATGGAGTAGTCGGCCTCGAAGGCCGACGAGCCCGCCTTGAAATGTCCCCGGCCTCCCTTCAAGCCGCCTTCCCATACCGCGGTTGCATTGCTCGTCGGCATTATGATCTCCTTATCGCTTTACCCTCGGTGTCGATGAGCCGGATCTCGCCCAGCTTCAGCTCCCGCAATCCAGCCTCGATTTTCGATCGGTCGCCCACTACCACCCAGACAAGCTGATCCGGGTGCACTACCTCTCCCGCGACCGCCGTCACGCCTTCAATAGTTTGCGCCCGGACCTTTTCAGCGAAGGTGTCGTAGTATCGGTCATCGAGCCCATAAGTCACGATGTTCCCGATGGAGGCGGCGAGCGCCGTCATGGTTTCCCAGGATCCCGGCAAGGTCAGGGTCAACGACGCCTGGGCCCGGGAGAGCTCGGCCGGCTGAATGGGGCGATCCTTTACGATCCCGCGCAGCTCCTTGTCCAGCTCTACGACGGCCTCTTTGGTCTTGTCGGTCTGCACCGGTGCGTACGCCACGAACGGACGCTGTCCCCGGGCGTCCCGGAAGAAAGTATATGCGCCGTAGCTCCAGTGCTTGTCTTCCCGGAGATTCATGTTGACTCTGGAGCTGAAATCACCGCCGAGTACGCCATTCATCGTCTCGATCGCAACCTCCTGCGGATTTGCCTTTGGGGGTGCGACGTGGCCGGCGATGATGACGGATTGCAGCGATCCGGGCCGGTCGATCATGTACACTACTGGGCTTCGGTGCCGGCTGACGGTAGCAACGTTCTTGGCCGGCACCTCCCCCGGCTGCCAGGTTGCGAAGAGCCGCTCGAGCTTGGGCTTGATCTGGGTCATCGTGGTGGCCCCCACCACGATCAGGGTGGCATGGTTGGGCTTGA
>Ga0136615_10001767_pt1 | contig 10573 bp, 10 predicted proteins | sample AntDrymUQ2882206_2_FD_106647 | JGI IMG/M metagenome (GOLD analysis project Ga0136615, IMG submission 106647) | Polar desert sand microbial communities from Dry Valleys, Antarctica - metaG UQ288 (22.06) | ecosystem: Environmental > Terrestrial > Soil > Desert | place: Antarctica: Dry Valley...
CGACAGGCCGCGAGGGAAGAGGCAGAGCGTGAGGCCGAGCGAGCAGCCCGGCGTGCCGCGATAGAGGAGGCCGCGGCGGAACAGGCAGCCGCCGAGCGCGAGGCCGCCAGGCTGGCAGCCGAGAGGCGTGCCGAACGGCGTGCCGAGCTGGCTGCTGCGGAACGGGCTGCCGAGCGGCGTGCTGAAGAACGCGCCGCCGAACGTGCCGACGCCAGTGCATCTGCCAGCGCTGCCGCGAGCGCCGCCGCTGCAGAAGAAGAAGCAGCCGCTGAACAGGCCGCTACCGATCAGCGTACTGACCGGCGTGCCGAGCCCAGGCAGGAGGCACGCGCCGCCGAGGTCAGCACATCTGCCATTGCCTCTGCCAGTGCCACTGCAAGTGCTTCCGCGAGCGCATCTGCTCCCAGTTCGCAAAACTCCAGGCGAGGCGGAGGTGGTAGCGGCGATGGCGCAGGAACATTCTCCGCCAGCGCGACAGCGAATGCCTCCGCTTCCGGATCGCGTGCCCGCGGTGGCGGCGGTGGGGTGGGTGGTTCGGGCGCCGACGTAGTCGCCGTGGCCCAGGAGCACCTGGGAACCCGCTACGTGCTCTCTCCTCCGGGGCCTTGCGCGGCCTTCAAGGCCGAGGACTGCTCGTGCTTCACGATGTTGGTCTACGCCGAGCTCGGCGTCGCGCTGCCGGACGACCCGAACGCGCTGTTGGGCTACGGCACGCCGGTCTCGGGGGCTCCCCAGGCGGGAGACCTACTATTCTGGAGCGAGGACGGCAGCGGTTACGTCACGCACGTTGGAATAGCCATGGGCGACGGCACGACTATCCACGCCTCGAACTACGCGGGGGAGGTCACCATAACGGATATGGACTACATAAACGGCTACATGGGCGCGCGAAGGGTGCTCTAAGCCAGCGCCTACGACGCGCAGCCCTGCTCCGGAGGAGGCCGCTACAGCGGCCTCCTCTTCCCCCGTACCCGGCCAGTCGGTGGGATCCCGTGCGTCGTGCCACAGCTTAGCGGGCTGCTACGAGATCTCGCCCAGCAGCGCCAGCGCCACGAGCCCCGTGGCGGCGGTGAGGGCCAGGGCGACGACCCACACCGCGACGACCGGGGGCGTGGCCACCCTCGGCTCCTTGGGCGCCGCGTACATCGGGACGACGACCCTCAGGTACACCGCTAGCGAGAGCGCGCTGTTCAGGATGGCCGCCACCGCGAGCCAGGCGTAGCCGGCTTCTATGGCAGCGCCGAACAGAAGGAGCTTGCCCGCGAAGCCCGCCGTCGGAGGGATGCCTACGAGCGAGATCAGAAAGACCACCATCGCCCCCCCGGCCCAAGGGGCGTAGCGTCCCAGCCCCGCGAGGTCGCGCAGGTAACGCCCGTACCCTGCGACGACCGCGAACGCCCCGACGTTCATGGCCGCGTACGCCGCGGCGAAGACCGCGAGCGATGGGAGGGCGAGTCCGCTCTTCCCGAAGGCGACGACGCCGAGGAGGAAGTACCCTGACTGCGCGATCGAGGAGTAGGCCAGGAGCCGCACCACGTTCTCCTGCACGAGCGCGGCGAGGTTACCGTAGGTCATCGAGAGGACGGCGAGCGCCGCGACCGCGAGCGGCCATCCCGTCTCCGGCGGCAGGTCGCGCGCCGCCTGTGCAAGGCCGAAGATCGCGCCGACCTTGGGCACCACGGAGAGGAACGCCGCCACGGAGACGGGTGCACCGTCGTAGGCGTCGGGAGCCCAGAAATGGAACGGGACGAGCGACGCCTTGTAGCCAAGGCCAACGAGCACGGCGACGAGGCCGAACGCGGCGGCGAGCGGGACGCTCCCGAGTCGGCCCAGGTCGGTGAGCAACGTGGAGCCTGTCGCCCCGAACCAGTAAGTGAGCCCGAACACCATCACAGCCAGCGTCACGGAGCCGAACACGAAGAACTTCATCGCCCCCTCGGTGGCGTGGTCGTCCGCCGGGTAGGCGACCAGCGCGAAGGAGCCGACGCTGGAGAGCAGCACGCCGAGCACCAAAAACATCACGTCCCCCGCCCCGGCGAGCACGAGCGCGCCCAGGGTCGTCAACGAGAACAGCACGTACATTGTGCCCTCGCGCTCGGTATCCCTGACCTCCGGGTACGCCAGCACTATGCTCAGGATAGTGGCCGGCAGCAGCACGAGCTTGGCCCACTCGCTGAGGGCGTCTATGCGGAACGTCTCCGAGAAGACCGTCGTCTCCATGCCCAGAAGCGGCACGGTGAGACCGGTGGCGACGAGCAGCCCCACGATGGTGAACGGCAGCGCCACCTTCGGCAGGCGGATCATCTCGAAGAGCAGGGCGCCGACGGCGGTCAGGAGAACGGCGATCTCGGGCGCAAGGAGCGACAGGTCAGCAGCCATCCGCGCCCCCTCTCTCCAGCGCCACGCTCACGGGCCCATCGCCTGGGTAGCGCGGTGGACCACGTCTAGCACCACAAACGGTACGACGCCGAGCGCGACGGTGAGGGCGAGCAGCGGGGCTATCGTCAGGGCCTCCCGCGCGCTCATGTCCTTCATCCCGGTCCACTTCTCGGGCAGGGTGCCCAGGAAGACCCTCACTATGGCGCGCAGGTACAGGCCGGCCGTCACCGCGATCCCGAGCACCACCACCACCGCGAACGGGTAGACCTGGAGCGTGCCGAGGAAGATCTGGAACTCCGCCGGGAAGTGGGCCAGCGCAGGCAAGCCCAGGGAGGCGAAGGCGGCCAGGATGAACCCCCACCCGAGGACGGGCGCCGCCCTCAGGAGCCCCCCGAACGCGCCCATCTCGCGGGTGTGGGCCCTGTCCTGCAAAGCTCCGACCAGGAGGAAGAGGACGCCCGTTACGACGCCGTGGCTGACCATCTGCAAGACCGCCCCGTCGAGCGCCAGCGCCCGCACCGACGCGTCGGTGGCCGCCGCGGCGACGGCTACGCCGACGACGACGTAGCCCATGTGGTTCACGCTGGTGTAGGCGACCAGGCGCTTGAGGTCCGTCTGCGCGAGGGCGACGAAGGCGCCGTAGAGCGCGGAGAACACGCCCAAGGTCACGACGACCGGGGCGGCGGCGCGGAATGCGTCCGGCGTCATCTGGAGGGCGAAGCGAATCAGACCGTAAGTCCCAAACTTGAGCATGACGCCGGCCAGGATCACGCTGCCGGCGGTCGGCGCCTCAGTGTGGGCCAGGGGGAGCCAGGTGTGTACCGGGAAGACCGGCGTCTTCACGAAGAAGGTGACGAGCATGGCGATCAGGGCGAGCATCGCCGCGAGGCCCGAGAGTGGCGGGGAGGCGATGTACTCCCTCATGTCGAAGGTATTGGGATCGCTACCGAGATACAGACCCAGTATCGCCAGGAGCAGCGGCAGGCTGCCTAGCAAGGTGTAGAGGAAGAAGGTGAGGGACGCCCGCCGGCGCTCTTCGTAGCCCCAGTCGGCGATGACGAAGTACATCCCCACCAGCGTCACCTCGAAGAAGACGTAGAACAGGATCGCGTCCAGCGCCACGAAGACGCCAATGGAGGCAGTCTCCATCAGCAGGAAGAGGGCCACGTACGAGCGAGCCCTCTCGGAGATCTCCGCCGAGAAGATCAGGGAGACCACGAACAGGACGGTCGTGAGGAGCACGAGCGGCAGGCTTACGCCGTCCACGCCCACGCGGTAGGCGGCGCCGACGGAGGGGATCCAGGCTACCTCCTCGACCTGCGAGAAGCCCGCCCCGCCTTCGCCCACCCCGCGTGCCCACATCACCACCGACCCAACGAAGGCGAGCCCGGCGAAGACGATGCCTACGGCGTGTGCGCCGCGCGTGGAGATCCCAGGCAGAGCCACCAACACGAGCGCGCCCAGTAGCGGGAGGAAGAGCGTCAGGGATACGATGGAGATCATCTGGTCCTTTCTCTATAGACCTACGGCGCCTATCGTCAGGAACGCGAGCACCAGGGCGCCGCCCACGGCGGCGAGCAGCAGCTCCTTGTGGACGAGCCCCGACTGCAGGGTGCGGGCCAGGCCGCCGAGGGCTCGCGTGCCCCGCACCAGCGCGCGGATGAGGCCGTCGATCCCGCGCTCGTCGGCGACCCGCGTGGCTTCCGCCACGGCGAGGCTCGCCCGTCCGACGTCGATCACGACGGCGTGTATGCCGCGATCGAGGGCATCGAGAGCACGCGCCGCGGCCATCGCCGGTCTGGCGACGAGGCCGTCGAAGCCGCCGCCAAATCGGAACCCTCGTTCGGCGGCACCGCGCAGAGGGCCGAGCAGGCGTCCGGCGGGTACGAACCATCCCAGGGGCAGCCCGGCCAGGGCCAGGACGATGCCGAGGCCCGCGATCAGCAGGTTCTCCTGGACGTCTTCGCCGAGCAGGCCGGCGAGTGGCCCGACCGCGAGGCCGAGCGTGCCGGCGAGGGCGGCGAGCGCAGCAAGGCCCGCGCCCATCCAACCCGCGCCCGCGACCGGCTCGCCGGCTTCGCCCTCGCCGCGCCACAGCAGCCCGAGCGCCCGCCCGACGTAGACGGCCGTCAGCAGCATCCCGACGAGGGCGAGCGGGGCGAGGAGCCACGCGTGGGGAGACTCGAAGGTGGCGGCCAGGATCGCGTCCTTGGACCAGAACCCGGCGAGTGGCGGCACGCCCGCGAGCGCCAGGCCAGCGAGGGCAAAGCCGGCGAAGGTCCAGCGCCGTTCGCGGCCGACGCCCCTGAGATCGTCGAACGCGGTCGAGCCGCGGGCGTGCTGGAAGACCCCGGCGCCGAGGAAAAGGGAACTCTTCATCGCCGCGTGGGCGATGAGGTGGACCGTGGCGGCGATGGGAGAGCCCGCGCCAACGGCGAGGAGCATGAAGCCGTACTGGCTGGAGGTCGAGGCGGCGAGTAGGCGCTTCAGATCGCCCTCGGCGACGGCTATCAGGCCGGAGACAAGCGCGGTCACGCCGCCCAAAATACCGACGACGAGCAGCACCGTGGGTGGCAGCAGCGGGGAGGTCCGGATCAGCAGTATCGCCCCGGCGGCCACCAGCGTCGCGGAGTGCAGGAGTGCCGAGACCGGGGTGGGTCCTGCCATGGCACTCTGCAACCAGCCCTGAAGCGGCGTCTGGGCCGACTTGCCCGCCGCCGCGAGCAGCAGGAGCAGGCCCGCCGCCACGGCGGCCTGGCCCCCGAGGTCTAGGGTGCGCGAAATCTCACTCGTCCCGGCCCCTGCGATGAGGATGAAGATCGCCACGTAGAGACCCAGGTCGGCTGTGCGAGTGTAGAGAAAAGCGCGGGTGGCCGCCTCGCCCACGCCAGGCCGCTCGTAGTAGAAGCCGATCAGGAGGAACGAGAGGAACCCTATCACCTCCCACGCCGCCAGCAGGAGCACCCAGTCTCCGGCGATGACGAGCGTCTGCATCGCGGCGGCGAAGAAGGCCATCCCGGCGAAGAAGCGCACCTTGTCGCCTTCCTCCGCCGTGTAGCCCACCGCGTAGACCATCACGAAAAAGCTCACCACCGAGACGAATAGCGCGAGCACCGCCGTCAGGGGCTCTACCACGATCCGCAACGGCAGATCCGGCAGCCCCGGCAGCGTCGCGGAGTAGCGCGCTCCTCCGGCGACGCGGGCCAGCGTAGAGAGAGCGCCGAAGAGCGCGACGCCCGTTCCGAGCAGGGCGAGCGCGGGCGCGAGGCGTCTCAGAACGAGGATCAGGACGGCCGCCGCGAGGGGACCGAGGATCGTGAGCGCCGCCAGCGTCATCCCTTGAGCTCCCCGGCCTCTTCCGCCTCGACCGAGCCCCTCGCCCTGAAGCGCGCGGTGCCGACGCCGAAGCCGACGGCCATGTCGAGGGCCATCACCGTCATTATGATCAGAAAGAAGGTCTGGCCGGGGTAGACCGTGGGATGCAGGAAGCGCCAGAAGGCGACCAGGTTGACCAGCGCGCCGCCCAGCATCACCTCGACGCCCATCATGATCATGACCAGGTTCGTCTGGCTCAGAGCGCCGTAGAGCCCGATGCCGAACATGATGGCCCCGACGAGGAGCGCGACGTAGAGCGGCATCATTCGCGGTCCTCCTTCCGCTTCGTGGCGCTTCTGGTCGCCACGGCGACGGCGGTGGCCGCGACCATGGCCGTGAGTATCGTCACGCCTGCGGTCTCGAAGATGAGCATCGAGCGTTCCATGAGATCCAGTCCAAGGCCCCTCAACTGCGCTTGCGGGCCGGGCGCAGTGGCAGCCGGGTTCCCCCAGCCGGCCAGAAACGCGATGCCCAAAGCGGCGAAGGCCCCGATCACGCCGGCGGCCTGGGAGAGACGCTTCTGGTGCGTCATCTCCATCTGCCCGAGGCCGCCTGGGTCCATCATGAACATCACCATGAAGATCGCCATGATCGCCATCTCCGTCGCCATCATCATGATCTGCAACACCCCGAGGAACTCAGCCTGCATCGCCAGGAACATCGCACCCAGGGCCGCCTGCGAGAACAGGAGCGCCAGCGCGGAGCGGACCATCGAGTGGGTGCGGAAGACCACGACGGCGAACCAGATCGCCGCGATACCGAAGAGGCCCATGAAAGCTGTCTGCAAGATCATCTCGGCACCAACCCTTGGCAGCCTACATGGACATCGAGGACGACGACCCGGCTATGAGAACGATGCCCACGTAGAGGATGTTCAGTAGCGCGAGTGGGATGGCGATCTTCCAGTACCACGCCAGCAGGTGTTCCTCGCGCAGGCGCGGCACGTGACGGCCCGCAACGAGCATCACCGCCGCGACCGCGAGCGTCTTCGCCGCCGTCCAGGCCCACGGCGGCAACACCGGCCCGTTCCACCCGCCAAGGTAGAAGACCGTGACCGAGGCCGCGAGCGTCACCACGAGCACCGCGCGGGCCAGGCGCATCACGGCCAGACGCCAACCTGTGTACTCCGCCGTTACCCCGCCGGCGAGCTCGCCCGGCGCGGTGGGCAGGTCGAACGGCGGAAGGAAGCACACGGACATCGCCGCCACGAAGAAGACCACGAAGCCCACGGGCTGGTAGACAGCGTTCGGGAGCGTGGCCTGAGACTCAACGATCTGCGTGGTAACGAGCGACTCGGCCCGCATCGCGACGCCGACTATGGTCATCACGATGGGCATGGAGTAGCCGACGAGCTGGCCCAGAAACCGGAAACCCCCTACCATCGCGTAGGCCCCATCCGGTCCCCAGCCCGCCATGAGAAGCGCGACCATCACGTAGGCGAGCGCCGCGTTGACGAACAGGGCGCCGGTAGCGAGGTCCGTTATGATCAGACCCGGCGAGAGCGGCAGCACCGCCGCGGCGAGCACCGCCGAGACGAGCAGCAAGACAGGTCCTACCTCGAAGAAGATCCTGTCGGGCTTCCTCGGCACGAGCGACTCGCGTCCCAGGAGCGCCACCCCGGAGAGCACCGGCGCCGCAGGCCGGAAGCGTCCGGTCGAGACCCACCCCTCCAGCACGGCGACGAGGTAAGCCCCCACGAGCAGCGCGAGGATAATGAGGACGGTCGTCACCGCACTACCTCCCACGGGGAGAGGTCCAGCGACGCGACCCCGACCAGGGCGTCGGCCAACTCCCGTTGCTCGGTAACGCCCTCGACGAGGCCCAGGTGCCTCGCCGAGGGCGTCTCCAGCTCCGTAATCGTCACGTCGCCGTCCTCGAGCGTTAGCGCAAGGTTCGCTGCCCCGCGCGGCGTCTCAACGGTAGCCGCGCCCCTCCCCGAGGCGCCGTCGATTTCTGGTGCGGCACCGGGAGTGGATACGCCGCCCGCTTCTTCCACGAAGCCGAGGCTCTGCTCCGCCTCCGCCAGCCGCGCCCGCAGCCGGGCATGAGCGTCGTCTCCCTCCAGGACGACTGGCTCGAAGCCCAGAGGGAGGTAGGTCTCTTCTTCCAGGCGGGCGTCGATGCGCCGTCCACCGGTCCTTGCCACCGGCCCGACCGCCCTGTCGAGGTCCGGTACCCTGCCGACCCCGGCCAGCTTGCGCCGCAAGAGCGGCGTCCGCTCCACCCGGCGCGTGAACTGTCGCACCCTGGTTCGGATGCCGGCTACCTCTTCTGCATCAGCTCGCAACAAGGCGAGTTGCAGCTCCTCGGCCCGCTTGGCGAGCCAGGAGTAGCCGATCAGGTAACCAAAGCCAGCCAGCCAGTTCAGGTGGCTCGCCGCCCGCTCGCGCTCCAGCGCGCCCACCCGCGCGAGTGCGTCGCTTTCGTCCACCCTCGCGCCGGCCGCGCTCTCGACGGCGCGCAGCGCCAGCAGACGGTGGGAGAGAGGCGAGAGCGGGTCCAGCCCCGCGAGCCGTTCGGCGAAAGACTCGACCGGGCCGTTCAGGCCCTCCCACGCCCGAGCGCCGACCGCCGAGCCGGCCTGCGTCTGCGCGACGGTGTCGCCATCGAGCGTAAAGGTCAGGGAGAGGCCCCCGGGAAGCCCCGGAAACAGCGGCCCGAACGGTGTCTCGACCCACTCCATCTGCAGCCCGTCGGAGCTGCGCGGCGTCCCCTGCGTCATCTCGACCATCGACATGAAGCCCATGTCGCCGTGGTCCATGCTCTCGTGGCCGCCGTGGTTCATGCCGCCTTTGTCCATGTCGCCGTGCTTCTCGTGACCAGGCCCTTCTTCGTTGTGGTCCTCAGTGCCTTGGTCCATATTCTCGTGATTCATTCCCCCGTGCCCGCCGTGTTCCCCAGTCTCAAAGCCGCCACCGGCATCGCCATGCGCCAGGCCGTGCTCCCGGCCGTGGCCTTCGTGGCTATGCCCTTCGCCGGACCCTTCGACATATCCCGACTCGCCGTGCTCCGCATCGTCGTGCTCGTCTTCGGCCCCGCCGGGATGGGGGAACCATCCGTGGGCTTGTCCTCCTGTGTCTTCGCCGGTGTCCTCGTCGTGATCCATGCCCTCATGATGGGCGTGATCTTGTCCCCCGTGGCCGTGGTCCGCATGTCCATGTCCGGCGCCAGCAGCACCCTCTCGTGGGATGAGATCCATCCCGCACTGGGGACATGTGCTTGGCTCGTCCTGGACGACCTCAGGGTGCATCGGGCAGGCGTACCGGGTCTTGCTCCGGAGCGCGGCGGCCTCGAAGCTTTCGGCCTCCGGGTCGAAGGCCCCCTCCGCGAACAGTCGGCGCAGCTTCGCCACGCCGTCATCCAGCGCGCCCTGATCAAGGTCCACGAAGACGTCTGGTCCCGGAAGGGGGGAGACGCCCTTTGCACCCAACGCGAGCACCGCCCGCGGGCGAGGCATCTGGGCGTAGGCGACGGCCGCCGGCTCTCTCAAACCCTCCGGCAGCCAGCCCACCACGACCAGCACGTTCGCGTGGCGCGGGGTAGGAGAGAGATGCAAGCCCGCGGCCCGCAGATCCAGGCCCCGGGCGCGCGCGATCTCCGGTCCTGGGACGACGAACGCCAAAAGATCCCGCGCCGTCGCCCGGGCGATCAGCCGCCCGAGCCACGACGCCCGTGCAACTCGCGCGCCGTAGAGCGTGGCGCTCGCCCTGGCGCTCGCCCTGGCGCTCACTGGCGCCCCAATGCCCCTTGACTCCAGCCGTAGAGGAGCCCGAGGAACAAGATCGCCAGGAACACGCCCATGTCGAGGAGGGCAACTAGACCCAGTTCCCGGTAGACCACGGCCCACGGGTACATGTAGGCCATCTCCATGTCGAAGGCCAGGAATAGTAGGGCGTACCCGTAGTACCTGATGTGGTAGCGCGCCCACACCGGGTCCCTGGAGGGCCTGCCTGCCGTCGCGGGGACGTCCTTGCCCTCCTCCTGGCGTGGCTTGCCGAACGTGCGGGAGATCCCGTACAGGCTCACCGCCAGCCCGATCGTGCCAACCGCCAGACCCAGGAGCAACGCGTACTGTTGTAAAGCGCTCAAGACACCGCCTCTCCGGGTTTGTGACCCCTCATGCCGTCGGACACCTCCTTACCGATCCGGTGTGCGCCACCCGCCGGTGGTTTGATTCGCGGACAGCCCAGGGACCCTCGTGACACCGCGGGGCCGGCGCCCCCCGCGAGGGGAGTTCCGCCGGGGCCGGGAGCGCCGTCCCTAGATCCTCAGGAACCGTTCCAGGGCGGAGCGCAGGTCGGCGATCATCTCGTCGGCCTCTTCCTGGTTCTCGATGGCCTCCCTGACGCAATGGTCCAGGTGGTCCTGGATCAGGATGGTGGCGACCTTCTCGGAGGCGGCGACGAGGGAGGTGATCTGGGTGAGGATGTCCACGCAGTACTCCTCGCGCTCGATCATGCGCCTTATGCCCCTGGCCTGCCCCTCGACGCGGGCCAGCCGCGCGGCCAGCTTCTGTTTGTTCTCCGCCTTTATGTACCCTTACTCGGCCAACTCTCGGGCGTACCTCCGCGGGGGGTCCTGACGATGGGCGGTTTCGTGGCCCATTGTACCCGGTTCCGAGCTCCGGATCATCACCTCGTCCGCTCGGCGCGCAGTCGCCTCTACGGACGAGCGCGCCGGCGTTCTCGGGTGCACCGTGCTCCCCGGCGGACAGGCATCCGGGCGCCCTACCGCGCCTCTTGCCGTAGGGGCGCCGCTGCCGAGGGCAGTACGAGATAGCTAACGAGGACCCCGACGCCGCCCGCGAGCAGGATCGAGC
>Ga0136615_10001768_pt1 | contig 10570 bp, 17 predicted proteins | sample AntDrymUQ2882206_2_FD_106647 | JGI IMG/M metagenome (GOLD analysis project Ga0136615, IMG submission 106647) | Polar desert sand microbial communities from Dry Valleys, Antarctica - metaG UQ288 (22.06) | ecosystem: Environmental > Terrestrial > Soil > Desert | place: Antarctica: Dry Valley...
CGCAGTGCGCTCTACCAGCAGCTTCTGGACGCAATGCTGGCTGGCCGGTCCGAGCGGGACTACCTGAGGGTGGCCGACCGAGTGGGCCCGTACCTGACCTGTGTGCGCGGGCGAACATTCGAGCAGGAGAATCTCAGCTGGTACCGCTGGACGGCCGAGACCTTGCAAGCCCGCCGAGATTCGGTCAGCTGACCATTCCCGTACTGTCGCCAGTGGTGAACAGCGGGAACCAGACCGCCGATCGGTGGATCCCACCTGGACGGCGCGGTCAACGTGCGCGACCTCGGCGGCCTGCGGACTGGCGACGGCCGGACGACTCTGCCCCGACGGCTCCTGCGGGCCGACAACCTGCAGGATCTGTCCGAGGCCGACGTCCGCTTGCTGGTCGACGACTTCGGCGTACGCCAGGCACACGCCGAGGAAGTCGCGACGAGGAACACGCGGTTGCGGTCGAACACGGTGAACACCCGTACCTGTTGCGCGGCTAACTCCTCGAGGACCGGATCGGCCGCCCCCCGGTCCAGAACTCGGTAGGTAGGTCCGCTCCCTCCCGACCGGGCCCAGCCGAAGGCGTCGACAACGATCAGCGGCGCCTTCACGTGCCGGGAAACACCGCGTACGACAATGATGGGGTGACGGACTGGCCAGCATGGGCAACCGAACCGGTCCGGGTGCTTCCGCCCGACGAAGCGTGGCTGGTGCGCGGTGAGCGGCAGTGTCGACGGCTTGACACAGTGCTCGCCGCGTACCTCCTCGCGCCGGTCGAGCACGTCGGCTCGACCGCCGTGCCAGGGCTGCCCGCGAAACCGATCCTTGACCTGCAGGCCGCCGTGGCGGACCTGGGTCTTGCGGGCGACGTGGCAGCGTTGCTGGGCCGTGACGGGTGGCACTACGTACCGCCCGAGCTTGACAACCGGCCCTGGCGGCGCTTCCTCGTTAAGGTCGAGGGCGGACACCGTGTCGCGCATCTTCACCTGCTGAGGCTGGGCCACCATCGCTGGCATCAGCAGCTGGTCTTCCGCGACGCGCTGCGCAACGACCTTGCGCTGCTGCGTCAGTACGCGGCGCTGAAGGCGTCTCTGGCCGCGGAGCACGCTGAGGACCGGGAGGCCTACACAGAAGGCAAGGCCGAGTTCGTCGCAGCGGTCATGCGTGAGCTGACGCCGGAGCAGGCCCGGCCATCAATCGTTGAACCGGTTGACATTATTCCGGCAGCGCGTTGGCCGGCGCATAGAGCGGCCGATGGTAATCCTGCTGGAGCCCTATAGCTCCGAAAGATTCACGCGTCGTTCTGGGGATGGTTGTGAGACACAGAGTCTAATCTCTTCGCCCCTCGCTAGACCCGGTAACTGCAGTACCCCTCGACGATCGATAACGGCGGGCGCGCGCAGCTCATGCGCGGCGACCACGACGCCGGCCGGCGAGCGGTCCAATGTCCAGACCAGGGGAGGACCGCGGCCCAGACAGCGAAAGGACCGACTAGAGGCCCGGTCCGAGCTGGGCCAGCGCCGCGCGACCTGTGCTCGTACCTGCCCGGAGCAAGGCCGAGGAGCGCATTGACGTCGGCATGCGCGAGATGCGTTCCGGCCAACTGCCCGCTGGCGGGTCACCTTCGGTGACGCGGTTGCGGCCGGTGGCAACGACTGTCCCGGCCGGGTCTACGACAACTGCCCCAATCGCGACGCTGCCGGCCCGATGTGACTGCCAGCCGAGCTGGAAACATTGCCGCCACGGTTCAGGCAACCTCGCCCAAGCGGAGGTGAAACCCGAGGCCGCGTCCATTCGCTCAGACTGCCCGACGAGTGCACACCCTCCAAGGGCGCACCGCAGCGTCACATCGCGGACTCTAACTGCCCGCGTGCCTCCTACTCGGCTCGTCCTTTCTCGTACCAGTCGAGCACGCGCAAGGCGCGGAAGGGTGATCCAGCGACTCGGTGTGCCCTCCCCTTCGTCCAGGTCGAAGTGCAACTCCCCGGGATGCGAATTCTCGAGCAGCCATCGGCCGTCAACACCGCGCTTCTGCACGACCAACCGGATTGCCTCGGCGCACCGGTCGTCGGGCTCGACGCCCGCGCTGCACAAATAGTCCAGGCCCCGCAGCACGTCGTAGAAGTATCGGGGTGGGAAAGCGAACAGGCTTCAGCTGGGATCTATCAGCTCACCGGTGGACAGCCGCCGCAGCATTCCTCGCTTGAGGAGATACTCCGCTCCGTGGTGCCTTGCTTCGGCCACGTCGGCTGACTCACCGGTGGCTCGTTCGTGCTCGAGCAGCCCCTCGAGGACGTCGATCGTGGTGTTGAAAGACGAGCGCGTGGACCCGTTCTCCGCTTCGCAATTCCAACCGCCGTCGGTCAGTTGTTCGTTAAGCAGTCGGTCGACTATCCCCTGCACGTCCTCGCCAGGAGGGCCAGACTCGCGGATGCGGGAGCGCTCGCAGCCGGGGGCGATCAGTCCTCGTCTAGGCAGAGACAGAACGGGTGGCCTGCTGGGTCGAAAAGCACGCGGACGTTCTCCTGCGGTTGGTCCTTAGCGACTGTTGCTCCGAGGGCGAGCGCCTCAGCGACCGCGGAATCGAGGTCGCCGACCTGAAAGTCGAAGTGCATCATCGGACGCTGTTCCCCGGCTACGGGCGGCCAAACGGGAGGCTGGTAGTCGGTTGCCTGCTGGAACACGATGTAGATGGACCCCTGGGGCGCGGCGAGGATGGCCGTTCCCGGTTCCTCGTGGCCGATGGGCCAACCGAGCAGTTGGGAGTAAAACTTCGCCAAATTACCCGGGTCCGGCGCTTCGATAGCGGTTCCCCACCACATGCCGTCCGTTCGAGAGCGCACGCTCTGACCCTGTCGCACTTGCTCAACCACGTCCAGGGATGCGCACTGTGCCGCTGTCGCGGTCGCGCGACCCTGTCGCGGAGGCTTGCACGTCCCGGTTGCGGTTCCTGTTGTCGGCGGGGACCGGTCATCGTGGCTGCGGCCGGCTGCGAACGTCCCGGCGGCGGCCCCAGGTGATGACGAACGCGATCGTGGCGCGGTAAGGGCGACGCAACAACCATGCGGGAAGGTAGCGATGACGCTCCTCTTCCCAGACCCGCGCCCTGGGATGGGGGCCGAGCAGCCGCAGCACCGACTTGTGGATGCCCTTCGGCTCGGCGGTGTGGACCTCGATGCGGCAGAGGTGCTTGGTACTGACATAGCCGTACTGCCTGGGGCTGACCAATCTCGCCGGCGCCCCATGGTCACCGGACAGCGGGCGGCCGTCGAGTCGATCCGCGATCAGCACATCATCAGCCAGGGCGTCCTCGATCGACAGCACCGAGCGCCAGCCGTCGAGGCCGCGACACACGACATGGGTGACCGAGATCCCGGGCCGCAGTGCCGGCTCGATGAGCGTCCGATACACCGTCTTGAACGGAACCCCCTCCCAGCGGAGATGGGTGGCCGACCAGCCGGCCACGCAGTGAAAATCGGCTGTGAGCTCTCGCCGGGGCAAGGTCGCAAGACTGGCAAGTGGTACGTCGAACGCGTCGGTCACCGCCGCCCCGCGGATGTTGATGACCGATTTGATGGGGACGGGAGGGGCCGGTCGGGAAAGGTTCGCACCGAAGCGCGGGAACCCGTCGATCAGGCGCTGGCCCGGCGGCAGCGTCACCCCGGATGCTGCATGATGATTCCTCGATCTATACGCCATCGTATGGATGTTAGGAAGGTCGCTTGCATCTGTCAATACGGTGCCGTACAGATATGCCGTGGCCAACGTCCGGACTCCACGCAGCGCCTGGGTCGACGCGGCACTGCGGGCCCTGGCGGCGGGCGGCCCGGATGCCGTACGGGTGGAGGCGCTGGCTGTCTCCCTCGGGGTCTCCAAGGGCGGCTTCTACTGGCACTTCACCGATCGTCAGGCGCTGCTCGATGAGATGCTCGACTCCTGGGAGACGGCCATGGTCGACGACGTCATCGCCCGCGTCGAGAGCCAGCCGGCCGACGCGCGAGCCAAGGTGCAGCTCCTGTTCGATCTGGCTCCGTCGGCCGATTTTGCCGTAGAGCTGGCACTGCGGGACTGGTCGCGGCGCGACAAAGAGGTCGGGAGACGACTGCGCCGGGTCGACAACCGACGCCTGGAATGGTTGCGCTCATTGTTCGGGCAGTTCTGCGCTGACGAGAACGATGTGGAGGCCCGCAGCTTGCTGGCTTACACGTTGCTGATCGGCAGCTACTTCATCGCAGCGCAGCACGGGAACAAGACCCGCGCCCACATGCTGCAGCTCGCGGTCGACCGACTGCTCAGCGAATCGTGGGACTGCCAGGTCACCGGGTTTTCTGCCCCCTAGCCGATCCGGTACGGAGGTGCACGCGCTCACCCTGCCTGCCGAACAGCGTCAGGTACTCCACCGCTTGGGTGCCGGCGTTGCCGAACCAGTGCGGTACGCGCGTGTCGAACTCGGCGGCTTCCCCCCGGCCCAGGACGAGGTCGTGCTCACCCAGGACCAGTCGGAGTCGACCGCTCAGGACGTACAGCCATTCGTAGCCCTCGTGAGTCTGGAGCTTCGGCTGCTGCTTCGACGGCCCGGCCGGCAGGATCATCTTGTACGCCTGGAGCGGTCCGGGTTGCTGGGTCAGCGGTACGACGGTCATGCCGTGCAGGTTCCTGGGGGTGAGATGCACCCGAGGGTCGCCGGTCGGCGGGGCGCCCACCAGTTCGTCCAGCGGGACCTGGTGCGCACGGGCCAGCAGCAGGAGCAGTTCCAGGCTGGGCCGCCGGTGTCCGGACTCGAGCCGGGACAGCGTGCTGACCGAGATCCCGGTGGCTGCGGATAGGCCGGCGAGCGTCTCCTGCCGTTGTTGCCGCAGCGTCCGCAGCCGCGGTCCTACGGCGTCGAGCACATCGTTCGTCTCCACTGTCATTCCAAGAGTTTGCCGGATTGGCAACTTTGTTTGTCAAGATGGCGGCCCCGGTGCATGGCGCAGGGGGAGGTGGTCACCGTGGCCGGAACGCAGAGCAGGACGGACCAGACGGGTCAGTACGACGTCGTTGTTGTCGGCGGTGGGGTCGCTGGGCTGAGCGCGGGGTTGGTGCTGGGACGCGCTCGCAGGTCGGTGCTCGTCGTCGATGCCGGCGAGCCCCGGAACGCTCCCGCCGCGCACACCCACGGCTTCCTGACCCGCGACGGCACGCCCCCGGGCGAGCTGCTGGAGCTCGGGCGGGCCGAGGTACGCGGGTACGGAGGCGAGGTCCGAAGCGGAGAGGCGGTGTCGGCTGCGGCGCTGCCCGGCGGCGGTTTCACGGTGCAGCTCGGCGACGGGGACACGGCCCTTGCTCGCCGGTTGCTGGTCACCACCGGACTGGCAGACGAGCTGCCCGACGTGCCTGGCGTACGGGAGCGCTGGGGCCGCGACGTCATCCACTGCCCGTACTGCCACGGCTGGGAGGTCCGGGACCAGGCGATAGCCGTCCTCGCGGGCAGCGCCCTCTCGGTGCACCAGGCACTGATGTTCAGGCAGTTGACCGACAACCTGACTCTGCTCCTGCACACCGCTCCGGAGCCGACGGACGAGCAGCGGGAGCAGCTGTCCGCTCGCGGCGTCGACGTCGTGGCGGGCGAGGTGGCCGAAGTGGTCGTGACCGACGACCGGCTCACCGGGGTACGGCTGGCATCTGGCGAGGTCATCGCCACGCAGGTCGTGGTCGTCGGGCCCCGGTTCGTGGCCCGGGACGGCGTGCTGGTCTCGCTCGGGATCGAAGCCGTCGAGCACCCGATGGGAGTCGGCACCCACGTCCCCGCCGACTCGACCGGCCTGACCGCCGTGCCCGGGGTGTGGGTCGCCGGAAACGTCGCCGACCCCGCCGCGGGGATCGTCAACGCGGCCGCCGCGGGTTCCTGGGCCGCTGCGATGATGAACGCCGATCTAATCGTCGAAGACACGGCCCGGGCAGTCGCCGAGTACCGGCCAACACCGGCGGGGATCCGGTGAACGGCCAAGACGCAGGCTCAGAGCCCCCGCACCGGCACGGGCACGGCCATGGGCCGTACGGCGATTGCGCCGATCGCAACCGCGGTGCCGGAGTCCCGGGTGCGGATGGCGTCCTGGACGAGGCGTTCTGGGAAGACATGTACCGCTCGCGCAGCGCCGCGTGGAGCGGCAGCCCGAACCCCGCAGCTGGTGACTGAGGCCGCCGGCCTGACACCTGGAACAGCCCTCGACGTGGGCTGCGGGGAGGGGGGAGATGCCATGTGGCTGGCTGAACGCGGCTGGCAAGTCACCGCGGTCGACATCTCGGCGACCGCCCTTCAGCGCGCCGCCACTCTCGCCGCCCAGGCCGGCCCAGACGTATCCGGGCGGATCACCTGGCGCCAGGCTGACCTGACTAGCAAGGCGCCGCCAGCGCGACAAACGATCTGGTGATCGCGCACTTCGTGCACGTCCCCTCCGCGCAGCGCGAGGCGCTGCACCGTCGGCTCGCGGCGGCGGTGTCCCCGGCCGGAACCCTGCTGATCGTCGGACACCACCCCAGCGACGTGCAGGCCGGAGTCGGGCGGTTTCCGATGCCCGACTTGATGTATACCGCCGAGCAGATCGCTGCATTCCTGCAGCCCGACCAGTGGGACGTCGTGGTCCGCGAGGACCGGTCGCGCACCGTCACCGACGACCAGGGCGTGGCAAGGACCGTCCATGACGCGGTGCTCAACGCCCGCCGCCGACTGTGAGGCCGAACTGCGAGGCTGCCACTGATCTGGCCTTGCCGACCTAACACCCGCTGTTCTGTGCTGTAAAGGCTAGGCTCCCGCCGCATTCGGTCAGCCGTCTCACAGGGGAACGATGGACACAATGCTCTTGCGAGTCTTCCAGGCGCACGTGGCTGACCAATGCAACGCCGCCATGATGGGCGCGAGCCAGATGAACGTTGACCGCCGAAGTTTCGATCACGATGTCTTCTGGATTGGCTGCCAGAATCTTTGCACTGGGGCCGGCAATGTCGCGAAGGCTCTCTGGGGTATCAAGGGGAGCGGACTCTTTGAGCCTCGGCGCCCTCTAAGGGAATCGTTGGGCGTGAGTGACAATTCGCCTCTACGCAACGTCGACATGCGTAACGCCTTTGAGCATCTCGACGAACGCATCGACGAGTGGTGGGGCAAGTCAGGAAGGCACCGCCTCGTGGACCGGTCAGTCGGCCCTCTGGCGTACTTCGAGCAGCGCTACCAGGAGGTGGAGAGATTCCGGATCTTCGACCCAACCACGATGGACATCTCCTTCTGGGGGACTGCGTTTCAATGCTCAAGTGGTCTTCAGCGAGGTCGAGCGCATACTTGCTCGAGCCCAGGTCGAGAGTAAGAAACCCTACTGAGTTATCTGACGTTTCCGTCTTCCTCGGCGCGCCGGAAGATCCGCTCCGCGGCTCGGTGGTTCCTCGGACGGCGGCCACGCCGCATACTCGGCGGTCGGTGACAGCTCGATGCCGTGCACCCGAAGCCCGCCGACTGAGCGGTAGCGCCACCCGTCCGATTCGATGCCGAGTTCAAGGCCCGTGCCGCTGCTCGCCAGACCGGCGAGGAAGTCGACGGCTGGGTCGAGGACCGCGGGATCAAACATGTCGGTCGAGTTCGCGTCGTACCCGGCGGCTGTTCGTTCGTCGAAGTAGTTCTTGGGCACTGACGAAGCTTCCCCGGCCAGGTGCGTGGATCGCGACCGATTTACCGCCGAACGGACGTGGTTCTCGGCACACCGCTGCCGGTTCTCGGCTTCAGGCGGGGATCTACCGGCCTCGGCGCAGGCACGTACCCGACCTCGCAAGGATCCACAGCAAAGCCCGCACGCCATGCGTCGATCAGTTGGACGGCGCGGTCCAGGCCCGTAGGCGACGGTAGGTGAATCGGGGCGCCGAAGGGCAATCCAGCCGTAGCAACGCTCCGCCGTGACCCGGCTTCGGACCTCCAGCGAGCGTGCGCTATTCAGCTATTACGTCGCCAACCGGACCTTTATCCGGGAGGAGCAGCCCGTGACCGATGTGCTTGTCCGCGACGTCCCTGATGACGTGGTCGCCGCGCTCGATGCCCGTGCATCCCGGCTTGGCCTGTCCCGCAGCGAGTTCCTGCGTCGCAAGTTGGCTCAGGAGGCCGTAGACGGTCCGCGCCCGGTCTCCGTGGAGCACCTCGTCGCGTTCGGAGAAGCCTTCGCTGACCTCCTGATCCTGAGGTCATGAAGGGCGCATGGGAGTGATCGAGTGGCTCATCGACACCTCTGCCCTCGCTCGTCTGGCTCTCAGTACTGACGCCGACAGATGGGCTGACCGGATCGACCGAGGGCTGGTTCGAATCAGCAGCCTGACCGGCTCGAGGTCGGCTACTCCGCCAGAACGGGCTCCGATCTCCGCTCAGCCGCGCGTCGAGCGCCGCTCGCATCGATGCCGGTCCAGTACCAAACCCCAGCGACTGAAGATCGCGCCGTCGAGGTGCAGGCCCTACTAGCCGACCGCGGTCGCCACCGGGCACCGTCCGTTCCGGACCTCATCGTCGCCGCCACCGCAGAGCTGGCGGGACTCACTCTCTTGCACGTCGACAAAGACTTCGACCTCATCGCCGAGATCACAGGACAACCAACGGAGCGCCTCACCGAAGCGTGACGCGTTCCCGGCCAGGGATTTGCCGTGCCAGCCCTCTCGGGGGTTTCACGAGCCGACCGCCCCAACGATCTTGCCGCTACCGCCCGACGGGCGCTGAGCTGGCAGGGATGGGGCGCAGCCACCCCAGCCTCTGACACCAGGAGTCACTGCTGCTGCGCCAAGGACGGCGGTAGCTCAGCCAGCTCGACCAGTGGGCCGGCCACGCGCCTGGCCAGGTCGGTATCGACCTGGCTGATCTCGATGAGCAGCGCTTGGCTGGCGACCCGAAAAGCACGTCGAAGCTCAACTGTGTCCAGCGATCCGACGAGGGCGCCGGTCATGCCGGTCGTGAGTTCCGGCGGCAGGCTGTCCATGCCTCGGCCCTCGCCCGCGGGTACGTCGTGCCGTAGGCAGGCCAGTGCCAGGACGCGGTCCCGTACGCCGCTGACCATGTACTCCGCCTGCCACACCCGGCCGCGCTCGATGCTCGAACGAGCATGCAGCGCATAGAGCCAAGCCATCCCGATCAGCTCGGCGGCGGTGGGCGCTGATGGCATCGGTCGCTCGTTGGCCGTTCCGAAGAGGAGTTGGAAAGTCGGGGCAGTGGCACCGAATTCCGCCGGCGGCCAGAACGCCACGTCGACCTGCAGCGTGTTGGCGAGCAGGAAAACGCGGAAAACAACGGCACCCCAGAGCACATCCACGTGATGGACGGCGCCGTGCTCCTGATACATACGATCGGTCCAGTCCAGGATCACCAGAGAAGGGTCGACGTCCGAGGCAAGGCAGAGAGCCAGGTCGATGTCGGACCACTGATCCTCGCGACCGACTGCAGCCGACCCGGTGAGCGCAGCACCCGTGATGCGCTCGTCGGTCTCGGCCAGCGAGACCAACGCATCCCGCAGCCGCGCTCGCTCCTCGAGGCTGAACACAGACACATCATTACGCGCCTTGACTTCGAGCGCGCTCGCAGCCGTAGCGTCCTTTCTATGACAACGGCGGTGAGCCAAGCGCTCCGGCTTCTCCTCGACACAGTCGATTCCCCAGTCCTGCCAGCTCGGGAAGCGCCTGATCGACTACAAGATCACCACGTACGGCAGCACTGCGGTCTGAACCGAGCCGGCCTGAACTGAGCCGCGGACTCTGACCACTTCTCCCCTTCTCCTACCACCTTCCAAACGCCCCCGAACCACCCTCCTGGGCGCAGCCATGCCCGAGCTCGGTGCCCGACGGCGCCCAACCACCACTCCAGTCCGAAAAGGAGCACAAGATGCCGGCCACCCATCCGCACACATTGTTGGACCGCATAGTCAGCGGCAGCGGTCCACCCGTTGTTCTGATCCACGGAACGGGGCGCCGACGCCGAGTCGAACTGGGGGCCATTGATCGAGTCGCTGAGCAACCGGTACACGGTCGTCGCGCCGAACCTGCCCGGCGCGGGCAGGACGCCGGCACCGACCGACCGGCTCGAACTCGACCAGCTCGCCCACGACGTGATCGCCACCGTTCAGGATGCGCTGGACACCGACCAGGGCTGGCACGTGGTCGGCCTTCACTCGGGGCGGTCGTAGCCACCGCAGTGGCCGCCGAGCAACCGGAACAGGTGCGATCCCTGTTATTGCACGTCGGCTGGATCACCACCGGCCCACGCGAGGCGTTGATGTTCGACCTGTGGTCCCGCCTGCTCGCCATCGATTCGAGCTTCCATCGCTGGGTCTTGGTCTCGTACACGGCGGCCAGCTCGTGCCTGGCGTGCGGCCGAGGGCCGGTCGGCTGGAGGTGTTCGCACCGTACGGATTGTGGCTGCACGGCGTGGTACGGAAGTGACGGAAGTTGTTGTGCTGCTTGACGGATGACAGCCGAGAAATGTCAGACCTGGTGTCTATGTTCGGGGTATGAGTTCGTTGTTGGCTTCGTCGGGGCCGTCGGTCCTGGATCGGGCCGGCGCGGTTCTGGGTGAGGCGTGCGAGCAGCG
>Ga0136615_10001769_pt1 | contig 10566 bp, 11 predicted proteins | sample AntDrymUQ2882206_2_FD_106647 | JGI IMG/M metagenome (GOLD analysis project Ga0136615, IMG submission 106647) | Polar desert sand microbial communities from Dry Valleys, Antarctica - metaG UQ288 (22.06) | ecosystem: Environmental > Terrestrial > Soil > Desert | place: Antarctica: Dry Valley...
CGTGTAGTCGGTGATGACGGTGCGCAGCACGGAATCGTCTACGGAGACCTCGCCGTCGCGTAGCCCGTTGCGCTTGCACTGGCGCGGCCAGAGGTAGTCACGCGCGATCGCGACCTTCTCCTGCGTCGTGTAGCCATCGAAGCGCACGACCTCCATCCGGTCCAGCAACGGTCCGGGGATCGTCTCGGCGACGTTCGCGGTCGCGATGAACAGGACCTGGGAGAGGTCGAGCTCGACATCGAGGTAGTGGTCCCGGAAGCTGTGGTTCTGTGCCGGGTCGAGGACCTCGAGCAGCGCCGCCGATGGATCGCCGCGCCAGTCGGCGCCGACCTTGTCGACCTCGTCGAGCATGATCACGGGGTTCATCGTCCCGGCATCGCGCAGGGCCCGGACGAGCCGTCCCGGCAGGGCGCCGATGTAGGTCCGCCGGTGACCGCGGATCTCGGCCTCGTCGCGCACGCCGCCGAGCGACATGCGCACGAACTCGCGTCCGGTCGCGCGAGCGATCGACTCGCCGATCGACGTCTTGCCGGTCCCGGGCGGGCCGATCAGCGTGAGAATCGCCCCGGAGCTGCGTGAAGCCGCCGGCTTGGCCGGCCGCGCACGATCGGGCTCGTCCTCGATGCCGCGATCGCGCCGGAGCTTCATCACTCCGATGTGCTCGACGATCCGGTCCTTGACGTCCTCCAGGCCAGCGTGATCGGCATCGAGCACCTCACGCGCGCCAATGGGGTCGAGCTGCTCCTCGGAGCGCTTGCTCCACGGCACGGCGATCAGCCAGTCGAGATAGGTGCGGATCATCGAGCTCTCCCCCGACTGCTCGCCCATCCGCTCGAGGCGCCCCAGCTCCTTCTCGGCCTGCTCGCGCACCTTGTCCGGCATCCCGGCGTCGGCGATCGCCGTGCGGTACTCCTCCGACACCGATGCGTCGTCCTCGTCCAGCTCCTTGCGGATCGAGTCCATCTGCTTGCGCAGGAAGTACTCGCGCTCCTGCTTCTCCGCGCCGGACTGAACGTCGTCTCGGATCCGCTGGCGCACCTGCAGCTCGGCCAGCCGCTCGCGCTGGAGGGCGAGCGCCTTCTCCAGCCGCTCGGTCACGTCGAGGCTGGCGAGGACCTCGACCTTCTCGTCGTGGCCGATATCGGGTGAGTAGCCCGTGGTGTCCGCCAGCGTCCCGGGCTCCGAGATCGAGCGCAGGAAAGCCGACACGCGCCCGCCACCTGCGCCCATTTGGGTATCGCCGCGCAGCTCGAGCAGCTCCTCGACGACCGCGCGGTACTCGCGTTCGAGCTGACGGGTCTTCCTGTCAACCGGCTGCTCGTCGATGTGGGGAGTGACTTCGACTCGAAGCCTGCCCTCAGGATCGGTGTGAGCCGCACCCGCAATGCCACGGTGCAGGCCGGCGAGCGCGACCGCGTGACCACCGCCCGGCAAGCGAACATGGTCGACGACCTCGGCGACCGTGCCGACGGAGGCGAACTCGCCATCCACGCGCGGCACCAACAGCACCCGCTGCTCATCGCCGACGTCGACCGTGAGCGTGACCGTCATGTTTGGGAAGACGACCGAGTCGTCGACCGGGATGAGCAGCAGCGTCTGCATGCTTAGCACCTCCATCTGCTTACCTTTCGTAAGAAAGGTCCACTCTAGCCATTGAGTCGGCCGATGTCAGGTCCTGATCCCCTCGCTTGGCGCCCCTGCCGACCAGCGTTCATGAGAGGGTTCGGCGCATGACCGAGGCAGCATCGCCGGCCCGCCAGGCCGCGGCGGCGGCCGCCGTCCAGCTCGTGGAGGAGGGGATGACGATCGGCCTCGGATCCGGACGCGCCGTCTGGCAGGTGGCCGAGCTGCTCGGTGATCGGTGGCGGGGCAAGCCGCCACTGCGGGCGGCGGTAGCGTCTGAGCGAACCCGCGCGAGGGCGCAGGCAGCCGGAATCGAGGTCGTCGACCTCGACGGGACCCTGACGCTCGACCTGGCGTTGGATGGCGCCGACGAGATCGATTCCCAGCTGCGAATGATCAAGGGCGGCGGCGGCGCGATGCTGCGCGAGCGGATCGTGATCGCGGCGGCGAAGCGATTTGTCGTCGTCGCCGAGCAGGAGAAGCTCGTCGAGCGGCTCGGAGTCCGCGTGCGCCTGCCCGTCGAAATCGCTCGGTTCGGGTGGCGCGACACCCGCCGGCGCCTGGCCGACATCCTGCCCGCGCCCGAGCTGCGCCTGTCGGGGGACAGTCCCTACCTAACCGCGGAAGGTCACCGGATCCTCGACTGCGCGCTGCCGGAGGGCCTGGACCCGGACACGCTCGTGCGTGATCTGGCGCAGACCCCCGGCGTACTGGAGCACGGACTGTTCGTCGGCGTCGCCGAGCGCGCGCTGCTAGGAACCGAGGCCGCAGAGGTCGAGGAGCTGCGGGCCAGCTGAATGGCCGCTACAGGCCGTCTGCACCGATCACCTCGCGGCCACTGCGCCCCCGGTCACCGGCGGGTCTCGCAAGCAGCCTCACCTCACGCGCGAAGTTCTGCGCCGCGGTCAGATAGACGGCCTGACGCACCGATACGCGCAGGGTCGCGAGGGCCGATCCAGTGGCTTTCGCATTCTCGGCGTCCCCCTCGACCCCGACCGGCTCCGCTGTCCCTGCCCCGGGGTGCAGGTCGAGCAGCTCGACCTGCTCGAGCGCGAGCAGCGTGCGGCCGGAGTCCTCGCCGGGATCGGTCGAGACCAGGACGTCAACCCGCGACCCCGGTGCGGCGCCCGCGAGCGCCTCGCCCCCGGCCACGGTCACCTCCACCGCTCGCTCGCCCGTGCGCAGCTCGCCCGGCGCCCGGCCTTCCCCCTTCCCGGTCCCGTTTCCCACCGAGGCGGTGGTCAGGTACGCCCCCTTGGCGAGCGGCCCGCCGACGCGGAGCCCAACCGCATCCTCAGGCGCGACGAGGGCATCCGGCGGCGCGAAACGCTCCGGTACCTCGCGCACGGCCAGGTCGGACCGGGTCAGCTCGTCTCCGGGGGCCAGGTCCCGGGCGCTCACGAGCACCGCCACGGGCAGCCCGACGCGAGCCTCGACCTCACGCGCCCGGCCCCCGACCTCGGCGGCGGCGAGCCCGCCGCAGGCGAGCGCGAGCGAGAGCAGCAGGGCGGCCCTACGCCGGCGGGGTGCGGGCACTCACCCATCCCCCAACGGGAGCTCGAGCGTGGCCCGCGTCCCGCCGGGGCCGCAGTCGAGGTGCAGCTGTCCCCCGGCGTCCCGTGCCGCCCGTGCCGCGATCTCGAGGCCGCGGCCCCGGTCACGGCGGCCAGACCCGTCAACGGCCTCCACCGGCGCGGGCCGCTCACCCGGGCGCCCGCCGTCCCAAACCTCGAGCACGACACGGTCGCGCTCACGCCGCCCTGTCAGCTCGACGGGGCCTGTTCCGTGCTCCACTGCGTTCTCGACGAGGTTGCCGAGCGCCTGCATCAAACGTCGCCGATCGGCACGGATGACCGCGGGACGCCCCTCCCAGGCGACCGCCAGGCGCCGGCCCGCCGCAACCGCTCCGGGTCGCCAGCCGGCGGCCGCTCCGTGCGCGAGCCGGTCCAGCGCCACCGGCCCGATCCTCGGAGCCGCCCGCCGTCCCTCGCGCGCGGCCTCGAGGTCCGCCAGACCGACCCGCAGGCGGTCCAGCTGGGCGGCGAGTGCCCGCTCCTGGCGCAACCCGGCCGCGTTCCGGCGCAGCGAGGCGAGCAAGAGGTCGAGCGCAGCCGCCGGTCCACGCAGCTCGTGCGCGGCGCAGGCGACAAGCTCCAGCCGGCGACGCAAGACAGCGAGCGCCAGCGCGAGCACAATCGTCACCACCCAGCCCGCAGCGGCCACGGCGACGATCACAGGGCCTCCGTGAGCTTGTAGCCAACGCCGCGCACGTTGACGATCCACGCCCGACCCGATCCGCTGAGCTTGCGCCGCAGGCGGCAGGCATGGGCATCGACGGTCCGCGTACGCCCGATTGATACGTAGCCCCAGACGTCGCGCAGCAGCTCGGTCTTCGAGAGCACTCGCGTCGGATCGGCCGCGAGCGCATGCAGCAGCGCGAACTCCTTGGCCGACAGGTGGACCGGCTCGCCATCCAGCGCGACCGCGCGGGTGGAGGGATCGACCGACAGTCCACCGACGCGCAGCACGCCGCGCTGGGGACGGCCATTGGCGCGCCGCAGCACCGCCCGCACGCGCCCCAACAGCTCCCCGTAGGGAAACGGCTTGACTATGTAATCGTCCGCCCCCCGCGTGAACCCCCTGACGCGGTCGGCCTCTCCACCGCGCCCCGTCATCACGATCACGGGCAGCTCGGGGTCGATGCGTGACGCGAGCCCATCGGCGGACCGGACCCTGTCCAGCAGCGTCAGCCCGTCGCCGTCCTCGAGGCCGAGATCGAGCAGCACGAGCGCCGGGTGCCGAACCTCGATCGCGCGGATTCCTTCACCGGCCGCGCTTGCGCACGCCACCTGAAATCCGTCCGCCACCAGGTTGCTCGTCAGGAAGGAACGGGTAGCCTCGTCGTCCTCGACGATCAGTAGCGGTTGGCTCATGCCCCCTCAAGTGCGCGATGGCCACGATCTCGCCCCCCCGGTCCGCCGTTGTGCGCAGTTTGCGGGCCTCTGTGCAACCCACGTTGCACCTCGTCCGGCGGGGAAGGAATCGGGGTTAGGATCGCGACGCGCTCGGTCGGCCCCCGTGGGTCACTCGGGCGCAAGCCCTTTCAAATGGACACCACCAGGCGAGGAAACTACGAGTCCGGCGCGGACTACGTGCTCGAGTACGGGCAGCTGCGCTTCACGTTCAACGAACGTGACTTCAGCGAACGCGTCGAGCAGGCGGGCATGAAGCTCGGCTTCGTCGGCGGTGCCCTGGCCGAGGAGGAGCGCGAGGATCTCGTGAACCTCGCGGTCAACGGAGAGGTCGCCGAGCCCGTCTCCGAGTTGGGCGAGCACGTCATGGACTGTTGGGGAGATATCCACGGTCCCTCGGAACGCTCGCTCGTCCACTGGCTGCGCCGACTGGTCTTCCGCGGAGCGTGGCTGGACCAGCGGGTGATGGAGGGCGAGCTGGCGATCGTCTTCGACGACCAGACCGCCTCGTTCGGCTACGCGCAGCCCGACCGAAATTGGGAGCAGATCGAGCTGTCAACCGAGCCGTCCTGGAAGCGTGTCGCATACCGCCGGTAGCGCGCCGCCGACCTGGCTAGGTCGGTGCTGAGGTAGGGGGACCCTCGGTCAGTCGATGAGACCGCCTTCGACACGCCCGCCGATTCCGAACAGGGCGAATCCGGCGATGGCCAGGATGAAGAGGACGATGAGGACGTTGCGGGTGGTCCTGAACCCGGCCACATGGGCGTGAATGATGGTGGCGAGCCCGATGACGAGGCCTAGCACTGGCGAGAGCAGGGTGCCCACCAGGTAGACCACGATGAGTAGGACGGAGAGCCCGGCGTGTTTGCCGAACCGAGCCGATGAGGCGGTGCCGGTCATGGGTTCATGCTAATCACGCACACGGACTAACGCGGGACTCCGCTGCGAGCGTTGAAGGCAGCTATGCCGAACGCAGCGAGGCTGACTGTGTAGCCAAGAAGGACGACGAACCCGATGCCCTCTCGAATTTGATTCCGCGAGTCAGGCAGCTCGGGGAAATGCGCGGTCGGTCCTGACCTAGCCACTGACGGTGCGGCGCGCGAGCAGCACCGCGCCGAGGGCGACGATTGCCGCCAGGACCGCCGGCCCCGCGCCAAGCACACCGACGATCGCGAGCACGACGAGGACCACCGTTGATACCCCCGCTCCGACCGCGACCTTGGAGTAGGCGTAGATCCGTTGCTCCTTCTGCCTACGCGTCAGGCCGCCGCCGGGAGGGCTCACGGATTGGAGACTAGTGGCCCTCGTCGCGCGGGCGGCGATGCTCGACCGCGTGAACGACCGCGAGCACGCGCTCGGGGTCGTCGGTGACCTCGAGCGTCGAGACGTCGTGCTCGTCGATGCGGCCCTGACGCCGGACCGTGCCGTCGAGCCAGTCCACAAGCCCACTCCAGAACTCCGAGCCGTAGAGCACGATCGGGAAGTGCCGGATCTTCTCTGTCTGACGTAGGGTCGCGGCCTCGAAGAGCTCGTCGAGCGTGCCAAAGCCTCCCGAGCAGACGACAAACGCGCTCGCGTAACGGACGAACATCACCTTGCGCGTGAAGAAGTAGTGGAAGTCCAGCTGGAGGTCCACCCACTCGTTGGCGCCGCCCTCGTGGGTTAGGTCGATGCGCAGCCCGATCGACGGCGCGCCCGCCTCCATCGCGCCGCGGTTGGCCGCCTCCATGATCCCCGGGCCGCCGCCGGTGATGATCGCGTAACCGTCCTCGCCGAGCCTCCGGGCGATGTCACGCGCCTCCCGATAGGCGGGCTCGTCGGGCAGCGCGCGGGCCGACCCGAAGATCGACACGGCCTTGCCGATGTGTGCGAGCGCCTCGAATCCGTCCCGCAGCTCCTCCTGGATCCGCTCGACCCGGGAGGCATCGCTGAGCTGGGAGACGATCGCCAGCGACTCGGCCTCGAGGAGCTCCTCGTCGAGGCTGCGCGGATCGCGCGGGTGGTCCTGCTCCTCGGTCAAGCGAGCAGATCGGCGCGCAGCGTGTGTGACCGGCGCTCGGCGACCTGCGTCTCGCCCTTGTCGGAGGCTGGATCGAGCGCGATGAGGGTGCTGGCCTGGCGCTGCGCCTCGCCCGAGAGGCCTGCGGCGGCGATCACCGTCAGTGAGCCACCGTCCTCGACCTTGCGTCCCGCGCCGAACAGTCGCCGAGCGACGCCCTGCTGGAGCTGCTCGAGCGAGTCGACCACGACGACCGCGTGCTTGCCGCGCTCGACCGAGCGCTTGGCCCGCTCGATCGCCAGCTCGGCCGTCTGGCCCTGTACCTCGAGCGAGACCTCGAACGAGCCACCGACGACGGGCACCCCAGCCTCGCGCTGCCAGTCGGTGACCTCCTCAGGCCGCGCGCCGACGAGCACGGCGGAGACCGTCAGGTCGTCGTGATCCTTGATCAGCGTCGCGACGATCTCGCGCAGCAGACGGGTCGCGCCGCTGCCCGGGAGACCGATGATTGCCACGCGCGAGCCACGACCGAACGGAATCTTCTTGAGCGCAGGCGGCGCCGCCAGGCGCTCGCTCGGGTGGACCGCCGTGAGCTCCTCGAAGCGCTGGCGCTCCTCGGGCGGCTCCGCTTCGCTGCCGTTGACCTGCTCCACGCGTACGAGCGAGGGATGGCGCTCACCGCGGCGCGGGGGCCGGGCGCGACCGACGATCTCGTCCCCGCAGCGCAGCTCGCACCGGCGGATCTGGGCCGGTGAGACGTATGCGTCGGTCTCGGAGTGCGCGACACCAGCCACGCGCACGAAGCCGCTACCGCCCGCGACGATGTCGAGTACGCCGCTGACCGACTCCTCTTCGCTGCTGTCGCCCTCGTCGCCACCGTCGTCGTCGGATGAGTCCCCGTCATCCCCGTCGTCGGTATCGCGGGACCTGCCGGTCCGTCCCCGTGGGGCCCGGCGAGCGCGGCGGCGCTTGGGACGTCCCTCACCATCGTCGACAGACTCGTCGGGCCGGGAGCCGGAGTCGCCGGGACCGGCATCGAGGATCGAGCCGATCAGGTCGTCGCGGCGCAGCGCGCGGTAGCTCTCGATGCCGAGCTCGGATGCGATCGCGTGAAGATCGGCAAGCGGGCTGTCTTCGAGCTCCTTGCGCTGGAGGACTGACACTGGGGTTGGACTCCTTGACTCGTCGTCTGGTCGGCGGCGAAGGCTAGCCGCTAGTGGACGGCCGCGCCGGTCCCGGCGCGATCCACGAGCCCAGAGAGCCACGTTCCGAAGCGGGGATCGGACTGCCAGTCGGCAGTGAACCCTTCGATGCCCGCTGTCGTCAGTGGGTGCTTGAGCATCTGGTGCAGAACCTTGCCCGGCGTCGTCGCGACCTCGCAGCCGAGGGTCGCGGCGGTCACGACGTGCATCGGGCTGCGCAGCGATGCGGCGAGCACCTGGGCATCGGCTTCGCCCGGTCCGAGCGCCGCGACGATCTCGGCGAGGACGGCCTCGGAGCTGACCGAGATGTCGTCGACGCGGCCCATGAAGCACGAGATGTACGTCGCCCCTGCCTCGGCGGCGAGGATCGCCTGCGTCGCGGAGAAGACGAGCGTCATGTTGATCCGGATGCCGTCCTTGGTCAGGTCGCTCGTCGCCTGGAGGCCGGCCGGCGAGAACGGCACCTTGACGACCACGTGGTCGTGCAACTGGGCCAGCGCGCGTCCCTCGGCGACCATCCCGGCGGCCGTGTCGGACACGACCTCAGCTGAGGTGGGACCATCGACCAGCTCGCAGATGCGCCTGACGATATCGCCCGGGTCACCATCTTCCTTCGCCAGCAGCGAAGGGTTGGTGGTTGCACCGGAGAGCACGCCCCAAGCAGCGATCTCCTCGACCTCGGCGACCGATCCTGTGTCAATGAAGAGTTTCATGCTTCTCACGTTACAGCTGCGCCCGACTCGACTGGCGCCGCACTTCTCGCCGACGCTGCTCAGGCAGGCTCCCGCCTCAGCGCGGGGTCGAGCCATCCGGGCTCGCCCTCGATCAGGGGCGGCCAATCCCCGCGCAACGCGCGACGCAAGCGGACGAAATCGATCGTCGCCGCGACATCGTGGACGCGCAGCAACACTCCCGTCCCGACGTCCAGCGCCGGCTCGATCGCACCGAGCGTGCCGGCTCCCCGTGCGGCGGGGCTGCGACCGGTGACCGCGCCGATGAAATCCTTGCGCGAGATCGCGAGCAGCAGCGGACGCTCCAGCACTTCGAGCTCGCCGAGGCGGCGCAGCAGCCCGATCGACTCGCCGACCTGCTTGCCGAGGTCGAAGCCGGGATCGACGATCAGCTGATTGGCGTCGACGCCCAGCTCGAGCGCCTGCGTGCAGCGACTCGCCAGCGTCGCCACAACCTCCTCTACGACGTCGTCCGCGGCACCCGGCTCGTACTGCTTGACCTTCGGCCTCGCACGGGTATGGGCTATCACCAGCCCGGCGCCAGTCCGGGCGCACAGCTGCGCGAGCGTCGGATCGCTGAGGCAGCTGACGTCGTTGAGCATCGACGCCCCCGCGTCTAGCGCGTCACGAGCCGGACCCACTCGCCACGTATCGACCGAGACCAGCAGCCCCTCGTTGGCCAGCCGCTCGATCACCGGCACGACCCGGCTGGACTCCTCGTCCTCGGAGACGGCGAAGCGATCGGTACGGCCCGACTCACCGCCCACGTCGATCACCGCAGCGCCCTCCTTCGCGAGCGTGAGGCCACGCGCGACCAGCGCATCGAGGGACTTCATTCCCTGACGGTCCGAGAACGAGTCCGGTGTCGCATTGACGATCCCAATCGGCTTCGGACGACCGGGCTCGAGCTCGAGCACGCCGTCGCGCAGGCGCAGCCTCACGCCTTGGCCCGGGCTGGACATTCGACCGCCACCCCCGGCACCAAACCCTCGGCCGCCGCGATCCGGCTCCATGCGCGCAACTCGATATCCACACGTTCCTCGCTCCAGCGCAGCTCGCGCCCCATCGCACGGGCGACGGCGCCAGCGCCGGCGCTTTCGGGGGCCGCGAGCGAGCGGGCGTCGAGCACACCGAGTCGCGTACGCCGTAGCAGCACGTCGGCAAGCGACCGTGCCTGCTCTCGCCGAATCGAGAACGGCGCCTCGGCGACGAGGTCCGGCAGCTCCGGACTGATCCGCCGCGCGAGCCGCGGATCGGCCGCCGCGAGGTTGAGCACCTCGATCGCGGCGTGGCCGTAGCGGTCCGCGATCGCGACGCGCGATGCCTCGTCGACCCCTTCGACGCCGGGCAGGCTCTTCACGTCGACCGGCATCCCGAGTGGGATCTCGGCGGTGCGGCAGTGGGCCTCGCGGCCCTCCCGCTCGACGATTCGGTCGACGGCCAGCTTGGCCATCCGCCGCCACGTCGTCAGCTTGCCGCCGGTGATCGTCACCAGCCCCGAGCTTGTCTCGTACAGCTCGGCCTTGCGCGAGATGTCAACCGAGCTCTTCGGGTCACCAGTCGAGATCAGCGGTCGCACACCCGCGTAGGCGCCCGTCATGTCGGTCGCCTCGAGCGAGCTGCCAAAGAACGCGTTGGTCGCGTCGAGCAGATACACGACGTCGCTCTCAGAGGGCGCGACGTGGTCGAGCGAGCCGTCGTAGTCGTTGTCGGTCGTGCCGATCAGCGTCCGCCCGAGCCACGGCAGCACGAAGATCGAGCGGCCCGAGCCGGCGGGGACGATCGCCCCCGCGACGACCGGTAGCAGCGAGGATGCAACCGTCACGTGTGTCCCGCGGCTCGGCGCAATGCGCGGAACCTCGGCCTCGTCGTGAAGCTCGTCGGGCCGGATACGGTCGGCCCACACGCCGGTAGCGTTGACCACGTTGGCCGCGATCACCTCGAACTCCGGCCCGCCCGAGCTCTCCCGACAGATCACACCCGCGGCCCGGCCTGCGCGCTCGACGAGCCCGGTGACATCGACCCCGTTCGCGCACACG
>Ga0136615_10001770_pt1 | contig 10561 bp, 10 predicted proteins | sample AntDrymUQ2882206_2_FD_106647 | JGI IMG/M metagenome (GOLD analysis project Ga0136615, IMG submission 106647) | Polar desert sand microbial communities from Dry Valleys, Antarctica - metaG UQ288 (22.06) | ecosystem: Environmental > Terrestrial > Soil > Desert | place: Antarctica: Dry Valley...
GCTCGCCGCGCACGAGTGCACCGCCGTGGCGCTGACGCCGGGCTGGCTGCGCTCGGAGATGATGCTCGAGGCGTTCAGGGTCACCGAGGCGAACTGGCGCGACGCCGCGGCCGTGCAGCCGCACTTCGCGGCGATCTCCGAGAGCCCGCGGTTCGTCGGCCGCGCGGTCGCCGCGCTCGCCGCCGACCCGGACCTCGCCAGCCGCAACGGCGGCTCCTTCTCGTCCGGCGAGCTGGCGCGCGAGTACGGCTTCACCGACGTCGACGGCTCCCGCCCCGACTGCTGGCGCTACCTGGTCGAGGTCCAGGAGCCCGGCCGGCCCGCGGACGCGACCGGCTATCGCTGATGCCGGTCAGCGGGTGTTGTCGCGGATCAGGCCCTCGATCTCCTCGACGGCACGCTGGGCGTCGCCCTCGATCTGCTCGCGCAGCTCGACGCCGCGCTGCGCGGAATCGGTGACCAGGACGTAGGCGCCGGCCGCGGCGGCGCAGAGGAGGAGGAGGATGAACAGCGTGCGCGCGGTGCGGAAGACGCCGCCCGGGCGACGACGGCTTGCGGCCGCGGCCGGAGGCGTCTGGACGGGCGCCGGTGCGGGACGGCGGCGCTGCGGTGGCCGCGGGGCTTCGGGGATCGGCTCGAGCCGGCGCCGCTTCGGCGCCGGCTGGGTGCGCGCGAGCGGGGTCGTGACCGCCGTGCCGTCGAGCATGCGGGTCGCGGCGGTGTCGTCGGACGCCCGCGTGCGCGCCTCGGCCTCGGGCGCCACGCCGCGCATCGCGGCGTCGAGCGCCCGCTCCATCGCGGCCGCGCCGGGGAAGCGGTCGGCCGGCTCGCGCTCCAGCGCGCGGGCGACGACGAGCGACACCGCGCGCGGGACCTGCGGGTCGAGCTCGTGCAGCGGGCGCGGCGCGCGGGCGTCCTGCTGGCGCGCCAGGTCGGTGAGCGACGCCGCCTCGTAGGGCAGCCTCCCCGCGAGCAGCTGGTAGGAGACGACGCCGAGCGCGTAGAGGTCGGAGGGCGGGCCGGCCGGCTGGCCGCGGGCCTGTTCCGGCGAGAGGTAGGCCGCCGTGCCGAGCACGGAGCCGACCTTGGTGATGCTGGAGTCCTCAGCGGCCTTCGCGATGCCGAAGTCGGCCAGCTTGACCTGCCCGCCCTCGCTGGCGCGCAGCAGGTTGCCGGGCTTGACGTCGCGGTGCACGACCCCGTTGCGGTGCGCGTAGTCCAGCCCGCGGCAGGCCTGGGTGAGGATCGAGACGGCATCCGCCGGTTCCAGCCGGCCCAGCTCGCGCAGGATCTCCGCGCAGCTCGGGCCGTCGACGAACTCCATCACGATGTACTGCCGGCCCGAGGACTCCTCGGTGCCGAAGTCGAACACCTGCACGACGTTCGGGTGCACGAGCCGCGCCGCGGCCAGCGCCTCGCGCCGGAAGCGCGAGACGAAGTTCGCGTCCTCGGCGAGGTGCTCGGCGAGCAGCTTCACCGCGACGTGACGCTCCAGGCGCGTGTCGAGCGCCAGCTGCACCGTGGCCATGCCGCCGAGGCCGAGGCGGCGCTCGAGCCGGTAGCGGTTGGCGAAGAGGGTGTCGGCGGTCATCCGTCGTCCTCCGGAGGAACACCGCCGGTGCCGGGTTGTTCCTCCTCGCCGCCCGTGCCCGGGTCGACGGTCGGCACTGGCGTCTCCGTCGGCGCCGGCGTCTCCGTCGGCGCCGGCGTCTCGGTCGCCTCGGGGGTGGGAGTCGGCGTCGGCGTCGGCGTCTCGGTCGGATCCGGTGTGGGCGTCGTCTCGGGCTCGATCGAGCACTCGTCCTCGATCGTCCCGTCGAGGTGCTCGAGCCAGCCGCGCAGGTTGCGCTTGAGCGAGCGGTCGGTCGACGCCGGCAGCGCGACGAGCTGCCGCTCCGCCTCGCGCACCTTGCGCCGCGCCGTGTCGCACTGCCCCGACGCAGACGCGGTGCCCGCCTCCCGTACGAGCGCGGTGAGCTGATCGGCCTCGCCCTGGGGGATGAGCGCGCGGTCGTCGGAGCCGCAGCCCGCGAGCACGAGCGCGACCGACCCGACCACGAGCCACGGGAAGCGGGACGCCATGGCCTAGGAGGCTAGAGGCTCCCAGTCCTCCACCGTGATCGCCCAGCGCTCGTGGTCGCGCCGTCCTCGGGCCGCACGGCGAAGCGCACCTCGACCTCCGGGGTGGCGTGGCGAGCCATCAGGTTGTCCCATGCCGCGCCATCCGCGGGGGCGACGATCCACGGCTCGTGAAACGCACGGCTGGCCCGCATCGCGGCGATGTAGGCGTCCGCGTCGGTCGCCTCGGGCGCGTGGACGACGACGCGCGGGGGCTCACTGCCCGTACTGGAGCCGCTCGGCGAGCGAGTCGGGCAGCCGCGCCGCGCGGATCGCCGCCTGCGCGCCCGCGAGGTCGTACCGCTCGCGGCGCCACTCCGCGGTCAGCGCCTGCGTGTCGAGCACGAGCCAGGCGGCGTGCGGGTCGCCGTCGCGCGGCTGGCCGGTCGAACCCGGGTTGAGCAGCCACTCGCCCGCGCCGAGGTCGAGCCGGTCGCCGGCGCGCCGCGTCGAGCCCGAGGCCGGCTCGCCCTCGGGCCGGTGGAACGAGAGCGCCACGTGGGAGTGGCCGATCAGGGAGATCCGCTGCGCGGCGGCGTCCAGGCACAGCTCCGCGGTCAGGTTAGAGAGGACGTACTCCCACACCGGATCGCGCGGCGAGGCGTGGTAGAGCCCGATCCCCTCCGCCACGCCGGACGGGGAGAGGGGGAGGAGGAACTCCCTTGTCTCCGGCTGGATGACGTCCTTGGTCCACTGCGCGGCGAGCGCCGCCCCGCGCGAGAAGTCCTCCAGCGAGAGCACGTCGACGACCGCGAGGTCGTGGTTGCCCGCCAGGCAGACCGCACAGTTGGCCTCCGCCAGTGCCACGCACGCGTCGGGCTCGGCGCCGTAGCCGACCAGGTCGCCGAGGCACCAGAGCTCCTCGACCTGGGCGTCCTGCGCGGCGGCGATCACCGCCTCGAACGCGTGCCGGTTGCCGTGGATGTCGGACGCGATGGCGACGCGCATGCCTAGAGTGTCGTCGGTGCGGAGGTCATGGCGCCTGCCGGTCGCGCTCGTCACCGCGGTGGTCGTCGCCGAGGCCGCCGTCGTGCTGATGCGTCCCCGCGATCGGGGGCCCGAGCCCGTCTCCGTCGAGCCGCGAGCCTACTTCAGCGCGGGCCAGATCGAGAAGGCCGAGGCGTTCCGCAGCGGGCAGCTGTGGATCTACGTCGCCCAGACCGCCATCGGCCTGGGCGTGCTCGCGCTGATCGTGCGCCGCCCGCCCGAGCGGCTCGCGGCGTCGAGCCGGCCCGTCCTGGCCGGCGCCGCCGTGGCGGCGGCGATCTCCCTCGCCACCGGCGTCGCCGCGCTTCCGCTCTCGGCCGTCGCGCGCGAGCGCGCCAAGGACGTCGGCCTGGTCACGCAGGACTGGGTCGGCTGGGCCGGCGACGTGGCCAAGTCGCAGGCGATCGGGGCGGGCTTCGCGGCGCTCGGCGGCGCGCTGCTGGTGGTCGGCATGCGCCGCTTCGGCTCTCGCTGGTGGCTCCCCGGCGCGGCGGTCGTGGTGGCGTTCGGGGCGATCACCACCTACGCGGGTCCCGTCGTGCTCGACCCGCTGTTCAACGACTTCACCCGGCTGGAGCGCAGCGCCCTGCGCGAGGACGTGCTGGCCCTCGCCCGCGAGGCCGGCGTCGACGTCGGCGAGGTCTACGAGGTCGACGCCTCCCGCCGCACCACGGCCGCCAACGCCTACGTCACCGGCTTCGGGAGGACCAAGCGCGTGGTGCTCTACGACACGCTGCTGGAGGACTTCGAGCCGGCCGAGACGCGGCTCGTCGTCGCCCACGAGCTCGGCCACCAGCACCACGGCGACCTGCGGAACGGCCTGCTCTGGCTGGCGCTCGTGGCGCCGACGGGGATGTGGGCGGCCGCCCTGCTCGCCGAGCGGCTCGCACCGCGCGGCGGCGCGCTCGGGCCGCGCGGCGTGCCTGCCGTCGCGCTCTCGCTGGCGCTCCTCGTCCCCGCCGTCACGATGGTCTCCAACCAGCTCTCGCGCGACGTGGAGCGCCGCGCCGACGCCTTCTCGCTGGAGCTGACGCAGGATCCGGAGACCTTCATCGCCTTCCAGACGCGGATCGCGGTCCAGAACGTCTCGGATCCCTCCCCGCCGCCGGTCGCGCGCTTCCTGCTCGGGACCCACCCGACGACGCTGCAGCGGCTCGGCATGGCGGAGGCGTACGCGCGGTGAAGTACACGGTGCTGGCGGTCGGTCGCCTGCGGCCGCCGTTCGCCGACGACGTGGAGCACTACCGGCGCATGCTGGGCCCGCGGGCACGGCTGGAGCTGATCGAGGTGCGCGATGATGCCCAGAGGACTTCGGCCTCGGGCACAGGTGACGGCGTGGAGCGCCGGATCCCGCCGCGAAACCACGTCGTGCTGCTCGACGCCGACGGCCGGACATACGACTCGCCGGGGTTCGCGCGCTGGCTGGAGGCGCGCCGCCAGGTCGGCCGCGACGTGTGCTTCGTGGTCGGCGGGCCGTACGGCACGACGTTGGAGCGCTGCGACGAGAAGCTGTCGCTCGGGCCCATGACGTTCCCGCACCAGCTCGCCCGGGTGATGCTGATCGAGCAGCTCTACCGCGCGCACAAGATCCTGGCGGGCGAGCCCTACCATCACTAGCGGTGACACCCCTCGACGACCTTCGGGCGGCCGTCCGGTCCGCCGCCGCCGAGCAGCGCGGAGGCGGTGCCACGTTCGACCGGCTGAGCCTCGAGCGGCCCAAGCAGGCCGGCTTCGGCGACTACTCCACCAACGCGGCGATGCTGCTCGCGCCCGCGCTGGGGGAGCCGCCGCGCGCCGTCGCCGAGCGCCTCGGCGCGACCTTGCGGGCGCGGCTCGCGGAGCGCGTGGAGCGGGTGGAGGTCGCCGGCCCGGGCTTCCTGAACCTGTTCCTGAGCGATGCCTGGCACCTCGCCGCGGTCGACGAGATGCTCGCCGCGGGCGACGCGTTCGGCGCCGGCGTCGCGGCGCGGCCCGAGCGCATCCAGGTCGAGTTCGTCTCGGCCAACCCGACCGGGCCGCTGACCGCGGCGTCTGGCCGCCACGCCGCGTTCGGCGACGCGCTCGCCCGGATCCTCGAGCAGGCCGGCCACACGGTCGAGCGCGAGTACTACTTCAACGACGGCGGCGGTCAGGTTCTGCGGCTCGGGCAGTCGATCCTCGCCCGGGCGCGCGGCGAGGAGCCGCCTGAGGACGGGTACCAGGGCGAGTACGTCGCCGAGCTGGCCGCCGCGATCCCCGACGCGGCCTCGAAGTCGGCCGAGGAGCTGGCGGCCGCCGGGGTGGAGCGGCTGATGGCCGGCATCCGCGCGACGCTCGAGCGCTTCCGCGTCCGCTTCGACCGCTGGTTCTCCGAGGCGACCCTCTACGCCGGCGCGCCCAGCCCGTGGGAGCGCGCCCGAGCGCTGCTGGCCGCGGAGGACCGCTCGTACCGCAGCGAGGGCGCGCTGTGGCTGCGCACGACGGCGCTGGGCGACGACAAGGACCGCGTGCTGGAGCGCTCGACGGGCGAGCCGACCTACCTCGCGGCCGACGTCGCCTACCACTGGGACAAGCTCGAGCGCGGCTTCGACCGGCTCGTCAACGTGCTCGGCGCCGACCACCACGGCTACGTCGCGCGCCTGAAGGCCGCCGTGGCCTCCGTCGGCGCCGATCCCGATCGGCTCGAGATTCCGATCCTCCAGTTCGTCCACGTCGTCGAGGGCGATGCGCGGGCGTCGATGTCCAAGCGCCGCGGCGACTTCGTCACGCTCAAGGAGCTGATCGAGAGCATCGGCGTCGACGCCACCCGCTTCTTCATGCTCTCGCGCTCAGCCGACTCCACGGTCGACCTCGACATGCGGCTCGCGCGCGAGCAGTCCGCCGAGAACCCCGTCTACTACGTCCAGTACGCGCACGCCCGGATCGCGTCGGTGCTGCGCAAGGCGGGGCAGGAGCGCGTCGCCGCGGCGCTCTCGGCGTCGCGAGCCGGGCTGTCGCTCGAGCCGGCGGAGCGCGAGCTGATCAAGAAGCTGCTCGCCTTCCCCGTCGAGGTGGCCGAGGCGGCCGAGCGGCGCGCGCCCCACCGGATCGCCGCCTACGCGCTCGAGACGGCGCAGGCGTTCACCGCGTTCTACCGCGACTGCCGCGTGGTCGGCGCCGAGCCGGAGCCGCTCGAGTCCCTCCGCCTGGCTATCTGCGTGGCAACGCGACGCGTGATCGCGCAGGCGCTCGGGCTGCTCGGGGTTCGGGCGCCCGAGACGATGTGAGCAGGGCGGTCATGTCGGCGGCCGCGAGCGGCCGCGCGAAGTGGTAGCCCTGCCCGAAGCCGCATCCGGCCTCGGCGGCGCAGCGCAGCTGCGCGAGGTCCTCGATCCCCTCGGCAAGGTCACGAGCGGGCAGCGCTCGACGAGCCCGCGAAACATCCCGGGATCGGGCTCCATGCGGGTGATCGCCCCGAACGGCGGGGGCTGTAGCCCGCTACAGCTCACCGAACAGGTTGATGCCGAGGGAGTCCAGCGCCTGCTGGGCCTCGATGTTCAACCGCGTCAGCTCGCCCGTGAGCAGCAGCACGCCCATCGTGATCAGGACGGCGCCCGAGATCACGGTGATGACCAGGTAGCGGTCGCGCAGCCAGCGGAACGCACCCCAGGCGCGCGTGAACGCGAGCGCGGTGAGCAGGAACGGGACGCTGAGCCCGAGCGAGTAGCAGAACAGCAGCACGGCCCCCTCGGTCAGCGCCTCCTGCGTGGCGGCCGCGGTCAGGATCGCGCCGAGCGTCGGCCCGGTGCACGGAAGCCAGGCGAAGGCGAACGCCGCGCCGGCGACCAGCGGACCACCCGAGCCCGCGCGCGAGATCAGGACGTCTGGGCGCCATTCCCGGTTCAGCTTGGGCACGAAGGGGGTGAGCACGAACAGCACGCCGAGTGCGACGATCACCCCGCCGGCGATCTGGTTGAGCGTCCCGCGCGAGTCGCGCAGCGTCGAGCCCAGCCCGGTCGCGGTCATGCCCAGCGCGATGAACACGACCGTGAACGACAGGCAGAAGACGATCGCGGGCAGCAGCAGGCGCAGCGGCGAGCGCTCGCCGCGCTGCAGGTCCGCCACGCTCACGCCCGAGACCGCCGACAGGTAGCCGGGCACCAGCGGCAGCACGCAGGGCGAGACGAACGACACGAAGCCGACCGCGAACGCGGCCAGCACCGTCGTGTCGACCCCGCCGGTCACCGGTCGAAGGCCGCCAGCTCGGCGTCTAGCCGGCGCTCGTCGTCGGGGTCGGGCCGCGCGCCGTCCGCGGCCGCTCCCGCGCCTGCCGGGGCCCGGCGCCAGCGGCGCGCGGTGAGCGCAACCAGGGCCACGGCGCCACCGCCCGCGAGCAGGGGCACGAGCCAGGCGGCCAGCTCGAAGCCTTCGTCCTGCGGCTCGGCGAGCACGCGCGGGCCGTACTCCTCGACCAGCGCCGCCTTGACCTCCGCCTTGGTCAGGCCCTCCGCGATCAGCCCGGCGATGAACGCGCGCTCCTGGTCGGCGACCGCCGAGTTCGAGACGTTGAGCGCGGTCCGGCACTCCAGGCACATCACCTCGTCCTCGATGTCGGGCAGCGAGGCGCGGGCGGCCTGATCCTGGGCGCCCGCGGACGCGCCGGGCGCCACCAGCAGCAGGACGAGCAGCAGCGGGACGAGCCGTGCGCCCATCAGGCCGGCTCGTCGAGCAGCGGGGGCAGCGGCTCGTCGAGCCACCGCTGCGTGACCGGGAAGCGGCGAACCGCCGCGACCTTGCCCTGGCGGTCGATCACGTAGCTCTCGGGATAGCCCGTCTGGCCCCATTCGCGCACGAAGCTGCCGTCGCGGTCGCGCAGGTTGGGGAAGGAGAGTCCGTACTCCTCGACCGCCTCGAGCGCGGCGCCGGAGTTCTCCTTCACGTCGATCCCGAGCACGGTCCCGCCGCGCGCGGACAGCATCCGGTGCGCCCGCTGCACCAGCGGCAGCTCGTCCCGGCACGGCTCGCACCACGACGCCCACACGTTGACCAGCACGACCTTGCCGCGATAGTCGGCGAGCGAGCCCCGGCCGTCGCCGCCGAGCGCGGGGAGCGACCGTCGCGTGGGCGGATCGAGACGCTCTCCCCGCGCGGTCGCGGCGTCGAGCGTCGTGTCCGTGCCCGTCGTCGTGAGGCCGTAGGCCAGCAGCCCCACGAGCAGGGCCGCGGCGACGGTGACGGGCCAGTAGACGCGGGCGCGCATGCCCTTCTAAGGGTACCTTCGGCGGATCGCGTATCCTCGAAGCTCGCGCGGGCGTTGTCCAATGGCCAAGACGTTGGCTTCCCAAGCCAAAGATGGGGGTTCGATTCCCCCCGCCCGCTTCACCCGGATCGGCGCGAGGTCGACGTCGATCTGACACCGCGCTCAAGCTCGGGCATGGCGTGACCGTTACTCCTGTCAGGAGAAACGTCCACGGAGGACTCCATGTCCCAGCTGTACCTGCCGGCCGATCACACCGATGCAGACCTCGTCCTCGCCGGTCAGGTGGCGGAGTGGGTCGCGAGCCGCGAGCTGTACGTGACCTGGACGCCCGAGCTCGGGCAGGCCGCGCCGGAGATCGCCGCGGAGATGCGCGAGCCGCGCCCGCACTGGACCGACACGCTGGCCCTGGTCATCGGCGCCGTCGGCGAGCTGCTCTGCGCGCTGCTCAGCCGCCAGCTGCCGGCGCCCGCGGAGCCCCAGACGATCGGCCCGAAGCGTGCCCCGAGCGACCCGGCGCCGAGGCCGGCCGCCGGCGAAGCCGCCTGACCCTTCCCTGACCCCCCGCGCGGGGAGCCGTCTGCCGCGCGCGCGACCCTTACGGTCGCATGCCGCTCACCCTGATCACCGGCCCGGCCAACGCGGCCAAGGCGGGCGCCGTGCTCGACCGGCTCCGCGCCGCGCTCCCGCGCGATCCGCTGCTGGTCGTCCCGACGGCGGCCGACGTGGCGCACTACCAGCGCGAGCTGGCCGGCTCGGGCCTCGTGTTCGGCGCCGAGGTGCTGACCTTCGGACGCCTGGTAGGGGAGATCGCGCGCCGGGCGGGGCTCGACGCGCGCCCGCTCGGGTTCGTGGCGCGCGACCGCGTGGTGCGGGCCGCGATCGCCGACGTCCCGCTGCGCGTCCTCGCGCGCTCGGCCGCGTCGTCCGGCTTCGCGGAGGCGGCCGGCATGCTCTTCGCCGAGCTGCAGCGCTCGCTGGTGACGCCGGCCCGGTTCACGTCGGCGCTGCGCGCCTGGGCGCAGGAGCGGACCGCCTACGCGGATGAGCTCGGCGCGCTCTACGCGGCCTACCGGCGGCGGCTCGAGCGGCTGGGCCGGCCCGACCCGGAGGGGTACGCGTGGGCGGCGCTGGACGCGCTCCGCGCCGCGCCGGCCGCCTGGGGCGGTCGCCCCGTGTTCCTGTACGGCTTCGACGACCTGACGCCGATCCAGCGGGACGCGGTCGAGACGCTCGTGCGCCATGCCGGCGCGGACGTGCTGGTCGCGCTGCCGTACGAGCCCGGCCGCGTCGCGTTCGCCGGGCGCGCCGCGACCGTCGAGGAGCTGCGGCCGCAGGCCGCCGAGGTCGTGGCGCTGCCCGACCGCTCCGAGCACTACGCACCCGCCGCCCGCGCCGCGCTGCACCACCTGGAGCGCCGCCTGTTCGAGCCGGAGGCGGCCCGGCAGCCGCCCAACGGCGCGGTGCGGCTGCTCGAGGCGGGCGGCGAGCGGGCGGAGGCGGAGCTCCTCGGCGCCGAGGTGCTCGAGCTGATGCGCCAGGGGATCGAGCCGCCCGACGTCGCCGTGCTCCTGCGCGGGGACGCGGCCACGACCGCCCTGTTCGCCCAGGTGCTCGCCGGCTACGGCATCCCGGTCACCCACGACCGGCGCGTCGCCCTCGCTCGCACCCGGCTCGGCGCCGGGGTGCTCGCGGCCGCCCGCGCCGCGCTGCCCGGCGGCACGCCGGCCGACCTCCTGACCTGGCTGCGCACGCCGGGGCGGCTCGCGGACCCGGCGCCGGCCGACGCGCTCGACGCCCGCGTGCGGCGCGGCGAGGTCCGCAGCCTCGATGCAGCGCGCGCGCTGTGGGAGGAGCGCCTCGGAGGGCCGCACCTCGCCGGGCTCGACGCGCTGGCGGAGGCGGCGGCCGAGGGTCCTGAGGCGCTGCTGCGCGCGCTGGAGGCGGAGGCCGAGGCCATCTGGACGGCGCCGCACCGCCGCCGCGCCGACGTCCTGGCCGCGGAGGGGCTCGCCGATGCCCGCATCGCCGGCGATCTCCGCGCCGCGGCGGCGGAGCTGCGGGCGCTCGTCGCCGCCGATCCCGCGCTCCTCGGCGGGCCGGACGACGTGCTCGAGGCGCTCGGCGCGGTCCGCGTCCGCGAGCCGTCGTCGGTCGCCGAGGCCGCGCCCGACCGGCTCGCAGCCGCTCCGGCGACCGCCGCGCCGCCGGCCGGGGTGCTGCTGGCCGACCCGCTCGCGA
>Ga0136615_10001775_pt1 | contig 10547 bp, 10 predicted proteins | sample AntDrymUQ2882206_2_FD_106647 | JGI IMG/M metagenome (GOLD analysis project Ga0136615, IMG submission 106647) | Polar desert sand microbial communities from Dry Valleys, Antarctica - metaG UQ288 (22.06) | ecosystem: Environmental > Terrestrial > Soil > Desert | place: Antarctica: Dry Valley...
ACTACGAGTACCTCGAGCGGCTCGCCGTCGACGCGGCGACCGGCAGGCGCCGCTTCGCGCGGATCGCGTTCGCGGGGCACTTCGACTCGCTGATGCTCGGGCGCCGCGGGATCCCGCGCCCGCGCTTGGAGGCCGACCTACACCCGTACCGGCGGGAGTTCGTGGCGAAGTTCGCGCGCCTGCGCCGCGAGCACGGCGTGCGCTCGGTGCTGGCGCACAACATGACCGTCACGCCACGAAATGTCGGCGAAGTCGCGGAGGTCGTCGGCGCGTGCCTTGACATGGGCTTCCGGCTGCTCTCCTTCCAGCCGGCGGCAGCGATCGGGAACCCGCGCCGCTGGAAGGAGGACTTCCGCGCCGTAACGATGGACGGCGTCTGGCGAGAGATGGAGCGAGGCGCCGGGACGCGGCTGGCCTGGCGCGGCCTGCAAGTCGGCGATCCGCGCTGCAACCGGACGGCCTACGGGCTGCGCGTCGGCCACCGCTGGCTGCCCGTCGTGGACGAGCGCGACCTGCGGGACCTCGCGGCCCGCGACGCCTACCTGGAGACGTTCCGCGGGGTCGACCTCGGCGGTCCCCAGCCGCTAACCACGGTGCGCGTCGCCCGCGCGCTGCTTGCGCGCCCGCGCGCGCTGGTGCTGGCCGCCGGCTGGGCCGGCCGCTTCGTCCGGCGGGCCGGCCTCGTCAACCTCGTCCGTGACGGGGTCCGCCCGCTGACGTTCGTCGTGCACGCCTTCATCGACGCTGAGACCACCCGCGCCGCCTGGGCGGCGAGCGAGGCGGGCGAGACCGCCGCCGAGCCGGAGGTCCGCGCGGCGCAGGAACGGCTCGCCGCGTGCTCGTACGCGATGGCCCACCCCGACGAGGACCGGATCGTGCCCGCCTGCGTGCAGCACGCGGTGCTCGATCCCGAGGAGAACCGGCGCCTGATCCGCGTGTTGCCGCGCCACCCCAGGGACCGTGCCACGACCGTATGACCTCGCCGTGGTGGGCGGCGGCACCGGCGGGCTCGTCGGCGCGCTGATCGCCGCCGGCCTCGGCGCGCGCGTGGTGCTCGTGGAGCGCGAGCGGACCGGCGGAGACTGCCTGTGGACCGGCTGCGTCCCGAGCAAGGCGCTGCTCGCGTCCGCCGCGCTCGCGCAGCGGATGCGGGACGCGGGCGGGCTGGGGTTGCCCGCCGTCGATCCCCAGGTCGACCTCGCCGCCGTGATGCGCCACGTCCAGGCCGCCCAGGCCGCGCTCGAGCCGCAGGACTCGCCCGAGCGCCTGCGCGCCGCCGGCGTCGAGGTGATCCAGGCGCAGGCACGCTTCACCGGGCCGCGCAGCCTGGCGGTGGACGGACGCGAGCTGCGCTTCCGGCGCGCGCTGGTCGCGACCGGCTCCCACCCCGTGGTCCCGGGCGTCGTGCGCGACGCCGACCCGCTGACGAGCGACACGGTGTGGGACCTGCGCGAGCTGCCGCGCCGCCTGCTCGTCCTCGGCGGTGGGGCGGTCGGCTGCGAGCTCGGGCAGGCGTTCGCGCGGCTCGGCGCGCAGGTGACGCTCGTGGAGTCGGAAGCGCGGCTGCTCGGCCACGAGGAGGCGACGGCGAGCCGGCTGATCGCGGAGCGGCTGGCCGGCGAGGGCGTCGACATCCGGCTCGGCCGCCGCGTGACCGCGGTGGCGGGCCTCCCCGCCGCGCCGGGCGCAGCGGGCGGACGGCGCACGGCCGACGTCGCGACGCTCGACGGACCGGCCGGTCGCGAGGAGGTCGAGTTCGACCGCGTGCTCGTGGCGACCGGCCGTGAGCCGCGCACCGGCGACCTCGGCGTCGATCGCGCGGGCATCGCGCTCGACGCACGCGCCGCGATCGTTGCCGACGGGCGGCTGCGAACCGCGAACCCCGCCGTGTACGCCGCCGGCGACGTCGTCGCCGGCGGGCTGCCGTTCACGCACGTCGCCGCGCACCACGCGCGGGTGGCGACGCCGAACGCGGTGCTCGGCCTTCGCCGGCGGGTCGACCACGGCGCGGTGCCGTGGGTCACGTTCACAGACCCGGAGGTCGCGCGCGTCGGCCTCACCGCTGCCCAGGCGCGCGAGCGCTGGGGCGACCGGAGCGTCGTCGTCGACTTCGACTACGCGCAGCTCGACCGCGCCGTGGCGGCAGGGACGGGGTACGGCTTCGCCCGGCTCGTCGGCGACCGCCGCCGGCGCCTCGTGGGGGCGACGATCGCGGCGCCCGGCGGCGGTGAGGCGATCGCCGAGCTCACCGCGTGGCTGACGCGCAAGGCTAAGCTCGACGCCGTCTCGCGCACCGTCCACGCCTACCCGACGCTCGCCGAAGGCCCGGCGCGCGCAGCCGACGAGCACGTCCGCCGCCGGCTGCTCGACGCCCGCACCCGCGCGCTAGTGCGCCCGCTCCTCACGGTCAGGCGCGTGCTGGCGCGCTGACGGTCGCGCCACGGGAACACCATGGACCGCATCCACCGCCTGCTCGTCATCGTCCTGCTCGCCGCGCTCGTCCCCGCGTGCGGCGGTGACGCACCCGCGCCCGAGGCGGGTGATGCCGCGTGGCCGCGCGTGCTCGCCGAGGCCCGCGGCCAGACCGTCAACTGGTGGATGTTCGGAGGCGACGACCGGATCAACGAGTACGTGGAGCGCTACGTCGCGCCCGAGGCGGCAGCGTTGGGCGTGAAGGTGCGCCGCGTACCGGTCACCGACACCGCCGACGCGGTCCAGCGCGTGGTCTCACAGCGGCGGGCGGGCAAGGAGTCCGGCGGAGCGGTCGACCTGATCTGGATCAACGGCGAGAACTTCGCCGCCGGCAAGAAAGTGGGACTATGGATGCGCGACTGGGCGCGGCGGCTGCCCAACGCCCGCTACCTCGAGCCGGGCGATCCGTCGCTCGCGCGTGACTTCGGGGTGCCGGTCGAGGGCCAGGAGTCGCCGTGGAGCCGCGCCGCGTTCGTGTTCGCGGCCGACTCGGCCCGCGTGCCGGACCCGCCGGACACGCTGGACGAGCTGCTGGCGTGGGCGAGGGCCAATCCCGGGCGCTTCACCTATCCCGCGCCGCCGGACTTCACCGGGTCGGCGTTCGTGCGCCAGGTGGTCGCCGCCAGGGGGAGGACGAGGCGTTCGCCTACCTGAAGGCGCTGAAGGCGTTCAGCTACCGCGGCGGCGAGGCGCTGCCGAAGTCAGAGGCCGAGCTGAACACGCTGTTCGCGAACGGCAAGGTCGACATCGCGATGTCCTACGACTCGAGCTTCGTCGCCTCGGCGGTGCGCAAGGGCCAGTTCCGCGAGACGACGCGGCCGTTCCTGCTGGGCGGCGGCGCGCTGACCAACGTCTCCTACGTGACGATCCCTGCTGATGCCGACCATCGCGCCGGCGCCCAGGTCCTGGCGAACCTCCAGCTCGAGCCGCGGCTACAGGCGATCAAGGCCGACCCTGCCGTGCTCGGCATCCCGACCGTGCTTGCCCGCGACCGCCTGCCCGCCGCCGCTCGGCAGCCATTCACAGGCGTCCAGCGCTCCCCCTACCTGCTGCGCGACCTCGGCACCCCCGTACAGGAGCTGCCGGTGCAGCGGGTCGCGCCGATCGAGGCGCGCTGGAAGCGCGAGGTTCTGCGGTAGAGCGGATGGGCGGCCGCGCCCGCGACGTCGCGCTGCTGGCGCCCGCGTGCCTGACGCTCGCGCTGCTCTTTGGCGGCGCGCTGGCGGGCATCGCGCGCACCTCGGTGGTGCCGCTCTCGGGCGCCGCGAACCTCGACGCCTGGCGCACGCTGCTGAGCGACCCAGCGTTCGGGGCTGCGCTGCGCTTCACGCTGCAGGTCACGCTCGTGTCGACGCTGCTCGCCGCCGCCGCCGGCCTCGCGCTCGCCGGCGCTCTGCGCTCCCGCGGCACGCTCGCGCGCGCCCTGCTCGCCCTGCCCGTGCCGGTGCCGCACCTGCTGGTAGCCACCGTGGCCGTGCTGTGGCTGGCGCCGGGAGGGCTGGCCGAGCGGCTGCTCGGCGGCCTGCCGCTCGACCTCGTGCGCGACCGGGCGGGGGCAGGGATCATGCTCGTCTACGCCTACAAGGAGGCGCCGTTCGTCGCGCTGCTCGTGCTCGCGGTCTGCGGCCCCGAGCTGCGCGCCCGCGAGGAGGCCGCCGCGGTGCTCGGCGCAGGCGCCTGGCAGCGGCTGCGCTGGGTCACCTGGCCGGCGGTGCGCGCGCCGCTGGTGATCGGCTCGATCATCGTCGCCGCCTACGTCGCTGGCTCGTTCGAGGTGCCGCTGCTCGTCGGCCCGAACTCACCGCCCACGCTCGCGACGTTCGCGTTCGAGGCCACGCAGGGCGACCTGATCGCCGGCCAGGGCACGGCGGCGGCGGCGCTGCTGCTCGTGTCGGCGTTCTCGGTCGTGCTCGCGCTCGCCGTCATGCGCTTCGCGCGTGACGTGGAGGGCGCCTGAGGTGGCGGTGGCCCGGCGCCTGCCGGCGGGGATCGTGACGGCAGCCATCGTGCTGCCGCTGAGCGTCCTGCTCGTGCAGGCGTTCGCGGATAGCTGGCAGGGGCCGGCGCTGCTGCCGCAGCGCTGGGGCCTGCGTGGGTTCGAGGTGGCCCTTGGCGAGGGGCCGGGAGCCGCGTTGGCGACCTCGCTGGCAGTCGGCGTCGCGACGACCGTCGCGGCGCTCGCCATCGCGTGGCCGGCGGCGCGGGTGCTGGGCGAGCGGCGGCTGCGGCACCCGGGCGCGGTCTTCCTGCTGCTGGCGCTCCCGCTGCTCGTGCCGCCCTACGCCGTCGGCACCGGCCTGACCGAGTGGTTCCTGCGGCTCGGGCTCACGGGCACGCTCGCCGGGCTCGTGCTCGCCCACCTCACGCTCGTGCTCCCCTACACCGTGCTGTTGCTGCTGTCGGGCTTCGGCTCCCACCTGCGCGGGCTCGAGGAGATGGGTCGCGCCGCGGGGCTCTCGGGCGTCCAGCGGCTGCGCTGGGTGACGCTGCCGGTGGTCCGGCCGACGGTCGCGGCGACCGCGCTGCTCGCGTTCCTCGTGTCGTGGAGCCAGTACGGGACGAGCCTCGCGGTAGCGCCCGCACGGCCGACCCTGCCGGTCGTGCTGCTGCCGTTCGTGGGCGCCGATCCGCAGGCCGCCGCGGCGCTCTCGCTGCTGTTCCTCGCCCCGGCACTGGCCGCGCTGGTTGTAGCCGTGCGCGCGATGAGGCAGGCGGCGTGAGCGCGGGCCTGACCGTCCGAGATCTTGTCGTCGCCCCCGCCGGCACGCCCGTGCTGCGCGGCGTCGAGCTCGTCGTGGACGCAGGGCGGCGGGCGGTGCTCGTCGGGCCCAGCGGAGCCGGCAAGACGACGCTGCTGCGCGCGATCGCCGGCCTCGAGACGGTCGCGGAGGGCGTAATCGAGCTCGGCGGGCGGCGCCTCGACGCGCGCGTGCCGGCGCATCGGCGCAGGGTGTCGGTCGTGTTTCAGGAGCCGCGCCTGCTGCCGCACGCGCGGGTGGACGACAACGTGGCGCTGCCGCTGCGCGCGGCCGGGCTGTCGCGGCGCGAGCGCCGCGCACGGGCCGCCGAGCGCCTGGAGGAGGTCGGGCTGGCGGCGCTCGCCGCGCGTGGCGTGCGCGGCCTGTCCGGTGGCGAGCAGCAGCGCGTGGCGCTCGCGCGCGCCCTGTGCGCGGAGCCCGAGCTGCTGCTCCTCGACGAGCCGCTCGCGGCGGTCGACCCGAACCGCCGCGAGGCGCTGCGCCGGCTGATCGTGCGCGTCCAGCGCGAGCGGGCGCTGACGACGCTGGTGATCACCCACGACCGCGCCGAGGCGGCCGAGCTGGGCGAAACGCTCGCGCTGATGTTCGAGGGTCGCATCGTCCAGCAGGCCGACCCGCGCGAGGTCTTCGAGCGGCCCGCCAACGCCGCCGTCGCGCGCTTCCTCGGCACCAGCAACGTCCTGCGCGGCAGTGTGCGCGACGGGCTGCTGCACCTCGACGGCGGCGGCGCCGTGCCGGTGGCCGGGGCCGACGGCCGCGCGACGTGCGTGATCCGGCCGGAGGCGGTGGCGGTGGCGGTCGGCGAGGCGGGAGCGTTGCGCGCCGAGGTCGTCGAGGCGGTCTACGCCGGCACGCACGTCCGCCTGCTGCTGCGCCGGAGCGGCCAGCGGCTCGTCGCGCACGTCGCGCCGGGGACGCCGGTGGCCGTCGGGAGCGAGGTCGGCGTCGAGCTTCCGCCGGAGCGGCTGTGGCGCCTGCCCTCAGACGAGGAACGGCCAATCAGCGCAACGTCGTGACGGCGAGCCGGACGCGCTGGCCGACCGTGAACAGCACCATCGCGGCGAACGTCCACGCCACCACCTCGGCGCGTCCGGGGAACAGGCAGAACGCGACGTAGGCGAGCACCGTCTCGGTGCCCTCGGTCAGGCCGGGCGTGAAGCGCAGCGAGCGCTCGTCGCCGAACGCCAGACGTCGCTTCTCGACCAGTGAGGCAAACGACAGCAGCGCGACGTTGTTTAGGAGGTACGCGGCAAGCAGCGCCGCCACGCGACGCGAGCGTCGGGAACGGCGATCGCGACGCCCACGACGAACCCGCCGTAGACCACGAAGTCGGCCACGAAGTCCAGGAACCCGCCCAGGTCGGTCGCGCCACCGGAGATACGCGCCACGGCACCGTCGAGCCCGTCCAGCGCGCGATTGACGAGCCACAGGACGAGCGCCGCCGGCCAGGCGGTCAGCGCCGCCGCCACACAGGCCCCGGCACCGACCAGGAGCGCGAACGCGGTCACGGTGCCAGGCCCGACTCCCCGCGCGGCGACGCGCCGGGCGGTCGCGTCCAGCGGCCGCGCCAGCCGCCGTCGCACTGGAGCGTCAAGCACGCTCGCGCATCCCTAGTGTCCTGATGGGTTGATTTCGTTGCAGCGGGCGGCGATCGATTCGAGGATCTCGTCGGCGTTTTTGGTCCACGTGAACGGTTTCGGGTCGTCGTTCCAGGTTTCGATCCAGTGGCGGATGTCGGTGTTGAGTTCGCGGACGGAGCGGTGCGCGCCGCGTTGGAGCAGCTTGGTCGTCAGTTCCGCGAACCAGCGCTCGACGAGGTTCAGCCACGATGAGCTCGTCGGCGTGAAGTGCAGCACGAACCGCGGGTGGGCAGCGAGCCAGCGCTTGATCGCCGGCGTCTTGTGGGTGGAGGAGTTATCAAGCACGAGGTGGACCGCCAGTCCGTCGGGGACTTGGCGGTCGATCGCCTGCAGGAACTTCTTGAACTCGATCGCGCGGTGGCGCTTGTGCAGGGCGCTGATGACTTCGCCGGTTGCGAGGTCCAGCGCGGCGTACAGGCTCGAAGTGCCGAAGCGCTTGTAGTCGTGCGTGACGCGCTCGGGCGTGCCGGGGCGCATGGGCAGGATCGGCTGGGTGCGGTCAAGCGCCTGGATCTGGGACTTCTCGTCGATGCACAGCACCACGGCGCGCTCGGGCGGATTGAGATACAAGCCGACGACGTCGTGGACCTTCTCGACGAACAGCGGGTCCTTGGACAGCTTGAACGTCTCCGAGCGGTGCGGCTGCAGCCCGTAGGCATGCCAGATCCGCAAGATCGCGTTCTGGGTGAGCCCGACTTCGGCCGCCATCGACCGCGTCGACCAGTGCGTCGCGTCGGTGGGCGTGGTTTCGAGCGTCTTAACCACCACCTCCTCGACCTGCTCGTCGGTGATCGTCCTCGGGCGCCCCGGCCGCGGCTCGTCCAAGAGCCCGTCCAGACGACGCTCAGCGAACCGCCGACGCCACCGCGTGACGGTCGGCCGGCTCACGCGAACGCGCGCAGCGATCTCCGTATTGGTCCAGCCCTCGGCGGCCTCCAACACGATCCGTGATCGCTGCGCCAACCCGTGCGCGCTCGTCCGACGCCGCGTCCACCCGTCCAGCACGGCACGCTCGTCATCGCTCAACTCGATTGCAACAGCAGCAGGAACAGGCATGACACACGCCTCACCGGACTGCCACACAATTAAACCATCAGGACACTAGTCGCCGTGAACCGTCCGGGGCGCCCGCGGGTCCAACGCGCATGACGATCAAGTGCCTGCGGGTGGCGCCCGTCGCCGCGATCCTCGCGGTCACCGTGTTCGACGGATGATGCGTCTGCACGAGCTGCGCCCAAGCTTCATGCTCGATCACCGCTTCACGCGCCGGCGCCTGGCCGACTACCTGGACGGCCAACTCGAGCCGGGCGGGCGCGGGCGGGTCGAGCGCCACGCCGAACTGTGCCCGAAGTGCCGGCACATCGTCGAAACGCTGCTGCGAACGCTCGAGGGCATCCGCGGCCTGCACGAGGAGCCGGCGCTCGCGCACGGTCTCGCGGACGCCGTGATCGCGCGCCTGCGCGACGAGGACCGGCGGTAGGCGGCGCGATCCTGTTCACGCCGTCCCGTAGCGGAAGCTGATACGCACCTTGCCGCGCGTGCACGTGTAGTCCGTGTCGTCGGCGTCGGCGTCGGCGTCGGCGTCGGCCGGCTCGCACCTGAAGCCCTCGGCCTCGTAGGGCTGGCGCCCACGGCCCTCGGCCGCGGCGGCGGCGGCCCTCGCCGAGTCGCAGTCGACGCCGCCGGCGCGGATGCCGAGCGCCTCGTGGCCGGTGACCGAGACGTCCCCGCAATCGGTACCCGGCGCCGGAGCGTTCGTCGCGGGCGTGCGCTCGCCGCCGGGACTCGACTCGTCGCCGCACCCGGCGGCGAGGATGCCGCCAGCGCCAGCACCGATCCGAGCCGTCTCATGAGGGCCAGCGCACGCGCGGCCGGTTGCGCTCCAGCCGGCCGTCGAGTCCCCAGATCAGCCCGGCCGGGACGAGCGCGAGGATCAGCGGCGGCACCCATTCGTGCGGCTGCTCGAAGGCGAAGCGGCCGCTGGAGAGGTACAGCAGCTGCAGGCCGAAGTGCTGGGCGAACACGATCAGCGCGGCGCCGCGCGAGAGTAGCCCGAGCAGCAGCAGGGCGCCGGTGCCGAGTTCCGTGAACGTGACCAGCCACTGCATGACGTCGTAGCTGGGCAAGACGACGTCGTTGACGATGCTCGGCAGCAGCGGCAGGTCGTTGCGGCCGGCCTCGGTCTCGAGGATGCCGCGCGCCTCGGGGCGGTCGACCAGCGTCCCGAAGTACGGGCCGATCTCGATCGCGCGGAACGAGAAGAGCTTGGCGAGGCCGTTGGAGAAGGCGATCAGGCCGACGAAGATGCGCAGCGCCGCAAGCCCGCGCGCAAGCCGCAGGGGATTGGCGGCGGCCACGGACGGCTCTGGAGCGGCCTCGGTGCTCATGGCGATTCCTCTCGTCGTCGTGCGGCGTCCGACCGGGCGCCCAGGTCGTTCACGCTCAGCGGATGCCGAGCCGCGAGTCCGTGCCGCCGTCGCGGGCGCCCGCGACCCGCGCCAGCGCCGAGGCCGGCACCGACAGCGGCGCGGTCGTGCGGGCCACGAGCAGGTCGGTGTCCAGGCGCCCGCCGCGCACGGTCGGGCCGAACGGGCTGGCGAACGCGCCGTCGGCCGTGAGCGTCAGCTCGGGCTCGAGCTCCGCGAAGCCGGCCTCTACGCCGAGGTCGTTCGTCGCGGCCCGGCCGCGGTGGACGATCGGGCGCACGACATGGTCCTCGTCGCCCACGCCGAGCGAGCGGTGCAGCGCGCACAGCCGCTCGCGCTCGTCGGGGTCGTAGGCCGCCGGGTCCTCGATCGTCGTGGCGATCCGGACGCCGATACCGCGCGCGACGAGCTCGGGGATCGCGGCGAGGACCTTGGCGAAGTTCTCCGGCCCGCGCATCTCGTCGTTGGGCTCGGGGTCCGGCCGGTCGAGCGAGATCTGGATCTGGACGGGCAGACCGGCGAGCGGCTCCAGCGCCGCCAGGCGCCGACCGCTGAACAGCGTCGCGTTGGAGAGCACGACGACCGGTAGGATCGCGGCGAGCTCGGCGATCAGCTCGGGCATCCAGTCCAGCAGGAACGGCTCGCCGCCGGTCACGCCCAGCGCCGTAAAGCCCAAATCGCGCGCCTCGCGTGCCCGCGCGACCATCGTCGCGGGCTCCAGCAGACGCCGCTTCACGCCGGGCGCGGACTCGGTCAGGCAATAGCTGCAGCGCAGGTTGCAGTGATAGTTGGCGTACAGCCACAGCCGCCCGCCGATGCGGCCCTCCCCGATCGCCTCGGCGACCGCGGTCACAGCAAGCCCTCAGCCGCCAGGCGGCGCAGCGCGGCCGGGCTCGTGGGCAGCTCGAGCGCGCTGCAGTAGCGGTTGAGCATCATCGTCGCCGCGCACAGCAGCGTCAGCTCGACGACGTCCGCCTCGGAGTGCTGCGCCCGCAGCCGCTCGCCGATCTCGGCCGGGACGGCGCCGCGACCGCCGGCCACCGCGTCCACCCACGCCAGCAGCGCGCGCTCCTGCTCGCGCTCGAACACGTTCGCCCACGGCGTCGCGCCGCACAGCGCACGGACCTCCGTGGCAGTCACGTCGCTCTCGAGCGCGACGACGGAATGCGACTGCACGCAGTAGCGGCACTCCAGCAGCGAGGAGGTGCGCACGACGACCAGCTCCTTCGCGCGAGCGCCGATCGCGGACG